>Ga0207667_10008586_pt1 | contig 12124 bp, 11 predicted proteins | sample KBSCornC52_FD_184301 | JGI IMG/M metagenome (GOLD analysis project Ga0207667, IMG submission 184301) | Corn rhizosphere microbial communities from Kellogg Biological Station, Michigan, USA - KBS Corn C5-2 (SPAdes) (version 2) | ecosystem: Host-associated > Plants > Roots > Rhizosphere > Soil ...
ACGCTACGTGGAACCGCCGAAAAGCGTGACCTCGAACGCGAGTGGGGTCAAGCACCGGAGGGATGCGCTCCGGCGCGTTCCCTCATCTCCTACCGCCTGCGCCCGCGGAAAGTGGGAACGCGCAGGAGCGCGTCCCTCCGGTGGTAGGGACGGCGCGCCGCGCCGTCCTCGATAGCAGAAGGCGTTTTCCGGTCGAGAGAGCTTCGTGTCAGCCACGCCGATCTGAGGACGCCGGCGACGCGGCGTCCCTACCTTCAACTCGCCTGCATGACTGGCCCGTGAAGGGGCGCGAGGTTCTCCGACTAAGAGCGACAGGAAAAATCGGAAGAATCGGATTTTCTCGCTTCGCGCCGGGCGACTTCGGGCTAGGTTTCCGGCATGTCCGCTGATTCGTTTGTTCACCTCCATTGCCATACCGAATATTCGACGCTCGACGGCGCGGTGCGGATCAATGAGGCGATGAAGAAGGCCAAGGAGTACGGCATGCCGGCGCTGGCCATTACGGATCACGGTAACCTCTTCGGCGCCATCGAGTTCTATCAAGCGGGCAAGAGCTCGGGCGTGAATCCGATCATTGGCTGCGAGGTCTATGTGGCGCCGGATTCGCACCTGAAAAAGACGGCCACGACCCAGCGCGAATCGGCCTTCCATCTGACCCTGCTGGCGCAGAACGACGAGGGATATCGCAACCTCGTGAAGCTGGTCTCCATCGCGCACCTCGATGGCATGTATTACAAGCCCCGGATCGACAAGGAATTGCTCGCGCAATACGGCAAGGGGCTGATCGGGCTCAGCGGCTGCCTCAAGGGAGAAATCAACCAGGCGATCATCGAGGACAACCTGCCCAAGGCGAAGGAGCTGACGGCGGCGTATCGCGACATCCTCGGGCCGGAGAATTTCTTCATCGAGCTGCACAACCACGGCATCGAGGCCCAGCTCAAGTGCAACAAGACGCTGCCGCAACTGGCCAAGGAATTCGGCCTCGGCCTGGTCGCGGCGAATGACGTCCATTTCCTCCAGCGCACCGACCACGCGGCGCACGATGCGCTCATCTGCATCGGGACCGGCTCGAACATCGCCGACGAGCGCCGGATGCACTACGTGCAGGAGGTTTATTTCAAATCGCCCGCGGAGATGCGCGCGCTTTTCGCCGAGGTGCCGGAGGCCTGCGATAATACCCTGGCCATTGCCGAGCGCTGCAACATCACCATCGATACTTCGCCGAAGTATCCGAACTACACGCCCCCCGCCGGCAAGGAGCAGAATCAATATCTGCGCGATATCACCCTGGCGGGCATGCGCCGGCGTTATGGGGCGGAGGCGGATTCCGAGATCGTGCAGAAGCGTTTCGAACTCGAGATCAGCGTGCTCGAGAAGCAGGGCTTCACAAATTACTTCCTCATCGTCTGGGACTTCATCAACTGGGCGAAGGAGCACGGCATTCCCGTGGGACCGGGGCGCGGTTCGGCGGCGGGCTCGATGATCGCTTACGCGATGGGCATCACGGATATCGACCCGATCAAGTTCAAGCTCCTCTTCGAGCGCTTCCTCAATCCCGAGCGCGTGAGTCCGCCCGATATCGACGTCGACTTCTGCGTGAATCGGCGCGGTGAGGTGATCGATTACGTGCGCCAGAAGTACGGCGAGCGCGCGGTGTCGCAGATCATCACTTTCGGCACGCTGGGCGCGAAGTCCGTGTTGCGCGACGTGGCGCGGGTGCAAGGCTGGAGCTACGGCGATGCGGATCGGGTGGCGAAGATGATTCCGAATGAACTCGGCATCACTCTCAAGGGTCTCGACAAGAAGAACAAGGAGACCGGGCAAATGGACCATATCGCCGGGGCGATCGACAAGAACCCGGAGCTCAAGAAAGCGGTGGATACCGAGCCGGCAACGGCGCAGCTTTGGGAGGTGGCGACCAGACTCGAGGGGTTGACGCGCGGTGTGGGCGTGCACGCGGCGGGCGTGGTGATCGGCGATCGCGATTTGTCAGATTACATCCCGCTCACCCGGGCGAATGACAATTCCATCGTCTCGCAATACGCCATGGGTCCGCTGACGGACGTAGGCATGCTGAAGTGCGACTTCCTGGGGTTGAAGACGCTCACCGTGATCACCGATGCGGTGGTCTTGATCCGGCATCGCGAACCGGAGTTCGACGTCGACAAGATTCCGCTGGAAGATCAGCCAACTTTCGACCTGCTGAACCGCGGGGAAACGATCGGCATCTTTCAGTTGGAATCGGGGGGCATGGTCAATGTCTGCCGGCAGTTCGACATCAAGGACATTGAAGACATCAACGCCATCCTGGCGCTCTATCGGCCGGGCCCGATGGACCTCATTCCCGATTACATCAAGCGCAAGAAGGGCAAGGCCAAGGTGAAGGCCCCGCACAAGCTGTTGCTCGACATGACGAAAGAAACCTACGGGGTGCTCGTCTACCAGGAGCAGGTCATGCAGGCCGCACAGATTCTCGCCGGCTACACGCTGGGCGGCGCGGACTTGCTGCGTCGCGCCATGGGCAAGAAGGACAAGGAGAAGATGGCCAAGGAGCGCATCAAGTTCTGCGAAGGCTGCAAGAAGCTCCACAACATCGAGGAGAAGACGGCGAACGAGATCTTTGACACGCTGGAGAAATTCGCCGGTTACGGTTTCAACCGGTCGCACTCCGCGGCCTATGCCTGGATCAGTTACCAGACGGCTTATTTGAAGGCGAACTACCCCGTCGAATTCATGGCCGCGGTGATGAGCAACGAAGTTTCCAACACCGACAAGATCAGCACCTTTGTCGGCGAGTGCGAGCGCATGGGCATGACCATCCTGCCGCCGGATGTGAACAAGAGCGGTCTCAAGTTCTCGCCGGAAGAGGTGAATGTGGAAGGAATCGCCGCCGCCCAGGCGGCACGGCGCAAGCTGCAGTTGGCTGCGCAGGCGACCGAGCAAGGGGAAGACGCGTCCGAATCGAGCGAGGAAGAAAACGTGCGCTTTGAAGATCTGCCGAGCGGTCCGGTGACCAATGGCAGCGCAGGGCCGGAAGCGCCTGCCTCGGACGAGAAGATTCATGTCGGCTCGATTCGCTACGGCCTGGCGGCGATCAAAAACGTCGGCGAAGCGGCCGTGGCTGCGGCCATTGTCGAACGCAACAACAAGGGTGCGTTTCAGTCGCTGGAGGATTTCTGCGGGCGCGTCGACGTGAAGAAGATGAACAAGAAAGCGCTCGAATGTCTCGTGAAGTGCGGCGCGTTCGACTGGACCGGCGTGGAGCGCGCCCAACTGCATTCGGAGATCGACGGCGCCCTGGCCGCGGCTTCCAGTGCGAATCGTGATCGCGCGGTGGGACAGTTTTCGATGTTCGATGATTTCGAGATTTCCGGCAAAGCGACCAAGACGGCGAAAGGCAGCGCCCCGAAAGTGGCGCCGTGGAGTTCGACGGAGAAACTGGCCTACGAGAAGGAACTGCTTGGCTTCTATGTGACCGGGCATCCGCTCGACGAATACCGCTCCGCTCTGGAGAAATTCGTGCCGATCGCCAAGCTGAGCGAAGAGGAGGACAAGAGTACGGTGACCATCGGCGGTGCACTGACGTCGGTGGAAAAGAAGTTCACCAAGAAGGACAACAAGCCGTTTGCCGTAGTCGTGCTGGAAGACGTCGCGGCGTCACTGGAAGTGATGATCTGGAACGAGACGTTCAACAAGAGTCAGGCGCTGCTCGTGCCGGGCAGTGTGGTGTCGATCACCGGACGGCTCGACCTCCGGGAGGAAGCACCGCGTCTCGTGGCGAATGAGCTCAAGCTGGTCAAGAAACCCGCGCCAACGGACAAGCCGGTGGTGCTCTATTTCCACGCGAGCAAGACGACCGAGGGGGACTTGAGCACCGTGCTGGGAGTCGTGCAGCGCTTTCCGGGGGCAAGACGCCTGGAACTCCGCTTCACGGACGGCGATGGCCGGACGCTGGTGCGCATGGCTGCGGGGAATGAATTCAAGGTGGCATGGAACGACGCCATCTCGAAAGAGCTCTCACCGTGGTTGAAGAAGTGAAGCGCGGTCGCGCCGCCGGATCACCGGAGGGACGCGCTCCGGCGCGATCCCACTTTTCCTTGCTGTTTGCTTTCCCCTAAAGATGGGGAACGCGCAGGAGCGCATCCCTCCGTATGGGAGGACGGCGTAGCGCGCTGTCCCAGCCGCTAACTCGTCGACGTATTGACCGGCCGAGTGGTGTGGAAGACGTCGATGAGGACGAGGAAACCGAGGATGAAGAATACCAGTCCGCCGCGGCTGCCCATGGAAATGTGCATGAAGGCGCTTCCGAGGAAAACGCCGATGAGCATGTCGAGGAACAGGTTGGCGGAGAAGGGCAGGCTCCGGAAGACGCCGAGTTCGTATTCGGTGCAGAAACTGTAGGCCGCCATGGCGCTGCCCATAAAGACGGCAATCCGCAAATTGACCGCTTCATGGGTAAAGCCGAATAGCCATGGTGAGGCGATGATCAGTGCGCTGAAGACGTAGTCCATTATCCCATGCGCCTTTCGGGAAATAGTGTGAGTCATAATGAAACCTCTCTCCGAGAGTTTCGCATGAAACAGGGCAGGGTGTTCAGGGGAATCGCGAGCTGATATGGGAATCGGGCGGAGCCCTGATTCGGAGGGACGCGATCCGGCGTTTTGCCTCTGATCTGAAGCTGGGGAAGGCGTGGGAATGCGTTCCTCCGATGGGTACAAAAAGGAACCGCCGGGGTGTTGCCACCCCGGCGGTTCGTGAGTTGGTTTAGACTAAGCTAAGCCTTGGCTTAGAAGATGAAACGAACGCCCAGCGAGACGCGGACGCTGTCTTCTTCGTGGGCACCCGCCCAGGTATAACGGCCTTCGCCGTAGATACCGAGGTGGTGGGTGGCGCGCCATTCAAGGCCGCCGCCGACGTGCCAGGTGCCGGCATTGATGCCGTCAGTCTGGAAGCCGCCGCCGGTGAGGATGTACGGAGCCAGGCAGAGGTTGCCGGCTTCGATCGGGTAGCGAGCGATGAGGCTGCCGCTGAAGGTCCAGAGGCCGTTGCTGGCGGAAACGATATTTGCATCAGCGCCGACGCCGAGGTAGCGCATGAAGAAATAATTCACGCCGAGGCCGCCGCCCCAACCGTCTTTAGGTCCAGCGACATTGTCATGGCGATGGGTCTCAGCCCAACTGCCGAACACGTCGAGCTGGAGTTCCTGATCCTTGAAGCAGGGCTCCGGAGTGGTCGTCTCTTTGACGTCCTTCATTTCGTGTCCGGCGAACGCGCTGGAGGCGAGGGCGAGGCACGCAACAAAGGGAATTGCGATCTTTTTCATTTAGGGTTTTTTTCCTGGTTGTTTGGTTTGTCTTGCGCCTAGGGGAGGCTCAATGAACGGATGTGGTAAGAACTTGAGGGAAAGTTGTAAAGGATTTTCTGATGCCGTAGTAATACGCAAAAGGTCTCCAGACAGGTGTTTCCTTCCCAGGATTTGACGGGGAATTTCTCCCGCCTGAGAGAGATGGAAATGGGGTTCTTTCTCGATTTCACTTCGTCGAAAGACTGCGGACAAAGAGCAGGGAGGGCCGAACGCTTCGTTGCGCAGCCGGGGTGAGGTGGATCGTCAACAAGCGGGCGCATCCCGCTGGCGAAGGGAAGAGAAGCGAGGGAAAAAGACGCACGGCGGGCCTTGTTTTTCCTTCGCGTCACATTCGTCGCACTTTCCGTTTGTGTTTCTGAACACACGCCCTAGAGTCGCCCTCCCGTTTTTCCCAGCATGTTCCGCTCAAAAACCGAAATGAAGATCTTTTGCGGCTCGGCCCATCGCCAGCTCGCGCAACGCATTTGCGCCGCCGTGGGAGTGCCGCTGGGCGACGCCACCGTCGACTCGTTCCCCGATGGCGAGACTTTCGTCAAGATCAACGAAAACATCCGCGGCCGCGACGTCTTCCTCGTCCAGCCGACCTGTCCGCCGACGAACCAGAACCTGATGGAACTGCTCATCATGGTGGACGCGGCCAAGCGGGCGAGCGCGGCGCGCATCACGGCGGTGATTCCTTTCTTCGGTTACGCCCGGCAGGACCGTAAGGACCAGCCCCGCGTGCCAATTACGGCCAAGCTGGTGGCCAATCTGCTCAATGCCGCGGGCGTCGATCGTGTGCTGACGATGGACCTCCACGCGCAGCAGGTCGCCGGTTTCTTCGATATTCCGGTCGATCACCTCTACGCGGCGCCGGTCGTCATTCGCCATTTGCGGGACAAGGGCTTCCGCAATCACGTGGTCGTGTCGCCAGATGTCGGCGGACTGAAGATGGCGGACGCCTATTCGCAGGCGTTGGGCGCCGGGCTGGCCATCGTGGCCAAGCGCCGCAAGAGTGCCACGGAGATCGAGGCATTGAACGTCATCGGCGAGGTGGAAGGCCGCGAAGTCATCATGGTCGACGACTTGACCGAGACCGCGGGCACGCTCTGCAGCGCGGCGAAGATTCTCCACGAGCGCGGCGCGAACAAGATCATCGCCTGCGTTTCGCACGCGGTGCTGTCCGACCTGGCGATCGAGCGCTTGAAGAAATCCTTCGTCTCCGAGCTCATCACCACGAACAGCGTGCCGGTGCGTTCGGGCGACGGCTTTCCGATCACCACGCTGTGCATCGCGGAGCTCCTCGGAGAAGCCATTCTCCGTATTCACGACGACGAGTCCGTTTCCTCCCTCTTCAAAATCTCCGAAACCGAAAAAGTCTAACCCTTATGGCCAAACAACAAAAACTCACCGCGCTTACGCGGACCGAAACCGGCCGCTCCGCGGTCAACAAAATCAAGCAGCAGGGCCTCGTCCCGGCCGTCGTCTACGGCGGCAAGGAACAACCGATCGCATTGTCGGTGAATGCCCGCGAAATCCGCAACATCCTCGCCCACGCGACGAGCGAACATTTCCTCGTGGACCTCGAGATCGCCGACGGCGGCAACAAGAGCAACCGTCTCGCGCTGGTCCAGGAAGTGCAGCACGACCCGCTCAAGGGCGACGTTTTGCACGTCGACTTCCACGCTGTGAAGGCGGACGAGAAGTTGCACGCGGAAATCCCGGTCGAGACCGTGGGTGAACCGGCCGGCGTGAAGAACTACGGCGGCATCCTCGAAATCTCCATGCACGCGATTGAAGTCGAGTGCTTGCCCAAGGATCTTCCCGAAATCATCACTCTCGACGTCTCCGCCCTCAACGTGGGCGAAGGCATCCACATCAAGGACATCAAGTTCCCCGAAGGCGTGACCACTCACGTGGACGGCGAACTGACCGTGGTCCGCGTGTCGGCCCCGACCGTGGAGGCCGAGCCCGCTCCTGGTGCGGAAGCCGCCGCCGGCCCCGAAGTCATCAAGGAAAAGAAGGAAGAAGGCGCCGCCGCGAAGGGTGCTGCTCCCGCCAAGGGCGCTGCCCCGGCCAAGCCCGCCGACAAGAAGTAATAGCAGCCAGCATTTGCGGCGCGTGCCTACATGCCTTCCGATATCGCACCGGGCTTCCGGCTCCTCGTGGGACTCGGCAACCCCGGCCGCGAGTATCGGGACACGCGTCACAATGTTGGATTCATGCTGCTCGACCGGCTCGCCTCGCGCGAGCGGGTCGGCTTCCGCGTGGAGAAAAGCTGGCAGGCCGAAGTGGCCCGCGCTGGCGACCTTCTCCTCTGCAAGCCGCTGACCTATATGAACCTCAGCGGCCAGGCAGTGCGCCCACTCAGCCAATTCTACAAGATCGAACCCTCCCAAGTGCTGGTGATCCTCGACGACATGGCCCTTCCGCTCGGCAAGCTGCGCTTCCGGACGAATGGCTCGGCCGGTGGCCATAACGGCCTCGCCTCGGTCATCGAGCACTTCGGCACGCCGGCCGTTCCGCGTTTGCGGATCGGCATCGGCGGCGCTGAGCACGGGGTGGTCGATCACGTGCTGGGGCGTTTTGCCTTGGAAGAACAGCCGGCGGTGGAGCAAAGTCTCGACCGCGCGCTGGAAGCCATCGATTGCGCCCGCACCCGCGGCCTCGAGGCAGCAATGAATGCTTACAATTAACTGACCCTAAAAACCAAACCCCGATAAATGAGCAATAAGAACCGTTACGAAGGACTCCTGGTCCTCAATGTGCAAGGCAACGAAGATGGCGCGAAAGACGTCATCGAACGCCTCGAAGGCGAATTCAAGAAGGACGGTGCGACCGTCGAGCAAGTCCAGAAGATGGACCGCCGCCAGTTCAGCTACACCGCTGGCAAGCTGGAGAGCGGCTACTATGTGAACTTCATTTTCAACGCCCCGGCCGCGTCGATCGACAAGCTAAAGGCCCGCTTCACGCTGGACGAGGACGTTTATCGCCAGCACTACCAGAAGCTGGCCGCGAAGAAGGCCGCCAAGGCCGCTTAATTCCGCGCACCGCGTAATCCCAACCCAGGCGATTTATGGCCAGCCTCAATAAAGTCATGCTCATCGGGAATCTGACCCGCGATCCCGAGATCAAATACACGCCGAAGGGCACCGCAATCGCGGACATCGGCCTGGCTGTGAATCGTAATTACACCACCGACACCGGCGAAAAGCGCGAGGAAGTCACCTTCATCGATGTGACGCTCTGGGGTCGGGTCGCCGAGATCGTGGGTGAGTACTGCAAGAAAGGCCGTCCGATTTTCGTGGAAGGCCGCTTGCAACTCGACACGTGGGATGACAAGCAGACCGGCCAGAAGCGCTCGAAGCTGAAGGTCGTCGGCGACAACATCCAGCTCCTCGGTGGACGGGAAAGTGGAGAAGGTGGCGGCGGCGGTGGTGGTGGCTTCCGTGGAAACCGCGCCAGCGAAGGGGAATACGACGGTCCGCCCTCATCCTCGGGCGGAAGCAGTGCGGGTGGAGGTGGAGGTGGCTTCAAGAAATCGCCGCCCCCGCAGCGCAAACCGCCGGTCGACCCGGACCTGGACGCAGCGGAAGACGACATCCCGTTCTAAGCGAACAGCCGAAAGGCATATTTCAAAGGCAGGCGTTGATTCAGCGCCTGCCTTTTGCATTTAAAAACATCGAAGGCCGGTGCTGATCTCAGCACCGGCCTTCTGTTTGTGGTTTTAAACTCGGTAGGGGCGACTGGCCTCAGCCGGCCAGACGGATATACCGTCGGACGAGAGGCCGGGCAAACCCGGCGCACTGGGACCAGTCCGCCCTACCTGGTGGATTCGCAACGTTTCCGCACAGCGATCAATTGTCGCCGGGGATGCTCATTTCGAACACGGTCTCAGCCTCGTCGGGGCCCATGCCGGCGCGGGCTTCGAGGCCCAGCGTTCGGTAGGCTCGCTCGAGAGCGACCGGATTGTTGCGCAGTTCGGGGAAAACCGTGACAAGACGCTGTTTGATCCAGCGCCGCGCCATCCCCCGTTCGACCGGATGGAGTTCCGGCTCACGGCTGAAGGCACGCTTAATGAACTGAATTAGTCCCGATTTCATGATTGCCCCTTATAACACAACTCCGGGAACTATCTTGGTGATAATTTTGTGATAATTCTAATAGTGGTGTTTATTAGCGAAAGTGATGCATAAGATGGCAGAGAAGAAAGACGGCGTGGAAGATGGCCAGGGTCACCATGGGTTGCCACGCGCGTTTCTGAGCCGAGGCCACGACGCTTTTTTCTCGTAAAACCAGAGTAATGAGGCCGGCGAGGATGCCCCAAGCCAGGCTTCCGGCGAGGGGCGGATCGAAAACCGGCGGGAGGGTCGGGGCGGTGGCGCGCCAGAACCAGAAGCCGCGCCATTTGGCCGCCAGAGGTTCGAGATTGAGGTCGCTGAGCAGCGCCAGGATGCCGACGCCGATCGCGAGCCAGACCTGCTCGAGGCGGGGGCGGAACCACAGCAGCGCTTCCCGGGCACCGATGATCACGGCGAACCAGAACAGGGGCAATCCGAGCGGAACGGGTCCGAGCTTGAGGCTCAGCGGCGCGCCGTAGCGAATCGGGCCGAGGGGAAAGCCGGTGATGACGCTGACCCAAGCGATGGCAATGACGCCGCCGAAAATCAGCAAGGCCCATCCTCGGGCCGTTGCCAGCCCTATGGTTTCGACGAGGCGGAAGTAAACGTTGGCTGCGGCCAGGGTAATCCAGCCGAGATCGAGGTGGGCCAGCATCCAGACCAGCGCCGCCCGCAGATCGGGATTCGATACGGACTTCTCCAGCGAGCCTTCTCCGATGCCGCAACTCCAAACGACCGCCACCGCCAGGGAGGTGAGGACGAAGAAGATCCACAGCCCGGCGACGAGAGGTTCCAGACTGCGGATCACGAGGGAATCGCGGGAGGACATGACGGAGGAAGAGGCAGATGCGCAGTAATCCGAAATCCAAGGAGAGAGTCGATAGGGAATCCAACGACCGGTGATGGTGCGGTGAAGTCTGCGTTGCCAACGGACAAGAGCGGTCGACGGCATTCCTTGCCCCTGATTGCCCGAGGCAGGGGTAACGGGGCGTCACTGGAGCGGCGATCATAGACCCGCTCTCCATACGCGAGTTGGAATCGGAAGGAATAGGCCGAAGGCCTTTCACAAGCCAGCCCAGGGCAAAGCGAGGAACGAGCGTCGCCCTGGGCTTATTTCCCAAATGAGCGCCCGCCCCAACGGGGCGAAACAAATCCGCCTCGATGCGCCACACGTTGTGACGCCCACTTCGGGGCTGATTCTGCTTTTGAACGCATTCCCAGGGCGACACTCGTGCCTCGCTTTGCCCTGGGCTGGCTTATGTCAGGCCTTCGGCCTGGAAGACTGTCCGTCCCGACTTGTGTATAAAGATCAGGTCGGTGACCTTGGGGACACCCGTAACGAGTTCGAGCCCCAGGAATTACAGAGTGGCGCTAAAAAAAGAAGTACTCAACCTACGAGATCTAAAGAGCAACGGACAAAGCTCTTCGGTTTGCGCTTGCGCCAGTAAATCTCGCATTGCATTGTAGTGGAAAACGCCATAGTATTCGCACGTATCTTTTTGACGGTGATAATTTTCTAAAAATGCCCCTTTCACGTGATCCATCGAAAAAGTCCAGGGTCGTGACTTCTCTCGCTCAGACCCGGCAATGGGGGATGGGTTTGGTGTGCCTGTTCTGTGGGCTCGCACTGCTCCTCGCATCGCCCTCGCACCATCAATATCGAGGCTTGGAACTGCTTGTCGGCGTCGTTCTTCTCGCCACCGCTTTGGGCGATTTCGCCTTGGGAATTTTGCTCGCTGTAGCCGCGCGGGAGGTCAAGCCCCGCAAACTCGAAACCGAATAGTCCCCCACAACATGTATACGACGCTGTCTCACCTTCAAACGGCGATCCGCACTCAACTGCAAAGGTCCGAAATCTGCCGCATCTATAAAGAATCGCTCAACGCCTGTTGGCCGAATATGAGCGACAACGCGCAACTGGAAAAGATGACGCAATTTGCGACGCAGAATCATTGGAGCGTGAACTGCCGTACGCTCGGCAATCTCGGAGTCGTCGCTGAATTTATGAAAACCGCCTGACCCGCGGGAGACAATCGATCTCTTTCAACCGTGCGATCTCTGATAAATCGCTCGGTTGCATCGGTGGCCCCCCTGGCAACGAAGGGAGGCCGTTCCTTTTTTTAGGGCCTTTGGAGTTCGCATGGGAAGGCCCTTGGCTTCGCGACGTGAGGAGGCGTAAATTGGAAAACCGGCAAAAGGAACCGCGAATGGGCGCGAATCAACGCGAATGGAAGAGGCTCGCGTCTTCTTTAGTCGCGTCATTTGCGTCCCCTCGCGGTTTTCCAAAACCCCCGCAGGGGGGTGAGGCGAGGATCTCGGAGATGATGTTCGACTGACGTGGGATACGAACCGGCTCGATGGACCGGGCCTAGAGCGCCGCGATCGCTTCGTCCGTCGCCTCGGCGAGGACGGCGAGGCCGTCCTGCAACGCGTCGAGCGGGATGGTGAGCGGCGGGGCGATCTTGACGGTCTGCCCCCAGGCGCCGACCGGAGCGAAGAGGAGCAGGCCCTTGTGGAAGCAGCGCTCGATGACGTTGTGCGCGAGGTCGTGGTTCGGCTCCTTCTTGCCTTTCACCATGGTCTGCATGCCGCCGACGAGACCTCGGGCGCTGACGTAGCCGATGTAATCCGGGTGCTTCTTTTGGATCTGGCGCAGGCC
>Ga0207667_10008588_pt1 | contig 12124 bp, 16 predicted proteins | sample KBSCornC52_FD_184301 | JGI IMG/M metagenome (GOLD analysis project Ga0207667, IMG submission 184301) | Corn rhizosphere microbial communities from Kellogg Biological Station, Michigan, USA - KBS Corn C5-2 (SPAdes) (version 2) | ecosystem: Host-associated > Plants > Roots > Rhizosphere > Soil ...
CGGCGGCGCGACCGCTCCCGGTTTGTTCGGGCGCCAGAGCGGAAGGTTCATGCTCCAGCGCTCAAGAATCGCCTGCTGCTGCTCCGGATCGAGACTGCTGTCTTTCAATTCCTGCGCGGCCATTTTGATGAACTCGATGGGCTCGCGAATCCATTGCCGCATTTCGTGGCGATAGTTCAGCCCGCGGGCATTGCAGTACTGGCGAAGCGTGATGAGCCCATTAGCCAACAGTTCGATTTGCAGGTTGCCCTCGTTGCCGTTATCGACCGTGACGCGAGGTGGCGTCTGCCAGGACAGTTTTAGCATCCAGTTCTTGTCCGTCGGCGGTCGTAGTTTGCCGGTAGCGATTCGATTCAGGAGGTAGTTGAACGCGATCGGCGTGCAAAACTCGCCGATTAGGTCAGAGCCAAGGATCTGAAAGAGAAGGTCCGTCTTGCTCAGTACGAAACGCATCTGCGACCCGCCAAGGTTCTTGGGGTTCCACAGAAAGTCCGACATGACGCCGAGTGCCGATGTGGCATCCCGCATCAGTAGGTCGGTGATGAACCCCTCCACAAGTGGAGTGGGAGAGTTGGGAGAAATCATCTTCGCGTCCCCGTCGGAATCGAGGTAGGCGATGCCAGCGCCCGCGCCGCCGGCCAGTTGCTCAAGCTGGGCAGTGTCGGGGTTTGGCGTTCCATCGTCCTTCACGCCAGCGTTGCGAATCGCACCGATGGCGCCGCGGGCCTTGCTCTTGCCAACACCCTTCAGCACGAGCGCAATAAGCTGCTGCGCCTTTGCCGTTCGCGTGGTCAGTCGCTTAAGTTCGTGGATGTCCACAAGGCAATTGACCGCCTGCGCGAGTTCGGTGATGCCGCGCACTTGGTTGGTCGCGTGCGGCTTCATCCAATGAATCATTCGCTCCCGCGGGACGCGTGCGGCTTCAAAGCCGACCGTGCGAACCCAATAGCCAACCGCTCGGCTATTGCGGTTCAGCTCAACGCCGTCGAAGATGATCGAGTCTTGAGATGGGGCCGACCCGGGGGCGACCGCCGCAATGGCGAGTGAAGGTGCGTCCACAACATAGCTGTTTGCGGGCGGGTTCGGAGGCGAGATGATTTCCTCTGTGTCGTAAATCTGGAAACACGGCTCGTTGCCCCAATCGGGGTTTTCGGTTTTCGCGGCAAAGAACTCACCGCGGAGGATGCGCTGCGAGATCGCGTGCTCTTGCGCCTGGTAGAACGTGCGGCGGCCGGCGAGGTCGCATCGCTCCTTGGTGAGCGCGTAGGATTCGAAATCATCTTCGGCGAGTTGGTTCCATTCATCATCGTCCGAATCAATCTGGAGGTTGATGCCCTTGCCGACCGTATGGCGAGCGATGCCAGCCACGCCCTCCTTCACGATGCCGAAGTTCTGCCAGAGCCATTCCGCCTTATCGATCAGGTTTTTCCGCGTCCAACGGCGAATGTAGAGCCTGGAATCATCCGGCACGATGAAGCGCACATTGGCGCGATCGATGGACGAATTGAGCGTGTCGGCAAACGCGGGACTGCCGCCGCGTCCGATGAGCCAGCTAATGAGCGAAAGCGGATTCAGCGTCATTGGTTGAGAGAGAAGTCTAGAACGGTGATTTCCCGCGTGCCGGCGGTGTCTGCGTAGAGCCGCAACGCCACACGGCACGCACTGGCAACCTCATCGCAAGTGAACGCTGAGGTCTGCGTCACGCTCTTGCCGTTACCGCTCGCGCTTTGCAGAAATCCGACCGATCCGCCGCCGGCAATAATCTGCTCTTTCGCCTTCGCCAAAAGCTCATCCACAAAGGCCGTAGTGCCCGTGTCCTCGCACTCGGCGACAAGGAATTTTGTAAATCGGGCGATGTCGGACATTGCCCGCGCAGGGTGTCAATGCCTCGGAATCGCTGTTTTCCGGTCAGCCGCCAATTTTGGCGGCTGCTTATACTGATTTTGAACGCCTTACGTCAATTCTGCCCGATTGACTGTTGCATCGCCTGAAGCTGCTGTAAAAGCGCAGCCATCGGCTCAAGACGCCTAATTGCGTGCTCGCGCTCGGCGGCGTCCATCTGCTCTGGCGGCTTTGTCAGCCGGAATGTTAGGCAGAGGAGCGGCTGGGTCGTAGATTTAGGGCGCTCAAGGCTGCGCTCGTATGCCTTATCCGCGCCGAACTCGCGGACCATCTTTCCGGCGCTCTTGCATCGCTCGGCAGAGCGGAGCGAAAATCCAAGTTGCTCTTCATGGATCGAAAACCAGTCCTCGAATTCGCCAGGGCGCGCCTCCTGCACTCGCAAAAGCGCCTCGCCGATTTCTGCAAGCCCGTCGAACATGTGGCGCTTCATCCCGCCAACCCGCTTCTCGACTTGAGAGTTGAGATTTTGAGCCCTCATCGCCAACAGCATCGAATGGGCGAAAATCCCGCGAATGCGGCCTATGAATTCCGCGGAATCGTAGTCTGTGAGGGCAAGGAGGTCGCTCATAGTGCAGGGAAGAACGAGAGCGCACCGCGTGCATTCTTGACCGCCACGGCGCTGGTGATGGCGGGTTTTCGAGTGCTGGCAAGTTCGCGGCTCTTCTCGCGCGCCGCAGGGCATTTGTCGCGCCGTGCATGGAGCCCATAACGCTGCTGTGCCTCCCGAGCGTCCGCATGGACGCAGGCGCGGGTAACACCGAAGAAATCTGCGTAGTGCTGGTAACTCTTGCCGAAGGCTGGATCGTTCGCGCCGATGGCCGTAGCGCAGGCGCGGCGCCGCACGTCCTCCGGTAGTCGCGAGTCACCGAAGACAGCCCGAAGGAACTCGAAAATCTTCCGCATCTCATCCTCTGGCGATGCTTTCGAGTCGCTATCGATGCTTTCCAGAACGGCGTCTATCTCAGCAAACACACGCGCGCGGCGGTCCATTGGAACAAACGGCGCAACGATGTCGCGCAACTTGTCGGCGGGGGTGTCGATGCCTTCGGCGAAGTCGGGCCGGTAACTTGCCAATGACGATTCTGCGGCGTCTCGGTCGATCATGTTATTCGGATACGTGCGAATATGCTCCAGCGCCCCAATATAGCCACGCCAGAAGGGCAAAAACGATGACGGTAGAGACGACATCACTATACCCGCCGGGGTCTTTCTTTGGGCGACCGCAAACATCAGTGCGGAGGGTAGCTAAGAAGCCTAAAACCTGAAGGAGCACGATACCGATTTGGCAGTACTTCATATTTGTGAGATCAATGGAAGCATGGCTGTCAAGCCTCATACCGGGGGCGGCTCAGATTTCTTCGCTTCGGCGGCTGCGCGGGCGTCGCGCAGCTCGTCCAGCGCCTCCTCGATCTTGCCTGAAAGCACCCGCTGAAGCTTCTCGCAGTCGCCAAGGTGGTTTGTCTTCGTACGGGTCATCCAGACGCGTTTGCCGCGGTCCTCGCCCTGGTATTCGTCCGTGAGCTGCTTCCGATAGTCGGCATCGATGTTGGTTGGAAGCCACCAGTTGATGACTCCGGCTGAATTCTTGCCGTCGAGAATGCACGAATAATAGAGATCGGCCGCGAAGTAGTTTGACCAGTAGCGAACCTCATCGATTTCACCGTCCATCACGGGCTCCACGCGTATGAGACTCCCGCCCATATTGGTGTCTTTCATGCCGCGCGAGGGGGAAAGCCATGTTGATTGAGTGCGGCAGAACTCCCACACTTGATCCTTCTCGTAACCGGCATCGAACAAGCCGGAGAGCACGGCATATTCGCGGGCGGTCTGGCCGTCCTTGGAGGTGTATTTGAAGCGGCGAAGGTTGCCGTTGGCATCCGGCACATGCCCGGCCTTTTCGGGAATCTGCTTGTCCCCTCCAATCTCGCCCCAATCGATGAGCGCGGACCATGATTGTAATTCGGGATGGTCCCACAGGATGCCCCACGCTCGGATTGTGTACCAGCGGGACGTTCCCTGCCGGTCAACCGTGATCGTGAGGTATTCGGCTTCCAGCGGGATCTGACCCTGAAGATACGGCACCGGGCAGCGACCGATTACGCGGTCAAGGTCATCCTCTTTGATGGCCGTGCCACTGCGGATGAAGGGTTTTCCAAGGACGAGGTTCCAGAACTTGATGAGCAGCCCGAGATTGCCTTTCGCCTGGAGAAATTCGACCGCCAGCACGCCCCACGCTTGGAATGGCGAGTAGAAGGCCCATGTGTGGGCGCTGACGTGCTCCTCATCGGCGTAGGGGTTGTGAGCGACCCAACGGTAACGGTCCAACATCCACTTTTGGTCAACCTGCTCGATTTCCTTTTTGCAGTGGGCGCATTCGAAAGTTGTGCCTTTGCGAACGCCGTCGATTCTCCATCCAACGCGTTTCTTCTCCAGCCGTGTTGGGTCGGCGTCCGCTGGCCGGTCCTCCATGATGGCGAACTTTTCGAACAGCGCCTTACCAGTGACTTCCTCGCGCCATTCGGTGCGCGGCGCCACGTTGGCGTTGGCGTCCTTCAGCGGGTTTAGATCGATGTCGAAGGGCACGATTGCCTTCTCAACGAAGAATGTGAGGCGTTGCCACCCTGCGAGCCGCGGGTCGTAGCTGAGCGGCGAGCGCCCAGGCTCGGTTTCCTCTTCCGTTGGGAGCAGTGGTTTCCATTGCGGACCAACACCCATTTCCTTCTCTCTTTCTGCCGAGCAATGCGGACAGGGGAGATAGCAGTAGTGCTGCGAGCCCGCTTGGAAGTGGACCCAGATTGGCCCGAACTCGCCTTTCTCGCCTGGGGTGGAGTTGCGAACGATGAGCCGCGATGACGCGAAAAGCGCCGTGCGGGCTTCGATCTTATCGCTACTGGCCGCGTCGTCCGACGTGGACGCTCGGCAGCGGTCAAGTTCGTTCTCGATTGCAAGCTCGGCGTTGAATCCGTGCAAGTCAGCCTCGGCGCCGGAGCCTACCAGCCGAAACCGCTTCCCGCGAAACGCCTTCTCCAGCGTGGTCCAAGCCTTCTTGGTGATGACCGCCAGCGATCGGACCGGCGTGCACTCCAAAAGGAAGTCCTCGATTTCATCGCGGACCAATTTCCGCGCACTATTGCGCGTGGGATCGAGCCACACAACTTGTCCGAACCGCTCAGCGATCCAGTAGAGGACGAGGCAGATGGAGAACAGCGTCTTGCCAGCGCGCGCGCTGGAGCAGAGCGTGAGGAAATGGACCTGTCGTTGCTGCGCTAGGTCGTAGAGCCCTCGGAAGATCGGGAAGCGGCCCGTGCGCATCCGGCCAGGATTCGGCCCGCCGCTGCTCTCAGGGATCTTTACGTGCTGGTCAATCCACTTCCAAAGCCGTGTGCGGGGACGTGGCCGGATGACCGCCTTGATGAGTCCGCGGAGCCATGCGCGGGCGTCGAGGAAGCCTCGCGGGTTTCGAGTTGCTGACATTGCCCGGCGGGCGTGTCAGCGAGAATGAGCGGGCAGTTCGTTACGCTGCTTTCGGTTCGCACGCACTTTCCGAACAAGGCAACAAGCGACCTTACAGACTTGCGTGGTCAGCATCTCGCTTGCGTTGCATCCCAAGGCCCCAAACTTTAGGGCTACCGCTCAAAGAAGTGGCGGGGGAGAGAATCGAACTCTCGATAACGAGGTTATGGGCCTCGCGTCTTACCACTTGACGACCCCGCTTTTAAAATCTGAGTTGAGACGCCCGACACGTTTTGTGCGTTATGGCCTAGACGCGTGCACGGAATCACCTTCATCTGGCGGGCCTCTAGAATGCGCTTGGTTCCTGTGTCATGGGCGCCTCAACTCAAATTTTAAATAACTGCTGACAAGCTACGGGCGCTGTCAACCCTCCACCATAGCGCCCTCGACTTCTCCGGGCGGTGGTGTAGGCTGCGGGCGTGAACGCTTCCGAGATTTCTTTCCGCTCGTTGCTGACTCCTGCTGAGCGCCGCGAGATTCTACGGAGGGTGCAATTCGTTCACCGATTGATTCGGTGGGAGTGGTCGGCTCCAATTCAGGTGACTCCTGCGAACGCTGGCCCGTCTCAATCACCCGCCGGCCAATCTGCCGAAGCGCCTGAGTCGCAACCGACGTGACGAGTTGCAGGAATGCAGCGCGGTCTTGGCCTTCGAAGAGAATCAAGGTCAGTAGCGATTCTGTCTCGGCGTCGAATGGCAGCGAGGCGACCGCATCCGCAACCGCGCGCTCTGTTGTGTAGGCGCTGTTGTGGATGTCGAGAATCACCGCCTCCATCTCATACCGAAGCGCGTTCTCCGCGTCGCCTGCGTCACGATGGCCGATCATGGATTTCGCGGCCGTGAATGGGAATTGGTGAAGTTTGGTCGCGATCGCGCTCAGCATCGAGCCAATCAGGACTTCCATCTCGCAAGCTTCCAAGAGTGTGCCCTTGAGGGTGTGAATGCCGATGGAGTCTTTCTCGACCACCTTCGCAATCTGGGCGCGTTTCCAGTCCTCGATGCTGCCGCGGTAGCGAGGTGGCGACATGCTCTCGGCGCCGGGCGCGTCGTCTTCTTCCTCGTCTGGATCTTCGGCGCCAGGGCGCGGCAATCCACCGTAGCCGCGCTGAGGGCTATACGGCCCAAGGAGGTGCTTGCGCATGAATTCGACCCATTGCCCCACGTCTCGCGTCTGTGGGGCATTCCCGGGCTTTTCGCGCCAGCGCCTCAAGCTCTTGCGGTCAGTGCCGAGAGCTTCGGCGAGTTCAATATCGCTCTGTGGCGTGTTCGGATCGGTCATTCACTGCCGGCGGGTGTCATCCTGTGGCAGTGTGGCAGTTCCAGTCGGGTCAGGCGCATGAAAGTACGGGAATCAGCTTTGACTGCTGCATTAGCCCATCTGATAAAGAGATTCCTTGGTAGGGGGTATGCCTGCTATAATTACTGGATGGTAGGATCTCCTTTTGCGCACGCTCGTAGTGGTGCAACCTGAGTGCACCAATAGCGAAATCCGAAGTCAGTACGCAATGCCTGACCACATGAGCATAGCGAACCCTGACAGCCTACGTGCTCCGCGCCGCGTTCCCGCGACTGCGCTCCGCTTGTGTCCTCTCGCTTCGCTGCCGGACTGGCACACGCGCTCTTTTGCGTATGGCTGGCGCTTCGCGCTGCGCTGGTCCCACCCAAAGACCCACCGTGAAGACTCTGCTTCGAAGTCCGCGCCCGCGAGGCCTTTTTGCGGTTTCATGCCAAAGTCGTCAAGAAAATTAATGTTCAACTGACCACCAGCACTGATGAACACTTGGTCTGCGGTCGATTGCGAGTGATCGGCACATAATACGTGCACGTATCAATATGGTTACGTGATCGCGTAAACTCAGCGTCTCATGATTATTTGAAATAATGCTTGCATGTATTCATACGCGGTAGTATTGGTCTCTCATGCAAACGACCCAATCCGACATCTTCCAGCAAGGTTACGCGTTCGCCGTGGCTCGCATTCAAGGCGACCGACAGAACTTCAACGGAGGCAAATCCAACAACGGAAATTGCCCATACCTTCAGGGCAGCAACTTTCACAAGGAGTGGATGAATGGCCTGCGTAGCGCCGAGAAGGATCACAACTACGACACCGGACTTTGAAAATGAACACCCCACTCAAACCACTTCCTGGTCAGCCACTCTGCAAGCATTACACCGGCGCATCACTGTCTGATCTTGCCGGTGACTATTCCTGCCGCTGCCTTGCCGATATTGCATACGAGAGTTTTGTTCCCGACATGAATCGCTGGCCATGCAGGCGGCGCCATTTATTGGGCTTGGAGCAGCACCCCTGTGCATCCCGTGATTATGGAGACAGCATCTCAGAAAGTATTGACGAGCAACTTGCGCAGATGGTCATTCGTGCCCTATGAGCCCCCGTGGAGGATTTCGCCAAGGCGCCGGCCGCAAGCCACGCAAAACGCCACTGGTCGCATGGACCGTTAAACTCGACCCCGGCTTACTGAAGCTCATCCGCAAAATGATGAAGGCCGAAAAACTCTCAGGCCCGAAGCTCCTGGCCAAACTTACCGGGTGGACTCCACCCACAAAGACCCCCGCCAAATGACCTACGAAACCCAACCCAAATCCGTAACCACAATGCCGCTCGGATCATCACCTGTGCCTGACGACGTGGCGCTCGTGGGCGGCGTGGATGTCGCCGGCTCCATCGCCATGCAGACCGATGATGACGGCTACTGCATGCCATGCATTACGCTCGACTTGAGGCATGCGGGCGAGTGCTACGCTGGAGCGCTGTTTTCGATGTCCTAACCCCAACCAATCACGATGAAAACTGAAAACCACAGCGAAGGAACATGGATCGTAAGCGGTGACAGCATCATCACTGATGCCTTTTGCATCGCTAATATTGAGACAGATGGTGGATATGAAGCGCCACCCGAACAGCGAGAGGCTAACGCCAGACTCTTGGCGGCGGCTCCAGACCTTCTATCGGCGCTCAGGGATCTGCTTGAAATCGGACAAGCAAAAGCCGCGTTTCATGTCGCTGAATGCAACATGGCTCGGGCGGCAATCGCAAAGGCCACCAAGCTATGAAAACAATACCAAACGAACCCCATCGAATGACCGACGACGAATACACTCTCTTCATCAAGGGCGTGGAATCGGTCGGCATGATTCGCTGCATGGGCCACCGCGCCGTTCCTCAATACAACAAGAATGAAGCCACTGGCGCGGAGTGCGCGGCTTGTGAAATCGAGCGACTAAAAGAGAAGTTGGCGAACGCGCGCGGATGGATCATGGCGAACACCACTAAGCCAGTGCACGACCTGCTGAGGTCATTAGAGCCATAACACCCCCAAGCACGATGAAAACTGACCCTATGACCCCTGACCCACCCACCAAAGAGGCGACGCCGAGCGAGCAGTTTACCTGCGAATGCGGATTCACTTGGTTGCGCGGTCAAAGCGGATCGCATGAATGCGGCCCCGGCTACAGAGCGAAGATTGAAAGGCTCGAATGCGAGAACGCCGCGCTGGTGGAGGCGCTACGGCTTTGCGACCGTCGCTGCGATTCTCTTCACCACGCGAAGCACCATCGGCATGAGATTGGCGAACCATGCCCCGTGGAGGCAATAATCGAAGCAGCCCTCAAATCCGCCTCCCAAAAATCCGCAAGCGAGGAGGCGAGATGAGCATCGGCGAACTACTGAATCAGTTCGTCGCTGACCAACTGCGCCAAAAGCGCTGGTGGGAACTGATTCACAAAACGTCGCTCGATGAGCTTGAGCGCATGTGGAACGAGTGGGATGGGATGGCCGTCATGAAGATTGATGGCGAATACGTTCCAGAGAGCTACATCGTTCAGGAACTCAAGGCCCGAAATTCAACGGTTGACTACATGCCATGACCAAGCCCGAACTCAGCCTGGCGCTTTGGTGAATCAGAAGGTCGCTTTCGCTGCTGATTAGCACACCTGAGCTAGCACACCGATCCGACCGAAGGGGGTATTTTACAGAGTGCGCGCTGCAGGGTTCGAACCTGCGACCCCATCCGTGTGAAGGATGCGAAACACCTCTGTTTCTCTGTTGGACTCATCTTAAAATTGGGTATATGGCTCGTTTGTGTGCTACAAAAGCACACCGAAATTAGCACACAGCCCACCCATGGAAGGATTATTCAAACCGCCCGGCCGCGATGTCTGGATGTACCGATTCACGCCGCTGGCTGGCGCGAAGCAGGTCAGGAAATCGACCAAGAAGACAGACGAGGCTGAGGCGATCGTTGCGGCCAAGAAGATCAAAGCTGATTACCTCAAGAAGCGAGAGGATGCCGGTGACTTTGAGGTCGAGATTGACGAATACCTGGCGCTGCAGCGGCGCGACGATCGACTCTCAAAGCACAGCGTCACGAACCGGCGATACACGCTGGTGAGGTTCTTCGAGGAGATTGAAAAGAAGAATGTTGGCGAGGCGACCGCGGAGGATGCGCAGAGCTGGTACGACAGCCTGAAGGGCACCGAGGAATCAAAACACACCTACATCCGCTGGCTGAAAGCGTTCTACAAATGCCTCATCGTGGCGCGGAAGGTTGAGGAGAACCCATTTGCCGCGGTCACAATGGCCCGGGCGAGGCCGACAGCCCGTCACTCTACGCTGACCAAGGAGCAGGTCGCTACGCTCATTGACGCCTGCAGGAATGACGGGTTGCGGTTCGTGCTTTTCTGTGGCTTTCACGCGGGCATGCGGAAAGAGGAGGTGATTGAGGCGCGGCCCGAGTGGTTCGATCTGCAGACCAATCACATTCACATTGGTCCTACGCCAACGTGGATACCGAAGGACCGCGAGCGGAGATCCGTGCCGCTTTCTCCAGCCTTCCGTGCGTTCCTGAAGGACTACGGCAAGCCGTCGCCCTACATGCTGGCGCCGGAGGTTGAGCCCGGCATTGCCGCATACCGATACGACTTTGAGCGCGCATACAAGACGCTGCTCCGAAAGACGAATCTCAAGTGCACCTTCCACGATGCGCGCCGCACGTTCGCGTCACACCTCGTCAGCGCCGGCATGAGCGTTTACAAGGTCGCCCGCTACCTGGGTGACGGCGTGGCCGTTGTGGAGAAACATTACGGCCACCTGCAGCCCGACGCTGGCGAGTTCGATCGGATGATGTCTATTTAGACTTTAGCTTTTCCGCGCTCTCCCTCAGCGACGGGACTAGAGGAAGGTCTGCGTCAGAGTATGGCCTATTCTGCTCAATAGCGTCGGCATATTCCTGAATTGATTCGATGTGGTACTGTTTCTCCTGTGGCGAACTATCTCCCCACACGGTCATCCCATCCTCATAGTTTTTCTTCCTGAAGCCCCAATCCGCATAAAGCATTTTCGTCACACTCTCAATTTCTCTCTTTTCATCGGAGTTCAGCGGAAGGGTTTTTTTCTTCATCCACTCCAAGAACATAAGCTGAGATTCGCGAGCAACTTTGCTTGCATGATTCAATGAGGAAAGGCGCTGCTCTGGGCTTCCCCCCGCTTCGTTCCCGGCCGCATAAGCCGCATTGATCGAAGCTTTTATTTCATCACGCCGATTTGCCCAAGCGAGATGACTGATGAATGAGTAGGCAATCGCCATTGCGACAAGCAAAGCCGATAGGACTGCAGCAAATATTTTGAGCGTTGATTTCATTTTGTGTCTTTCTGTTCCTCAATTATTCGAATCTCGTTCATCCTTTTCGGCCAGTTTCGATTTGGATTCCCAAATGTTGCGGCGAGTTGAGTGTAAAATGCAATCCGCTCAGTGTCCTTCTGATTCATCACATCTCGCGCTTTTGGGTGGGCAACGCGTGTCGGGAATTCACGCTCCTTTAGGTCATAGATCACCAGCGAGACAATGTAGGCTGAGCCCGAGCGGTAGCCTTCCTCTTTCGCCCGCGTCTTCACGAGCGGCATCAGCACGAGCGGCACGTAGACGTTGAAGCGGTAGCGGCAAATATCGCCTGGGGGCGGCTCCGGCTCTCCGAGTTCGAGGACGAGCGAACGAACGAATGTCTCCATCACCCATGATGCCTGCTTCATCAGTGAGCCTGTGAAGGCGTGCGGCTTCCGGCAGTAGATGTCCCAAAGCAGAAGGCCAATGACGTATTCGGATCGGCTCGCGTATCTCTTCGCCTTCCATCGCCTTTCAATCACCCCCTCCAAAAATCCCGGCAAATTCGCCGTTACCTGCTTAGTGGCCATCGCTTGTGAATAACTTTGCACTGCATGCAGTGCGCTCAATGGTGTTTACGTGAACACTATGTGGTGGAATCATTTTTCCCATGAACCTGCTACTTATTTTTCCCCTCTTGGCTCTGCTGAAACTCCAAGAGATCGAGAGCACGCCGCTGGCGCACGGTCAACAGACGCAACGGTTGAGCGATTTCCTCGCCCTTCGCCGTCTGATCAAGCAGCGCCTCTGCGCACTGCCGCACGAAAGCGGATTCGCCGCCTTGCCACTTCAATTCTCCCACCTTGGCTTGGAAATCGGTCTTCAGCTTTTCGCTGACCTTGCCGACGATCATTTGAGATTTTTTCACAGTGCGCCGCCTCTTTCGCATAATCTTTCTTGGCATGGAATGACAATCAGGGTTGACCGCGGGTACAACCTCGGTAAACCTATCCGCGCCCCCGGTCAAACGCAATTCGCGCCCACCCGACAAGGCGAACGCTACGTAAAACCACACCCCATGCACAC
>Ga0207667_10008591_pt1 | contig 12122 bp, 13 predicted proteins | sample KBSCornC52_FD_184301 | JGI IMG/M metagenome (GOLD analysis project Ga0207667, IMG submission 184301) | Corn rhizosphere microbial communities from Kellogg Biological Station, Michigan, USA - KBS Corn C5-2 (SPAdes) (version 2) | ecosystem: Host-associated > Plants > Roots > Rhizosphere > Soil ...
CTCAGCAATCAGGTTGTAGATCTCTTCGAGGTTTTCTTTCTTCTTTGCCTCAAAGTAACGTCCGCCCGTGCGGGTGGCAATCTTTTCCATGTTCTTCTTGCCGTCTATCGCCGCCTGTCGGTCATCGCCCTTACCACTGCCGCCCGGGGGATACCCTCCACCTGGATAACCACCGCCGGGGTAACCGCCACCTCCCGGATAGCCACCGCCTCCGCCGGGATAACCGCCGCCACGCCGGCCGCTCGTGGGAAACGGGGTTTCGCTGCGCTGCCCTTGTCCTTTGAAATAGACCGTGTATATAGCCATGTTCGCCCGATCCGCGGCATCGATCGCGTCGTTCAGGTTCTCCTTGCTGCCGCGATCTTCGCCGTCGGAAAAGACAATGAGAGCTTTGCGCCCGTCCTTTGATTTCATCAATTCGTCAGCCGCCAGGTAGATGGCGTCATAAAGCTGCGTGCCGCCACCGTTGCCGGTCCGCCGTCCATTGGTACGATCTTCGTCATTAGTCTCCGGGCCAAGCGGGCTGTGGCTTTCCCGCCCGCTGGGGCCAATATTGTCCAGTTCATGCTGCAGCTTGTCACGCGCACTGGTAAAGTCCTGAAGGAGTTCCACCTCACGGTCAAAATGGAGCAGGAACGAATCGCTAGCATGAGTTCCCGTCGTTGCCCCCTCGGGCATCATCTGCTCCAGAAATTTACCGGCAGCCTTGCGTTCGTCATTCATGGCGGCCCGCAGGCTGCGGCTGGTATCGATCGCCAGGCCCAGGCGCAACGGTGCTGCACTGTTTTGCGCGAAGCTCTTGATCTGCTGGGGTCGCCCGTCCTGAGTGAGCGTTATGTCGGCGCTGGTGAGGTTCTTCACCATCTCGCCCTTCTTATCGCGCACAGTAACGGCCAGCAAGACCTCCGGCGCCTTCTCGTGAAGCACGGTCGCCGGCTGGTCGGTCGCGGGCTGATTGGCACCGGCAGGAGCACTGCTGGACTGCTGAGCTTGGCCTGAGGGTAAGCTGGCGGCTGCCAGCACGGAAACAGCGATGAGGCGTATGGGAAAGATTTGCATGGCGTCCGGGGATCCACCGTCGTCCCATTAGACGATCAGGATTCAGGATAGTTGATGGCCGAAAACTGAGTGGATGCAAAAACATCTTCAGGGGAAATATTTTGGCTGAGCAATCGCCTATTTACAAATCATGGTTCAAGCATCACCAGTTCTACTCCAGCCTCATTAAATATCTCGGTTGTGAAAGCAAAACTCTCAGCCCAACGGTCGTTATCGGATTTGCGCGACACGACCCGCTTAATGCCGGCCTGCACAATGGCGGCGCCGCACTGCGAGCAGGGCATGAAAGGCCAAACATAAATGGTGCAGTCGTCCAGCGCCTGCTTCGACGTCAGGATAGCGTTCATCTCGGCGTGGATGATGGTTCGGTATTTGACTTCCCGGTTTTCCAACCGGTCGGGCGAGTCCTTCACGCCTTTTGGGTGTCCGTTGAAGCCGAGAGAAACCACGAACTTGCCGCGCGTAATTACTGCGCCAACCTGCGTGCTGGGGTCTTTACTCCATGTGGAAACCAGCCGCGCCATATCCAGGAAACGCGAATCCCAGTCGGTCACCTTGCCTCGCTTTGGCCCATCGGGCTGACCGCCAGTTTATCGCAGCCGCGGGCTGCGTCAGCCTGCACACCTTCCATCCATGCACGAGTTCCCCGATAGCGGCACGACTCCGAGGCAATCTCGGCAGCGCGTTCCAAGGCCTTCTCAAAGCCGATTCCGTTCGCAAAGAAATAGCAAAATGCACCGTGGAAGATATCGCCGGCTCCCATCGTATCGACCGCGGCTACCACCGGCACCGGTATCTCCCCCTTTTTTTCATCCGTATAGAAGCGCACCGGTTCCGCTCCACGAGTGATGGCGATGTTTGTAACACCGCGACTCCACAGATATCTCACAAGACCCTTTTCAGAAACGCATCCGGGCGCCATGAAGTCGGCCGAGCAAATTACTGTGTTCACAAATCTGAGTAACTCATCGGTCCCGTCTTTCCAGCTTCCACCATCCATCACAACAAGCTTTCCCAGCGCACTTGAGGCACGTGCCCAGGCTAGGCACGCCTGCATCGCGTGGCCATCCACCAGAACAATCTTCGCCTCTTCGCAAATTTGCCGGTCAATCACCGCTGGAGGAATCTGGACTCGCGTCGTATTTGCTGAAATCACATTGCGCCGCCCCGCATCATCCACGGCGATGGACGAGATTGCAGGTAGCTCGTCGAACTCCGGACTGAGATCGATGCAATCGACGGCAAACTTGTTGAACTCGTCGCGAATGATTGAACTCACCGGGTGCCGTCCGATGGCGGTAACAACTGCCGCCTTGCCGCCCAGGCGATTAAAGGCGATGGCCGCGTTAGACGCAGGACCGCCCACGAAAACGTCCTGGCTCTTCGCCTCAATCTTCGTGTTCGTGACAGGAAAATCTGCCACCCGATATACGACGTCAATCGTGGAAAGCCCTACGAATACACCGTCAATCATTTATTCACCCGCCAATTCAACTTTAATGCGGCCGCGCGAATGACACATACTTCTCCAAGCGCCTTACTCGTCTATCACGCCGCAGACGAGGCAAGAACCAAATCCGGTTTTGCTCGGTTCCTGTCATATTTCAATCGATACAATTCCATGAGGGCCAGTGCTATGCCCAGAATAGGCGTGAGCAACTTCACCGCGTCAAACCTGAAAATCGAAACGGAACCGAGGAAGCATACAAACAATACCGTCTCCCAGTTGAACAGCGCTCGTTGCCATATCCGCTTACCGCAGATCGCCAGCGCCGGCGCAGCCAGAACGTAAGCGTGCAGCCAGGACACAGGCGCAATACAGCAAACAATCAACAAAAAAGCTGCAATCGTTTCCACCTTGTCGGTTGCCTTAACGGTCTTCGCAGAGATGCAAGTCAACCAGCACGCAACGCCGATCGCCGCCACTGACAATGCTCTTCCCAACCACAAAAAGAGGGCTTGCTGCGGCTGATTCCCGGAAATGCCGGCCAATGATACGCTCCAGGCCTTCCCTGACTCGATCGACAGCAGGTGAAAGACAGTGCCCAAGGATCGGTTCTGAAAATCCAACACCGCGCCTAACGTTGGCGTCTCATGCAAAAAATACAGGTTGAGCCATCCTGTACCGTTGATTGCCAGCAGCGCAAACAAAATCGCCAAGCCCCAGAACGTCACGGCTTGTACGGCTTTCCACTCGCGCCAGGCCAACAATGGTAACAACACCACTAGAGGTGTCAGCTTAATGGCCGCGGCCAGCGCGAACAGCAGTGCCGAACTCTGGCGCTTTCCCTCCACTAACAAAGCAATGGCTGCGACGATGATGAAGAGGAGGATGAGGGGAACCTGTCCCCAGGTGAGGCAATCGAATACAGGCGGGAAGATCATGAGGCCGGCCAAGACTGGCAACGCGTGGGAAACGGATTTGATTCCGATCAACCGCGCAATCAAAACACCCGCTCCAATTAGCGCTGCAAAGCTGAGTGCATACCACACTCTTAAGGCCGCCTTGGGAGAAAGAAGCGTAAGCGGCGTCATCAGATCAGCGAGGGTCGGAGGGTAAATGTACAGGCCTCCCACCGGAATGGAATGGGCTTGTGCGGTCTGCACATAATTTGAGTCTCCTTCGGGGGTGACCTTGGAGTCAATCACCACATCAGAGGCATCAACGTTTTCTGATGCAGCCTTATAGAGGTCCAAAGTGGACCCGCTTCGAACAACCCACGATCCAGTAAAGTACGCCCAGAAGTCGCCACCCATCGAACCTTTGTTAGCGGCATGCAATACGAATTCAGCTCTAAGCATCATGAGAGCGGTCAGAACTAAAACTGCTCGAACAAGAAATCTGGACATTATGGCTTTCGGGGGAGATGGGGAATAAGTTTCTATGATCCTGACCAAGAGCCTAGCACAAGTGCAGGAATGGAGCGCATACGGGGGGATCCCGATGGGAACTCGAAAGAACATGACTGATGAACCGGCAGTATACGAACTGCCATAGCCCGGCCCCGTGTACCGCGGCGCAGAGAATCACTTGCTCATTTTGGAAACTATTTGATGGTCAACGCACGGGATTGTGTTTGGGCTTGCCCAACCGCATATTGAACCCCACCATCGGGCCGCAGACATTGATTCCATTGTTCCAATATCTCGGTTGCGATAAATAGGCGTTCGACACATGCATGTAGCTTCCACCGACGGCCATGCTATAACGCGGGTTGAAGTTGTAACGCGCGCCAAAGCCCACCATGAGGGTAAAGGTGAAATCCTGCCCTTGGCCGTACACCGCGCCGTGCGGGCCCTGGGCATCGATAAAACCGGCTCCGCCACGCGCCTCAAAATAGGGCGCCGTTCTCCAGTTACGATGAACGAAATTGCGTCGCACCCCCAGATCGAACGCGCCATATTTTGTTTCCGGCCCTCTCGGGATAGCAGTGAACGACAGCGTCAAAGTTAGATCGGTGTTGCCGCGCAGGACCGAAGGGCCACTGATCTTGCCCATGTGCCATCGGAGGGAAGGGAATATTGGGATCATCGTGTAATGGAGAGGATCCTGTGTGTAATCGTCGCCTATAAACGCGTCGAAAACAAAAGGAATGTTGATGGGGAGCACCCCTACTTCCTGGGAGAATTCCAATTTGTTTCTATAGTAGATGTCGTCATTGAAATCCGTTGATTTCGGAGCCCGTGATAGAACGGCCGCAGCCTCAGCGTTTGAGTCTTCAGCAATGGCTGTCGCCGGCAGCGTGAGACCAGCCAGCAAGAGTGCGCAGACAGCTACGATTCGGGTCATGCTCAAGTGCCATCGCCAAGGCGCGGTTGAGGCCGGTGGTCTACTGCATGCGAAGTATCCAGACCATCGGAAGGGAACACTACAATCGCAGGTAGAACCCGATCGATTCCACCGACATCTCGATAAAGCTGCTCGATTCAAGCCGTCATCCATTTTTTGGGTTTGGGCACCGACCCGAGTCAGTTCCCAAGAATATCAGCGGTGCGATCTTCGCCAGTATGCAGGCGGCAACAATTGTAACTCTTGGGGGGATCGGCGAAATCCGACAGCACGAGAGTGATCTTTCGGCCAAACAAAAAGCCCGCTGCGTGCGGGCTTTCGCAAATGTTGGTAGCGCTACCGGGAATCGAACCCGGGTTTTAAGATTGAGAATCTCACGTCCTAACCCCTAGACGATAGCGCCACTATTGCGGGTGGGGCCACGGAGGCCACCTGTTCAACTCATCAAGTTTAACAAGAAAATTCGGTCGCTGCCAAAGCTGAGGGCGGCCTGTAAATGCCGCCTGACGTCTTGCTTCAGGCCTCTAAATCCCCAGCTTCCGAACTTCGTCGTTATAGTACTTGCGGTACAGAATCTCCCACTCCTGGGAGCCCTCGAGGATGATCTTGCGCTGATTGGCAATCTTCAGGCGGGCTGCAGCGTCGATCCGGGCTTCATCCATAAGCAATTCTTCAAGAGCTTTGCGCGCTTCCTGGCGGATCGTGTTCCGATCTTCCATAAAGCCGACCTGGTCAGTCTCAGCCAGCGCGTCGGCAACGGTGTGGGCCAGCTTGTTGAGCTTGTCGCGGCTGATCCTCATAGCACCGCCTTGTACTTTTTCGCCAATTCCGTCTTCACCTTCTTGAACATCTCAGCGTATTGCGCACCAGACTTGCGCATCTCCTCCGAGTAGGCTTCAAGAATTACGCGCACCTCTTCGTTGATGCGGTCTTCGAGCGAAAGCTCGTCGACAAGCGCATCGCTCACGCGTGCCTCGGTCACCTTCAGGTCTGAAGTGGTGATCATCTTGGCGTCGATGAGGTGCTTGACGGTACGGCGGGCTAGATAGCCAATGTAGTCGCGAGAAAAGATCATTGGTTCCGACCAACAGAATAGCGCATTGCACCGCACACTGTACATCGACTTTCATGCGGCAATCTCAGTCCGGTTTTGCGCCTAACTTGCTTGCGAGCGCAGTTTCAGCCGTCATTGACGATGGGGGCAGCTTTTCGTGTTGATGCACTCATCCGGCAGGCGGAGCCGCTCCACCGGCTTGCCCCCGATTAAATGCTCCTTAACAATCTCCGCCGCATCCTCGGGCTTAACGTGCCCATACCACACTGCCTCCGGGTACACCACCACGGTCGGCCCATGTTCGCACTGGTCAAGGCACCCGGACTTGTTGATTCTTACCTTGCCCGCCAGCCCTGCTTCCTTGGTCAGTTGCTGCAACTGCGTGTGCAGTTCGCTCTTTCCATCGGTTGTGCAGGAAGGGCGAGGTGCACCCGCTGGGCGTGAATTGTGACAGACAAAGACGTGGTGTTCAAAAACTGGCAAGCGAGAATCCTCCGGAACTGCAGTTTGAGTTTAAAATCTTTATTCTTTCGTCTCCACCGGGATTAGCTCAAGCGCGGAGGCAAATGAAAGCTACTGCATTCAGATTAAGGCTCCGGCCACCCCCCTGATTGCGGTTTGGGAGAGTTTCCCACAATGACGCGTGTTTGCCCGGCCGAATCTGCGAAAATGAATGCTTGACTATGAGCTCTGACAACCTTCTATCGCTGAAAGACGACATGGTGGCATTCATTGAGGGTCACGGTCTGCGGCGCCTGCCCGGCTACGTTACCGAGGACATTCCGTCGATCGTGTGGGAGGGACAAGGGAATCCGGATTCGTGGAAGGACTTTGTGGAGATGGCCAAGCACGTTGGCGCTCCCTTCATCACCTTCAGCGAAATGAGTCTGGAACGCGAGGAACTCGACGCCCTCATCGATGAAGCCACAGAAATGAACTTCCCCGATGAAGAGGCTACCGAACTGGTGGAAGCCCGATGGCTGCGGAAATATGCCGGCATGCTCGGCTATATTCAGCTCGGATTCGTTTACCAGGGCCTGGTGTTTCTGCACGAAACCACAACTGAGTGGTACGAACGCTTCCAGGCGCTGCTTGAAGACATTGAGAGCTTTCAAGACATCGTCATTGACGATGTGCATCCGCAAGACGACGAGGACGAGTAAGCAGCGTGATTTCCGGGCTCGTTGCAGACACTCTCGCCCGCGCACCTGAACAGCGAAAACTTGCGTGCTGTGCTGCTCCCCGCCAGCGGTGGATACTTGAGCAAACTGACCGGGACGCCGCTGACGCCTTGGCCCGGGAAGCCCGCCTGCCGCATGTGCTAGCCGAACTACTTTTGGCGCGCGGCATAGCGACCGCCCACGACGCATTTGTATTCCTGAATCCAAGCTCCGACCACCTGCACGATCCCTTTTTAATGTTGGGCATGGATGTGGCAGTCGAACGCCTTGAGCGCGCCATTGCTGCGCGCGAGACAGTTCTGCTCTACGGCGATTACGACGTGGACGGTACCACTGCTGTCGTGCTGCTGAAAGCCGCCATCGAAATGCTCGGCGGCGTGGTTCGCTTTCACGTGCCTCACCGGCTGCGCGACGGCTACGGATTGCAGTCGAGCGTGATTGAAGCTGCCTCTGCCGAGGGCGTGCGCTTAATCATCACAGTCGATACGGGCATGCGGGCATTTGCTGAAGCCGAAACCGCTCGCCGTGTCGGCATCGACCTCATCATTACCGACCACCATTTGCCCAAGGCCGACGACCATGTGCCCGTCGCACTGGCAATATTGAATCCCAACCAGCCTGGCTGCAGCTATCCGGAGAAATCGCTTTGCGGAGCCGCCATCGCGCTGAAGTTGGCACAGGCCGTTCTTGATCGGCGCGACCGCGAGCGCACGCGCGAAAAAACGTTGCCAAGTTTTCTCAAAATGGCGGCCATCGCCACCATTGCGGACGCGGTTCCACTGCAGGGCGAGAATCGCACGATTGCCTCGCTGGGTTTGCGCGAGCTGCGCCGTCCTGCCGGTGCCGGATTGCGCGCGCTGTTTGCTGTTGCGGCGCTCGATCCAGCCAGCAAACCGATCAGCAGTTTCGATGTTGCGTTTCGCCTTGCTCCGCGCATCAATGCCGCAGGCCGCATGGATATCGCGTCCGAAGTGATCGAACTGTTCTCAACCCGCGATGCGCTCCGCGCAGGTGAACTCGCAGGCAAACTAGAACGACTCAACCGGGAACGCCGTGAAGTGGAGGCCGCGGCCCTGCGCCTGATTGAGATCCGACTGACAGAAGATGAAGAACTGAAAGCCGACCGGCTGGTCATCGTCGATGGAGACGGTTGGCATCGCGGCGTTATCGGGATTCTTGCTTCGCGTGTTGTGGAGCGCACAGCTAAACCAGCCATCGTCGTCAGCGTTGAAGATGGCGTGGCTCACGGTTCTGGCCGCTCAGTGGACGGCTTCCATCTGCTCAAGGCGCTTGAAAGCTGTGCGGATCTGTTCACGCGTTTCGGTGGACATGCCTTCGCCATCGGCTTTGCTCTGCCTGCCGAATGCCTGTCAAAACTCAAGGATCGCCTTCGCAGCTATGCGCAGGTGCATCTTGCGGAACGCGAACCGGAACGGACGCTGCGCATCCACGCCGAGTTGCCGCTCGATCGGATTACCCCGGTGCTTGCAGGATGGCTTCGTAAGCTTGAGCCGTTTGGCCACGGAAATCCTGAGCCGGTCTTCGTTGCCCGCCGGGCAAGGCTCGTCTCGGCGCCGCGCACCATGAAAGAACGGCACGTGCGCCTTGAATTGGCGCAGGAGTCTTCTATGCCTGCTGAGAAGGCAGGCGCATTCGCTCACAATCCCAGTACCGCGATGCGTGCGGTGGGCTGGGACATGGCCGCACGAACAGCTGAGCTAGAGCTGACCGCCGGCAGCCTGATCGATGTCGCCTATCGCATTCGCGAAAATGACCATCCCGAATTCGGCGGTCTTGAAGTGGAGATTTGCGGAATGGAATTGGCTCAGTCCTAATAGCAGAAGGCCCGCGATGAATCGCGGGCCTTCAATGACGCCAATCTAGTACGGTTTAGCGCTGCCGTCCGTGATCACCGCCGTGGTCGCCTCGGCCGCCCTGCTCGCCGTGTGGCTGCTGTGGCTGCGGCTGCTGTTGCGCCGGCGGCCCGCCGCGGTTTTGCATGTTGTCCTGGCTTCCGTGCGAGTTGTTGTAGTTCCGGAACTGGGGAGCCGGGTTGTTCTGCTGTTGCGGAGCATCGTTCCGAGACTGCGGCATCTGGTTTCGTCCGGGCTGGGCGTTCCCAGGTTGCGGCTGCGGGTGGTTGTTGCGGTTCTGATTGTCACCATTCGCAGGCGGATTGTACGTATTGCGATTGTCGTAGTCCCGAGCGTTTGAGCGCGGATCGCCTTGCCGCGGGTTATTGCGATATTGGTCGCGCGGGTTATTGTCCTGGCTCGGATGATTGTTGTTGCGGTTCTGATTGTTCACATTCGCAGGCGGATTGTACGTGTTGCGATCGTCGTGGCCCCGAACGTTTGAGCGCGGATCGTTATTGCCGCCGCGATTCCCAGGATTATTTTCATACCGAGGCTGCTGGTTGGCGTTGCCGTTTCCTCGTCCCTGGAATCCACCCCGGTTGTCCGGCATTGAATTCGGGCCGCTCATAGGTCTCTGCACCACAACATTGCTCGGGCGACCGCCATTATTGCGCGCGTAAAACGACTTGTCGGATCGCGCTGCATTCTCGTGCGAGTGCTGAAACTGCGTTTCTTCTACATGCCGGTCGCGATCTGCATACCGCTCTTCAGGCCTCGGATCATGATGAATGCCATCCCGCCCGCCGCTGAATGAAACGCGCCGATCATTCTCAATTGTGTAGCGCCGCACCACATCACGATCCACGTAGACATTGTGAATGCGTCGTTGATCCACATGCATCACGGCAGTGTTGTAAACAAAATTGTGTCCGCGCCAAATGCCGCCCACAAAACCCACACCCATGTAACCGAAGCCGTAATTCACGCCGCCGTAGTAGCCAACATGCAGTCCCCAGTAGCCGGGATGGAAGACGTAAAGATTGTTGTCCCAACCCCAGTAAGGCGGTGTCCACAGCGCGCCTTCATAGGGAGCCGGAACCCACGTACCGGGCACCCAGAAGTATCCATCCTGGTCATAAGCCCAGTAGCCCGGAGTCCAAATCCATCCCTCCTCGGGACATAGCGGTTGGTCGTAAACAGGAAGCACCGGGGGCGCAAAGTTAACGCTGATAAATACTCCGCCGAATGACGTTGCCGGAATTATCGTTGCGGCCAGTGCCAGAAGCAGAATGCGCAAAGAGCGAATAGCTTTCATGGGAAACCTCCCGAGCCTTTTATTTCGTTTTGCTGAAGCTGCAAGTTCAGCGCCTCAGTCAGGCTACCTCTCCTGAAACACTTCCATACTCATTAAGTTGTGTATTCGTACAGTCACCTAAGTACCGTCGCTGATAACCCCAGTGATTGCAGCACCGAAGATGAACGCGTCCCGGTTGGCTAGTTGTGCTCTCAAAGTTCGTGAAGAGGCAAAAGCCGCGACCCAACCTGGCCTGCGCGCTGCAATCACTCAAAGTCGCGCCGACACAGCTCGAAGGCAGTAGCCCTACTACAACTGAAAAGCAAAAATGGACACAGAAACGAAACGCGGCATGAGTCACGGTGAACTCCTGACAAAAGTCATCAACAACCCGGATGTCTTGAAACTTGCACGCTTACAACAGAAGAGAACGAGCAGCGTCGCTGCGGTTTTCACAATGGTAGACTTGAGCCGATGCCGCGCGGTCTATTTATAACTCTCGAAGGCCTTGACGGTTCCGGCAAGACCACTCAAATTAAACGTCTCGCCGTCTGGCTAAAGAGCCGCGGTTTTGATCCGGTGATTACACGTCAACCCGGCGGCACTTCCACAGGCGACCGCATTCGCGCCATACTTCTTGACTCACGTTCCAGCGGCGTCGCGCCGATGACCGAGATGGCGCTCATGTTTGCCGATCGTGCCCAGGCCATTGCTGAGGCCATCCAGCCGGCGCTTGATGCCGGCCGGATTGTGGTGTGCGATCGCTTCACCGACTCCACTGAGGCCTACCAGGGCGGCGGCCGTCAACTCGGGTCGGAGATAGTGCTCGAGTTGCACCGAGTCATTTGCGGCAATCTCCAGCCGGACATAACGATTCTGCTTCTGCCTTCACTGAACGCCTCACTGGCTCGCGCCCGTCGACGGAATACGCGTGAAGAAGCGCAAACCGGCAAAGACGAAAATCGTTTCGAGCTTGAGCAAGACGGTTTTCACCGCCGCGTCTGGGAGAAGTACCACGAGATTGCAGAACGCGAGCCGCAGCGCGTAGTGCTCATCGAAGGCGATGGGACCATCGACCAAATTCACCAGAAGATCGTTCAAGCAATTTCAGAAAAAATGCTGATATTGAAGCAGGCCTGAACCGCTCAACCAACGCGCTTTCATCTCGCGTAAATTCGGCCTGCAATAACGGAGGGAGCCGGGGCCTTCAGGCTCATGTTTCGCGCCCGATGCAATTCATGCAGCTTTAGCTGGCGGACATTTCAAGCCTCATCCGCGAAAATCTCTTCAATCGTCGTCCCGAACAGACGCGCCAGCTTGAACGCGAGAGGCAAGCTCGGATCGAACTTCCCCGTCTCAATTGCATTCACCGACTGCCGCGATACCTTGAGCCGTTGGGCAAGATCGGCCTGCGACCACTCGCGCTCCGCCCGCAACACACGAAGCCGGTTCTTCACCGATACCTCCAGCGTTGTATCGCAAGCGCGACTGAAAAGAAAACTCCGAACATGCCCATCACCCACATCACTTGGAATTTTGGAACAAGATGTAACTGCTCCATCACTCCCCATACCGTCGTCACCAACAACGTGGCGCCAATGCCACCCAGCATCGCTTCGCTATGCAGCCGGACCTGAAACTCATCTTTCTCTTCCCTGAAATACAGGAAAGAAATAGCGATCACTGCTACAAACGGCGAGCTGAGAAGGAGTACGCACACTACCGCCAACAATCTGGTTGGATTGTCGCCGTAAAGGTGCTGCAGCCATATTGCGATCCCAGCCAGCAGAAAGGACGGCATAAGGATGAATAGCATGCGATCTTCCAGTTTGTACTTTGCAGGGCTGCCAAGGTTTTGTTTAGCCATCACTCTTTACCTTCAGACCAG
>Ga0207667_10008592_pt1 | contig 12121 bp, 12 predicted proteins | sample KBSCornC52_FD_184301 | JGI IMG/M metagenome (GOLD analysis project Ga0207667, IMG submission 184301) | Corn rhizosphere microbial communities from Kellogg Biological Station, Michigan, USA - KBS Corn C5-2 (SPAdes) (version 2) | ecosystem: Host-associated > Plants > Roots > Rhizosphere > Soil ...
CCGAGATGAAGGACGGCGCATCGGTGGGCACCGTCACCGACGTCCACATGTAGGCCTGGTCGCGCGGCATGCGGCGCGCCACCATGATGCGCCAGCGGGCCTGGTGATCCGACGAGAAGCGCAGCGACGCGAACGGGATGCGGAACACCGAGGTGTAGCCGCTGGCGGTGCGTGCGGACGCGGCGTCGAAGTCGAAGTCGGGGGAGAAGTCCTCGTCGTCGTCCGCGGCGGTGTGCATCCCGTCGCCCGTCGAGCCGGCGGCATTGACGCGAAAGAACTGCGCGGACTGGCGCTTGCCGATCGCGTCGACGTAGACGACCACGAAGTCCTGCGTTCGGATCACCTTGTCCTGGCGCACCAGCGGCGCGCGGATCTCGTCCGGATGGTCGTCCAGCGCGGTGACGCCCACGTACAGCGCCTGCTCGTCGAACAGGATCTGCACCTTGGTCGCGTACCTGGGCTTGGTGCCGCGGTGCGGCTCGTTCTCCACGAAGCGGTCGTACACGGGCGCCCGCTGCCATGCCGGATCGTTCAGCGTGCCATCCAGCACGAGGTGCTCGTCGGGCCGCAGCCGCACGGCGTGCATGGCCAGCGGATCCTCGGTGATCGGGTCGACGTGGCGCGACAGCGGCGAGAGCGTGCCCTCGGGCGGCTGCCCGGGCGCGTCGACGGGCTGCGCGCCCACCTCGGCGCCGGCGGCCAGCGGCCAGGCGGCGCCCGCGATCCATGCCGCGGCGGCGACGGCACGAATGCCTCGAATCAGACTCATGAACCTTCCCCGCGCTCGCCGCCCGGGGCGGTGGCGCCTGCTCGTTGTTCGTCGTGGGGCGGCCAACTGCCCGGCCGCATGTTCTGACAGGATTGTCAGCGAGCCCGCGGGCCGGTGGACGTCCGACGCGACGAAAGACGGTTTTCGAGTGGCCGGAGGCGACTTCGGACACGGCCGGGGACAGCACACTACGCCCGCAGCCGCTCCGCCACCCCCACGCGGAAGTCCACCAGCCGCTGCGCGTACGGGTCGAGCGCGTCCTCGGGGCTTCCCACCGGCAGCCCCGTCACCGCGCCGAACCGCGCCGGCGTGACCTGACCGTGCGCCACGAGTTCGTCCACGAGGGCGAGCAGCGCGTCGCGATGCGTCTCGATCAGGCGCGTGGCGCGCGCATGTTCGGACTGCAGGAGCGACTCGATCGCCGCGTTGCTGGCCTCCACGTCGGTGCAGAAATTCTCCTCGCTGTCGGTGGAGACGTCGCTGCGACCGATGCGCGAGCCGTGGCCGAGGTGGCGCATCATGCGGGCGGCCGTCTCGGTGGCCTTGCGCAGGTCGCTCTCGGCGCCACCCGAGCTCAGCTCGGCGCCGAAGACGAGCAGTTCGGCGGCGCGTCCGGCCAGGCTGGTGCAGGTCGAATCGAGGAGGTTGCGGCGCGACCAGACCTTGCGCCCGCTGTACGCGTTGTAGCCGCCCTCGAAGCTGGCCACGTGGATCTTGATCTCCTGCGGCGCCCGGCCGAAAAGCAGCGCATGAACCAGGCCATGGCCGGCCTCGTGCACCGCCAGCAGGGCGCGGAAATCGGCGTTGCTGCGCTGGCGCAGCCGGTTGATCTCGAACGGCGCGGCGATGGCCTGGGACTGCCCGCGCCAGTGCGCGACCAGGCTGCGGCCATCGGCCGTGAGGCCCACTGTCTCGCCGGGCGCCGCGCCGCGTTCGAGCGCCCACAGCGCGGCCTTGGCGAGGCCGCCGCCCAGGATCGCATGCAACGACGAGAACAGCGGTCGCGTGCCCTGGGCCGGGAAGACGGCGTTGGCGTAGATCTGCTCATGCACGCTGGCGTCCAGCTCGAAGCGCAGGCCGCAGCGGCCCTCGGTCTCGCGGGCGTAGCGCGAGCAGCCCTGCTCGATCAGCTGCTCGTACGCGCGGCGCGAGAGCGACGGGTAGATCACGTGCTCGTTGCCCAGGCGCGCGACCTGTTCCGGCTTGAAGCGCTTGTTCAGCGCCTGCTTGACGTCGATGACGCTCAGCTTGCCCGTCAGCGCATGGAAGATGTCCGCGTCGCTGTCGCAGTCGTCGACGCTGGTGGCCAGGTCCTCGTAGGCCTCGTCCAGGTTGCCGCAGACGAAGACCAGCAGGCGGCTGTAGTCGGTTTCCCACCGCTGCTGGGCGTTCTCGCGGAAGTCGCGCAGGCGTTCCTGGATCTGCTCGGGCGTCCAGGCCATGATCTCCAGCAGCGGTTCGTCGAGCTTGAGGTTGCGCTGCAGCTCCTGGGCCTCCCAGCTGCGCAGCTTGAACCGGCGCTTGGCATCGTCCGCGTCGGCACGCTCGGCATCGAACGCGGCGTCCGCGATCGACGACTCGATGTCGCCCAGCAGCGACAGCGCCGGCGGCAGGCGGCCGTCCGACAGCAGCGCCCAGACGTCCTGGTAGCGCTCGACGCGCAGCTCGGCGCGGCTCTTGTCGATGGTGCGAAAGCGCTGGAACTCGTCGAGCACCAGGATGCCGGGCTCGCCCTCGCGCACGCCGGACCGCTCCAGCATGCCCGAGATGCTCTGCGCGCCGCGCCAGCCCGCGCCATTGGAAAAGCCGTCCATCTGCACTTCGACGAAGCGGTCGTAGAAGTCCAGGAGCTGCGCCAGGCGGCGCACCAGCTGCGTCTTGCCGGTGCCGGTCAGGCCCCAGAGGCAGACGATGACGGGCCGCGCGACGAGCTCGGGCAGCACGTACCAGGCGCGCACCGAATCGATCACGCGGTCGATGATGGGGTCGATGCCGAACAGCTCGGTCTTGAGCAGGGCGGCGATCTCCTGCAGCTGTTGGTTCCTGTGCGCCAGCTGCGCGCGCAGTTCGATGGATTCAGTCATGGTGGTCTTCACGTCGCAGCAGCGCCTGCAAGGCCATGCGGTCGGCGCGGCGCTGGGCGCTGCGGCTGCGGATGTGTTCGCCCGCACCGCATGAACTGCGCCGTGCGAGCGCGCGCACCACGGGGTCGCGCGCACCGGCGCTCGTCTCGAGCACCAGCGTCATCGGCTGTTTCATGCGGCGCAAGGCCTTGACCCGCCCCTCCTGGAGGGCGCGGGAACGGAGTTGTGCACTCATTGCGGTTCCGAAAAGCAAAAGCCCCGGCACAGGTGGCTGCGGGGCTTTGCTCGCCGCGCGGTCCGAAGGCCGTATCTGTGAACAGACACGGTTCGGCCGGGGCTGGGGAACCGTGTTCAGTCGACGATGGTGATGAACAAATGGGACATGAGAGGGATCTCCGTGGTGCGGGCGCCTGTCGTGGCGGCGCCATCAGCAACAGGCGCGAATGATGCGACCGTGGCCGCTCGCGCGCAAGCGCGGCGAGTGCCCGTCGTTGTGGCGCGCCAACGCCCGGGGTCGGCCGGGCGGGTGTGTTCGCGCGGCTCCGCCGCGCGGCTCGCCGCGCGCCGCGCGCCGTTCACTTCTTGCGCACGACCACGCTGCCGATCGAGTAGCCCGCACCGAACGAGCAGATCACGCCGAGGTCGCCCGGCTGCATGTCCGCGTGGTACTGGTGGAAGGCCAGCACGGAGCCGGCGGACGAGGTGTTGGCGTAGGTGTCGAGCACCAGCGGCGCGAGGTCGCCACCGGCGTCCGCGCCCACCAGCTTCTTGAGGATCAGCTGGTTCATGCCGAGGTTGGCCTGGTGCAACCAGAAGCGGCGCATCTGCGTCGGCTCCAGGCCGAGCGCGGCCAGGTGGGACTCGATGTGCGCGGCGGCCATCGGCACCACTTCCTTGAACACCTTGCGGCCTTCCTGGCGGAAGGTCTTGTCGCGCGCCGCCGGGTCCGAATCCTCGCTGCGGTTCATGAAGCCGAAGTTGTTGCGGATCGCGTTGGAGAACTGCGTGGCGAGCTTCGTGCCGACGACTTCCCACTGGTCGGTCGAGACGGCCGTGTCCGCGCTCTCGATCACGGTGGCCGTGCAGACGTCCCCGAAGATGAAGTGGCAGTCGCGATCCTTGTATTCGATGTGGGCCGACGTGATCTCCGGGTTCACGACCAGCACGCATTTCGCGCTGCCCGAGCGCACCGCGTTGACGGCCTGCTCGATGCCGAAGGTGGCCGACGAGCACGCCACGTTCATGTCGAAGCCGTAGCCCCCGGCGCCGATCGCCTGCTGGATCTCCACGGCCATCGCCGGGTAGGCGCGCTGCATGTTGGACGCGGCACAGAAGACGGCGTCGACGTCGGCGCCCGTCCGGCCGGCCGCGGCCAGCGCCTTGCGACAGGCATCCGCGGCGATCTCGGCCATCAGCGACAGCTGGTCGTCGCCGCGCTCGGTGAACTTCGGGCGCATGCGCGCCGGGTCGAGCACGCCGTCCTTCTCGATGACGTAGCGCTGCTTGATGCCCGACGCCTTCTCGATGAACTCCACGCTGGAGGCCGTCAGCGCCGCCTTCTCGCCACGCGCAATGGCGTCGGCGTCGATCGCGTTCTGCCGCTCGGCGTACGCGTTGTAGGCCGCGACGAGTTCCTCGTTGGTGACGATGTGCGGCGGCTGGTAGAGGCCGGTGCCGCTGATGACTGCTTGTGGCATGGAGATTCCTGTTCGAACCAGTCGATTTTAGCTGCGCAGGCGGCGCCGCATTGGAGTCGGATCTCGGGGAAAGCACCCGGGACGCGTGAAGTTGCCGGCAGAACCGTGCAGGTTGACGTGCCGGCTCAGAATGGCACCGCGCTCTCGAAGACCAGCGGCGCGCCGGTGAGCGGATGCGCCAGCGCGAGGCGGCAGGCGTGCAGCATCATGCGCGGCGACGGGTCGTCGGCGACGCCGTAGAACGGGTCGCCCGCGATCGGGCAGCCCAGCGAGGCGAGGTGCACACGCAACTGGTGCGTGCGGCCGGTGACGGGCGCGAGCGCGATGCGCGTGAGCGTCCCGACGCCGTCCAGCCGCACGTCGCCGGTCACGCGGTAGTGGGTCAGCGACGGCTTGCCGGTGTCGTGGCAGACGACCTGGCGCGGGCGGTTGGGCCAGTCGACCACCAGCGGCAGGTCGATCGCGCCCTCATCGGCCGCCGGGCGGCCGTGCACCAGCGCCTCGTAGCGCTTGTCGACCTCGCGCTCGCGGAAGGCCTCGCTGAGCGATGCGTGCGCGAGCGCCTCGCGCGCCAGCACGATCACGCCGCTGGTCATCATGTCCAGGCGGTGCACGATGCGCGCGTCCGGGTAGACGGCCTGCGCGCGCACGAGGAGGCTGTCGCGCTTGTCCGGCCCGCGGCCCGGCTCGGACAGCAGCCCGGGCGGCTTGACGAGCACGACGAACGCCGGCTCGACGTGCAGCACCTCCAGGCCGCTGTCAGGCGGCGGCCGGTAGGCGTCGGCGTCGGGCACCGTGCGCGACGCGTTCACTTGTCGATCAGCAGCGTCTCGACCTGGACGCCGCGTTCGCGGAGCAGGTCGGTCAGCGGGCCCAGCAGCGGCCCCAGGCGCTCCTCGACCGTCGCGCGGATCGTGTCGACCACCACCTGCGTGCCGCGCTCGATCTCGATGTTGAGCGCGGCGCCCACGGCCTTCTCGCCGAAGGTGGTCATGCGCAGCGTCTCGGGGATCAGCCAGACCTCGAACCAGCCTTCGGCCCGGTTCGCGTCGGACACCGTGAGGCTGGCGCCGTTGATGGCGATGTAGCCCTTGGCGAAGATGTAGCGCATCCACGGCGGGGGCACCGCGATGCGCATCACGTGGTTGTTCTCCGGCGTGCGCACGGCGGCGAGCGACGCCTGGAAGTCGACGTGGCCCGACAGCGGATGGCCGCCGATCTCCGCGCCGTCGCGCGCCGCGCGCTCGACGTTGATGCGGCTGCCCACCGCCAGCGTGCCCAGCGTGGTGAGCGCCAGGCTCTGCTGCATCACGTCGAAGCTGGCCGCCTCCTCGCCGACGCGCTCGGTCACCGTCAGGCATACGCCGTCCACCGACACGCTGGCGCCGATCTCCAGCCCCGCGCAGAAGCCGCGCGGGAAGGCCAGCGTGAAGCTGCGCAGGCCGGGCCTGTCGACGAGCACGGAAACGGTGGCGACGGCCTGGACGATGCCGGTGAACATGGGCGGATTCCTGGTGGGCGAAGGCTCGATTGTCGCCGTTCGTGCGCCAACGCGCCGGTGTCAGGACTTGGGAATCGCGCCCTCCAGGCCGCCACCGGACGCCCGCGCCCGGAAGGGCACGATCCAGGACCCGGCACCCGGACGGACGCCGCCGCGCCTCACCAGCGACCGCGCGGTGACGGGCCCTTCTGCGAACGGACCGGGACGGGAGTTCGTTGCATGGTCGCTCCTGCGATGGTCAGCGGCGCGAACACGTGGTGGGTCGCGCCGAGCCGCCCTGCGCCGGCTCAGGCGCGCGCCGTCCAGTCGTCCTCGTCGAAGCCGACGGTGATGCGCCCGTCGTCCCACTCCACCACGGGACGCTTGATGACGCTGGCCTGCTCGCGCATCAGCGCCTGCGCGGACGGGCCGTCCACCACCGCGGCCTGCAGCGCCGCGTCGAGCTTGCGCCAAGTGGTGCCCTTGCGATTGAGCACGCGCTCCCAGCCGGCCGCGTCCACCCAGGCTTGCAGGCGGTCGGCGGGCACGCCGGCCTTCTTGAAGTCGTGGAATTCGTGGGCGACGCCATGCGTGGCGAGCCAGTCGCGGGCGCGCTTGACGGTGTCGCAGTTGGGAATGCCGTAGAGGGTCGTCATGCGCGCATTTTCACCCGAGACCGACCGCGCGGGCCATGGCCGCGGCCAGCAGCGGGATCGGCACGAACAACACGAGTTCGACCGCGAGCCAGCGCCGCGTGCCGGCGACGGCGGCCTGCGCGACGGCGAAGCCGGGCTCGCGCGCCACGGCCTTCTTCCAGCGCAGGATGCGCACCGTCGGCACCGCGGACGCCAGCCCGGCCAGCGCGAAGAAGGCGAGCTTGGCCCAGAACACCGGGTTGTGCAGGTAGAAGACCGAGCCCTTGGCGCCCCAGAACACGCGGCCGAAGCCGATCGCCAGGATGGCCATGGCCAGGAGGCCGTAGGCGGCGTCCAGCCGTGCGAGGTGGGCGATGCGCAGCGCGCCGACCTCGCCGCGCATCAGCGCCAGCTCGACGGCGGGGATCATCACCAGCGCGAAGACGACGAGATGGTGCAGGCAGGCGAGCAGGAGATCGGTGGTCATGGCGGCAAATGTTTACAGTGGGTACATTGATGCTATGAGACAATGTACCCACTGTCAACATCCATGCCGCCCCTCATGGCATCGTCCCGCTCCAAGCCGCCCGCCCGCGCCTACCACCACGGCGACCTGAAGAACGCGCTGCGCGACGCGGCCTCCGCGCTCATCGCCGAGCGCGGCGTCGAGGCGGTGAGCCTGCGCGAGATCTCGCTGGCCGCCGGCGTCAGCCACACCGCGGCCTACCGCCACTACGCGGACAAGCAGGCCCTGCTCGCCGCGATCGCCGAGGACGGCTTTCGCCAGCTGGCCGACATCAACCGCCGCACCATCGCGCAGACGCCCGGCGGCCCCGTGCCGCAGCTGATGGCCTGCGGCCGCGCCTACGTGCGCTTCGGCGTGCAGCGCCCGCACGTGCTGCAGCTGATGTTCAGCCAGGCCATCCCCGACTGGTCGGCCCACCCGTCGCTGCAGCAGGCCAGCGAGGAGCTCGCCCGCACCCTGGCCGACGTGGTCGCGGCCGGCCAGGCGGCAGGCGCGATGCAGCCGGCGCCCCTGGGCGAGATGACGCTCACCGCGTGGTCGCTGGTGCACGGCCTGGCGATGCTGCTGGTGGGCCGGCGCATTCCCGTGCCCGCCATCGACGACGCCTTCGTCGAGCACATGGCCGGGCAGTGCGTCGGGCTGCTGATGCGCGGCCTGGCGCGCTGACGTCGCGCAGGCCGCCCCGCGCGGTATCGATCCGCGCTACCGGGCCGGACGCCGTCCTGCTCGACCGCCGTCGCGACAGAATCCGGGTCGGCCCGCGGCGCCCCGACCGGCGCCGCGTCCACTGCTGGAGTCCCGATGTCCCTGCACCTTCCCGGCCGCCGCGTGCGCGCCCACCTCGCCCGCCGTCGCCAGGCCCGGCGCACGCTGCGCGAGCCGTCGGGCTTTCGCATCGCGATCGCCGACACCCTGCGCCAGCTCGACCCCGCCGCCTGGGACGAGGTCGTCGCCGGCGAATCCTGGTTCTTCAGCCGCGACTACCTGGCCATGCTCGAACGCGTGCCGCCGTCGGTCATCGAGCCACGCTACGCGCTCGTGTCCGATGCGCAAGGCCCCGTGGCCGCCGTCGTGCTGCAATGGGCCGAGGTCGACGGCACGCGGCTGCGTCCCCTGCCCGCCACGGGTGGCGAGGACGACGAACTCAACCCGCTGCGCCGCCTCGTCGACAAGCTGTCGCTCCCCGCGCGGCGCGCGTTCGCGACGCGCCTGCGCGAGCGCGTGCTGGTCTGCGGCAACCTGCTGACCTACGGCCAGCACGCCGTGGCGGTGGCGCCCGACGTCGATCCGGACAGCGTCTGGCCCGCCGTCGCCGAGGTGCTGTACCGCGTGCGCCGCGCCGAGAAACTCGCCGGCCAGGCCGGGTTCGTGCTCATCAAGGACATGCCGCTGGCGTCCAATGCCGGCGTCGCGCGGCTGGCCGACGTCGGCTACAAGGGCGTCGAGACCGAACCGAACATGGTGCTGGCGCTCGATCCGGCATGGAAGACCCACGCCGACTACCTCGCCGGGCTCGCGTCCAAGTACCGCAGCGCGGTGAAGAACCAGATCCTGCAGCCGATCGAGCAGGCCGGCCTCGCGGTGCGCGCCTACGTGCCCGCGGGCGTGCTGGCGCGGCGCACGCACGAGCTCTGGCTGGGCGTGCACCGCAACGCCGCCCTGCGCCCGTTCACGCTGCACGACGACTACTTCGCCGAACTGGCCGCCACCGCCGGCCAGCGCGTGCGCTTCGCCGGCCTGTTCGACGGCCCCGACGACACGCCCGAGGCGCTGCTGGGCTTCATCGTGACGCTGGCCGACACCGACGAGGCGCTCGGCTACCACATCGGCTTCGTGCAGGACGATCCGCGCGGCCTGCCGCTGTACCTGCGGCTCCTGCACGCCAGCATCGCCGATGCGATCGGGCTCGGCGCGCGCGCGCTGTCGTTCGGCCGTACCGCGCTCGAGCCCAAGGCGCGCCTGGGCGCCAAGCCGCAGGAGATGCAGGTGTGGCTGCGCCATCGCCAGCCGGTGTTCAACCGCATCGTGCGGCAGCTGACCGGCTTCGCGCATCACGCCGAGCCCCCGGCGACGAACCCGTTCAAGAAGAGCTGAGCGCGGCATGTGCCTTGCTGCCTCCCGGGCACCGCAGCTGAACGGGAGCCTCGCATGCCCGCGATCCTCGAGCATTGGAAAGTCCTTCCCCACGGGCCCCTGACGGCCGTGGACGACACGGTCTGGACGGTCACCGGCACCCTGCACATGCCCGTGGGCGACTTCGAGCGCCGGATGAGCGTCGTGCGCCTGCGCGACGGCCGGTTGGTGATCTGGAGCGCCATCGCGCTGGATGAACCCGAGATGACCCGCCTCGAGGCCTTCGGCCGCCCGGCCTGGCTGGTGGTTCCGGGCGACGACCACCGCATGGACGCGAAGATCTGGCTGCAGCGCTACCCCCATCTCGATGTCGCCACGCCGGCGGGCGCGCGCGACAAGGTGCTGGAGGTGGTGCCGGTCGATTCGTCGGCACCCGACTTCCAGGACCCGGGCGTGCAATGGATCACCGTGCCCGGCACGCAGGGCCACGAAGCCGCGCTGACGGTGCGCGGCTTCGTGGCCCCGACGCTCATCGTCAACGACCTGATCGCCAACCTGCGCCACCCGCACGGGTTCAGCGGCTGGATGCTCAAGCTGATGGGCTTTGCCGGCGACGAGCCGAACATCCCGGCCGTGCGCCGCCTGGCGATGGTCAAGGACGGCCACGCGCTCGCCGACCAGTTGCAGGCCTGGAGCGAGATCGCCGACCTGCGCTGCATTCTCGTGTCGCACGGCGAGCCCATCGTCGCCGATCCGCGCGGCGAGCTGCGGCGCCTGGCCGACTCGCTGCGCTGAGGCGTCCTGCGGGTCGGCGCCGTCGAGCTGCCGGCGCAAGGCATGGCGCTTGCTGGCGCCGTGGAGTCTCCGGAGCCCGGTCGCAAGCGGGCCCGGCCTTTGTCCGCGCAGCGTCGCGCGGGCTCAACGGAGCGCTCGATGACCTTGTCTGTCGACCCCTGGAAAGTCTTGCCGAACGGCCCGCTGGCGGCTGCCGCCGACGCCCTGTCGATGTCCCTCTCGCTCGACGACCTGCCCGACCTGCCCGGCGCGCGCCGGGCCGCCGCGGACGACGACGACGCCGCCCTGCCCGCGCAGTTGCTCGAATGGAGCGAGGACGCCGAGCTGCGCAGCATCCATTTCTCGTCCGACGACCCCATCGTCATCGAATTGCCCACTGGTGAGTGGCAACAGCCGTCCGAACCCCTGTTCTGAGACGGCAGCCGATGGCCGAGATCCTCCCGGAGGACGCCGAGGAAGGCGCCCGCCAGTCCGCGTTCCGTGCCGGCTACCGCACCGGCTTTGGCGACGGCTTCGAAGCCGCCGACAAGGTGCACGAGGCCACGAAGAAGAAGGACGCCCAGGACAGGCCCGGGGACGATGCGAAGGCCGCCGGACCGAAGGCGCAGGAACAGCCAGGCGACAAGAAGGCGCCTGACGCGCCGCACGACCAGAAGAAGGACGACGACGGCAAGCCGCCGCTGTGGAAGCGGCCGGCCGTCGTGCTGGTGGCCATCGTGGTCATCATCGCGATCATCGTGGCCGGCACGATCTTCCTGATCGACTCGCGCCACCACGAGACCACGGACGACGCCTTCATCGACGGCAACGCCAGCCAGATCGCCGCGCAGGCGGCCGGCCGCGTGACGCGCCTGTACGTCGACGACAACCAGGTGGTGCATCGCGGCGACATGCTGGTGGATATCGACACCGCCGACATCGACGCCAAGGTCACCCAGGCGCAGGCCGGCGTGCTGACGGCGCAGAGCCAGGTGCAGACGGCGCAGGCGCAGGTCGAGGGCCAGAAGGCCAACGCCGCGCAGGCGGCGGCCACGGCGCGCCAGGCCGAGGCCGAATCGGCCAACGCGCAGCAGGATCTGGCGCGCTTCAAGGACGTCGACCCGGACGCGGTCTCGCGCCAGCAATGGGACCAGGCGGTGGCGCGCGCGCGCGCGGCCCGGGCCAAGGTCGACGCGGCACGCGCGACCGAGGGCACGGCGCAGGCGCAGGTCAAGGCCGCGCAGGCCAACGTGGCGGTGGCGCAGGCGCAGGTGGCCACGGCGCAGGCCGAACTGGCGACCGCCAGCATCCAGCGCGGCTATGCGCACGTGGTCGCGCCCACCGACGGCCGCGTCACCAAACGGGCCGTGGACGTGGGCAACGTGATCGCCATCGGCCAGCCGATCCTGGCCATCGTCAGCGACAACCTGTGGGTGACGGCCAACTACAAGGAGACGCAGCTGCGCAAGATGCGCGTGAACCAGGCGGTGTCGATCGAGATCGACGCCGTGCCGGGCGTGAAGTTCGCCGGCCACGTGCAGAGCTTCCAGCGCGCCGCGGGCAGCTATTTCAGCGCCCTGCCCGCCGAGAACGCCACCGGCAACTACGTCAAGGTGACGCAACGCGTGCCGGTCAAGATCGTGTTCGACCATCCGCAGGAGCTGCAGCGATACCACGTGGGGCCCGGCATGTCGGTCAAACCCCGCGTGTCGATCGAGTGAGGCGACGCGCGTGGCCGCCGCCTCGTCCGCGTCGTTGCCGCGCTCCGCGGCGGGCAGCCACAACCCGTGGCTGATCGCGGTGGTGGTGTCGCTGGCCACCTTCATGGAGGTGCTGGACACGACCATCGCCAACGTCTCGCTCAGGCACATCGCCGGCGGCCTGGGCGCGAGCCAGGACGAGGCGACCTGGATCCTCACGAGCTACCTGATCTCCAACGCGATCGTCCTGCCGGTGAGCGGCTGGCTGGCGACGCTGATCGGGCGCAAGAAGTTCTACATGGGCTGCGTGGCGCTGTTCACCGGCAGCTCGTTCATGTGCGCGCTGGCGCCCAACCTGGGCACGATGATCTTCTTTCGCGTGC
>Ga0207667_10008595_pt1 | contig 12118 bp, 6 predicted proteins | sample KBSCornC52_FD_184301 | JGI IMG/M metagenome (GOLD analysis project Ga0207667, IMG submission 184301) | Corn rhizosphere microbial communities from Kellogg Biological Station, Michigan, USA - KBS Corn C5-2 (SPAdes) (version 2) | ecosystem: Host-associated > Plants > Roots > Rhizosphere > Soil ...
CGATCCTGCTCGTCGCCTTCGCGGAGAGGGGCCGCCTCTCCGGGATGCCGTCCGCCGAGGCCGCCGCCGACGCGGCACAGAGCCGCCTGCGCCCAATCCTCATGACGAGTCTCGCGATGATCGCCGGCATGCTCCCGATGGCGCTCGGTCTCGGCGAGGGCGGCGACCAGACCGCCCCGCTCGGTCGCGCCGTCATCGGCGGGCTCGCCGCGGCCACCATCTCAACGCTCTTCGCCCTCCCGGCGGTCTTCGCGCTGCTCCAGGGACATGCGCCCGCCCGCTCCGCCTCCCTCGACCCGACCGACCCCGAGAGCCCGCTCTATGAACCGCCAGCCATCGAACCGATTCCCGTACCGGAGACACAGAATGCGTAGCTTCGCGAATGCAACATGCGAACGGACCAGCGCCCCGGGCCGCCCGACGAGGACACACGTCCTCGTCGGAGATGTGTCCTTTGGACAAGCGGGAGGCTGCGGCGGCGGACCGAGCGAGCAACGCCTCCATCCGTCCGCCAGGACGCATCCCCGACAGGGACATGTGTCCCTGGCCTTAGCGGTCGCCATCCTCACCCTCACCCTGCTGGCAGGCTGCGGCAACCACTCCGAGGTCGCGCAGGCGGGGCAGAAGCCGGCCGCCATCGCCGTGCAGACCACGCGTCCGGTACGAAACGATGTCTCGCGCCTCATCTCGCTCCCGGCGGACCTGCTGCCGTGGCAGGATGCGACGCTCTACTCCAAGGTGCCGGGCACGCTCGATCGGCTGCTGGTGGACAAGGGTGATTCGGTGAAGGCGGGCCAGCTTCTTGCGGTGATTCGCGCGCCGGAGATCGGCGCGGACATGGCGCAGGCGGAGCAGAACTACCACGGGGCCGCCCAGGCCGCCGCAGCAAGCCGCATGGCGACGCTCAAGGCCGACGCTGAAACCGCCCGGTCCCGCGCCGCCGCCGAAAAGGCGCTCGCCGACTACGGCCAGACCCCCGCCACCGTCTCCCGCGCAAAGGCTCTGCTCCAGCAGGCGCTCTCCGCGCGGCAGCGCGCGGAGGCGCAGAAACAGGCCGCGGAAGCCGCCGCACAGGAGGCGCGCTCACAGACCGCCAAATCGCGGGCCGGGCTCGCCGCAGCGGAGTCGGATCTTCATCTGGCTCAGATCACGTACGACCGCTACAACGGCATTCTCCAGCGAAATGAGAAGCTGATCGCGCGCCAGCAGGTGGACGAGGCGGAGAGCCGGCGTGCGGCGTCCGAGAGCCGGGTCGAGGCGGCGAAGGGCGACGTCGAGGCGGCACAGGACCGGGAGCGCGCGGCGCAGGCGCAGGTCGCCGTCGCGTCGCGGCAGATCGAGGAGGCCGGCGCCGGTGTCGAGGCTGCCCGGCGGCAGGTCGAAATCGCGCAGGCGCAGGGTGGCTCGCTTCAGAAGCAGGCCGAGACCGCGAAGCGCGACGTGGACGTCGCCGCGCGCCAGCGGGATGCGGTCCGGGCGCAGGAGCGGCAGGCCGCGCTCGCCGCGGAAGCCCTGCGCAGCGCCGAAACACGGTCCGCGGCCGTCGAGGATTTCACCCACATCCGCGCGCCCTTCGCGGGAATCGTATCGAAGCGTCTTGTCGATCCGGGCGCGTTCATCCAGACCGCGTCCTCGAGTCAGAATGCGCAGCCGCTGCTCGCCGTCGCCGACGTCTCGCGGCTCCGACTCGATATCCACGTTCCCGAGACCGAGGCGTCACACGTCCGCCCCGGAACGCCCATCGAGATCGTCCAGTCAGACCCCGACGCACCCTCGGTGAAGACACGCGTCAGCCGCACAACGGGCGTCCTCGACCCCGGAAGCCGCACCCTCCTGGCCGAGGTGGACGTGCCGAACGCGGGCCGCGTCCTCCTCCCCGGCGGCTACGTCATCGCGAAGGTCACGCTCGACACGCACCACAACGTCGTCAGCCTGCCGAGCGCCGCCATCGGCTCCGACAAGAGCGGCAAGTTCGTCTATGTGGTGGAGGGCGGGAAGGCGAAGCGCAAGCCCATCACGGTCGGCTTCGACAGCGGCAAAGAGACCGAGGTCGAGGAGGGGCTGTCCGGCGCCGAAGAGGTCGTCGTCACAGGCCGCGACGCGCTCACCCCCGGCGCGCCCGTCACCACCTCCCCCTGGACCCCAAAGAAGCGCACCAGGTAAGTCTCCTTACGTCCGGCAGGACGTTCGGCTGAAAGCCCGCGAGACACGGGTTTTACACCCGTGGTCAACGAAAGCCCGCGAGACACGGGTTTTACACCCGTGGTACCGCAGGCCCCGAGACGCGGGTTTTACACCCGTGGTCAACGAAAGCCCGCGAGACATGGAAATCTGAACCGCGATTGCCCGCCCGCGTGGTCTCTCCACGTAAGAGAGTCGCCCACTCCATCACAATTCCCCCGGATTCACCATCGCCCGCGCGTCCATGAAATTGAGCGCTTGCGAGCCGAACAATTTCCTTTGATCGTCCGTCTTTGTTGGCAACCTCACACGACTGAGGAGGGCGCAAAGACGCGCTGACATCCGAAAGGAGGGGACCGATTGGTGTCTCCTGAATGTGAGGCTCCGGGCTGTGATCGCCCGGCGCGATGGCAGCGGGCGTCAACGCTCGTTGTGAGCATCGAGGAGTACCTCTGTGATGTTCACTTTTCTGAGCTGCGCGAAGAGCGGCCCAGCACAGCCGCCCACTATGAACCGCTGATCCGAACGCCCGACGAAGCAGCCCATGCGCCGTAACGGCAAGCGCCGGCGGCGAGCCGCAGGGTCGCTCTGGCAGTGCAATCAGGGCGACTTTGGCATCATGAACGCAGCATCGCTGCACGCTGTACAGCACCGCCGAAAGGCAAAACATAGACACGATAGCAAGACGCAAAAAACGAGCGGCCCTCTCGCCATGGGAGAGGGCCGCTCGCCTGCATCACCTGCATGACAGATTTTCCGACCGACCGGTCGTACCGACAACAAACGGGAGGGAAGCGCGGCCTCCGCGGCGCCCACCGCGGCAGACGCGGGCGCATGCGGCATCGGCTCCTGCGGCCACTGAGCGCGGGCTTCACCTGCTGAATCCCAGGACTCTTGCGGCCACCGGTGCGAGCTCCACGGGCGGGGTCTCCGCGGTTGCTCATCCACGCCATCCCTCCCCTACTCGCGCCGCCTCTGAAGTGCTTGCGACTCCCTCCGCGATGCGCGAGGAGCGCGGGGCCGGTCATCCCCGCCGAAACCCGCGGGATCGGCGCAAGGAGCCGCTTCGGGGCTCGCCTGTCCTGCGCCAGGCGCCCCTCGCGCCGATGAGCGGGTTGCTCACTGCACTTATTCCGCCCCGCTCTCCGGCTGCGCACCACTAGACCTACCGGAATCGCCCCGCGACCACGATTCCCGCGTAATTACGTAGACGACGCTCCGCCGGGGAGACCCGTCCCGCGCGACGCCCGCCGAAGTACCCTCGAGCCGCGCCCCGATCTTCTCCATCGCCTTCCGCGACCGCACGTTGTTCTCGCCCACCGAAAAGACCACCCGCTCGACGAACCGGAATGCATGATCCAGCATAAGCCGCTTCATCTCCGCGTTATACGTTCCGCCCCAGTACGCCCGCTCCAGGAACGTGTATCCGACCTCAACCTCGCTCTTCTCCGGCTTCCGGTTGCAGTACCGCGAACTCCCGATCATTCGGCCGCTCGCGTTGTCGATCACCGCGAACGCGCCCCCGGATTCAACCGCCCCGTCGAAGAATCGCTGAAACACGTCGCGCTCGTACCGATCCGATTCGGGATGCTGCTCCCAGATCAGCGGATCGCTCGCCACCCGGTAAAGCGTCTCGAACTCATCCGTCCCGAGCGGCCGAAGGGTGACCAATCTGCCAACCAGTGTAGGCTGAAGCTCGAATTCCAACTCGATATCCCCTTCCATTGCGCGTCACGCCTCGGCAAGCACCTCGGCGGAATCGGGCTTGAGGTAGTTGTAGACCGTGTCCGCGGCGGCGCGATTCATGGTCGGAGCGGCCGTGATCTGCTCCAAAGTCGCGCTCCGGATACCGTCCACCGACCCGAAGTGCTTCAGCAGAGCTTTCCGCCGCGCCGGACCGATACCGGGAATCGAATCGAGCAGGGACTGCGTCTGCTTCTTCGACTGAAGCGTCACCCGGTAGGCGTTCGCAAATCGGTGCGCCTCGTCCCGGATTCGCTGCACGAGGTAGAGCGCCTGGCTTGTGCGGCCCAGCGCCACGGGGTCCGGCTCATTCGGCACGATGAGCAGCTCGAAGCGCTTGGCGAGCCCGCAGACCGGAAGGTGGACGCCGGTCGAATCCATCGCCGCCAGCGCCGAAGTGAGCTGCCCCTTGCCGCCGTCCACGATGACGAGGTCCGGCATCCGGTTGAACTTCGGGTTCCCTGCCTTCCCCTCGGTCAGCCGCCGCGTCAGCACCTCCCGAATCATGGCAAAATCGTCGGGCTTGCCTTCGCCAGAGTAGTGGAATTTGATTTTGAATCGCCGGTACTCGCTCTTGTTCATCTGCCCATTCTCGCAGACGACCATCGACCCGACGAAGTGATCCCCCTGGAAGTTGGAGATGTCGTAGCACTCGATCCGCTTCGGCGGACCCTCCAGCGCCAGCGCGTCCGCCAGGTCGTTCAGCGCCCGCTCGGTGTTCCCCAGTTTTGCGCGCATCTCCGCCCGTACCTGGACCATCGCCTGTGACGCGTTCTCCGACGCCATCTCGACCAGCTTCCGCTTGTCTCCGCGCACCGGAACGGTAATCTCGACCTTGGACCCGCGCTTCTGCTTCAGCCACTGCTGCACGATGGCGGTCTCGTCGATGTCCACCGGAAGCAGGATCTCCTGCGGCACGTAAGCGGCGTTCTGGTAGTACTGCTTCACGAACTCCTGCACCGCCACGTTCTGCGATTCGGCCTCGTCCGCGCCCTCCAGCAGGAAATGATTCTGCCCAATCAGCTTGCCGCCGCGGATGTAGAACATCTGCACGAGGCTCCCGCCATCCTCTCCCACGATCGCAATGACATCCTGGTCGATCATCTGCGTCGAGATGACCTTCTGCCGCGCCATCACGTCTTCCACCGCGCGCAGCCGGTCGCGGAGCTTTGCGGCCCGCTCGAACTGGAGCGATTCGGACGCCTCCTCCATCTTCTTCCGGAGGTTCCTGATGATCTGCTCCTGCTTCCCCTCGAGAAACGCGATCACGTCCTTCACCGCCTGCTGGTACTCGCCCTTGTCCGCCATCCCGGCGCACGGCGCGAGGCACTGCCCCATGTGGTAATAGAGGCACGGCTTCTGTACCGGCCGCCCCGTAAACGGCTTGCCGCACGACACCAGCGGGAAAATGGTCTTCACCAAATCCATGGTCCCGTACACCGACCGGCTGCTGGTATACGGTCCGAAATACTTGTTGCCATCCTGCCGCACCCGCCGCGTGAGGATCAGCCGGGGAAACGGCTCGCTGGTCGTAACACAGAGATAGGGATAGTGCTTGTCGTCACGAAGCCGCACGTTATAATGGGGCTGGTACTTCTTGATGAGGTTGCATTCGAGGACCAGCGCCTCCAGCTCGCTGTCAACAACGATGTATTCGAGGTCCCGAATCGCCTGCACGAGCCGGCGGGTCTTCGGCGTGAGGTTCGCGCCCTTCTGGAAGTAGGAGCGGACGCGGCTCCGCACGTTCACGGCCTTGCCGACATAGATGACCTGCCCGTTCGCATCCTTGTAGAGGTAGCATCCCGGCCGCGTCGGCAGGGCGTTGAGCTTCTCGTTCAGCTCGGCGATGGAGGAGTATCGGGGCGTATTGCTAGGCATACATTATTTTACCAGTATTTGAACCAGCAGCGGGAATCTCACCGCGAATGACGCGAATTCACGCGAATAACATCAAAGGCAATTTAACCACGGAGCGCACGGAGAAGGGCGAGAGATTCACTGTCTCCATTCGCGACTTTTCTCGTGTTTCGCGGGCAAATCGCCGTTTGCCGTTATTCGCGACCATTCGCGCTATTCGCGGTAGAAGGCCGTTTACAGGCAGGATCGCGAACCACGGGTTGGCGAATCTACCGATGTTCTGTTACGCGCGCGCCAACCGCCCGTATAATAGGGGTATGGCATGTCCGGCGACCTCCGTAGAAGGCAGGTGTCCTCGATGAATCGTTCATATAATCCCCTCTTCGCTTTCGGTGCAGGCGCATTGATCGCGCTGGCGGGCTGCGGCGGGCCGGACCTCGGCAGCGCCGGCCGGTCCAACAGCTTCGACCAGGGCCTCAGCGGCAACTACAGCAGCTACGGCAACAATAGCGGACGACTCGGCTCGACGCCCGCGGGCGTGGCCGGTCGCGGAACCTATTCGAAGGTCGAGGATTCGTTCGAGCTTGGCGACGTCAAGGGCAATCCCTGGGATTTCTCCGAGAACGACGTGATGGTCACGCTCCAGCGGCCCGACAACCGGACCGTGAAGGTGCCGGCGTTCTTCGACGGCGGCGCCGCCAACAAGACCTGGAAGTTTCGCTACACGCCGGACGCCTCCGGCCGCTATGTCGTCCAGCGCGTCACGCTGAACGGCAAAGAGGTCACGCCCGACAAGCTGGAAAAGCGCGAGCTGGACGTCACCGGCTCGCCCGCGCCCGGCTTCGTGCGGCGGAACAGCGGGGACAAGACCCGATTCGAGTTCGACAACGGCAACACCTACTACCCGCTCGGCGAGAACGTCGCGTGGGCGGACAAGCCCGAAGAGACCGCCGCGCAGTTCGAGAAGATGGGGAAGGTCGGCGAGAACTGGTCCCGCCTCTGGATCACCCACTTCACCGGCATGAACCCGGACTGGGCGAAGGGCAAAAAGGTCCCGCTCGGCGAGCTCGATCTCGACACGCTCAAGAAGTGGGATTCCGTGGTCGAGGCGGCCGAGAAGAGCGGCATCTACTTCCAGCTCGTTCTCCAGCACCACGGCCAGTTCTCCACGCGCGTGAATCCGAACTGGGACGACAACCCCTGGAACAAGAAGAACGGCGGCTTCCTCTCGACGCCCGACGAGTTCTTCAGCAACCCGAAGGCCATTTCCCTCACCAAATCGAAGTACCGCTACCTCATCGCCCGCTACGGCTACTCGCCGAACATCATGGCATGGGAGCTTTTCAACGAAGTCGAGTGGACCGACGCGGTCGCCCACAAGCATCAGAACGAGGTCGCGGCCTGGCACAACGAGATGGCCGCCTTCATCCGCCAGCAGGACCCGTACCGCCATCTGATCACAAGCAGCTCGATGTCCAGCGTAGCGGCGCTTGGAAATCAGCTCGACTACCTCCAGCCCCACTCCTACTCTCCCGATCCCGTCTCGGCCATCGCGTCCATCGACGCGAAGAAGCTGGACAAGCCGGTCTTCTTCGGCGAGATCGGCCCCGCGGACGGCATGAAGGTGGACGCGGACTGGCTACAGCGCGTCCTCTGGGCCGGCGTCATGAGCGACATGGCCGGCGCGCCCGAGGTCTGGTACTGGGAGGAGATCGACAAGCAGAGCCTCTTCGACCAGTATCGCGCCGTCTCCGACTTCCTGAAGCAGTCGGGCCTCGCGTCGAAGCGCAATCTCTCCAACGCCGTGCCTGCCATCGAGACGACCGAGCGCGGCCCGCTCGTCCTCAGCCCCGGCTCCGGGTGGGGACAGGCGCCGAACACCGAGTTCACCGTCCTGCCGAGCGGCGCGGTCGAGGGCCTCGGCGCGATGCCGGCCTACCTCCAGGGCAGCGCGAATCGCTCGCTCTTCCCGGCAGCCACATTCAAGACCACGTGGCCGGCGGCGGGCACATTCGCGGTGACGGTCGGCCAGTCGTCGAAGGGCGGCTCGGCGCTCCACATCCTGGTGGACGGCCAGCCGGCGGCGGAAAAGGCGTTCAAGTCGGGTGACAAAGACGCGAACGTGAATGTGACGGTCGAAGCGAAGATTCCGGCCGGCGACCACGTCATCCGACTGGAGAACCCCGGCGAGGACTGGCTCACCATCCGCCGGATCACGCTCTCTCCCTACGCTCCCGCTCTCGGCGCGGTCGGCAAGGCTTCCAAAGACTACGCGGCCTTCTGGCTCTACCGGCGCGGCTCCGGCAAGGAGGGCGTGAAGGCGAAGGTGACGGTCAACGGCCTCCAGAGCGGCGCGTACAAAGCGACCTGGTACGACACGTCCGCCGGCAAGCAGCTGTCGCAGGAAGAGGTGACCGCCTCCTCGGCCGGCCTCGCGCTCAATTCGCCCGCCGTCGAGAAGGACATCGCCCTGATCGTCTCCAAAGCGAACGAGAAAACCGTCTCCCGGCCCGCCAAAGAGAAGAAGCAGAAGACGGTAAAGGAGGCCGTAACGAGTACGAACTGACAATGGAACCGGAGTGGCAGGCTGAACCCTGCCACTCGGGAGCCCGCGGCTGTGCGCCCAGCTCCGTGGGCGCGAATTTTGTGCCGACGAAGGTCGGCACACGGCACGCAGCGCCCCCGAGCTGCGGGGTTCAGCCTGCCTCTCTACCTCGCGGTCGCGCGAACATCATGCCCTCTTCCCTCCCCGAATCGATCCTCCGCCTCGCCGCCCGAACGGGAATCCTTCCTCGCGGCTCTCGCGTCCTCGTAGCTGTCTCCGGCGGGCAGGATTCGTGCGCTCTGTTCCACTCGCTGGACGCAATTCGTGACGAGCTTGGAATCGAGCTGCACGCGGCGCACCTGAATCATGGATTTAGGGGCGAGGACGCGGACGGCGATGCGGAATTCGTGCGCGATCTTGCTGATTCGCTGGGCGTCCCCTGCACGGTGGAGAAGCAGGATGTCCCGGCAATTGCGAAGCGCCTCCATCTCTCGAAACAGGAAGCGGCGCGGCGCGCTCGCCACGAGTTCCTCGACCGGACGGCCGACGCGGCCGGCGCTGATTCCATCGCTCTCGCCCACACGCGTGACGACCGCATTGAGACTGTCCTGATGAATATCCTGCGGGGCACGGGCGTCGACGGCCTGGCCGGGCTCACGCCGCGGAACGGACGCCGGATTCGCCCGCTGCTCGACGTTTCGCGCGAGGAGACCGCCGCATACTGCCGCGAGAACGGAATAGCTTTCCGCGAGGACGCCTCCAACCTCTCGACCGCCTACACCCGCAACCGAATCCGGGCGGAGCTGCTCCCAGCCCTCGAATCGAGCTACAACCCGGCCGTCCGGGACGCAATTCTCCGCCTCGCAGACCTCGCCGCACAGGATTCCGCCGCGCTTCATGAAATCTCCCTGGATGGATTCGAGCGCTGTACCGTGAACAGCAGCGACAGCAGCGTCGTCCTATCCGTCGAACGCCTGATGGAGCTGCCCGTCGCGATTCGGCGGCGGGTCGTGCGCGAGGCAATCGCAGCGGTTCGAGGAGACTTGTACGACGTGGATGCCGCGGCCATCGAGCGGACGCTGGCAAACCTGAACGGAGAAGGGCCTCGATTCCAGTTTGTGCTGCCGAATGGCGATATATCGGTAGAAGTTACAGGAGACGCGCTGCGCGTCGCGAAGAAGGGGCCGGTGTGCGCCGTCCGCCGGTTCGAGCGGGCGCTCGATGTTCCGGGCAGCGTGCTCATGCCGGAATTCGCCGCCGAGTTTCGCGCCAGGCTGGCCAGGCTGCCGCGTGAAGGTAAGGCCGGGGCGGCCGCATCCATCTATGTACGCGAATCGGAGCTGTCTCCGCCGCTCGTCGTGCGCAATCGAAGACCGGGCGACCGGATTCGGCCGGCGGGCCTCGGCGGATCGAAGAAGATCCAGGACATTCTGACCGACGCGAAGGTGCCGGCGTATAAACGGGACCACGTTCCCATCGTCGCGGACGACCGTGGAATACTGTGGGTCCCGGGACACGTGGTCGATGAGCGCTGCCTGCGCGGCTCGGCGGGAGAAAACGTTGTCGTTATTGAGATAATATCGGAGCCGGGTGCGTAAGACGATGTGGCGGCGCCGACACCGCGATGTGTGGGATTCGCCTGGACCCGTCAGGCCGCTATGCTATAATAGGGGACTTGGGTTCCCTGGTCGTCCCATTCAGGTGGGGAGGTTGCATTGAACAATCGAAGCTTTCGGTGGATCATCACGGCGGCGATGCTCGCGCTCGTGCTGTTCGCCTTGAATCAGAACCGCTTTGCGCTCGGAAACTCCGACCAGCCGCTGCCCTACACGCAGCTCCTGAACGAGATCGAGGATGGGAACGTCGCGAAGCTCGAGGTGAACAAGGACGTCGTCAAGGGCACCTTCAACAAGAAACCGCTGAACCGCCAGAGCAGCGAGTTCGTCTCGAACATGCCGCCCTCCTCCGAGTCCTACAACGACCTCGTCAAGCTGGCGCAGCAGCACAAGATTGCGCTCGACGTCGTCCATCCGCTCATCTCGGACTTCACGCAGGGCATCCTCTTCTCGGTGATGCTCCCGCTCGCCCTGATCGCCGTCTTCTGGATTATCTTCATCCGGCAGGCGCAGAGCGGCGGGAATCAGGCGCTCTCCTTCGGCCGCAGCCGCGCCAAGCGCCTCACAGACAACGTGCCGAAGGTCACCTTCGACGACGTGGCCGGCGTGGAAGAGGCGAAGCAGGAGCTTCAGGAGATCGTCGAATTCCTCAAGAACGCCAAGAAGTTCCAGGCGCTCGGCGCGAAGATTCCGAAGGGCGTCCTGCTCCTCGGACCTCCAGGATGCGGCAAGACGATGCTGGCGCGCGCCATTGCGGGCGAGGCCGGCGTGCCCTTCTTCCACATCTCCGGCTCGGACTTCGTCGAGATGTTCGTCGGCGTGGGCGCAAGCCGCGTCCGCGACCTCTTCGACACCGCCAAGTCGAACCGTCCGTCCCTCATTTTCATCGATGAGATCGATGCCGTCGGCCGCCAGCGCGGCGCGGGTCTCGGCGGCGGCCACGACGAGCGCGAGCAGACCCTGAACCAGCTTCTCGTCGAGATGGATGGCTTCGACCCGAACGCGGGCGTCATTATGATTGCCGCGACCAACCGGCCCGACGTTCTCGACCCGGCCCTCCTCCGGCCCGGCCGATTCGACCGCCGCGTCGTGGTGGACGCGCCGGACAAGCGGGGTCGCAAGGAGATCCTTCGGGTGCACCTCCGCGGCAAGCCGCTGGAATTCGACACGAACGAGGCCGACCGCGACAAAGCCCTGGAGACGCTCTCCAAGCTGACGCCCGGATTCACCGGAGCGGACCTGGCAAACCTGGTCAACGAGGCCGCTCTCCTCGCCGCCCGCCGCGACAAGAACAAGGTCACGATGTCCGAGTTCGAGGAATCGGTCGACCGAGTGATGGTCGGGCCGGAGCGCAAGAACCGCGCGATGAACGAGGCCGTCCGCCGCCGCACCGCCTACCATGAGGCGGGCCACGCCATCGTCGGCGAGATGCTGCCGAACGCGGACCCGGTCCACAAGGTGACCATCGTGCCGCGCGGCATGGCGCTCGGCGTCACCATCAGCCTGCCAACCGAGGACCGCTACAACCGCACCAAGAACGAGCTGGAGGACATCATCGCGATGGCCCTCTCCGGCCGCATCGCCGAGCAGCTCATCTACGGCGAGGATTCGATGGACACCGGCGCCGCGAGCGACCTCGACCGCGTCACCGATCTGGCGCGTGCGATGGTCTGCGAGTACGGCATGTCGGAGAGGCTCGGACCGCTCCGCCTCGGCCGCCGCCACGGCAACCCGTTCCTCGGGCGCGACCTGATGGAGGACCGCGACTACTCGGAGGAGGTGGCGCAGGCCATCGACGAAGAGGTGCGCGCCATCATCGACCGCAACTACGACCGGGGCCGGCGAATCCTGACCGAGCACCGCGAGATGCTGGATCGGATCACCGAGGTCCTCATCCAGAAGGAGACGCTGGACCGCGACGAGTTCCTCGCGCTCATGAATGGCGAGCTGCCGCGGCCGGAGCGCCCGGAAACGCCCGAGGTTCCGCCAACCGCCGGCTCGCCAACGACCGACGCCGAAACCCCGCGCCCGCCGCTCAAGCCGAGGTTTAGGGCCGAGCCGGGACCTGCATAGCCGTAGAACGAACTAAGCCGGGATGAACGGGATGAACGTAAATGGGGAAACGGCTTTGAAACCACGAATGCACACGAATGAGCACGAATAACGGCCAGATATA
>Ga0207667_10008596_pt1 | contig 12116 bp, 11 predicted proteins | sample KBSCornC52_FD_184301 | JGI IMG/M metagenome (GOLD analysis project Ga0207667, IMG submission 184301) | Corn rhizosphere microbial communities from Kellogg Biological Station, Michigan, USA - KBS Corn C5-2 (SPAdes) (version 2) | ecosystem: Host-associated > Plants > Roots > Rhizosphere > Soil ...
GCTGCATGGTCGATAGCTGTGGCGAGTGCGAAAGCTGCAGGGCCGGCCTGGAGCAGTATTGTTATCCGGGCAACGTCGGCACTTACAACGGTCACGACAGGCATTCGGGCGGTCACACCTTCGGAGGTTATTCGGGCTCGATCACCGTCACCGAACATTTTGTGCTGACTATTCCGGCCGCGCTGCCGCTCGATGCCGCGTCGCCGCTGCTTTGCGCCGGAATCACGCTCTATTCGCCGCTCAAGCACTGGGGCGCGGGTCCCGGCAGACGCGTCGGTATCATCGGGCTCGGCGGCCTCGGCCACATGGGCGTCAAGCTGGCGCGGGCGATGGGTGCTCACGTCGTGATGATCACCACCTCGCCGGAAAAGGCCGCCGATGCACACAAGCTCGGCGCGCACGAGGTGATCCTGTCGACCGACAAGGCGCAGATGCAGGCGGCAGAGAAGTCGCTCGACCTCTTGATGAACACGGTGTCGGCGGCGCACGACTACAACGCCTATCAGCGGCTGCTGCGTGTCGACGGCGCACAGGTCTTGCTTGGCGTGCCGCCCACCGACATGCCGCCGCCGGCCGTCGGCCGCATGATCGGCAATCGCCTGACGCTCGCCGCCTCGACCATCGGCGGCATCGCCGAGACCCAGGAGATGCTGGAATTCTGCGCCGAGCACGGCATCGTCTCGGACATCGAGACGATCCGCATCGATCAGATCAACGACGCCTACGAGCGGATGCTCAAGGGCGACGTGAAGTACCGTTTCGTGATCGACATGGCGACGTTGGAGGAAGCGTAAGGCGAGGGCTTGCGGCAGTTTCCCTCCCCGCGTGGGGGAGGGAAACTAGAACCGATAGTTCAGTACGTCGCGCGGCCGCCGCTCAAATCGAACACGGCGCCGGTGGTGAACGAGTTTTCCTCGCTCGCGAGCCAGGTGATCATCGAGGCGGCTTCACTCAGCTCGAGCATGCGGCCGCGCGGGATCTTGCTGACGATCATGTCGAGGAACTTCGGATCCTGGCTCATCGCCATGGTGGTCTTGGCGACCGCGGGCGTCACGCAGTTGACGCCGATATTGTACTTGGCGAGCTCCTTGCCCAGCGACTTGGTCAGCGCGATGACGCCGGCCTTCATCGAGGAATAAGCCGGCGCGCCGGGGTTGCCTTCCTTGCCGGCCACCGAGGCGAGGTTGACGATGCGGCCATAGTTCTGCGCGATCAGGTGCGGCACCACAGTGCGGCACACATAGAATGTGCCGATGAGACCGATATGCACCACGTCCTCGAACGCCTTGGCCGGGTAGTCCCAGGTGTTGGCATTGGGCCCGACGATGGCGGCATTGTTGATCAGAATGTCGATCTTCTTGAAGCGCTCGAGCGTCGCCTTCACTGCCCTTTCGACCGCGTCGAGCTGGCCGATATTGGCATTGAGCACCTGCAGCTTGCCGGATTTGCCATGCTTTTGCTCCAGCGCGTCGAGGAGCTTCTGGTCGATGTCCCACACCGACACCGAGGCGCCGCTGTCGAGCATCCGCTCGGCGACGGTGAGGCCGATGCCCTGGCCGGCGCCGGTAACGATGGCGATACGGCCGTTGAGATCGTAACTGTTCATGGCAATTGGGTCCGTTGGCGAAACAAAGAGGGGCGCAGGCGAACTCCCTGCGCCCCGGTGATGCGGGAGTCCAGACCTAGAAGTTGAACTTGTCGATGTTGGAGGCGTCGAACGTGGTGAGCTCCGCCTGGGTGTTCATCACGTTCTTGTCGCCGATCGTGATCGTGCCGAGGTTCGGCACGTCGAACTTCTGGCCGACTTCGTTCTTGATGGTGCCCTTGCTAACGCCATCGGCGAAATAAGCCGCGAGCCAGCCTTCATTGTACGGCGACCAGAGCTGGAAGGCCTTCACCGTGCCATCCTTGATGAAGTCACGCATTTCGCTCGGGAGGCCGAGGCCGGTGAGGTGCACCTTGTCGGCAATGCCGCGCTGCTGGATGACCTGCGCCGCCGCCGCCACGCCCACCGTGGTCGGCGAGATGACGCCGACGAGGTTGGGGTAGTTGGAGAGCAGGGCTTCCATTTCGGTGGTCGACTTCTCCGGCTGGTCATCGCCGTAGACGATGGTGTCGAGCTTCATGTCCTTGTACTTGGGATTGTTGGCCAGCGAATCCTTCATCGCGGCGATCCAGGTGTTCTGGTCGGGCGCCTCGGTGGTGGCCGAGAGGATCGCGATCTCACCCTTATAGCCGATCATCGAGCCCATCAGCTCGACCTGGTCCGGGCCGGTCTTGGTGAAGTCGACCGGCAGGATGTTGGCGTCGCGGTGGGTTTCGTTGCCGACGATGTCGCCGTTCACGGTCAGCACCAGGATCTTCTTGGCGCGGGCCTCGTCGAGCACCTGGTCGAGGGCGTCGGGGCTGTTCGGGGCGATGGCGATGACGTTCACGCCACGCTGGATCTGCGCCTCGATGATCGGGATCTGCGAGGTCGCTTCGGCGGTGGCAGGGGCCACGAACAGGAAGTCGCAGCCGAGCTGCTTGCAGGCGTCCTGGAAGCCGCCGGTGATCGAGTCGAAATACGGGTTACCGGTGTTCTTGCCGACATAGACGATTTTCAGCGGATCGGCGGCGAACGCCCCCGTGGCGAAGGTCAAGCCAAGGGCCAGACCCAGGATCAGAGATTTCTTCACGTCTTTCCTCCTGTTGGGTGCCGGGTCGAGCCCGGCGTTGCGCCCGCTACCTCTGGGTGCGGGAATAGATGAAATTGGTGGCGATGATCGAGATGATGAGCAGCACGCCAAGCACGCAGAGCTGCGTGGCGGGCAGGAGGTTCGCGGTGGTCATGCCGGTCGAGATGACCGAGAGCAGCCAGGCGGCGAGGAAGGTCCCGAGGATCGAGCCGCGGCCGCCGAAGATGTAGGTGCCGCCCAGCATCGCCATCAGCACCATCTGCAGCTCGCCGCCGAGCCCGAGGTCGTAGCGGACGGAGCCGAGCCGCGAGGCGGTGATGATGCCGGCGATGGCGCTGACGAAGCCCATGGTGATGAACAGCCCCATTTTGAGCCGCCGGGTGCGGATGCCGGCGTGCTGCGCGGCGATCTCGTTGGTACCCGTCTGGTAGATCTGGCGGCCGTAGATCGTCGTTCCGAGCACCAGTCCGAGCCCGATCGACAGCACGACGAACAGCAGGTCCGGAGCGGGAATGCCCGCGATCAGCCAGGTATTGAAGCCGATGAAATATTCCGGCAAGCGGATCGATTCGTCGCCGGCGATGATCTGCGCGATGCCGCGATAGAGCGTCAGCGTACCGATGGTGACGATGATCGAAGGCAGCTGCAGGCCGATGACGAGGAGGCCGTTGAACACGCCCATCAGCACACCCGCGCCGATGCCGACGACGAGTGCCAGCGGCATCGAGCCCGTCGCCTGGAAGGTCCAGGCGAACAGGCATGCCGACAGCGCCATGTTGGCGGCTGGCGACAGGTCGATCTCGCCGGCGATGATGATCATGGTCATCACCAGCGCGACGATCGAGAACTCCGCCGTCAGCGTGAAGCTTTGCAGGATGTAGTTGATGTCGAGGAAGTAGGGGCTGAGCAGGCTCGAGACCACGAAGGCGAGGACCAGCAGGATCAGGGTCATCGTCTCGGGGCGGATGAGGATCACCTGCCAGCGCGGCCGCGGCGTGGCGGCATCGAGCGCAGTGACGACGGGCGTGGCGGAGGTCTGGTCGGTCATGGATTACGCCCGCGCCCGCTGCATCGCGAGCGCCCTGATGCCGCGCTGCCGCACCGAGCGGTCGATGAGCAGCGCAATGATGATCACCGCGCCATAGATGGCGCTTTGCGCCGTGCCGGGGATGCCGAGCAGCGGCAGCGCCGCCGAGACGCAGCCGAGCAGCAGCACCCCGAACACGACGCCCAGCACCGAGCCGACGCCGCCATTGATCGACACGCCGCCGATGACCACCGCTGCAATCACCTGGAATTCGAAGCCCGAGCCGGTGTTCGACGGATTAACGAAGCCCCAGCGGCTCGCATACATGATGCCCGACAGACCTGCGAGTGCGCCCGAAATTGAGAACACCATCAGCGTCACGGCATTGACGCGAATGCCGCGCAGCGGCGCCGCCACCGGATTGGAGCCCAGCGCATAGACCTGCCGGCCGACGCGCGTATGGTCGGCGAACCAGTAGGTCAGGATGGCAATGGCAATGGCAATCACGATGATCCACGGCACGGCGCCGGTGGACATCGCCTTGAGGTCGGACGGGATGTACTGCCGGTCGACCTGCCGGGCGTTGGAGACGATGAAGGTGAGGCCGCGATAGAGGTTGAGCGTGCCCAGCGTCACGATGATCGAGGGCAGCCGGAACAGCGTGGTCAGCACGCCGTTGGCAAAGCCCAGCCCCGCGCCGACGCCGATCGCCACGATGAAGCCGACCGGCCACGGCACGCCCGGCAGGAACTTGAACATCATGCCGGTGATGATGGCGGCGAGCGCCTGCGTCGAGCCGATCGAGAGGTCGACATGGCGCGCGACGATCACCAGCATTTCGCCCATGGCGCCGATCAGGATCAGCGGGATCAGCAGCAGGACGATGCGGAACTCGTTGATGGTGAGGAATTGCGGCCGCGCGATGCCGACGGCAATCGAGAACAGCACGATCATCACGAGGATGCCGGCTTCGCGGCGGAGGAAAAGGTTGCCGAGCGCGCTCATGCTGCCACCGCCTGCCGGGCGCTGCGCGGCACCGCGGCGCTCATGATCGACTCCTGCGTCGCATCGGCGCGCGCGATGTTGGCCGTGAGCCGTCCCTCCGACATCACCAGCACGCGGTCGCAGAGCGCCAGCAGCTCCGGCAGCTCCGAGGAAATAAGCAGGATGGCGCGGCCGCCGGCCGCAAGCTCGCCGATCATGTCGTAGAACTCGGCCTTGACGCCGATGTCGATGCCGCGCGTCGGCTCGTCGAGGATGAGGACGCTCGGATCGGTGAGCAGCCAGCGGGCGAGGATAGCCTTCTGCTGGTTGCCGCCCGAGAGCTCGCCGATCGGCTGGCGCAGCGAGGCGAGGCGAATCCTGAGCTTGCGAACGGACTCCTGTGCCAGTGCCTTCTCGATGGCGCGCCGGATGATGCGGCCGGGCGCGATGCGCCTGGGAACCGCCGCGGTGATGTTCTCTTCGACCGACAGCGTGCGGAAGATGCCGGCGATGGCCCGGTCCTCCGGCACGAAGGCGAGGCCGAGGTCGATCGCCTGCGAGGGATCGGTGATGCTCACCGCCTTGCCGTCGATGGTCACGGTACCGCTTGTCGCCGGCACCACGCCGAAGATGGCGCGCGCCACGTCGGTGCGGCCGGCGCCGACCAGGCCGCCGAGCCCGACGATCTCGCCCTTGCGCACCTCGAAGCTGATGTCGTGGAAGACGCCGGGCAGCGTCAGGCCGTCGACCATGAGCGCGACCTCGCCGATGCTGGTGCCCTGCTTCTTCATGTATTCGCGCAACGGCCGGCCGATCATCAGGCGGATGATGTCGCCGTCGGTGAGGTTGCCGATCTCTTCGGTCGCGACCTTGTTGCCGTCGCGGAAGATGGTGACGCGGTCGCACAGCGCCCGGACTTCCTCGAGCCGGTGCGAGATGAAGACGATGGTTCTGCCCTCGTCGCGCAGACGCCGGGCGATACCGAACAGCGTCTCGACCTCCTTGGGCGTCAGCGGCGCGGTCGGCTCGTCCATGATGATCAGGCGGCTGTCGGAGGCGAGCGCCCGCGCGATCTCGACCATCTGCTGGTCGGCAATGGAGAGGCCGCGCATTGGCTTGGTGACGTCGATGCGGACGCCGAGCAGGTCCATGAGCTGCCGCGCTTCGCGCGTCATCTCCGCCCATCTCACCCGGCCGAGCGCGGCGCCGCGGGTGCGCCCCAGAACGAGGTTCTCCGCCACCGACAGGTCCGGGAAGGAGATCGGCTCCTGGTGGATCAGGGTGATACCGAGCTTTTGTGCCGTAATCGGGCTGTTGATGTCGACTTGCTCGCCGTTCAACGAGAGGGTGCCCCGCGTCGGGCGATGCACGCCGGCAAGAATCTTGGCGAAGGTCGATTTGCCCGCGCCGTTTTCGCCCAGCAGCGCATGGATTTCGCCGCGCCTCAAATCGAGGTCGACGTCGCGCAGCACTTCGATGGCGGCAAAGGACTTGCTGATGCCGCGGGCCGAGATCAGCGGCGTATCGGCAGCGGCTGCAGGCATATCGGCCATCGCTCAGCGCCCCGCCGGAACCGGGGCATCGGGGTCGATCAGCTTTTGTGCCTTGAGGTCGGACCAGAAGCTGGCCGGGATCGGCGCGTTCACATGCGCCACGTTCTGCGTGACCTCGCTGGGCTTGGCAGCGCCCGGGATCACCGAAACGACGATGGGGTGGGCGAGCACGAACTGCAGGGCCGCGGCGGGGAGGGCGACGTTGTGCGCCTTGCACACCGCCTCGATGCCGCGGACCTTCGCCTGTACCTCGGCCGGCGCCTTGCCGTAGGCGTAGTGGGCCGGACCCGCCGATCCGGTAACGAGAATGCCGGAAGCGAACGGCGCTCCGATGATTGCCGAGGCGCCGCGCTTTTGGAGGCTCGCCATGCCGCGATGCAGGCTGCGCTGGTCGAGCAGCGTGTAGGGCATGGCAACGAGGCAGAAATCGAGCTCGACCTGCTGTGCGATGGTCTCGAATGCCTCGTCGTTGTTGATGCCCATGCCGTAGGCTTTGATGTCGCCAGACCGCTTGAGCTCCTGCAGCGCCGTGATGCCGGAGTCCTTGAGCTGCTTTTCGTAGTGTTCCTGCTTGTCGCCGTGAAAGCCGCGATCGAGGTCGTGGATCACGAGAGCATCGACGGTATCGAGCGCCAGCCGCTGCAGCGCCTGTTCGTAGGACCGCAGAATGCCGTCGCGGGTGTAGTCGAACTCCACTTCGAAATTGAGGCCGCCGGTCCAGGGAGAACGGTCGAACGTCGCCGGATCCTTCGGCCGGTGTAGGACCTTGCCGACCTTGGTCGTCACCTTGAACTCGGCACGCGGCTTGGTGCGCAGGAACCCGCCAAGCCGGTGCTCGCTGAGGCCGCGCCCATACCAGGGCGCGGTGTCGTAGTAGCGCACGCCCGCGGCCCAGGCGGCATCCATCGTCGCCCGTGAGTCGGCCTCGTCCACACGACCGTAGAGTTCGCCCAGATGCGCGCTGCCGAAGCCGAAGCCGGGCAGGCTGAGATTCGTGGAACCGACCTTTTTCAAGGCGGTGGACCTGTTGGACACCCGCTGCTCTCCCTGGTCACAACGGCGAGCTTTGATGTGCCCGCTCTCTTGCTTGGCGTGTAAGTTGTCAGACAAAAATTAGTTTGACAAGTTTTTATCTTCTCCGCCATTTTGAGGATCGTGGTGAACCGTCGCGGCAAGACGACGGCACCGGCGAGGGAGTGCGATCAGCATGGACATCAGCGGGACCTACCCGATGCTCTATGCCTTTTTCGACGAGGCCGGCCGGCTTCGGCGCGACGCCGCGACGCGCCAGATCGAGGCCGCGATCGCGAGCGGCGCGTCGGGAATGGCCGTGCTCGGGCTCGGCACCGAAGTCCACAAGCTCGGCCGCGACGAACGCCGGACGCTGGTGGAGTGGACCCTGGCCGACGTCGCCGGCCGCGTGCCGGTGGCGGTGACCATCGCCGACGGCAACGTGCCCGACATGATCGAGAGCGCTCGCTTTGCCCGCGATGCCGGGGCGGCCTGGTTGATCCTGCAGCCGCCACGGCCGCCCGCCAGCGGCACACACCTCATCGAGTTCTTCGGCGCTGTCGCCGACGCCGTCGATTGCCCCGTGGGGATACAGAACGCACCGGAATTCCTCGGCATCGGCCTCAGTACCGCCGACCTGCTGGCGCTCCACGAGGCCCATCCGAACGTGCAGGTGGTGAAGGCCGAGAGCACTGCGCTCACCGTCGCCGGCGTTGTCGCCGAGCTCCAGGGCCGCATGCAGGTGTTCAACGGCCGCGGCGGGCTCGAGCTGCTCGACAACTATCGCGCCGGCGTCAATGGCATGATTCCCGGCACCGAGACCGTGGATATCCAGGTCGGCATCGAGCGCGCCATCCGGGCCGGCAACGAGACTCTTGCCGGCGAGCTTTATCGCAAGCTGCTGCCGGTGATCGCCTTCGCGATGCAGGGGCTCAGCACCTTCCTGCTCTACGGCAAGCTGGTCGCCGCCGAGCGGCTGGACCTCAAACCCAGCGAGAACCGCATTCCATCCGAGATCGCAACCCCCACCGGGCTCGCCTGGGCGAAGCGCTTTGCCGCCGAGCTCGGGCCGCTCCCGGCCTGACTGGAGCAACCATGCCTCGCATCAAAGACGTCCGCACCACGATCTACGAATGGGTCGGACCCGTCGCGCCCATGCCGCCGCATTTCTGCACCACGGCGAGCGACCTCGTGGCCGACGTCACCGGCTCGATCGCCGGTTTCCGCTTCCTCGGCTGGCTGGTGGTCGAGCTCGAGCTCGACGACGGCACCATCGGCATCGGCAATTCGGCGCTGGCGCCGCATGCCGTCAAGACCACCATCGATACCTACCTCAAGCCGCTGCTGATCGGCACCGATCCGCTCGACAGCGAATACATCTGGCAGTCGATGTACCGCCGCACGCTGCCGTTCGGCCGCAAGGGCATCGGCATGACGGCGATCAGCGCCATCGATCTGGCGGTGTGGGACGCCAAGGGCAAGATCCTGAAGCAACCGGTGTTCAAGCTGCTGGGCGGCCGCACCAAGTCGAAGATCCCGGTCTATGCGAGCCGGCTCTATTCGCAGCCGCTCGACACGCTCTACAGCGAGGCCAAGGCCTATGCCGCTGAGGGCTTCAAATCGGTGAAGCTGCGCTTCGGCTGGGGCCCCAAGGACGGCATCGAGGGCATGCGCAAGAACGTCGAGCTGATGAAGACGACGCGCGAGGCCGTGGGGCCCAATGTCGACATCATGGCCGACGCCTACATGGGCTGGAACGTCGAATACGCCAAGCGCATGCTCCGCATGCTGACCCCGTTCGATATGCGCTGGGTCGAGGAGCCGGTCGTCTCGGACGACCTTCACGGCTACGCCGAGCTGCGCGCGCTCAACCTCGTCAACATCTCTGGTGGCGAGCATGAATATACGCTCGCCGGCTTCCGCGACGCGCTGGCCCTCAAGGCCTTCGACGTTGCGCAGTTCGACGTCAACCGGGTCGGCGGCATCACCGCCGCCAAGAAGATCGCCGACCTGTGCGAGGCGAACGACGTTCTCGTCATCCCGCATGCCGGGCAGATGCACAACTATCACATCACCATGTCGACCTATGCCGGCCCGATCTCGGAGTATTTCCCCAAGGTGCCGGTGGAAGTGGGCAACGAGCTCTTCTGGTACATCTTCGACGGTGAGCCGGTCGCCAAGGACGGCTTCATCGACCTCGACGACACCAAGCCGGGCTTCGGCCTGACGCTGAAGCCGGTCGACGCCAACTTCAAGCTGACGAGGTAGAGGCCTGAATGCCCCGCTTCCCCCTCATCGATACGCACCTGCACATCTGGGACCAGTCCCGGATCAGGCTCAGCGCCTTCGAGGGCAGCCCGCTGTTCGGCCATCCCTACCATGTCGAGGACTATCGGCGGGACTGCGGCTCGGTTGAAGTCGAGGCAATGGTGTTCCTTGAGTGCTACGCCGACTTTTGGGAGGGCGGGGGCCAGTACATCGAGGAAGTCGAGTTCGTCGAGGACGAGGCCAGGCGCGATCCGCGTATCAGGCGCATCATTGCCATGGCGCCAGTCGAATGGGGCAGGCGCGTCGAGCCGATGCTCGTCGAGATGCGCGACAAGCATCCGCTGGTCGGCGGCATCCGCCGTATCATGGAGTTCGACAAGGACCCGCGCGGGCTGACGCTCAGTCCCGGCTTCATCGAGGGCGTGAACCTGCTCGAAAAGTTCGGCTGGACCTTCGACATCAACCCCAACTACACGCAGATGGATTTCATCCGCGAGTGGGTGCCGAAAATCAGCTCGGGCGTCCCGATGATCCTCGATCATTGCGGCAAGCCTGGCATTGCGCAGGGCAAGATCGCGCAGTTCCGCGAGGATGTGCACGATCTCGCGCGCTACCCAAACATGTGGATCAAGCTGTCCGACCTGCCGCCTTACGCCGGCCCGAACTGGACGCCCGCGGATTTGCGGCCCTATATCGAAGCGACGCTCGATGCCTTTGGCCCCGAGCGCACCATCTACGCGGGCGATTATCCGATCTTGCTGCAATCGACGAACCTGCCCCAGTGGGTCGAGATCCTCGACGAGGCCTTCGCCGATCTCGGCCTGACGGAAGCGGAGACGCGGAAGATCTACCGCGACAACGCCATCGCGTTCTATCGGCTGGACCTCTGAGGCGATCATGGCGGGCAAGGCGAAAGACGCACTGGCGATGGCGGGCGACGGCGCCTCCGATGCCTTTGCCGAACTGATCGATGCGTCCCGCCGCAACCACCCCAAGCCCGAATTCGGCGGTGGCGCGCTCGACCGCCGCTCGATCTCCGAGCAGGTGGCCAATCGCGTCATGGCGATGATCAAGTCGGGCAACCTCAAGTCCGGCGACCGGCTGCCGACCGAGGCGCAGATGGGTATCGCCTTCGGCATCTCGCGGCCGCCACTGCGCGAGGCGCTCAAGGCGCTGACGCTGATGGGCGTGCTCGAAAGCCGGCAGGGCGGCCGCTACACGGTCACCGATCTGTCGCCGAGCCGCCTGGTGGCGCCGTTCAACGTCATGTTGTCGGTCGGCGAGTACGACGTGCACGAGCATTTCGAGGCCCGCGCCGTGGTCGATCTCGAGCTGGTGCGGCTCGGTACCATCCGCGCCACACCCGAGCAGCGGCAGCGCATCATGCAGCACGCTGTCGACGGGAAGGCCTTCTACCACGATCCGGTCGCCTTCCGGCTCCTCGACATCGAGTTCCACCAGTCGCTCAACGACGCCGCCGACAACCGGCTGTTGAGTGCGCTGGCGCAGGGCCTTTACGACATCGGACTCGACGTGCGCCGGGTGGCCAGTGCCATGCCGGGCAACATCGAAAAGAGCGTTCGGCAGCACATGGTCGTCGCCGATGCGGTGATGGCCGGCGACGCCGATGCCGCGGTCGAAGGCTACCGCCACCATCTCGAGCACGTTCGCGACACGACCATCGAGGCCATGTCGAACGCCCGCGCCCTTTCCTGAGGTCCCAATGTCCGAGCAGATCGCCTTCCGCATGAACCTCTACCCCGGCCAGGCGCGGGAATATCGCAAGCGCCACGACGAGATTTTCCCCGAGCTCGCCAAGGCGCTGAAGGATGCGGGCGTCTCCGACTATTCGATCTGGCTCGACCCCGAGAGCAACCATCTCTTCGGCATCCTGACCCGCACCGACGATCACACAATGGACAAGCTGCCGGACACCGAAATCATGCAGCGCTGGTGGGCGCACATGGCCGACATCATGGCGACGGATGCCGACAACGTGCCGGTGCAGATTCCGCTCAAGCGCGTGTTCCACCTGAAGTGACCAGCTTCACCATCAAGGCCGTGCGCGTCTTTACGCTGGCGCCGGCTGCCTCGGCCGGGACCTACTTCAAGCCCGGAGAGTCGAAGCATTGGCTCGTCGACAGCCTGATCAGCAATCCGATGTCGGGCTACGCCAAATATCGCGAGCGCCGCTCGAGCTGGGGTATCGGCGTGCTCGGCTCGCTTGTCGTCGAGATCGAGACCGAAGACGGAACGGTGGGCGTTGCCACCGGCTCGGGCGGCGCGCCGGCCGCGTGGCTGATCAAGCACCACTTCGCCCGTTTCCTCGTCGGCGAGGACGCGCGCAACATCAACCGCATCTGGGACGAGATGTACCGCGCCTCGCTCCCCTATGGCCGCAAGGGCTTGCCGATCATGGCAATCAGCGCCGTCGACCTGGCGCTGTGGGACCTCAACGGCAAGCTCCGCAACGAGCCGGTCTACAATCTGATCGGCGGCATGAGCCGTGACGAAATCACGTTCTATTGCACCGGCCCGGACGCCGGTGCCATCAAGTCGATGGGTTTCTGGGGCGCCAAGGTGCCGTTGCCGCAC
>Ga0207667_10008600_pt1 | contig 12112 bp, 12 predicted proteins | sample KBSCornC52_FD_184301 | JGI IMG/M metagenome (GOLD analysis project Ga0207667, IMG submission 184301) | Corn rhizosphere microbial communities from Kellogg Biological Station, Michigan, USA - KBS Corn C5-2 (SPAdes) (version 2) | ecosystem: Host-associated > Plants > Roots > Rhizosphere > Soil ...
GCCCGATCACCATTTCGGGTTTGTCTTCCAGCACCATGGTGAGCAGCCCATTATCGGCGCATAATATATATTGTTCGTTGTGCCAGGCCAGGAGCAGTTGTTCGGGCTTTTTTTCGAACATATTGATCAGTAGCAGGTGAAAAGTATGGGAAGGAAAGCCGCGAATGGCATTACGGCACACGTAGGCCGCCTGCGGATAGTTAAAGGGAGAAATATTATGGGAAATATCAATCAGTGTAAACGACGGGTTGATTTGTAATAACCCGCCTTTTACCGCACCCACCAGGTAGTCCTGCTGACCAATATCAGATGTAAGGGTTAGTAGAGGCACCTATTTCGTGAGTTCATTGTTTTTAAAGAAGAACCTGTATACCAGTTTATCTGTTAGCGATGGGAACAGTTTATTCATAAATATGGTTCTTTTACCATTGAAGGTAAGTACCAGCGTGCGTTTGCGATGCTCGATAGCCTTTACAATTTCATGGGCGCATGCTGCGGCGGGCATCAGGGTCGCTTCATCGAGGGGCGATTCGCCCTGTGGCATTCCATGTTCATTAAGCGCTACATTGCGGATATTGGAGGCGGTAAAGCCGGGGCAAACCCACATTACATGTACACCGGTATGTAACAGTTCGGTGCGTATGGCTTCGAGCCATCCCTGCAGGGCGAATTTTGAGGCAGAATAGGCGGCCCTGCCTGGTAAACCTCTGTAACCGGCAATGGATGAAACGCCTACTATCGTTCCCTGACGTTCGAGAATAGAGGGCAGGGCGTATTTGGTGCAGTATACCGAACCGAAAAAGTTCGTATCCATTACTTTTTTGATCACTTCGATATCGGCGTCATTAAATAAGGCCCGCATACTGATGCCGGCATTATTAATAAGAATATCGATACCTCCGAATTCTTTTATGGTGGATTCAATAAAACGCTGGCAGTCTGATTCTTTGCTTACATCGCAGGTAATGGCATGCAACATTACATTGGCATGCTCCAGTTGAAGAGAATATAGTTTATCATAATTGCGGGCACAGGTAGCCACTCTGGCGCCTGCTGCAACACACTGATCAACCAGGGCCTTTCCAATACCATCGGTTCCTCCCGTAATAGCTACTACCTTATCTTTTAAAAATGACATAATTATATTCTGTTTGTAAATACAAAAATAGCTGATATGCCTGTAGGCATAAAAAATAGTGGCCGCTAAAGTACAAAAATATCTGCCTTTATAAAGATCAATACTTTATACTTCAATTAGTTACTTGGGAGGGTGGGGGCGTACCCTGAATCTTTTTACGCTAACTGTAACCTTAAGGTTGTCTGAGGCGACATCTTGCCTAAATGGAATTCAATGAATAAGCCGAAAATTGTTGTTTTTTTATCGGAATTGACCATTATGCTTACGCTTTTTTGCCTGGCGGGCCATGCCCGTTTTGTTGAGATCTGGCGTAATGAGAACGGAAAATGGAGAATTACGAGGGTTATTAGTTTGCATTCGTGATCATCAGATACATAAAAAATTTTTGATCTCGCTGATCAGTTCATCTTCGGAAACAGCTCTTCCTTCTTTTACTATATGAAGCTTTTCGGTGTTGTGCGGATTTAATAACTCCAGATCATAATCGTATTTCATATCCGGAACATAAGTATTGATATAAACAAGCTTGTTCTCTCTTTTTAAACCAATAGCACAAAGATCGCTTTCCCAGTAATCGATTATTTCTACCAGATGAAAAGCTGTGATCATTTTTAATTTTTCAATAAAGGCTAATATAGTTTTATCTTTTTCCATATTTTATGCTGCAGTATAAAACGAAGTAATTTCTATATTTTTTTGGCAAAACATTGTTTAATACCGGCATACTTAAATAGTTATGAAATTTTTTTTCAAAAAATTTGGTGCAATATGTTTTTCCCCTATTTTTGCACTCCCAAAAACAAGGACACGGTCGCAAAACCGGTGAGAATGAAGAAGATCTCGTAGCTCAGTTGGTAGAGCACAACACTTTTAATGTTGGGGTCCTGGGTTCGAGTCCCAGCGGGATCACAGACAAATGTTCAACTAAGAACAGATAAGTAAAGAAGCCCACGTAAATCAAATGATTACGTGGGTTTTTTGTTTTTAGTTGTATCAAAAGATATCAAATTAACCTGTGTAAAAAGGTTAGCGAAAAGGTTAGCAGAAGAATTTATAATTTGTGCTAACCTCATTCGCTTGATACGCTGATCAGCATTGCGTTTGACCAATATGGCGGCGGCGATATTTTTGTGAGCCATCATGGAGGAAACCCTTTTGCAATGCACGAGACTTATATTGATTTGATGGATTTTAACGGTAGCACATATCGAATTGACTACAACGGCAATACTATTGACTATAAAGAATCAGAAGACTGTAAGCAAATGAAACTATTTACAGCAAAGATGAAATCAAAAACACCATGGTGGAGATTCTGGTAGTTTTATTTTATGTAAAGTATGATTAACATGAGACATTTGCTATTAACAACTATAGCTTTATTTTTTATAACCCTTTGTTTTTCGCAAAAATCCTTGACTGTTGGGCAGGGCATCACTGGAGATTTCAACGGAGACGGAAAAACAGATACAGCTTTTGTAAAGCAAACTACTAAAGCAAAAGTAAGAAACTGGACACTTTTGTTCTCAGACAAAACTATTTCTTCCATTCGATTAGGCTGTTGTGAGGTGTATCTGATTAATGAAGGCGACCTGAATAAAAACAAAACCACAGAAATTTCTGTTTTCCAGGCCCCCGAAAACGGCTGCACATACATGTGGACGACCTATAGCTATATAGCAGGCACATGGACAAAACTCATTCCCATGTTCCTAGTTCCAACCGGTTGTGACCCTTTCACGGCCGCAGACCTTGAAAAGAAAGTGTTTATAGAAAATGATAGGGTATATTACCGGGACATCGATCCGAATAATGACCAGGGCAAACCGCTTAAGAAGCAAGTAGCTGTAAAGTGAAAAGGAACAAGAAAATAGACTATTATAGCGCTGAGCGTTAAGACCCTTAACATTCTATAAGCACGCTAAATGCAAATTACGTCTGAATCAGAACTTATAATCCGAAAATCGAAATGGAAGCTGGTTTGTTACGCACTATTTGCCGGCATTCTCGATGCTTACGTCTTAATAGAGCTTTATAGAAAGCGCTCAACTTTTACAATCATATTGGGGATACTGTTTTTGGCGGCCTTTTGTTTTTGTTTGTATGAACTGATAAAGAGAAAGCCTGAAATAATTCTGAGCAAGGAGGGCATATTTCTCCGTGGCGCTGGTTTCTTTACCTGGGACATAGTTTCCAGCTTTTCAACGGCTGACGAGGGTGATGATGGTTCGAAGCTGGTATTGCACTTTAATAATTTACCCGATGAAAAGATTTCTATAGAAGATCTTGAAGTTGAAAAAGAAGAGTTGATAGCAATAATCATTAATCACAAAGGGAATGCAAAACTGTATTATAAGGGCCACTATTAAGGTGTAAGGAACACAACATGAAATAACCGCAACTTTTTTCTACTTAACCCTTTTAGGGGGAAAAGGTTGTTTTTGAGGATAACGCAATATAGAGAACTTGGACCTCAATCATCTTTCCACCCAAAGCTTGATAACAACACAAGATTTTTGTATGTTAGCTTTGTTTCTTCGGGGTAATTAACTCTATTACCAGCAGATATAAATCAAATGGAATATTTAACGCCTATCGCATTCGGTCTAATACTTTTGCTCATCATTACGCGGCCATTTACCGTATTGTTTCACGAATTAGGGCATGCCATCCCCATCCTGTTATTAACCGGAAAGAAGGCCACTATCTTTGTTGGATCTTATGGTAACCGAAAATACAGCTTTAGGCTGGCCGCAGGTAAGCTGGAGATTTGGTTCAGATATAATCCGCTAAAGTGGGGCGGTGGATTGTGTATTGCGGAAGCGGAAGACATTTCGACTCGAAATAAAATTATTTATATCCTCGGAGGCGTTATTTTTTCGATTCTAATTGCAGGCGTTCTGTTTTACCTGACGATTGCACACGACTTACATGGTTCTTTAAAGCTAATTTGTGCATTTGCCTTTGGTTCTACAATCTTTGATCTGTTTGTAAATCTGATACCAAGAGAGAAGGTTGATTCCGATGGAAAACTTCATCGATCGGATGGTTTTTACCTGCGTCATATCATTCAATGGGGAAAGTTTTCAAAAAGGTTTGATGCGGCAATTGAGTTCTACAAGAACAAGCAATATAACCAGGCTGGTGAACTGTTTGAGGCGCTTTCAAACCACCGCTTTCAAAATGAAGATATAAACAGGCTTGCCTACTGTTGCTTTGTCTATACAAAGAACTATGAAAAAGCGTACCTGCTATTGCAGGAATTCAGTAAAAGATATGAGTTGAATTCTGATGATTATTACAATTTCAGCTATGTATGTTCATGCCTTAACCGGAATGAAGAAAAGTTGCTTTATATTGAAAAGTCGCTTGACCTCAATCCAGACAGTCCTTACGCGTTAAATGCGATTGGCTACGAATTAAATACTTCTCAACAATATCAACAGGCTATACTTTACTTTGACAGAGCAATAGCGGCTGACAAAGACTTTGCTTATGCCTACAACAACCGCGGCCATGCCAGGATTGAAATTGGCTGCATGGAAGAAGGGCTTCTTGATATTAACTACTCGCTGCAGTTAAACAGTGAGAATTCATATGCCTATCGGAATTTGGGCATTTATTATCTCAAACTCGGGCAGTATGAGAAGGCAGCGCAGCTTTTATTAAAAGCAAAACAAATGGATAGCGAGACAGACTTGATTGATGAGCTTATTGCTCAAATTTCGGAAAACTGTCAGGGCGTTCGCAACGAAAAGGAGTTTTGAGGGCTGTCCAAATGAAAACATAAGCTGTGTGCGAGTCCCGTGATTTGTCAAAGCCAACGTCCCTAAAAACAGGGCATTTTCGAGGAAAAATTACCAAACGTCCCATCACGCAGAAATTTGATGGCTCCGGACCGCTGGGTAGTAACCCTCCTGGCAGATGTTTTATTGTTGCAAAAGGTCTTTGTTTGTCAATAGTATAACGACAAAAAGAATTGCTAGTAATATTACAAGGCCAATCAGGCCAATGAGCACAGCTCTCCAAATGGAATACGTCTGTCCGCCTTTTTCAATGTGTTCCTTAACAGCAGCGCCTTGATATTTTTGTACTAAGTATTGTGCAATACCAGTATAAATCAAGGGTATGACGAAGCGTGGCATTTTCTCAATATTTGGAATTAAAAATATTCCGCCAAAAATTACAATAGTTGCAATGATTGCAATTGTCCACGCTGATTTGGCTTTGTCTTGTTGACCAAGTTGTTTGAAATTTTCTGCAGCTATATACCCTGCTGCCAATGGACCTCCAATAAGCGTTCCTGTCCAAACCGCACGATCATTGTAAAGTTTAAAGTCTGGCGGAGTTGATAATAAATTTTCTTCCATTTTATTCTTGGATAAGCGTTAGTAGTTATTGTTTTCAAAGGTAAAAACGGTTCCAATAAAATTTCTGCTAACTCTTAAATTTACGCAATAAACGCACAGTTAACTAATTGAAAAGTAATTTTTTGACTTCCAGAAATAAAAAAATGTATCAGAGGAAAGCAGCGTGGTTGGTTAAACTAATACAGGGATAGGTTTGGCAATTGATAGTCAATAATAAAAAAGGTTCCCGCATCCAAAAGATCAGTAATATCATCCCACGAACGCACTTTGCGATTATAAGGCCTGTTTTATGTATAAATGGCATCGCTGTTTCAGCGCACCCCAATGATCAGAAGAGCCTCCGAATCAGTAAGATTCGAAGGCTTGTGTATGAGGTGAGCAGCTATTACCCTTGTGCCGTAGTACTGAATATTTCCTTATGCTTTTGGTCTAACAACTGTTGGTTAAACCAATGGGGGTATAAAACACCAGGTTTTGTTATAACATCTAATTGCTGAATTTGCGACGCGCTCAATTTTACATTAATGGCATTCAGGTTGTCTTCTAACTGATGCATTTTGCTGGCGCCTACAATTACGCTTGAAACAACTGGTTTGGTAAGTAACCACGCCAGCGCTATTTGTGCAACGGATGCCTGTTGTTCACTGGCTATTTCTTTTAATAGATCTACCACTTTAAACCCCTGCTCTTTATCAAAAGGTAACAGATCGAAACCCGACAGGCGGTTATTCGGATCTTTCAGATTTTCCCGGGTGTATTTGCCACTCAGAAAGCCGCTTGCCAGGGGGCTCCAAACGGTCATACCAATACCAGCGTGTTGCATAAACGGTACAATATCATATTCAACATCACGGCCCACTAATGAATAGTTCATTTGTCCATTACAGAAAGTTACCCAGCCGTTGTCTTTCTGCAACTGCCAGGCCAGTGCTGATCTCCATGCAGACCAGTTGGAATAACCGACATATCGTACCTTACCTGCTTCAACCAGGCTGTTGAGGGCCGCCATGGATTCTTCCAGCGGGGTAAACGGATCTTCTTTGTGAAGAATATACAGGTCTATATAATCTGTATTCAGCCGCTTCAAACTTTGCTCACAAGAAAATAAAATGTGTTTTTTCGATAGCCCCGCCTGGGTAACCGGCTGTCCGGTTCTAAAGCCCACTTTAGTGGAAATAATAACGGCATGCCGGTGTGGCGCCAGCAATTTTCCTAGCATGGTCTCTGATTGCCCATTTGCATACCCGTCGGCAGTATCGAAAAAATTTATGCCTGCTTCCAGTGACCGGTTGATCATTTCCTGCGCCAATTGCTGATCAACTTTGTAAACTGATTTAATGGAAGCGTCGTCGCCAAAGGTCATGGCGCCAAAGGCAAGTTTAGACACGATAAGGCCGGTATTACCGAGTGTAGTATACTCCATATTTTTTATTTTTAAATAATCCGTTAATTGCCCGGCAAAAATAGTTCGTGTCATTTAAACATGGCAGTTGTACCCATGGTATTTTTCAAAAGGGCAAGACATCATGTAATTGAAGATAAATCGATAGGGGTGGTCCGATAAAATATCGGTTATCCATCAAGGGTTAAGTCCAATGGCAGAAAGCGCTTCACGATTCCGGATGATCAAGATAAGAATTTGGCGTTCTGTGATTCTATCGTACCTGAATAGTTGTCAGGGGGCAGTTTCTAGTTAATGTAAAAGTTGTCTTCTAATCTTTGTAACTGTTCCTCTATATAGAAGCGGAAACTCTCGTAGGTCACTTCACCAGGGCGCCAATTTGCGAAATGCCAGCATTCCCATTTCCTGTTACCCAATGGAACTAATAAAAGATATTGTTCCTCCTGAAGTCCGCCAATGACAACGCTGCTTTTTAATTTTTCACCATACAGGTTGTCAATATCTTCCATGCTATCACTCCAAATTTCAACGAGCTGCTCGTCAACATTGATAAGAAAATCGACTTCATCGATGGATGAGAGCGTTACACCTGTATAAGAGAAATTCTCAAAGCCATTGGAAGCCAATAAAAATGTTTTGTAATCGTCGGGAAGAACGACCGCTAATTTTTCTTCTACTGCTTTTATTTTACTATTCCTGGCAGGCTTTCTGCATAACGTTTTCCTTTGTAGAATTGCAGCTGCAAAATCAATGGTATTTTGTTCAATGGCCAGTTTGGAAATGCTGCTTAAAAGTTGTTTCCACGAAATCGTTCCATACACTAACGTTCTGCCACCGGCCATTCGTTTTGCTAATGCGTCTATAATTTCCTTTGTCTCCTTATGGCATGTTTCTTTTGTTTGTTTAAACACGCCCGCTAAAACGCCTTTCAATAACAGCATTGCAGATTTTCTATCTCTCAACAGACTGGCCAGTGTATAGTTATTCCAGTACTTTACATAACCCTGCCCCCATAGGTCTATAAAATATTCTGCCTTCTCAGACAAATTGTTTTTTGCTGCAAGCAAAACTGCGCAGGACGTTGCATGAAAATAGGAGTAGCCTGCCGCATTATCTGTTCCTATAAATCTTTTCAATGCTGCTAAAACATCTACAGGTTGCTCGGAATTAGCGTATCCGGCATTGATAGCTTTAAAAAATAGTTGGTTGTCGTCCAGTTCGCCAAAAGGTGTATTCAAAATTGTTAACCTGCTGTTTTCATCGCCGCACGGATAAAAAAATCTTGACCAGTTTTCTTGCTGTATTTCGTTGATGTCTTTACAGACAAAAGGAATAGCAGATGGTCTTTTACCCGAGACTGTCCACATGACCTGTAAACCTTCATCTGATAGCCACAGGTGCCTGGAGTGTGGGATCTTGAAGTTCCAAAGCTGTTCAAGAAGGCTATTGGCTTCATCAATAAAACCTGCAACCACCCATTCAACAGCTTTGTTAGTGATGTGAATGTAAACCTGTTCAAGGTCGCCCGATGAAATCTCCCTAAGAAGCCCTTTAGTGCTTGGTTTTGCCATATTATGGTGTTCAAAATAAAGTTTATCCGGTTTCCGGCAGACGAATACGCCAGGCAGCAGAATAAACAATGAGCTTTTTTATCTTTAATCGGCAGCCGCCTTCTAATCAGCTCTTCCAGTGCATTCATACCATGTAAAGCTACAGCGTAAGCAGACCAAACTGATTTATTGATTTACCAAATTTGGGCATTTTGTGCACATGCAATGCCATCGAGTTTGTGCCCACCGGCAGGCTGAATCTTAATTGGGGCATCATGTCGGCATCATCGTTGCTGTAAGGCACCTGCCATTGCACAGTCCCGGTTTCATTGATGGTGGCCATAACAAGAACCGAATTGCCAAGGCTGTTGATGTCTTCGGAGTTTTGCAATTGTTTACCTGTTATATTTTTCTTATTGTCGTTATAAAATACAACCAGGTCATTGCCATGGTTCAACCAACTGATTGAAATATGTTCGGGAAACATGGATTCTTCCTGTTTTTTGGGCAGGTGTGTATAAATGATGCTTCCGTCCTTTTTGAAGCTGATCACCAGGGCATCGTATCTTTTATACGTTATATTTTCTGTCATTGCACTTGCGGCCAGGTTTACACCTGCACGATGCGTTTCGGCAGTGAATTCCGTTAGCAGGTCTATGCTGCCGTCATCACGTTGATTGCTGCCCACTATTTTAAATGCCGGGTTCACACCATTGTTATTTGCGCAATCCGTAGCGGTCATCCGTTTCTCAATGTATTGAGAAAACGCTTCCATTTTTTTTACAACTACTGCCTGGGCGTTTTTATCGAGCATTGCCATAAAACTACCTGATATCCCCCATGCGGTAAAGTTGCTTTTGTACATTCCTGCAATCATTAACTGACCACTATTGTCGAAACGCAGGGTGGCGTCGTGCACAAATTTCCCATTCAGGTCCACCGGGTATTCGTGAGGTGTGCTGTCAGTTTTTGAAAAAGCTAAAATTTTGTATTTATACTGAGATGTATTTTCTACGTTGCTGGTAAAAGTATGATAAGTCGATTCTCCCTCATATTGTTTGATCAGCAGGTATATGTTTCCATCATTTGACAGCAGGTGTTTCTGGATTTCGATAAATTTAGCAGGGTAAGGCAGGGTGGTTATCCGTTCCCACCGTTTGTTCATTTTATTATCCCATACACTCATGTAATATTTCTTTTCTTCATCTTTATTAAAAGGCTCGTTGCCAAACAGGAGCACAGAGGAGCCGTCGTCAGAGGCGTAGGTTGAAACGATGGCGGGAAATCTTTTATCATGCCGGTCAAAGCTCGCCAAATCTTTTGGAGTACCGGCTTCAAAGGTAACGGGGTCTATGGGAGTTGCCTTCAGGGTGAAAAACTGGGCATGCGATTCAAATACCTGCGTAAAAAGAAACAGGTTGCCATTGAAATTATGTGAACTGTGTACAGTGACTTTTTGATCCAGCTCTTTCTCAAGCACCGGCTTCAAATGACTGTCGTAGCGCGTAAAGATAGGCGTAACCTTTCCGTCGACTACCAGGCCGCCGCCACCTTTTTCACGAACGAAAATGAATTCATGATCCTGGCCTTTTGCAACCTGCGCCAGGTAAATGGGCGTTGAAGATTTCTTATCTACTTCCGTCCAGCTAACCTGGGTCTGTTGCGCCATTAGCTGAAAACAGGTAACAAAGGAAAGCGCAAATAGTATGGGCTTTTTTTTCATTATGAGGTTATTTTTAATATATGTAAATGCACCTGTATAAACTTACATTCATATTGCTGATTATTGCAATAGCAAGTATATTAAGCAAGCAGGAAGGAACTGTAACGTTTATGCTTAATTATTATTTCGTTTGGTGTACCGGGAATGTCAAATTCCAGCTATTCTTCATAATAGATTTACGACTGACTTTTGACTTTTATCAGTTCCTGCACTAATCAGGGTCATCTGCTTTGACTTTATAAACAAATAACTTTAGAAATGTCTGCTTCCAGGCAGACATGAGGGAGCTCAAATATCAATAATAAATGATTGCAACATGAAACATTTTATTATTACCGGCCTGCTGATATGCGCAATGCATTTTGCACAGGCCACACGCATCGAATGGGGTAAAACTACTATTATAGATAAGCCCGTTTATGAAGACCTGTATATCGCAGGTTCAGAGATTATAATTAATGCACCGGTTCATGGAGATCTGATAGTTGCCGGAGGCACTGTTACTATTAATGATACTGTTTTTAATGATATTCTTGTCGCTGGCGGTACTGTTAATTTTAACGGGTTTGCCGGCGACGATATTCGATGCGCCGGCGGCAAATTAAATATATTGAAAGATGTTGCCGGTGATGTGGTAGCAGCCGGAGGAACTATTGTTATTGGCAAGAACGTGGTTATTGGCTCCCTGATTGGAGCAGGTGGTGATATAACTATCGACGGCACCGTAGCCGGAATGGTAAAAACGGCTTCCGGTAAATTGCAGTTGAACGGTAACGTGATGAAAGATCTTGATTGGAGAGGAGGACAACTTACAATAAACGGCACTATTCATGGCCAGGCAGTACTTGCAGCCACTGATAAAATTATTATCGGAAATGCGGCTGCATTTGAAAATGGCGTTCGCTATTGGGCGCCTGATAAACAGGTTGATTTCAAACAAGCTGTTAAAGGCGCACAAGTCACATTTGATCCATCTCTGCGAATGGACAAAAATCAGTGGTATTACCTCGGATTTTCGTCTGTTCTTGGCGTGTTTTGGTATCTTGGAATGGTATTGGTATTAATTATGATTGTGCAGTATCTGTTCAGTACTACCATGAGAAAGGCCGGTCAAACAACGTATGATAAAATGATGAAGTCCCTGGGTTATGGTGTTCTGTTCTGGATAGGAGTTCCCATAGCAGCAGTGCTTGCATGCGTTACTGTAATTGGCGTACCGGTAGGACTTATTGCACTGTTTAGCTATATAATACTGGCGTTGCTTGCTACCACCATTACTTCGGTTGTGGCTGCCAACTGGTTAAATAGCCGGTCACGTACAAACTGGCAATACTGGCGCATGGTATTTGCTGCCCTGGGCATTTTTATTCTCTTCAAGATTTTAACTTTTACTCCTTTCTTCGGATGGTTCATTCTTGCAGTGCTTATTAGTATTGCATTTGGCTCCATATTGTTGAATATTAATTGGCGCAGAAAAACAGTACAGGTATCAGGTCAGCAACCTGCTCCTGCCATATAGAACGGTCCTGTACTTTCTTCCGTTCTATAAATCAGTAAAAGAGCCTGTTTTATCTGAAACCTCAAACTCTGCCTCCTGTTTATGCGTTTCAGGCAGGATCAGTAAGGGAATGGCAGTTTTAAAAATCATTGCCCGCGTATTACTTTTTATAAACCATCTGTCAACCAGTGAATGCCTTTGTGGTAGCAGCGCCAGCATGTCAATGTGGTAAGCAGCACTAAAATCGTTTAGTGCCTCTGCAATATCTTTACCTTCAATACACTCATATATAGGATCCAAAGCGCGTAAAAGCCTGCTCATTTGAAACGGACTATTTATTATTTGCCAGGCCTCTGCCAATTTGTTTTTTGCAACCCGGATAAGGTACACTTTTGAATGAAACCTTTCTCCCAATTCGCGAATGGTATCCA
>Ga0207667_10008602_pt1 | contig 12112 bp, 13 predicted proteins | sample KBSCornC52_FD_184301 | JGI IMG/M metagenome (GOLD analysis project Ga0207667, IMG submission 184301) | Corn rhizosphere microbial communities from Kellogg Biological Station, Michigan, USA - KBS Corn C5-2 (SPAdes) (version 2) | ecosystem: Host-associated > Plants > Roots > Rhizosphere > Soil ...
CCTGGCGCGCCTCGTCGACGTCGACACGATGTTCGTCGACAAGACGGGCACCCTGACATCGGGCCGCCTCAGATGCATTGCGGTCGAAGCCGTGGCGAGCGAACTCCCGGTCGATGCGCTCGCCGCACGCGCGTCCTCGCTGGCTGCCTGGTCGACCCATCCGTTGTCGCGCGCGCTGCAGGCCGCGCGCGACGGCGACGGCAGCGTCTGGCACGAGGTCCAGGAGGTTCCCGGCCACGGGATCGAGGCGCTCGACGCGCAGGGCCGGACCTGGCGGCTCGGCTCGACGGCGTGGGCAGGCGCGGCGGAGGCGGACCCTCAGGACGCGACGCAAGCGCTGCTGTCCTGCGCAGGCCGGCCCATGGCCTTGTTCTCGTTCGGGGAGGACGTGCGGCCGGATGCCAGGGCGGCCATTGCCGCGCTGCAGGCGGACGGAGTGACGGTGCACCTGCTCTCGGGCGACACGCCCGCGCGCGCCGAGGCACTGGCCAGGCACCTCGGCCTGGATTCCGCCCGGGGCGGGCTGTCGCCGGAGGCCAAGCTCGCGCACCTGCGCGGCGCGCAGCAGTCCCGGCACGTCGTCGCCATGGTCGGCGACGGCATCAACGATGCGCCAGTGCTGGCCCAGGCCGACGTGTCGATCGCGATGGGCGACGGCGCGCAGGTCGCGCGCACGCAAGCGGACGGCGTCCTGCTGTCGAACGGCCTGGGCGACGTCGCGAAGGCGCGCGCGCTCGCGCGCCGCACGTTGCGGGTGATCCGCCAGAACCTCGCGTGGGCCGCCGGCTACAACCTCCTGAGCATCCCGCTCGCGCTGGCCGGCGCGCTGCCGCCCTGGGCCGCGGGCCTGGGCATGGCGACGAGCTCGCTGGTCGTCGTGCTCAATTCGCTTCGGCTCGCACGCTAGGTCGGGGCCATGGACATCCTCTACCTGCTCATTCCGTTCTCCGTGCTGCTGGTGCTCGGGCTGATCGGCGTGTTCGCCTGGGCGATCGACGCGGGCCAATTCGACGACCTGGAACGCGAAGGCGAACGGATCCTTCTTGACGGCACGGGGTCGCTTGATCGGGATCAAGGGCAGTCCTGACGCCCACGGGAAGAATGGGCCTGCGTCCAACATGGTCAGGACGCCTAGTCGGAGGAACCCCATGAGTACCACCCCCGCGCCGGCACAAGCCGCCTCGGTCTATGACGACGATGCCGTCCGCCTGTTCACGATCGCCGCGGTCGTGTGGGGCGTCGTGGGCATGCTGGTCGGCGTCTTCATCGCCGCCGAACTGGCCTGGCCGGACATCAACATGGGCCTGCCCTGGCTCAGCTACGGCCGCCTGCGCCCGTTGCACACCAACGCGGTGATCTTCGCGTTCGGTGGCTGCGCGCTGATGGGCACCAGCTACTACGTCGTGCAGCGCACGTGCCAGGTCAGGCTGTTCTCGAGCCTGCTGTCCAAGCTGCATTTCTGGGGCTACCAGGCGGTCATCGTGCTGGCGGCGATCACGTTGCCGCTGGGCATCACGCGCGGCAAGGAATACGCCGAACTCGAGTGGCCGATCGCGCTGCTCCTGGCCGTCGTCTGGATCATCTACGCCATCGTGTTCTTCGGCACGATCGGGATCCGCAAGGTCCGCCACATCTACGTCGCGAACTGGTTCTACGGCGCATTCATCATCGCCGTGGCGCTGCTGCACGTCGTCAACGGCGCCGTGATCCCCGTGAGCCTGACCAAGAGCTACTCGGCCTACGCAGGCGTGCAGGACGCCATGGTGCAGTGGTGGTACGGGCACAACGCGGTGGGCTTCTTCCTGACCGCCGGATTCCTCGGGATGATGTACTACTTCATCCCCAAGCAGGCAGAGCGTCCGGTCTACAGCTACCGCCTGTCGATCGTCCACTTCTGGGCGCTGATCTTCACCTACATGTGGGCCGGCCCGCACCACCTGCACTACACGGCGTTGCCGGACTGGGTGCAGAGCGTCGGGATGCTGTTCTCGCTGGTGCTTCTCGCGCCGAGCTGGGGCGGCATGATCAACGGGATGATGACCTTGTCGGGCGCCTGGCACAAGCTGCGCGACGACCCGATCATGAAGTTCCTCATCGTGAGCCTGTCGTTCTACGGCATGTCCACCTTCGAGGGTCCGATGATGGCCATCAAGACGGTGAACTCGCTGTCGCACTACACGGACTGGGGCATCGCCCACGTCCACTCCGGCGCGCTCGGCTGGGTCGGCCTGATCACGATGGGGTCGCTCTACTACCTCGTGCCGCGCATGTTCGGCCGCACGCAGATGTACAGCGTGCGCGCCATCGAGCTGCACTTCTGGATCGCCACCATCGGCATCGTGCTGTACATCGCCGCGATGTGGAGCGCCGGGGTCATGGAAGGCGTGATGTGGCGCAGCGTCAACGACGACGGCACGCTGGCCTACAGCTTCGTCGAGGTCGTCAAGGCGACGTTCCCGTTCTACCTCGTACGACTCGCGGGCGGCCTGCTCTACCTGAGCGGCATGCTGGTGATGGCCTGGAACGTCTGGAAGACCGCCACGGTCGGCCGCTACGTCCCGGTGCGCATCCCGCTCGCCGCTGCCGCCGCTTGAAGGAGCCCAGGCAACATGACTACTGACAATGCCGCCAAGCCGCAAGGCTTCTCGCACGCAAACATCGAGACCAACAACTTCCTGATGATCGTGCTGATCCTCCTCGTCGTCGCCGTCGGCGGCCTCGTCGAGATCGTTCCGCTGTTCTTCCAGAGGTCGACCACGCAGCCGGTGGAAGGACTCAAGCCCTACACCGCGCTGCAGCTGGCCGGTCGCGACGTCTACCTGCGCGAGGGTTGCTACGGCTGCCACTCGCAGATGATCCGACCGCTGCGCGCCGAGACGCTGCGCTACGGCCATTACTCGATGGCCGGCGAGTCGGTCTGGGACCACCCCTTCCAGTGGGGCAGCAAGCGCACCGGTCCCGACCTGGCGCGCGTGGGCGGCAAGTACAGCGACGAGTGGCATCGCCTCCACCTGGAGAACCCACGCGACGTGGTGCCCGAGTCCAACATGCCCGCGTACTCCTGGCTGCCCAAGGGCCAGGTGGACCCGGCCGGCATGGCGCCCCGCATGCGCGCCCTGCGCCGCGTCGGCGTGCCCTACACCGACGAGGACATCGCGCACGCCGCCGAGGAAGTCGCCGGCAAGACCGACGAGGACGCCTTGATTGCCTACCTGCAGGTGCTGGGCACCGCCGTGAAATGAGGAGCACCCGGACATGGATCTCGACACCCTCCGCTACGCCACGACCGTGATGTCGTTCTTCGCCTTCGCCGGCATCGTCGTGTGGGCGATGTCGTCCCGCAACAAGGCCGCCTTCGACGAGGCGCAGCAACTGCCCTTCCAGGAGACGGGAGACACGCAATGAGCGACTTCATCTCCCCGGGCTGGGCGATCTACGTCGCCGTGGCCACGATCGTCGGCCTGGCCGCTTGCCTGGCACTGCTCATCATCACCGCACGCGGCAGGACACCGACCGCGGACGGCTCCACGGGCCATGTGTGGGATGGCGACCTGCGCGAGCTGAACAACCCGATGCCGCGCTGGTGGATGATCCTGTTCGTGATCACCATCGTCTTCAGCGGCGCCTACCTGGTGCTGTATCCCGGCCTGGGCAGCGCCAAGGGCGTGCTCGGCTGGACCAGCGCACAGGCATGGCAGCAGGAGCAGGACGCGGCCAACGCGAAGCTGGCCAAGGTCTACGCGCAGTACGCCACCATGCCGGCGCCGGCGCTCGCGCACGACAAGCAGGCCATGGCCATCGGCGAGCGCCTGTTCGTCAACAACTGCTCGGGCTGCCATGGCTCGGATGCCCGCGGCAACAAGGGGTTTCCGAACCTCACCGACAGCGACTGGCTCTATGGCGGCAGCCCCGAGACCATCGTCGAGACGATCACCCATGGCCGGCACGGCATGATGCCGTCGATGGCCGCGGCCGTCGGCGGCGCCAAGGACGTCGACAACGTCGCGAACTACGTGCTCAGCCTCTCCGGCAGCCCGCACGACGCCGCGGCGGCCACGGCCGGCCAGGCCAAGTTCGTCGTCTGCGCGGGATGCCACGGCATCGACGGCAAGGGCAACCAGGCCGTCGGTGCGCCCAACCTGACCGACAACGTCTGGCTGCACGGCTTCGGCAAGGACGCGATCATCGCCATGGTCAACGGCGGCAAGAGCAACACCATGCCCGCGCAGGAACACCGGCTCACGCCCGAGCAGATCCACGTGGTCGGCGCCTACGTCTGGAGCCTGTCCAACCAGCAGCAGGCGCCCGTCGCGTCCCGCTGAAGAGGCACCTGGAATGACCGCCGCTGGCGACTCCCTCGATCCGCCCCAGCGGCGGACGGTGATCCCGATCGTGCCGGCGTCGGGTGGCCTGTACAAGGCCGAGAAGACGATCCACCCGCGCGAGGTCAAGGGCCGCTTCGCGACCTGGCGCTGGGTGTTCGTCGCGTTGACCCAGCTGGCCTTCTACGGCCTGCCGTGGCTGCAGTGGAACTCGCGCCAAGCGGTGTTGTTCGACCTCGCCTCGCGCCGTTTCTACATCTTCGGCCTGGTGCTGTATCCGCAGGATTTCATCTACCTGGCGGCACTGCTGGTCGTCTCGGCCTACAGCCTCTTCCTGTTCACGGCCGTGGCCGGCCGGCTGTGGTGCGGCTTCGCCTGCCCGCAGACCGTCTACACCGAGATCTTCCTGTGGGTCGAGCGCCGGCTCGAGGGCGATCGGAGCGCCCGCATCCGCCTGGACGCATCGCCATGGACCGCCGACAAGCTGCGCCGGCGCGGCGCCAAGCACCTTGCCTGGATCCTGATCGCCTTCTGGACAGGCTTCACGTTCGTGGGCTTCTTCACGCCGATCCACACGCTCGCAGCGGAGAGCTCGCACCTGGCCTTCGGCCCGTGGGAATGGTTCTGGGTGCTGTTCTATTCCTTCGCCACCTGGGGCAACGCGGGGTTCATGCGCGAACAGGTCTGCAAGTACATGTGCCCGTACGCACGCTTCCAGAGCGCGATGTTCGACCGCGACACGATGATCGTGAGCTACGACCCGCGGCGCGGCGAGCCGCGCGGCGCACGCGCGAAGTCGGTCGGCCACGCGGCGCTGGCCGGCCTGGGCAAGGGCGAATGCATCGACTGCAGCCTGTGCGTCCAGGTCTGTCCCACCGGCATCGACATCCGCAAGGGGCTGCAATACGAATGCATCGGCTGCGCCGCATGCGTCGACGCCTGCGACGGCGTGATGGACAAGATGAGCTATCCACGCGGCCTCATCCGGTTCGCGACGGAGAACGGGCTCGAGAAGGGCTGGACGGGGGCCGAGATGATCCGGCACGTGTTCCGTCCGCGCGTCCTGGTCTACACGGGCGTCCTCGTGGCGATCGTGGGCTCGATCGGCACGCAGCTGGCCACCCGTGCCCCGTTTCGCGTCGACGTGATCCGGGATCGCGGCGCGCTCGCGCGCCAGGTCGATCAGGGGCGCATCGAGAACGTCTACCGGTTGCAGATCATGAACGTCAGCGAGCAGCCGCGGCACTTCCACGTGTCCGTCTCGGGGCTGGACGGCATCGCCGTCGCGTCCACGCCCGAAGTGGACGTCGACAGCGCGCAGGAGCGCTGGCTCGCCGTGCGCGTGCAGGTCCCGTTCACCTCGGCGCAGGCCGCCGGGCCCGGCGTGCATCCGATCCACTTCCGCATCGACGCGCCGTCGGGCGACGGTCTCAGCGAGAAGTCGACCTTCGTCATTCCTCGTTGAACCAGGAGCACCCATGAGCACCCACGCACAAGTTCCCTCGGCGCCGGCGCCGCGCTGGTGGCGCTTCGGCATGGCCTGGCTGGCGTTCGGCCTGCCGGCGTCCGCCGTCGTGGCCTCCACGCTGTCGGCGGTGATCGCGATCCGGCATGCCGACCCGGTCGTCTACGAGCACCGCGGCGCACCGCACCGGCCGGCCGCGCAATCGGCGCAAAGCGCAGCGACGCTGCCCGCCGAGCTCGCCCGCAACCAGGCTTCCCTGCACCGCTAGGCGACTGCCCGGAGGCACGATGAGCCGAACCGCACTGACCATCCTGTGGCCGTCCTTCCTGATGGCTGGCGTGCTGGAGACACTCGTCTTCTCCATGGTCGATCCACGCGAGCTGCACTTCGAGCACTACGGCTTCGAGCCGTCCGCGCAGGCGATCTACACGCTGGGGTTCCTGATGTTCTGGGGCGTGCTGTCGACCTCCGGAGCGATCTCGGCGCTGCTGCTGATCGAGGTCGATCCCCCTGCGCAGCCGGCGACGGACGCACCCGACACTGGTGCGGGCGCCTGACGCCGGCTCGCGGCCCCGGCACCGGCGCTCCTTGAGCGAACGCAAGCCCTGCGCGGGCCATCCGGCGGACCATCGAGGCATGGAAGACACCCTTGCCCAGCCGATCGCGTTCCATCGCGAACTCCCTTCGGACGCCCTGCTCGCCCGCATCCAGGGCCCCGGGCCGCGCTACACGTCCTACCCGACCGCGGACCGTTTCGGGGACGGCTTCGGCGCGGACCAGGTCCGCACCCTCCTGGACGAACGACGCCGCGCCGCCGATGGCGGCCAGCGCCTGCCGCTGTCGCTGTACGTGCACATCCCGTTCTGCGAATCGGTCTGCTACTACTGCGCGTGCAACAAGATCATCACCAAGCATCATGAGCGCGGGCTGCCGTACGTGGCGGCGCTCGAGTGCGAGCTTGCACTCGTGGTCGACGTCCTCGGACCGCAGCGCGCCGTCTCGCAACTGCATTTCGGCGGCGGCTCGCCGACGTTTCTCTCGGATGGCGAGATCTCGCGCCTGATGGCGAGCATCCGGCGCTCCTTCGATGTGCAGGACGATGCCGAGATCTCGATCGAGGTCGATCCACGCACCGTGACGCCCGCCCGCCTGCGGCACCTGCGCGCGCAAGGCTTCAACCGCATCAGCTTCGGCGTGCAGGATTTCGATCCGGACGTGCAGAAGGCCGTCCACCGCGAACAGTCGTTCGAGAGCGTCCGCGACCTGATGTCCGCGGCGCGTGATGCCGGCTTCGGGTCCATCAACGTCGACCTGATCTACGGCCTGCCGCGCCAGACGCCGACCAGCTTCGCGCGCACCCTGGAGCAGGTGGCGGATCTTCGTCCCGACCGCATCGCGCTCTACGCCTATGCCCACCTGCCGCAGCGCTTCAAGCCGCAACGGCGCATCGTGGCGGACGAACTGCCGGACGGCCCGGGCCGGGTCGCGATGCTCGGCAGCGCCATGGCGGCCTTCCGTGCCCATGGCTACGCCTACATCGGCATGGACCACTTCGCGCTGCCGGGCGATGAACTCGCCGTCGCACAGCGCGAAGGTCGGCTGCACCGCAATTTCCAGGGCTACAGCACGCAGCCGGACTGCGACCTCGTGGGGCTGGGCGTCTCGGCGATCGGCCGCATCGGCAACGGCTACTACCAGAACGCCAAGACGCTGCCCGAATACGAGGAAGCGCTCGCCCAGCGGCGCCTGCCGGTGGCTCGGGGGCTGCTGCTGGACGATGACGATCGCGTCCGGCGCGACATCATCATGTCGCTCATGTGCCGTGGTCGCGTCGAGTTCGAGGACGTGCGGCGCGTCCATGGCATCGACATGCCGGCGGCCTTCGCCTCCGAACTGGCGCGCCTGGCGCCGCTTCGAGCGGACGGCTTCGTTCGCGTGCTCGCGGACGCCATCGAGGTGACCGACAGCGGCTGGTACGTCGTGCGGGCCATCGCGATGGTGTTCGACCGCTACCTGAATGAGAGCGCCGAGCGCGGCCGCTTCTCGCGCATCGTGTGATGAACCTGGGGCTGGCCTTCGCCGGATTCGCGCTGGGCGCGGCGACGATGCCGCATTGCGCGCTCATGTGCGGCTCGCCGTGCGCGGCGCTGACCGGAGGCCGGCGCGGCGACGGTGCGTGGTTCCTCGCGGCACGCGCCACCGGCTACATGGCGGCCGGGGGCCTGGCCGCGGCCAGCGTCGGCGCCCTCGGCGCCTGGGCGCGCACGTCGCCACGACTGCAGCCCGCGTGGACCTTGCTGCAGCTGGCCTTCCTCGCACTGGGCCTGTGGTGGCTGGCCACCGGCCGCACGCCGGCCCGGCTCCAGCGCGACGGCACGGCGCCGGTGCACGTCGTGCCGCGCCGCCGCCGTTCGCTGCAGGCCGTCCTCGGCGGCCTCGCCTGGGTCGCGTGGCCCTGCGCCGCGCTGCAGGCCGCGCTCCTGCTCGCTGCCATGGCGAACGACGCGGCCGGCGGCGCGCTCGTCATGGGCGCCTTCGCCCTCGCTTCGAGCCCGGCCCTTCTCGCGGCGCCATGGCTATGGTCGCGGTGGCAACGCGCCAGCGGCCGGGCCACGACGCCCGCCCGCCTGCAGGCCTTCGGCTACCGTTGCGCGGGTCTCGGCCTCGCGCTGACGTCGTCCTGGGCGCTGGTCAGGACGCTGCAGGAGCGCCTGGGCGCGATCTGCATCACCTGAATCCCGTCGCTCGACGCGGCCGCCCCGCTCACCCGGCAAACCTTCGACAGGGCGGCTGGGGCCGCGCCGGCCAGGGACGTCCAGCGCACCAACCGGCCCTTGATCCAGGACAAGAAGCGCCGGCCCGGGACGGCGTGAAATAGCCCTCGATGAGACCGCTCGAACCCTCCCTGCCGCGTGCAACGGCGGCACCGCCGGCCGTCGCTCCGGCATCGCCCATTCCGCATCGCAAGCTGATTCGCTCCTGGCTGGCGCCACTCGCCTCGCAGAGCACGGGCCTGGCCCTGTGGCTGATCGCGGTCGACCTCGCCCTCCTCGCGGCATGCATGGCCGGCGTCGTCCTGTTGCCGTCCGGCGTGTTGCAGGTGGCTGCAGGCATCGCCGCGGGCCTCGTGATCGGCCGCCTCTTCATCCTGGGCCACGACGCCTGCCACCAGAGCCTGACGCGCCATCGCCGCCTCAACCGCTGGCTCGGCCGCCTCGTCTTCCTGCCGTCGCTGACGCCCTACAGCCTCTGGGAGACCGGTCACAACGTCGTCCACCACGGCTACACCAACCTGCGCGGGTTCGACTTCGTGTGGCAGCCGCGTTCGCTGGAGGAATTCCAGGCCTTGCCGCGCTGGCGCCAGCGGCTGGAGCGCGTCTACCGGAGCGGGTGGGCGCCCTGGCTCTACTACCTGGTCGAGATCTGGTGGAGCCGGCTGCTGTTCCCGAGCCGCACGCACATGCCCACGCGACGCGGCATCTTCGTGGGCGACGGCCTGCTGGTCAGCGCCTTCGGCCTGGCCTGGGTGGCCGCGCTCGCGCTGGCCGCCCACGCCACGCGGCAATCGGCCGCCTGGCTGGTGGCCACGGGCTTCGTGCTGCCGTTCCTGTTCTGGAACGGGTTGATCGGCTTCGTCGTCTACGTGCACCACACGCATCCGGGCGTCGCCTGGTTCGAGGACAAGCGCGCGTGGGCAGCGGCTCAACCCTTCGTCTCGACCACCGTCCACCTGACGTTCCGCTCGGCGATGGGCGCGGTGCTGCACCACATCATGGAACATACCGCGCACCACGTGGACATGAGCGTGCCGCTGTACCGCCTGAAAGCCGCGCAGGCGCTGCTGGAGCAACGCCTGGCGGGCAGCATCGTCGTGCAGCCGTTCTCGTGGCGCTGGTACATCGACACGGCGCGCCGCTGCAAGCTCTACGACTTCCGCAGCGGCTGCTGGACCGATTTTGCCGGTCGCCCCTCGTCGGCGCCGCTGTGCGCCGCGAGCTGAACGCCGCGGCACCGACCATGGACCGTGCCGCCGCTGGCACCAGCCGCGTCGAGCGCCGGCATGTCGACGGCTTCGAAGCGCTCGACCTGTGCCATCGCGAGACGCTGCGGATGTTGCAGGAACTCGATGCCCTCGTCGACCGCCTCGGGGACGTCGGGGCGGACGATCGCGCACGCGCGATGGCCGGCACCATCGAGCGCCACTTCTCCGGCGCGGTGGCCGCACACCATGCCGACGAGGAGCGCCACCTGTTCCCCGCGCTGTGGGCGAGCGGCGACGCGCGGACCCGTCAGGTCGTCGAGCGGCTCCGGCAGGATCACGCCTGGATGGACGTCAACTGGCGCTCGCTGCAGCCGCAACTGGACGCCCTTGCCCGCGGTCACAGCAGCTTCGACCCGGACCTGTTTCGCGATGGTTCCAGCATCCTCTGCGCGCTGGTGCGCGATCACATCCTCCTCGAGGAGTCGGTCGCCTATCCCGAGGCGAAGCGTCGATTCACGGACGGCGACCGCGCCAGGATGAACACCGGGATGGCGTCGCGCCGACGTTCGCCGCAGCGAATGCCCGCGCCGCGTCCACCTGGGGTCCGCAGCTGAATTGCCGGGTGTCGGCGAGGCGCCGTGGCCGTTGCGATGGCGCAATCCTCCGCCCGGGATGCCCCCACAGAATGGGGTCACCGAAATCCAGAAAGTCCGTCGTGACCTACTCCACGCTGCTCCTGCATCTCGATGACGATACGCGCGGCGCCATCCGGCTGGATGAAGCGATGAAACTCGCGCGCCGGTTCAATTCGCGGTTGATCGGCCTGTCCTGCCACCGACCGGCGCCGTGGATCGGCGTCGCGGGCTCCGAATTCATGGGCGCCGACCCGTTGACCACCGAACTGCAACTGGCCGCGCACGCTGCCTCGAGCCGCGAGGCCGCGTTCCTGCGCCAGTGCGACGTGGCGGGCCTGGCGTCGTTCGAGGTCGCCACGTCCGATGACGAACCTGCGCGCGCCATCGGCGAGCGGGGATTCTGCGCGGACCTGATCCTCCTTGGCCAGGCCGATCCTGCCGATGCCGGCCATGCCCGGCAGCGCGACATCGTCGATCGCGTGATGGAACAGACGGCCGCGCCGGTGCTCGTCCTGCCGTACGCCGGCCGCTTCGCGACGCTCGGCGAGACGGTGCTGATCGCCTGGAGCCACAGCCGCGAGGCCGCGCGGGCCGTCGCGGACGCGATGCCCCTGCTGAAGCAGGCGCACGCGGTGCACCTCGTGAACTTCGATCCGTCCGTGGGCGAGAGCGGCCGCATCGACGCCTCGCGCCTCGAAGTCGTCGCGCGCTGGCTGGCGGCTCACGGCGTGCAGGCGCAGGCCCGCATCGCCTTCACCCGCTCGGACACCGGCAATGCGCTGCTGTCCGACGCAGCCGACGTGGGCGCCGACCTGCTGGTGATGGGCGCCTGGAGTCGTTCGCGCCTCGTCGAGCGCGTCCTCGGCGGCGCGACGCGCACCGTGCTGGACAGCATGACGGTGCCGGTGCTGATGTCGCACTGATCCCTGGCCCCGCCGGCCCGGGCAAGGCGGCGCGTCACTGGGCTGCTGCGTTGTCTGCCGGCCGTCGCTGCAGGTCGTGAAGGGAAGGGGCGGCGCCAGGCGTCATCGGCCGCGCGGCCAGGGTGTCGCGTGCGCGCGACGCCGTGGGCGGATCAGCGCTGCCGGAGAGGCCCGCGCCGAAGTTCGATTGCGCCTGCACCTCGCGGGCCGGAACGAAGCAGCATCGGGATCCGGCACGGCGCTTCCCGGAAAGGCGCCCGCACAACGGGCGCGGACGAGCCTATGATCGGCAGGGCGCCCATAGGCTCCCCATGCCCCGCGCCTTCCCGCGCGTTGGGTGTACCCTTCATGGCACCGACCGGCGCGTCCCGGGAATCAAGGTTGCCCGACAAGTGCGGCCCCGACATCCGCTTCAAGATCCAGCCCTTCGCAGATGACTTCGCAATCCGTGACGCCCATCCACATCGCGGTCCTCGACGACGAGGTCGACATCACGCAGCTGCTGGCCGGCTATCTCGGGACCCAGGGCTATCGCGTCACCAGCGTCCACACCGGCCGCGATCTCCTGGCCACGATGGTGGCCGATGCGCCCGCGCTCGTGCTCCTCGACCTGGGGCTGCCCGGCGAGGACGGCTTCGCGATCGCCCGCCAGTTGCGTGAGCACTTCCGTTGCGGCCTCGTGATCGTCACGGGCCGCGGGGATGCGGTCGACAAGATCGTGGGGCTGGAGATCGGTGCCGACGACTACGTCACCAAGCCGTTCGACCTGCGCGAACTTGCGGCAC
>Ga0207667_10008604_pt1 | contig 12107 bp, 16 predicted proteins | sample KBSCornC52_FD_184301 | JGI IMG/M metagenome (GOLD analysis project Ga0207667, IMG submission 184301) | Corn rhizosphere microbial communities from Kellogg Biological Station, Michigan, USA - KBS Corn C5-2 (SPAdes) (version 2) | ecosystem: Host-associated > Plants > Roots > Rhizosphere > Soil ...
TCCTCTTGGCCACCGTGTCCGCTCAGGCTTGGAGGCGCACTGAAATTCTCCCGCCCGTTCAGGGCACCCTCTAGATTTGCAAAGGCCGGCATGGACGTATCGGGACGCTCGGTGTCTTGCGTGACAACGCCGATTTGCCTGCCACCGATCATGACCGTACCGATCTGCACGTTACTTCTCCAGGAACTTCATGTTGTCCCAGTCCCAGGTTTTGTTGCCGTTATCCAACTGCGCGAACGTGATCGCGTAGCCTAGGAGCTCGCCCTCCGACAGGGAATGCGCAACATCGAAAGGGACGCCGTTCTTGATTGACCAGCAAATCAATCGGAAGAAAGCGTCCCCTACGAGTTTTTTGCCTCTCCGACGACAGGGCCGCCCTCCCCATCGACGACGACATCCGTGGCCACCAGGCGAATCGATGCGCGACCCACCGCGGCCAGTCCCTCGACATCCAGGCGATCGTACATGGCGTCCAGCTCGCCGCGCGTGCGCGGGAACGGGATGTGGACGTCGTCGATCATGCAGACCGAGGCCGTGAGCATCAGGGGCATTCGGTGTGGAATGAGGACCTTGTTGCCCTCCTGATCCAGGACCTCCTCGGAGCCCGTGATATCGCCGGTCATGCCAGCGAGCCTCGTCTGCTCGCTGGGCTTGAGGCGGCGGACACCAATCAATCGCCCCAAGGCGTCCGCCTCTTTCTCAACCTGGTTGTACCGGGCAATCTTGACTTCACTCTCGGTGGGCATGCTCGTTCCTTCTGCTGCGTTGCGCTGCGCTGCGCTGGTTCGCTTAGGCGATCTGGACCTTACGGGAGGCCATGCCCTCGAGCGTGAGGGTGACGGTCTTCTCGCGGCTGATGTCGCCATGGTCCGTGAGGAAGATGACGAAGTTCGTGTACTGGTACCGGCTCGTCGTGCCGTCCGGATTGATGATGGTCTCGTTGAGGTACCCCGGCGACTGCACGACACCATTCTGGAAATTGTTCTCGAACTTGACCATGAGATCCTCGAGCACGGAACCATTGCGCGTGATCGAGAAGTCGATCTTGTAGCCGTCCGGGATGTAGCCGAACCTCGGAGCCTGGTTGTAGGGCTTCGAGGAAATGTCGTGCTTCTGGGCCACGATCTTGACGGACTGGACATCGCCGAAAGAAATCAGCGCGCCCGCCGTGGCGTCGTAATAGGTGATCGTGTAGTCGACGCCGACATTCATTCCATTGACGGGCAATGCTGCCTCCTTCGATTTGGGTTACAGGTCTAGAACGTCCCCTTAGCGGGGGACGCTCGTGTTGACGTTGGATGCGAACTGCGTGGCGGAGGGCTGGGTACTCTGGACGCTGACCGTGACATTGCCGCCGCCCTGGAACTTGACCACGAAATACCGGATCACGTTCAGGTACCGGACCTGCCAGTACAGGAACAGGTAGCCGAGTGCCTGCAGGTTCGGCGGATTGTTGCCCAGGTCGCACTGCACTGACCAGGGGATGTCGATCATGCCCTGACCGTTGATGCCCAGACCAACCTGCGGGCTCGCCAGCTGGGCGGACAATCCATCGAAGAGCGACTTCGCGTTCGCCCTCGTCTGGTCGTTCGGCTGGATGGACTGGAGCTGGCCGACGAAGGACCCTGCCGCCTTGGACTGCGAGGTTCGAATGAGGAAATTGGTCATTCGAGTGTACTCGTCGCCGTTGGCTGCCGTGTTGGACGAGCAGTTGCGACCCGTGGCGAAGCTGAAGTAGTAACCACCGGGGGACGATGTCGGTCCAAGGATGGTGTCGATACCGCCGAGGTTGATCTGCTGGAGCTCGGCATCCGAGTAGGTCTGGCCGAGTGTCGTGCGCTGCGTGGCGCTGATGCCCTGCAGCGGCTTGTTGAGGGCTGACTGCTGCGGCGACAGGTTGCCGTAGATGCCAATGCCGAAGGCCGCCGGGTTGATCAGCCGGCTCACGCCGTTGTAACTGTCATACCACGTTGGCCAATCTCCAAGGATCAACTTGAACCAAGGCGTGTCGATACCTGCGTTGATCCGGGTTGCCAGCGCGTTGGCAATCGTATCCCCAGACGGCGTTGCCTGGATCGCCATCATGGTTTCGGACAGCGCAAACGATGCGATGGCGGCATAGTCCGCGACCGTCGACAGGTCGCAGAGCGTGAAGCAATCGCAGTTTGACGTGCGCAGGGTGTACATACCCTTGCGCGGCACGATGTCCTGCCCCATCAGGGTGGAGTCGGTGACACCGGTCGCGCCATCCGTGCCGCCGGCGAGCGTGTACTGGGTCGACAGGGTGGGAACGACCTGGGCCGCACCGGCCGTGGCAACCACGTAGGCCGACGGGCCATGGTAGGCGTTGCCGCCGTTGATGACGCTCGCCAGGTTGACCCAGAAGGTATTCCAGTTGCCCAGGCCACCGGTAAGGGTTGCGCCAGACAGCGTGATCGCCGTGGAGCTCTTGGTCAGCGTCAGGGCGTTGCCCGCCGTGCCCGCGAAAGCACCGCTGGAAACGGTTTGGTTAGCCGTGACCGTGAGCGTGGACAGGGAGGCGTTCGCCTGGTAGGTCGCCTTGATCAGGTTGGCGTCCGCCGACGAATTGAGGAGGGTGACCAGATTGGCGATCGTGACAGCCAGGGACGAGCCGATGTTGACCTGGTTGCCCGTGGCACCTGAGGCCACGAACGTGATCGCCGTACCCGCAATCGTGAGGGTGTCCGCGGCAGTCGGGTTCGCGCTGAACGTGACCGTGGCAGTAGCCGGCGTCGGACCAGAGACGTTGTTGAACTGCTCGGGGACCATGCCGGCAAAGGCCACGATGCCCATGTACGAATTGGCGGCCGAACCGTTCTGGATGGAAACCTGGATCTTGTTGCCCAGGCTGCCCGTGTACTTGCCCGTGATGGTGATGCCCGTGGTACCCGCTGCCGCGCCACCCGTGAGCGTGGCACCCGAGACGGTGACATGCGTGGTTGAGGTGCCGTTGGTCAGCGTGTAGGCATTGCCCGCGGTACCGGTGAGGACCGAGGTGCAGAGGATCTGGTTCGTCGGTGCGGCCGGGTTCAGCTGGTACGTCATCTTGGTGATGTTGACGTCGGCCGAATTCTGCAGGTAGGTGAGCAGGTTGTTGAGCGTGGACGCCAGGTTCGGACCCACGACCACGTTGGTGCCGAACGTCACCGTGGTGCCGTTGACCACGATGTTCTGGGTGGTCATTGTGTTGTCGTTCAGCTGGATGGTGCCGGTTGCCTGCGTGGCACCGGACTGGATCGCCACGGACGATGCCGTGTCCGTACCATCTGACACGCGCACGGCATAGTACCCGATCGAGCCGCCAACCTGGGACGACGCGCTGATGTACGAGCTGATATCGTAATTGCGAATGACGGGCGGACCGATCGCGAGCGCCGCGTCGATCGGCTTGCTGATCGGGATCAGGGCATTGAGCGGACCCCAAGAGCCGACGCCCACCAAACCTTCGATGTTGGTCGGAAGACCAAGCAGCATCGGGGTGGGCAGGATGATATCGCCATAGACGCCGGGTACCGTGAGCGCGGCAAGATTTTGCTGACCGTCGAGAAATACAGGCATTGTTTCGTCCCTAGGTTAGGGGGGGTTACGGGATTTAGCCTTCCTGCGAGGAATGATCCTCAGCCTGGATTTCGGGCTCGGGCTCGGGGTCGGGAGCGCGGGCAACGCGCACGAAATGATGGTCCCGATCCTTGGACAACTCGGCCACCTTGGTTTGATCCGTGACCATCTGGCCCTTTTCGTAACCATGGAAGGGCACGACACAAACAAGGTTGAACATGGCAGGTTATCCTTCTACGAGATGAAGTTAAAGAGGCTGTTGTTCTGTGTGATCGAGGTGATGACGTACCCCGGAAACTGCTGGACCGTGGCGTACTCGACCTGGTAAATTAGATCCCGGCGGTAGATCGTCTGGACCTGTTGTTCGTCAGATATGTTGGTCCGGCTGTACCTGATGATCGCCTGAGAGGTATCCGGGAGCGTGACCCGGATATTCTGCTTGATGTAGTTGTCCACCGCATCGGCAAGCGTCTTCCGCACGGCGTGGTTGTGCGCCCAGGTGGTCACCATGATATCGTGCCTCTGACGCCACGTGACCTTGCCCATGACGCCCTTGCCGCCCTGACGGACAAGGAGGGAGAAATTGTCCGGGAACGTAATCGAGGTCGCATCACCAGTCGCGGTTGGATACTGGGACTGGATGTCCAACAAGAGGGCCGCTAGCAGAACGGCCGTCGTGGTGCCAGTCCGGCTGTAGATGTTCCCCCGGTTGAGCTCAACCGTCAGGTACTCGCCTTCGTTCGGCTGACCACCCACGGTGAGGACATTGCCCGCCAGCACAGGTGTCATGCCGTAGACAGGTTGGGAGATGACGAAGGTATCATCCAAGATCTGGTTGGTACTCACACCTGTCCCCGGCATGGGGAACACAGACACATTGGCCACAGGACCGCCAGGTCTCGTGACCACCGAGTTCTGAAGCATGGTCCCGGCCATGTCCATGTCCAGTTGGTCGGGCAACGGCCAACCCTCGAAAATCCGGCAGTCAAGGTTCGCGACACTGGGTTGACCGGTGCCGTTCGGATAGATTGCCGTGGTGGCAAGCCCGGCCAAGAAGGCTGTTACGTCTGAGAGATCCGCCATTACGATTGCAGCCTGATGCAGACAAGTTTGTAGCCGAGCACGTCCCAGTCCGCCTGCCCGATCTCGTAGCGGTAACCTTCGTCGTCCACGACGATGTCCCTGTCACGGATCACATTCCTTGCAACGGCATCCGGAGCAAGGTAGATGTTCCACGTGGGCATTGTTACGATATCCCCTGGGAGCGTTCCGTCCTTGCGCCTGCCCGCCGCGCCCGCCTGGATGGAGCACGCGATCCCGGTCGCAATTGCGACCTCTCCTGCATCACTGGACGATGGCTGCTCGGCCCCGGAGTACCCCACGTTACCGATTGCCGCGTCTGTGCTGCCAGCCACTGTCTTGAGCCGGTGGATGCTGACACTCTGGACGTAAGGGAAACCCATCCTTTACTTTTCCTTGATCCGGATTGTCGCCCGCTCGATCAACGGCCCGAGAATGTTCGTGGCCGTGATAGAGTGGAGGATGGTGTAGGTCCGGCCGGGCCATCCGCCGGACAGGGTAATCTGGGTCATCGTCGTCGTGTTGGTCGGGTCGGATATGGTCAGCGACGCACCCCCGCCGACCACGCTCCACGAGGGCGTCCCGGTAATCGTCTCCCCTCCAAGCCTGGAGGTCCAATCAATCGTGTAAGGGAGGGACTCTCCAGGATCTTTGGCGGACCAAGGGATCGTCATGCTATTCCTTTGTCTTCGCGGTCGTGTCGATCGGCGTGGCGGCAGTCGTCCGATCGTCGGTTGCAGATGCGCTACGGTCTTCGGCATCCAGTACCATCGAGCGATCTCCTGTCACGGCATTGCTCCTGTCGTCAAGCGTCGCCGAGATAATCTGGTACGGCACGAACGAACGCTTGACCAGGTAAGGCACAGTCCGCGGGAGGAGGCTGCGGACGGACTGGACCAAGGGCCAGTCGTACTGGGCGAATGGTCGCGGAATAACCTGAATGATCGCAAGGTTTGGATTGAGACCCTGGACCTGGGTCTGCGCAAGACGGACTGGTCTCAACCCCGGCCAGTACGACTGCGAGAACGGTGGGATCGAAAGGCTCAGGGAGAAACCAGAAGACCAAACTGGCAGGGGAGAGATCCTTGCCCGTACAGGGGCAGAGTAATCCACCGGAAAGAACGGCATCGCGTACAGCATCGGCAGGTTCGGGTAGGACTGACCTGGCTGTGCCGAAGGCACGGTCCTCGAGAACCCAGGAACAGAAGACGCAAACGGCAACGGGTTCGTGAACACGTTGATGTTCAAGGGTCCTGATCCAGGCGGCAGACCCGGAACGCGGAAAGGCTTGGACCAATCCACCGGAACGAACGGCGGGGGGATTGGAATGGCAGACAGGTTCGGGTTGAAATCCGAAGACCTAGAAGGTTGCCAATTCGGCGACTGTTGCGGCTTGCTCCAATCGTACTGCGCAAACGGATACGGGTTTGGGAACAGATTGGTATTCGCCGGGACCGGATCCTGGGGGGCGTATCTTACACGGCTTGTCGTCGCCCAATCCGTCTTGGAGAACGGTGTCGACAGAAGATTGAGCAGCACGACGTTCGGTGCCGGCATGTCCGGCGCAGATCGCGTAATGGTCCGCGCAGATTGCCAGTCCGTCTGGTAAAACGGAGCTGTTACCTGGATGCCAAGGAGAGACAGGTTATACGGAACCTGGTCCTGCGTCGACACACGAAAACGAACCGGCATCGACCAATCGAACTGGGCGAAGGGAATGGGGTTCGTGAACAGATTGATGTTGAGAGGCATCGCCTGCGCAGGGGCGGCGAAGACCTCAGAGATCTTGGACCAATCGACCGGAACGAATGGGTTCTGGGCAAGAACTGCCAGCAACGCCATGTTGTACGGCTGCACCGGAGACAGGTACTTCCGGCCGAATGCAAACGACCAGTCATCCTGGTTGAACGGCACTTCTGAGTAGATCTTGATATCGCGCGACGGTGGGGGCGTCGGCGGCGGAAGAATGCGTCGCGTTGCCGGCCAGTGGTACTGCGCAAACGGAATAGGGTTCGTGAACAGGTTGATGTTCAACGGCAGGGACTGCGGTGGACCCACCAGCGGAACCTGGACGACGCGCGGGCGATCTGTCGTCACGAACGGCAACGGGTTCGTGAACAGGTTGACGTTCAGGGCATCGACAGGCTGGGCAAATTGCCCTTGCGTCCTGAAGCCGAACGTCCGGTAGAAACTGAAGTCATCCAGGGCAAACGGATTTTGGACCGCGAGGGTCCGGACCGTGTATTCGTTGTACTTCAGCGTGCCGTTGTCATTGACGATGTACGGGATGACGACGTTGTTGCCGCGGGTGTAGATATCCCCATCGAAAGATAGACTAGCCTCGACAGAAGAAACTGCCCCTGCGAACACCAGTGTTGCTGCGGACCATGTCGCACCGTCGTCTGACGACTCCGATACGTATAAATCATTGGTAAGGTTATTGCCGAACAGGCAGTAGACATCAGTATTGTCCACGAACAATCGCCCCAATGCCGCATTCGCGAACTGGGACGGTGTTACGATCGTGTCCGTCAGGGTGTTGGCGTCGTTCCCATAATCGACCTGGGACGATGTCGAGGGCCAAAACGAAACCAGCTTTTGCGTTCCGGCGTTATTGTAACTGGTGGCATTGGGTATCGCGCCAGAAAACAGGGCGGATAACGCAGCGTTCGCGGTTTGTAGTGCGTTCGCACTTGACAGAGCCCGCCGTGAACCACTGCCGCCGGCCAAAAAGTAAAACTGCACCCGGTCTGCCGCGCCGAGGACGGCTCTAGGAGCGACGTTGTCGACCGATGTGCCTGCATCAACCTCAACCGGAGCCGACCATGTGTTGACCGCCGTGCGCCGCGAATAGTAGACGCGGGCGCGCTGGGTGCCACCGGTCTTGGTCTGCGCGCCGTTGAAGAAGACGACGACCTCACCGGTCGAACGAACGACTAATGAGTTTCCAAGTTGAGCAAGACCTGTCTGGCCGGCTGTCGATGCTGAGGTTGCATAAGTTTCATAATTACTGAACGCTTCTGTGGACATATCAAATTGAATATAACGATAGTCTGTAGTTCCACTCCCAGAAACTGTTGAACCCGAAACCAAATGAATTATTTTTCCGACTTGGTATCCCGCCGTCCTAGCACCACCAGACCCCGTAAAATGGGAAAGGTGCGTTGCTACTGAGGACCAAGAAGTATCTGGTGCGGTAGCTTTATAAGCAGCTAGTGTAGTTGAATTAGAAACAATTTCGCAAAAGAAATAATATGCGTCGGATGCAACAGTACCCGACGCATACAACTGCATGGCATAATCAAAGGGAGCGGTAACGCGTGCGACTAGGCCTGCTGCCGTAGAAGCCGGACTATAACCTGTACCGCCAGCATAGGTATCACTACCGTTGCCCAGCCATCCGATACCGTTGTTTGAATTCAGAGTGAGATTGAGGACAACATAATAAACTGTGCCACTCGTCAGAGCCACCGATGAAGAAAAGGTAAATCTTACTTTGGTTGATCCTGACGCAGCGATTGCATAGCCAGTAAGCGTGTCGCTCGTACCAACCAAACTTCCTGTAGGTGACCCCGTTCGTATTTCCGCCGTGCCAGAATTGATGGTAACTGCAAACCCACCGCCGCCAACGGCATAAAACTCTGCCGCAGTTAGACTAAAACTAGAAGCAGCCGTAAAAGATTGACACCCAAAACTAGCTAAGGTGGTGGTTGTGCTAGTAGCATTAGTGATTGCACTAGTTGTTAGGTCTTGGGCAATGTCATAGGTCGTGCCTGCCAAAATCTGGAACGGCCCAACTGGTGCCGCATTCGTCGAAACACCACTGATGGTGACAGGAAGCGCCATCTCAGGTCGAACGCTCCGGATCGTAAGGCGCGACTACCCAGGCCTCAATCGCAGCCAACGGCGTGACACCGTCATTGCGCTGCTGCTGGACCCAGTTGACGGCATCCAAGTCAGTCGCAAACCCATCTTGGATCGTCACGTCATTCTCTGGGTCTAGTACGATCCACATTGGCTTCTAGCAACTCCCGTCCGCGATCGAATATCCCCTTCGGCACGATGCCCCGCTTGACAGCGAGCTTGCGGCCTGGCCTGTCACTGTCCCTGAACACCGCGCGGCAATCGTACTTGCGGCATTCGTACGGCGCTCGGTCATGGATCGTGCAACCATCCAATCCTAGATAGAAGCAATCCCCATTCGGCAACCTGTCCAGGATCAGCATCGGCGCCTGACCAGGCTTTAGACAGATGGCCGTCTGGTAGGACTGCGGATCATCCCCGTGCTCGGGACGGAGCGGCGTCATCATGCGGCAACACAGGCGGCAATCGCCGCAAGGGACTGAGATGCGATCCAAAGAAACTACCCCTTACCAGCCAGCACGTCCGCCATCACGAAGGCCTTGCCGAACCGGACTACTACATCGGCCATCATGGCCGCGCCAGGTATCCAATTGATGTACGCGTCTGGACGGATTAGTCCATCGAATTTGTTGTCCAAGACCCTCCAGGCATCCATGCCAGCAACTTGAACGCCGCACCAGGCGTGATGCTTGTTGCCGCTGATGGACGCAATCTCACCAATCACGATGCAGCACTTGCGCCCGGCAGCCGTCAGGACGGCGTACTTCAAGAGCGCGTAATCCTTGCAGTCACCTGCGCCGCGCTTCAGCGTGTCCGCCGGGCTCTGCCAGGCGTCTAGGCTCTCCGACTCCAGGTCGTCTGCCGCGATCAAGCGATTGACGCAAACGTTGAAGTCCTCGAGCTGGTCTGTCGTAAACGAACGGAGGGGAGCCCGCGTGGTCCCCTCCATCTCGACCCACTTCAGCCTCATCGGATCAACCGATGAGGCGTTGTAGGAGTTGTACCCCTTGAAGGAGATCACAGGATTTCGTAGAAGATGTCCGCACCGATCAAACCCGCCGTGCCGACGTTGGCCGACGACAGCACAGTCTCCGAGTTGGAAGTGGTCGTGTTACCGACAGCCACCCATTCTTCTTCCGATCCCGGGTTCGTCTGCCACTGGATGATGCCGCCGAACGCGTTAAACGTGAGGTTCAGGCGCGGAATGCCAACCGCCGGCGAGCGGTTCGGCGCGGTAGCAGCCGCGACAAAAGGCACGGGGGCATTGGTCACAGCGGTGGCAGCGATGTTCGCCGGACCATCCGAGTTCGGCAGGCCCAACGCGGTCGGCGTGATCGCCAGCGTGGACGAGCGCGCGAGCATGGTCGCCGTGACAGCAGACGACGAGGCCTGTCCCTGCAGTAAGACCTTGCCGATCTTCAGGATGTCCGTCGAGGCACCGGGTTTGAGACCCGCGAACGAGCCGGCGGCGAGGACACCATCCGCCTGCTGCAGAGGAGTGAACGAGGAAACCTGGAAGATGCGCTTAGACATGGATTACTCCGTGTGGGTTGGGTTTGAATTGGGGTGTACGCTACGGCATCAGCAGCTTCGGGGGAGATCCCTGAAGCGTCTTCCCGTCCTTCGCATCGTCCATGGTCTTCCGGATCGGTGTGTGGACGTAACCGGGTTGACTACGGATGAAATCGCATCCGTCGCAAATGTAGTGGCCTTCCCGGTTGTCACACTCTAGACATTTGGCGCGCGGCCGGATCCTCATGGGATTTGGCACCACCGACGAGCCGCAATGAGAGCAGGTCATCGTGTTCACCTCGTACACCTTGCCTTCCCCGGTGAACCGAGGATCGTAGCCCGCCAATAGGGCCACGTCCTCCGGCAATCCCGGAGAGGCACGATGATCGATGAGGAGGTAACCACCTACGCCTTTTGTCATGGTACTGCGCTCCAGAAAGTCTCAGGTGTCAGGCGAGGGCCGTAACCTGGCTGTTAATCGTAGTGATGTTTGACGACTCCGTACCAGCCGGCGTGAGGACATCCGTGACCAGGAAGTTCATCTTCTGGGTCATTTCCTGGCAGGTCAACTGCAGGCCCAGCATGAAATCCGGAAGGTCAAGGCCCAGCGCGGCCGCCGTGTTCTTGCCCGTCGTGGTGAAGGTAATGCCAGCCAGTGCAGTCTTGACGCCCATGGTAATTCTCCTTGGTTAAGATGGGATGCTCAGTACAGCGATCTGATCTTGAAAGGCTCTAGCAAGCCCCGAATGTCATTGTCCAGAAAACTCGAGGAAAAGCGCTCGATCCGGCTACCTCCAGCCTGCAGCAATTTGATTGCGCCACCGCCCAGTGCCCCAGATGAGACGATGTTTCGGGCAACCATGGATGTCGCGCGGACGATGGTGTCAGGGGTCTCCACGTATCCCGCGACATACCGGATCCGGACATCGCTGTAATACGCGGCAAGGATGCCCGCCGGCAACCAGATTTCCCCCGTGGCATCACTCCATGAAATCTGGCTGACCGGAATAGGGATCCAGGGAGGAGGACCACCGAATGCCCGAACCGACGACAAGAGGTTCGGGACTTGCCCCGCCATGGCCTGGTCACTGCGTCGACCATAGGTGTACCGGCCAAGCAATGAAAGAATGCCAACACAGGGAAAGCGCGAGTACCTTGCAATCGACCGCTGGGAGGGTACGCTTCTTTCCTCGTTGATCACGCAACCCACGTCGACCTTCACGTTGGCTGCGTGGGGGAACTGTACCTGTGCGAACGTGATCTGATTGTTACCACTGGTGGATTGGACAACGACAGCCTCTTGAAAATCTGGGCTACCGCGGTCCAGGATCAGGACATCCCCGACCATGTCAGCCCGGACGTTGGCGGGAGTGACGGTGACAGCGACATTGGTCCCTGCCGCAACACCCCCCGGCACGACGTAGGTAAACGATGGCTGAAGCCCCGTCATGAGGCACGGACCACCGTTGGCATCGAGCTCGTACAAGATCCCTTCGGGACGCCGGATGTGGCTGTTGACGATGACACTTGCCTGCTCACCAAGGCCCTTCGGCACCGGATTTGGAAGGCCGTACTGGTTCTCGGCACCGTCGAGGTAGTTGAGCTCGGCCATCTGGCCTTCCTTACTTGGCTGCCATCAAGACGCCAAAATTCGTGACCGTCGCCGCGCTGCCACCGGTGTTCGTGATCTGGACCGTGAACGACTGATACGCTACGTCGTCCACCACGCTGAGGTATCCGGCCGTGTTCGCCACCAGGGCCGCCGTGGCGACAGCACCAACCGGAATGGTCCCGGCTCGGTCCACATAGCGCTGGATATTGATCGCGCCTGCCTGGGTTGACTTGACACCGACACTGATCGACTTGAAGCCATCCGCGTAAATCGGGCTGGACAGCCAGTTACCCGAGGCTGCGATGGTTCCTGCCGTCGGGAGCGTGGCCCCGAGGAGCGTCGGATCCGTCGACACCAACTCGATCTGCGCGACCGGACCGGTTGCGCAGGGCTCGTAGTACTGGCCGAGGACTTCTGTTCCGACGACAGGCATGGGTCATCCACCTTGGTCAAAGAGCGT
>Ga0207667_10008606_pt1 | contig 12106 bp, 14 predicted proteins | sample KBSCornC52_FD_184301 | JGI IMG/M metagenome (GOLD analysis project Ga0207667, IMG submission 184301) | Corn rhizosphere microbial communities from Kellogg Biological Station, Michigan, USA - KBS Corn C5-2 (SPAdes) (version 2) | ecosystem: Host-associated > Plants > Roots > Rhizosphere > Soil ...
TATACGGGATGCCCGCACTACGTGCAAGCGTACCAGTCTCTACTCGAAATCCGAAACGGTCATCCGCCGCACGCCCGCGGCATTCATCCGCGACCAGGCGGCGGCAAGTGAGCCGCCCGTGTCGATGGCGCGGGTCGCGTCCTCGACAATGATCGACTCGAACCCCGCAGCGGCGGCGTCCTCGGCGGTCCAGCTCACGCAGAAATCGGTTGCCAAGCCCACCATGAACAGCCGCCTTATGCCGCGCTCGCGCAGATAGCCGGCAAGGCCCGTCTGCGTGGTGCGGTCGGCTTCCCGGAAGCCCGAGTAGGAGTCGACGCCGGGGCGGAAGCCCTTGCGAACGATCATCTGGCAGTTGGGAAGATGCAGGCCGGAGGAGAATTCCGCGCCGGGCGTGCCGATGACGCAATGGTCGGGCCAGAGCACCTGCGGCCCGTAGGGCAGCGCGATCACCTCGAAGGGCTTGGTGCCCGGATGATTCGAGGCGAAGGACACATGGTCCTGCGGATGCCAGTCCTGCGTCTGGACGACGTTCGCAAAGCGCTCGGCGAGGCCGTTGATCGGCGCAACGATCTCGTCCCCCCCGGCGACGGCAAGTTTGCCGCCGGGAAGGAAATCGTATTGCACGTCGACGACGACCAGCGCGTCTTCGGCGCCAGGCTGCATCGGCCGGTTGTCCTTACTGCGACGACGACGAGGTGTCCGCCGGCGCCGAGGAGGTGGTATCGGCCGGGGCCGAGTCCGCCGGAACCGACGAACCTCCGGCGTTCGGCACGTCCGGCGGCGGGTTCGGCATCACCGAGCGGCAATCGTCGAAGGAGTATTTGGCGCTCGAGCCGTTGCCGCTGACCGCCGCCGTCACCTCGGTCACGAGGTCTGCCTTGGTCTTGGTGAGCTGCTCTTCGGTGAAGCCGGCATTGAGGTATTTCTGGCCGGCCTCATCGACCATCTTGTTGCCCTGGTCGATGTAGTTCTGGGCCAGAGCCAGTTGCTCGGACGGCACGCCGGGCGGGGGATTGGAGAAGGCGGCGACGAAGGCCGAGCCGCACCAGAGCTCCTTGGCGACGTCGTCGGGGACGGTCTGCGCAAGGGCGGCGGTCGAAAAAAGGGCAGGCGTGAACGCAAGAGCGAGGATGAGCCTGTTCATGGGGAATGGTTCCTGTGGGGGACGCGGCGCTGGTTAGAGCATATCGGCGCGAGCGCGCCAATGGGAGCACGCCGGGGCACGCTTGAACGGGGCCAATGTGGCGTAAGCGAGACCGCCGCAACGCCTGAAAAATGGGGCCTTACGGCGCTTGCAGGGGCAAAACCCCGCCCCTATATACCCGCCAAGGCCCGGCGACGGGTCGAATCCCAAATTCAGCGAGGAGCCCGAAGCCCCGCGAGGGGTCAGCGGAACTGCCGAAATCTCAAGGAGTTCGCGGTCCGGGTTCGCTTAGGAAAGAGGCAAAGCATGGCTAAAGTAATCGGTATCGACCTCGGCACCACCAACAGCTGCGTGGCGGTGATGGAGGGCAGCAACTACAAGGTCATCGAGAATTCCGAGGGTGCGCGCACCACCCCCTCGATGGTCGGTTTCACCAAGGACGGCGAGCGTCTCGTCGGCCAGCCGGCGAAGCGCCAGGCGGTGACCAACCCGGAAGGCACCCTGTTCGCGGTCAAGCGCCTGATCGGCCGCCGCTACGACGACCCGATGGTCAGCAAGGACAAGGGGCTCGTGCCCTTCCACATCGTCAAGGCGGACAATGGCGACGCCTGGGTCGAGGTCGAGGGCAAGAAGATGTCGCCCGCCGAAGTCTCGGCGATGATCCTCACCAAGATGAAGGAAACCGCCGAATCCTATCTCGGCGAGAAGGTCACGCAGGCGGTGATCACCGTCCCGGCCTACTTCAACGATTCCCAGCGCCAGGCCACCAAGGACGCCGGCAAGATCGCCGGCCTCGACGTGCTGCGCATCATCAACGAGCCGACGGCGGCAGCGCTCGCCTACGGCCTCGACAAGAAGAACACCGGCACCATCGCGGTCTATGACCTGGGCGGCGGCACCTTCGATATCTCCGTGCTCGAGATCGGCGACGGCGTGTTCGAGGTGAAATCGACCAACGGCGACACCTTCCTCGGCGGCGAAGACTTCGACATGCGCCTCGTCGACTACCTCGCCGACGAGTTCAAGAAGGACCAGGGCATCGACCTGCGCAAGGACAAGCTGGCCCTGCAGCGCCTCAAGGAAGCGGCCGAAAAGGCCAAGATCGAGCTGAGCTCGGCGACGCAGACCGAAATCAACCTGCCGTTCATCACCGCCGATGCCTCGGGTCCCAAGCACCTGACGCTGAAGCTGACCCGCGCCAAGTTCGAAGCGCTGGTCGAGGATCTGATCCAGAAGACGGTCGAGCCGTGCCGGCAGGCGCTCAAGGATGCAGGCGTCAATGCCAGCCAGATCGACGAAGTCGTTCTGGTCGGCGGCATGACGCGCATGCCCAAGGTCGTCGAGACGGTGAAGTCGTTCTTCGGCAAGGAACCGCACAAGGGCGTCAACCCCGACGAGGTCGTGGCTGCCGGCGCCGCCATCCAGGCGGGCGTGCTGCAGGGCGACGTCAAGGATGTGCTGCTGCTCGACGTGACCCCGCTCAGCCTCGGCATCGAGACGCTGGGTGGCGTGTTCACCCGCCTGATCGATCGCAACACCACGATCCCGACCAAAAAGAGCCAGGTCTTCTCGACCGCCGAGGACAACCAGAACGCGGTGACCATCCGCGTCTTCCAGGGCGAGCGCGAGATGGCAGCCAACAACAAGCTGCTCGGCAATTTCGATCTCGCCGGCATTCCGCCGGCGCCGCGCGGCGTGCCGCAGATCGAGGTGACGTTCGACATCGACGCCAACGGCATCGTCAACGTCTCGGCCAAGGACAAGGGCACCGGCAAGGAGCAGCAGATCCGCATCCAGGCCTCGGGTGGTCTCAGCGATGCCGACATCGACCGCATGGTCAAGGAAGCCGAGGCGAACGCCGCGTCGGACAAGACCAAGCGTGAGGCCGTCGAGGCCAAGAACCAGGCCGAGAGCCTCATCCATTCGACCGAGAAGTCGCTCAAGGATTACGGCGACAAGGTCGGTGCCGACGAGAAGTCCGCGATCGAGACGGCGCTTGCCGACTTGAAGGGCGTGCTCGAGGGCGAGGACGCCGAGGCGATCAAGGAAAAGACCAACGCCCTGGCGGAGGCCTCCATGAAGCTCGGCGAAGCGATGTACAAGGCCAGCCAGGCCGAAGCGGAAGCCAAGGCCGCGGGTGGCACCAAGCCGGCCGACGACGATGTCGTCGACGCCGACTTCGAGGAAGTGAAGGACGACAAGAAGTCGGCCTGAGCACCATGCTCGCGCATTCGGGCACATAGCAAAAGGGCGCTGCGGGTCTCCCGCGGCGCCTTCATTTTAGGTACACAGTTGGCGACGGGCATGAGCGACACACTCACAGTCGGGACCGGGGTCCCCAAAGCGGTCGGGCGAACGGCCTGCCTTGAGGCCGGTCGGCCAGAGCGTGGCACTAACAGCGGTTGGCTGAACGGACCCTCTTGTGGCCGGTCGGCCAGAGCGAAGTAAGACCATGGCCAAGGCCGACTACTACGACGTGCTTGGGGTGCAGAAGGGGGCGGACGAAGCCGCGCTCAAGGGCGCCTATCGCAAGCTCGCCATGCAGTTCCATCCGGACCGCAATCCCGGCAATGCCGACGCCGAGCACCGGTTCAAGGAAATCAACGAAGCTTACGACACGTTGAAAGACCCGCAGAAACGCGCGGCCTACGACCGCTTCGGCCACGCCGCGTTCGAGAACGGCGGCGGCTTCGCGCGCGGCGGCGCGGCCAATGGCTTCGGGCCCGAATTCACCTCGTCGATGTCCGACATCTTCGAGGACATCTTCGGCGACTTCATGGGCGGTGGCCGCGGCCGGGCGCAGCAGTCGCGCCTGCGCGGCTCCGACCTGCGCTACAATCTCGAGATCAGCCTCGAGGAGGCCTATCTCGGCCGCACGGTGGAGATCGACGTTCCAACGCTGGTCACCTGCCACACCTGCGAGGGCTCGGGCGCCAAGCCCGGCACCGGCATGTCGACCTGCAAGCATTGCGGCGGCCACGGCAAGGTGCGCGCGGCGCAGGGGTTCTTCACCATCGAGCGCACCTGTCCCGTCTGCCAGGGCCGCGGCCAGATTCTGGAACAACCTTGTACCGATTGCGGCGGCCAGGGCCGCCGGCAGGAGAACCGCAAGCTTTCGGTCGATATCCCCAAGGGCATCGAGGACGGCACCCGCATCCGGCTCGCCAATGAAGGCGAAGCGGGCCTGCGCGGCGGCCCGCCGGGCGACCTCTACATCTTCGTGTCGGTGAAGCCGCACGACCTCTTCCACCGCGACGGCGCCGACCTTTACGCCCGCGTGCCGATCGCCATGACCACGGCGGCGCTCGGCGGCGAGTTCGAAGTGCCCACGCTCGATAGCCAGCGCGCCAAGGTCAAGGTCGCGGCCGGCACGCAGCCGGGCCAGCGCGTCCGCTTGAAAGGCAAGGGCATGCCGGTGCTGCGGGCCAAGGACATGGGCGACCTCTATGTGCAGCTCGACGTCGAGACGCCGCAGAACCTCACCAAGCGCCAGCGCGAGCTGCTCGAGGAATTCCACCAGCTCACGACGAAGGAGACCTCGCCGACGAGCGACGGCTTCTTTGCCAAGCTGAAGAACATTTTCGACGCGTGAGGCACTCGGCGTGCCCCATCCACGGAGTCATCCCCGCGCGAGCGGGACCTCCGCTTCTGCAACGATGTTCTAAGCTGCCAAGAGAGGTTCCCGCTTGCGCGGGGAATGACCCGGTGGAAAGATGAGCGACGGTGCCTCTCAGAAGACCGCGATCACGCTGTGCGGCTCGCTGCGGAAGGGTTCGATCAACGAGATCCTGCGCCGCCACATGTCGGCAAAGCTGCGCGAGGCGGGCGTCGCCGTCACCGATCTCGACCTCAAAGATTTCGAGATGCCGGTCTTCAATCAGGACCTCGAGGCCGAGCACACGCCCGAGGCGGCAAAGCGTCTTGCCGACCTGTTCCGCACGCACGACATCGTCCTCATCATCACGCCCGAATACAATGGCGGCATCACGCCGCTGATCGCCAACACCATCGCCTGGATCAGCCGGCAGAAGCCGAGCCCGTTCCGGCACGCGATCTTCGGCATCGGCGGGCTGAGCGACGGCAAGTACGCGACCATCTTCGGGCTCTCGCATTTGCGCGACTCGCTCAGCAAGGTCGGCGCGCTGGTGGTGCCGACGCTGCTCGGCCTCGGCCCCTGGCCCGACGTGTTCGACGCCGACGGCAACCCGAACGAAGCCAACATCCAGTGGAAGGTCGGCCAGATGGTGCGCGAGCTGACCCACTTCTCCCGCGGCGGAATCTAGCCGTCGGGATATCCCTCCCGCTCGCTTCACTTTCCGTTCCGTCATCCGCGTCCCCGGACTTGATCCGGGGATTGACCCGCGGACCCAGCCGAACTCTCCGCTGTCGCTGAAGGTCCATCTGGGTGGCCGGATCGAGTCCGCCATGCCGGACCGAGAGGAAGAGTGCCTGATAGGACCGCGGCATCGCCGAGCTTCAGCAACTGGGCAGTGTTTCGAGCGCCGCCGTCACCGTCCTCCTGTCTTCCTGGGCACGTGCTCGCTGAGCCCGAACATCTCCACCGCGTCGTCGAACGCCGCCTTCAGCCGCTCGAGCCGCGCCGGGTCGTGGTCCATGGCGCGCAGGCGCACCGGCCCGGCCATCGGCGCCCGCTCCATCAGCGCCTTGCCGGCCTCGGTGATCGCCACCACGCGCGCCCGCTTGTCGCGGCTGTCGCGGCTGACGGTGCACAGGCCCATGGTGCGCAATTCGTCGATCGACTGGCCCAGCGTCGCCGGATGCATCACCAGCGATTTGCGCAGCGCCGCCAGCGGCAGGCTCGGCCGCTCGCCCAGGATGCGCAGCACGGCGAGCTGCAGCCCGGTGATGCCGAACTCCTTGCGCAACGTCTGGTTGAAGCCCTGGATGGCGGTGTCGAGCCGCACCCAGGCGACCATGGCGGAAAGCGCTTGCTGCTGCATCCGGATGTTATGGCAGCATAGTATCTGCGCCGCAAGCTGCTATGGCGGCATAATATGCTGGCGCAGCAGGCATTACCGGCGGCCGTGGCGGGCGAGGACAAGGCCATCGGCCTGCCGGAGCTGGCCGCCGGCACCTCCGACAACGGCCCGGGCCCGCTGGTCAGCCACTTCGGCCGGCCATAAGAGCCTCCGCATCCCGGGGACGATCCTCCCCGGCGCCATGGCCGGCGCAGAAATCGTCGTTGCCGCCGGATCCGTGCATTCCGCTGCCGGCCCCCTCTGCTATGGTCCGCCGAAAGGGGAGATGTCCGCATGACCGAACTACAACCGATCCGCTTCATCGACGGCGCCGGCTACGAGCAGATGATGGGGATCTGGAGCCGCTCGGCCGGCGAGGTCTTCCTCGACTGGCTTGCGCCCTCAAAGGGCCTGCGCTGGGCCGATATCGGCTGCGGCAACGGGGCCTTCACCGAGCTCGTCGTCGAGCGCTGCGCTCCCGCGCACGTCGTCGGCGTCGACCCCTCTCCGCAACAGCTGGCCTATGCGCGCCAGCGCCACACCGCCGGGCTGGCCGAGTTCGTTCAGGGCGACGCGATGGCCCTGCCGGTCGCCGACCAAAGCGTCGACGCCGCCACCATGGCGCTGGTGATCTTCTTCGTACCGGACCCCGCCAAGGGCGTCGCCGAGATGCGGCGTGTCGTGCGTCCCGGCGGCGTGGTCGCCGCTTACGCCTGGGACTTCACCACCGGCGGCTTTCCCTGGCAGCTCCCGCAGGACGAGGTGCGGGCGACCGGCGCCACGGTGCCCTGGCCGCCGCAGGCCGAGATCGTCAGGATCGACCGCCTGCATCAGCTCTGGGCCGATGCCGGGCTGCAATCCGTCGCTTCGCGCGAAATCGTCGTCGAGCGGGTGTTTCCGAGCTTCGACGAGTTTTGGCGCGTCGCCATGCTGACGCCCGTCCTCGGCGCGCTGGTCGAGGCGTTGCCTGCCGATACTCTGGCCGGCGTCAAGGAGCGGGTACGGGCCGCGCTCAGGATCGAAGGCGGCAAGGTGGTCCACACCGGCAAGGCCAATGCCGTCAAGGGCGTCGTGCCCCGCTAGGCTTGCTATTCCAAGGTCGGTTCTCTATTTTAGAATGGTTCCAAGACGACCGCGGTAGATCGAGCCAGCGCTCCCGCCATGGCTCGATCCAAAGCAGAGAGACCGACCAGCGATGTTTATCCAGACCGAAGCCACGCCCAATCCGGCGACGCTGAAATTCCTGCCCGGCCGCGAGGTTCTGGCGGGCGAGCCGCGCGACTTCCGGACGGCCGATGCGGCCGCCGTATCGCCGCTCGCCTCGGCGCTGTTTTCGATTCCGGGTGTGACCGGCGTGTTTCTCGGCTCCGATTTCGTCTCGGTCAGCAAGGACGTAACCGAGTGGAATCATCTGAAGCCCGCGATCCTCGGCGTCATCATGGAGCATTTCCTGTCCGGCAAGCCGGTGATCGACGAGGGCGGCGAGGCCGCCAAGTCGGGCGAGGAATTCTTCGAGGCCGCCGACAGCGAGACCGTCGAGATCATCAAGGAACTGATCTCGACCCGTGTCCGTCCCGCCGTCGCCATGGATGGCGGCGACATCACCTTCAAGGGCTTCCGCGAAGGCACCGTCTATCTCCACATGCAGGGCGCCTGCTCGGGCTGCCCGTCCTCGACCGCAACCCTCAAGTCCGGCATCGAGAACCTGCTCCGCCACTTCGTGCCCGGCGTCGAAGCCGTGCAGCAGGTCTAAGTCATTGCTCCTGAACGGCGGGGAGCCTATCTCTCCGCCATGGGCATTCTCCTCGCCATAGACACCGCGGCCCCGCGCCTGCAGCTTGCGCTGCTGCGCGACGCCGGCCGGCCGGAGACGCTGGTCGAGGACATGACGACCGGCCAGGCGGAGCGTCTGTTTCCGGCGCTCGATGAGCTGCTGGCACGCGTCGGGGCGAAATACGCCGATCTCACCCGCATCGCGGTGACCACCGGGCCCGGCTCGTTCACCGGCCTGCGCATCGGGCTCAGTGCGGCGCGCGGGCTGGGACTGGCGCTCGGCATCCCCGTGCTGGGCATACCGTCGCTGTTTGCGATCTCGTTGAACGCCGGCTGCAACCCCGTCGCGGTGCTGCTCGACGCGCGGCGCGATGAGGCCTATTTCCAGACCTTCTCCGGCCCCGGCATCGCCATTCGGCCGGCGGCGCTGCTGCCCATCGAGACGGCGCGCCATCTCGTGCCGGCCGGCGCCGAGACGCTGACCTCGCCCTTCATCGATATTGCCGCGCTCGCGCGGTTCGCGGCGACTGCCGATCCTGCCGACTATCCGCCCGAAGCCACCTACATCCGCGATGCCGACGCCAAGCCGCAGGAAAAATTCCGCGTCGCACGGGTGAGCGGAGCTGGTCTCGCATGATGGTGCGCAGCTGGATGGCGCCGATGGGGCTCCACATCGAGCCGGCGCAGCCGCGCGATGCCGATGCGGTGGCGAAGCTGCACGCCTCGAGCTTTTATCGCGGCTGGCCGCGCCAGGACATCGAAGCCTATCTCATCGATCCCGATACGCCCACGCTCGTCGCCTGCGACAGCAAGCGCAAGGTCGCGGGCTTTGCCATGCTGCGGCTGTTGGGTGACGACGTCGAGCTCATGACCATCGCAGTCCAGCCCAAGCTCCGTGGCAAGGGCGTCGGCGCGGCGCTGATGAAGGCCTGCTTCGAGGATTTGCTGATGACGCCGTCCAAGCGCATGATCCTGGAGGTCGCGGCCGACAACCCGGCGGCGATCAAGCTCTATCAGCGGCTCGGATTCCAGAAGCTCTCCGAGCGCAAGGGATATTACGCGCGGCCCGATGGCCAGCCGGCAACGGCCCTGGTGATGGCCCGTCCACTGGAGTAGCGTTTTATATGCTCAAGCCCGGCCAGACCGAAACCCTCGAAGAGCGCTGCGTCAAGAAGGGCATGCGCATGACCGACCAGCGCCGCGTCATCGCGCAGGTCATCGAGAACGCCGCCGACCATCCCGATGTCGAGGAGCTCTACCGCCGCGCTTCGGCGCAGGATCCGCGCATCTCGCTGTCGACCGTTTACCGCACGCTCAACCTGTTCGAGGAAGCCGGCCTCGTCACCAAGCACGACTTCAAGGATGGCCGGGCCCGCTTCGAGCCGATCCCCGACGAGCATCACGACCATCTGATCGATATCCGCTCCGGCAAGGTCATCGAGTTCCGCAACGAGGAGATCGAGGCCATCCAGGAGCTGATCGCCAAGCGCCTGGGCTATCGCCTCGTCGATCATCGCCTCGAGCTCTACGCCGTGCCGCTCAAATCCCAACCCGACAAATGATCTTCAGAACTCTGTTCTTCATCTTCATCTTCATCCCGTTCCTGATCGTCGGCGTGCCGGTCCAATTCGTCATCACCCGGCTGGGTCTGTTCTCGCCGGTGCTGACCATGGCCTTCCACAAGGTCGGCTGTGTCTTCTGCGGGCTGCGGGTGCGCGTGATCGGCGAGCCGCTCCACAACAAACCGACGCTGCTGTTGTCCAACCACATCTCCTGGACCGACATCATCGCCATCGGCTCGGTCGCCGATGTAACCTTCGTCGCCAAGACCGGGGTACGCGACACCTTCTTCGTCGGCTTCATGGCGTCGCTGCAGCGCACCTTGTTCGTCGACTACAACCGCCGCGCCGACACCAGGCGGACGAGCGCCGAAATGGGCCGCCGCCTCGCCAGGAACGGCGCCGTGCTGCTCTTTGCCGAAGGCCACCGCGATCTCGGCGATCACGTGCAGCCGTTCCGCTCGGCGCTGGTCGGCGCCGCGCAGACCGCCATGCTCGAGGGCGGGGCGCCCGACGTGGCCATTCAGCCGGTCGCCATCGCCTACACGCATTTGCAGGGCCTGCCGATCTCGCGCAACGAGCGCAGCGGCGTTTCCGGCATGAACGCCCGGGGCTTCAAGGCAGTGGTCGCCGGCATCCTCGGTTCGGGCATGAAGGACATCACCATCGCCTTCGGTGCGCCGATCCCGATGTCCGCCGAGACCAACCGCAAGGTGATCACCAAGCAGGCCGAGGACCAGGTGCGCCGCATGCTGGTCGCCCTCAACCGCCACGAGGACATCGGTCAGGTGATGGCCGAGCCCGCGGCGGCGGCGGCGTAGCGCATCGCACACCGGGCGATGGCCTTTTTGCGTTGCTGGCGCTGAAGGTGCTATGCACCGCCGCCATGACCAAGAAGACTGAACCCACCGAGCTCCGGCCCAAAAAGCTGTTCATCAAGACCTACGGGTGCCAGATGAACGTCTACGATTCCGACCGCATGGCCGATGCGCTGGCGCCCCACGGCTATGAGCCGACCCAGACGCTCGACGATGCCGATCTCGTGGTGCTCAACACCTGCCACATCCGCGAGAAGGCCTCGGAGAAAGTGTTCTCCGAGCTTGGCCGCCTTGCCGAGCTCAAGGCCGAGGGCCGTCAGTTCATGATCGGCGTCGCCGGCTGTGTCGCGCAGGCCGAGGGCGAGGAGATCGCCCGCCGCGCCAAATCCGTCGACATGGTATTCGGGCCGCAGAGCTACCACCGCCTGCCCGAGCTCGTGGCGCGCGTGCGCGCCGGTGAAAAGGTGGTCGAGACCGAGTTCCCGGCCGAAGACAAGTTCGAGTACCTGCCGCACGCCGAGCCCAGGGTGATCCGCTCGCGCGGCCTCACCGCCTTCCTCACCGTGCAGGAAGGCTGCGACAAGTTCTGCTCGTTCTGCGTCGTGCCCTATACGCGTGGCAGCGAGACCAGCCGGCCGGTCGAGCAGGTGCTCGCCGAAGCCCGCGCCCTGGTTGCCGCGGGCGTGCGCGAGCTCACCTTGCTCGGCCAGAACGTCAACGCCTATCACGGGCTCGATGCCAAGGGCCGCCCGCTCGGCCTTGGCGAGCTCTGCGAAAAGCTGGCGGAGATCGATGGGCTGGCCCGCATCCGCTACACCACCAGCCATCCCTCGGACATGACCGACGAGCTGATCGCGGCGCATCGCGACAATTTCAAGCTCATGCCGTATCTGCACCTGCCGGTGCAATCGGGGTCCGACCGCATCCTCAAGGCGATGAACCGTCGCCACACCCGCGCCGACTATCTGCGGACGATCGAGCGGATCAAGCAGGCGCGGCCGGACATGGCGCTGTCGGGCGATTTCATTGTCGGCTTTCCCGGCGAGACAGACGCCGATTTCGACGCGACGCTGTCGATCGTGCGCGAGGTCGGCTACGCCTCGGCTTATACCTTCAAATACTCGATTCGACCCGGCACGCCGGGCGCCTCCATGCCCGACCAGGTGCCCGAGGACGTCAAGGCCGAGCGCCTGGCGCGGCTCAACGAGCTGGTCACGATGCAGATGCGCGGGTTCGCCCGCTCCTGCGTCGGCCGCACTTTCGATGTGCTGCTGGACAAGAAGGGCCGGATGCCTGGCCAACTGGGTGGCCGCTCTCCATATCTGCAGGCGGTCCATCTCGAGGCGCCGGAGCATCTGATCGGCACGGTGCAGCCGGTCCGTATCGTGGCCGCCGGAAATAACTCAATTGAAGGCAAGATTGTCACACACGCGGAACTCAAACCTGCTAGCGTAATTGAGTCCCGAGCCGTCCCCGCGTGAGCGCGGGCAAGGAGAAAATCGAGTTTGAACAGGCACTTGTCCGCGACGACCGACAACGCCCTTTCCTCGCAGCTTGAACTGGCCTTCGAAGACAACCGCCTCGCGGCACAGCTTTACGGCGATTTCGACCAGAACCTGGCTCTCATCGAACAACGGCTTTCCGTCACCGCGACGCCCCGTGGCAATCATCTGATGCTGAAGGGCTCGGCGAGCGCCGTCGATCAGGCGCGCCGGGTGCTCGACTCGCTCTATGCGAGCCTCGAGGAAGGCCGGAGCGTCGAGATCGCGAGCGTCGACAGCCTCATCCGCATGGTGCAGCAGGAAGACAACCAGCTCACCCTGCCGACCC
>Ga0207667_10008609_pt1 | contig 12103 bp, 12 predicted proteins | sample KBSCornC52_FD_184301 | JGI IMG/M metagenome (GOLD analysis project Ga0207667, IMG submission 184301) | Corn rhizosphere microbial communities from Kellogg Biological Station, Michigan, USA - KBS Corn C5-2 (SPAdes) (version 2) | ecosystem: Host-associated > Plants > Roots > Rhizosphere > Soil ...
GGGCGGATGTACCTGACGAGGCGCTGGCAGGCGAGCTGGCGGCCCGAACCGTCGGCCAGCGACCGCTCGAGGTGCGGCGCTTCACCACCGGCTCGCAGCACTACGTCTACGAGGTCAGCTTCGCGGATCGCGCGCCCGTCGTGCTGCGCATCTCGGACGCGGGCGGGGCGGCGCTGATGAGGGGGGCATCGAGGCTCTCCCGCCAGTTGCGGCCGCTGGGCGTGCCGCTGCCGGAAATCCTCGCCGAGGACCTGACGCCGCCGTTTGCCTATCTGGTGCTGCAACGCCTTCCCGGAACCGATCTCGGCTCGGTCGTGGCGCGACTGTCCACCGCGCGCCTCACGGCCATCGCCGGGGAAGTGGCGCGGGCCCAGGCGATCGTCGCCGGCACGCCATCCGCGGGGAGTTATGGCTTCGCCGCCACGCCGGACGACGCGCCTTGCGATCGATGGTCGGAGGTGATCGAGGCGAGTCTCGAGCGCTCGCGCCAACGCATTCTGGCGGCGGGGCTGTTCGATCCGGGGCGGTGGCGGCGGTGGGCCAGCTTGCCGGGCAATGGCGCTCCGAGCTCGAGGCGCTGGCGGCGGTGCCGTTCCTGCACGACACGACGACCAAGAACGTCATCGTCGCGGCGGATGGCAGGTTTTCGGGCATCGTGGATGTGGATGACCTATGCTACGGGGATCCCCGCTACGTCGCGGCACTGACCATGGCCTCGCTCCTCGTCTCGGGCGGACCGACCGGCTATGTCGAGGCCTGGCTGGGGCAGGCGGGGCTGGCCGACGACCGGCTGTTCCGGCTCTATGTCGCGGTGTTCCTGGTGGATTTCATGGCCGAGCACGGCCAGGTGTTCAACGGCAACCAGCAATCGTCCTCGCCCGCTGCCCGGGCGCATCTCGGTGCCGTTTTCGCCACCGCGCTGCGGCGCGCGGAAGGCTGAAACACGCTACAGCCGTGGCCTTGGCCGCGGCGACGTGGTGCCCTTCCCGGGGCTCGACGCGCAGAGACCCGCCGGAGACGGCGCGGCTTATCGCCCTCAGCCCTGGCCGTAGTCGATGCGGACCATGGTGTAGCCGGGGGAGCTGATGAAGTCGGTGAACTGGTTGCACATCGAATCGATCAGTTTCATGATGCGCGGATTGCGGTGGCGGTGTGCGGGATAGACCGCATAGACCGGCGTCGCATCGGAGCGCCACTCGGGCAATACGGGCTGCAAGGCGCCCTGTTCCACCTCGTAGCGAACGAAGAAGTCGGGCAGGTAGCCCATCACCAGTCCTTCGACGGCAAAATACTTGGCCATCCAGTATTCGTTGACGTTGAACTTCGCATGTGGGGTCACCTGCACGACGGTCCGCTTGTTGCGCAGCACCCATTGCTCGGGCAGGCCGTTCCGCATATAGACCACCCCCTTCGCGTCGTTGATCTGCTGGTAAGCGGTGGGCCTGCCGTTTGCCTTGATGAAATGCGGGCTGGCGTAGAGGCCGAACGACACGTCGCCCATCTTGCGGCGCATCAGGCTCGATGACGGCGGATCGCCGACGAAGATCATGCAGTCGAAATCGAACTGGCCGGCGATGATCTTGTCATTGGGGTACATCTGCAGGTCGAAATCGATCTGCGGGTTGTGCACGGCGAAGTAGTTTGCGGCCGCCCCGATCAGCGAGGTCCCGAAGGCCGAACTCGACACGATGCGGATGCGGCCGCTGAGGGTCGAATGGGCGCGCTGGGCGGCGCTGGCGGCATTTTCGCACGAGTCGAAGATCGCCGCGCTGTGGTCGAGGAATTCCTTGCCCGCATCGGTCAGCTCGAGGCCCTTGGCCTTGCGGACGAAAAGCTCGACCTGCAGCGCATCCTCGAGGCGGCGCAGGTGGTGGCTCAGGGTCGCCTTGGGAACGTTGTAGGTGGTGGCGGCGCGGGAAATGCTGCCCGTCCGCGCGATCCAGAGGAAGCAGCTGATGTCCTTGAGCTCATATCTGTAGGTCATGGGATCCTGCCGACGGTGTCCAAGAAATTGGACGATTTGTCTATCAAACAACTCTATCTTGGAACTTAGCTGGCCATATAGTCGGTTTCAACAAGAACCGAGGCACCTCAAAGGCACCCCAGGGAGAAGCGCATGGCGTCTCGGAAAGACGAGATGGGATTGCCGCGCCGGTCGCTCGTTTCGGTCATCGGGCGGGCCGTGGCGATCAGGTCGAGGCGGACGGATTCGGACGCTATCGGGCCGCGTTGGCGCGCGATCCGGCTCGCCGGCCCGGGAGGGCGGGCGTTCAATATCGGGATCGCGCCAGCATGCTAGAACGCACCGACCTGTCGACCGGGCCGGGAAATCGCCCGCCGCCGGGGGGGCTGCTCAGGCTTGCCGGGATCACGAAGTCCTATGGCGGGCTGACCGCCAACGACGCCATCGACATGACCGTGCGCCCCGGTGAAATCCATGCCGTCCTGGGCGAGAACGGGGCCGGCAAGTCGACCTTGATGAAGATGATCTTCGGGGTCATCCAGCCCGACAGCGGCACGATCTATTGGCGGGGCGCGCCGACCGCGATCGCCAGCCCGGCCCGGGCGCGGGAACTCGGCATCGGCATGGTGTTCCAGCATTTTGCGCTGTTCGAAACCATCACGGTGGCCGAGAATATTTCGCTGGCGGTACCCGGCAGGCCGCGCGACCTGGTGCGGCGCATCCGCGAGGCCGCGGCGAAATTCGACCTCGCGGTGGAGCCGGATGCGCTAGTCTATTCGCTGTCGGTGGGGGAGCGGCAGCGGGTCGAATTGCTGCGCTGCCTGCTGCAGGATCCGGCCCTGCTGATCCTCGACGAGCCGACGTCGGTGTTGCCGCCGCAGGCGGTGGAGACGCTGTTCGCGACGCTGCGGGGCCTGTCGGCCAAGGGCATCGCCATCCTTTACGTCAGCCACAAGCTGGAGGAGATCCGGGCGCTCTGCCACTCGGCGACGATACTGCGCAACGGCAAGGTGACCGGTCGGGTCGATCCCACGCAGGAGACGTCCCACAGTCTGGCGCGCATGATCATCGGGCGCGACATTCCGGTGTCCGCCCATGCCGAGGCCAGGCCCGGCGAGGTGGCTCTCAGCGTTGCAGCGCTGTCGGTGATCGATGCCGATCCGCACGCCGTCGACCTCAAGGATGTCACCCTCGAGGTCCGGCATGGCGAGATCCTGGGGATTGCCGGCGTCTCGGGCAACGGGCAACTCGGCCTCGCGCGGCTGCTCTCGGGAGAGGAAAGGCTGCCGGCGGCCCAGTCGGGCGCCATCTCGATGCTGGGGCAGAAGGTGGGGCACCTCGATGCGGCGGCGCGCCGCGAGCGGGGCCTGGCCTTCGTGCCCGAGGAGCGGTTGGGACGTGGCGCTGCGCCCAGCCTGTCGCTGACCGAAAATGCGCTGTTGACGGCGCATCGCGCCGGCATGGTGTCCAATGGCCTGGTCCGGAAAGCCGTGCGGGACGCCTTCGCCGCTCGCTGCGTGGCCGAGATGGACGTGCGCTGCGCGGGGACCGGTGCGGCCGCGGCCAGCCTGTCGGGCGGCAACCTGCAAAAATTCATCGTCGGCCGCGAAATGATGCTGGCCCCCAAGGTGATGGTGGTGTCCCAGCCGACCTGGGGCATCGATGTCGGAGCCGCCGCCATGGTGCGGCGAAAGCTCATCGAACTGCGCGACGCCGGGGTTTCGATCATCGTGTTTTCCGAGGAGCTGGAAGAGCTGTTCGAGATTTCCGACCGCATGGCGGTGATGTTCGACGGTCGCCTGTCGCGCCTGGTGGTGACGCGGCGCACCACGCCCGAGACTATCGGACAGATGATGGTGGGGATGTTCGAGGCGGCCGAGGAAGCGTTGCCGGAGGCGCGGCCATGAAGTTCCTCGGGTTCTGGATGGAGCCGCGCACCGAGACCTCGCCGCTCTCGACGCTGGTGATCGCGCTCATCACCATTGCGCTTTCCATCGCGACCATGATCGGCATGTTCCTGCTGCTGGGCGCATCGCCCGGGGTGGTGCTCTACAGCTTCTTCGTCGAGCCGCTGTCGTCGTCCTACAATCTGGGCGAAGTGCTGATCAAGGCGAGCCCGCTGATCCTGATCGCGCAGGGCCTCGCCATCGGCTTCCGCGCCAAGGTGTGGAATATCGGCGCCGAAGGGCAGCTCATCATCGGCGCCATCTGCGCCAGCCTGCTGCCGATCTACTGGTCCGACACCGATTCTGCCTGGCTGCTGCCCGGCATGATCGTGGCCGGGGCGCTCGCCGGGATGGCGTGGGCCGGCATCGCGGCCTTCCTCAGGACGAAGTTCAACGCCAGCGAGATCATCGTCACGCTGATGCTGACCGAAATCGCCAAGCAGGTGCTTTATTACCTGTTGACCGGGGCCCTGCGCGATCCGAGCGGCTACAATTTCCCGCAATCGGTGATGTTTCCCGATGCCGGGCTCTACCCGACCTTTGGCGGGGAGGGGGTGCGCGCCAATCTTTCGGTGTTCATCACCCTCGCCATGACGGTGGGTTGCTGGATCTTCGTGACCAAGACGTTCGCGGCCTTCCGCCTGCTGGTGGGCGGGGTGGCGCCCGATGCGGCGCGCTATGCGGGGTTCTCGCAGCGGCAGGCCATCTGGATATCGATGCTGATCGGGGGCGCGGCGGCCGGGCTCGCCGGCGTCGGGGAGATCGCCGGACCGATCGGCAAGCTGCAGCCGATCCTGTCGCCCGGCTACGGCTATGCCGGCATCATCGTGGCGTTTCTCGGCGGGCTCAACCCGATCGGTATCTTCTTCGCGGGCCTGTTCATGGCGGTGATCTATGTCGGCGGCGATATCGCGCTGGTCAGCGCCGGCATCCCGACTTCGGCGCCGGTGGTGTTCCAGGGGCTGCTGCTGGTGTTCTACCTCGCCTCCAGCTTCTTCATGCGATTCAAGTTTCGCGCCCTGCCGCGTGAGCGAACCGCGACGGAGGGGGTGTGATGGACGCGCTGGTATTCGTCCTGGCGGGCGCCATGGCCACCGCCACGCCCATGCTCCTCGCGGCGCTCGGCGAGCTGGTGGTCGAAAAGGCCGGCGTGCTCAATCTCAGCATCGAGGGGATGATGGCAATAGCGGCTGCCATCGCCTTCATGGTGACGCTGGGCACCCACGACCATACGCTCGGCCTGCTGGCGGGCGTCGTCAGCGGGGTCCTGCTGTCGCTGGTGTTCGCCATGCTGGTGCTGGTGTTCATGGCCAATCAGGTCGCCGCGGGGCTCGCGGTCGGCATTCTGGGGCTCGGTCTTTCGGCGCTGCTCGGGCGCGCCTATGAGGGCATGACCATCCTGCCATTGGCCAAGCTTTCCATTCCCGTGCTGTCGGGGCTGCCGGTGATCGGCCCGGTGTTGTTCGGGCAGGACGTAGTCGTCTATCTCGCCTTCGCGCTCGCGGCGCTGATCGCCTGGTTTCTCTATGCCACCAAAGCGGGGCTCAAGCTCCGGGTGATCGGGGAAAATCCCGCCACCGCCCACGCGCTCGGCCTCTGGCCGGTGGCAACCCGTCTGGCGGCGATCGCTTTCGGTGGCGCCATGGCGGGGCTCGCGGGCGGCTATGCCTCGACCGTGCTCACCCCCGTCTGGTCGCAGGACATGATTGCGGGCCGTGGCTGGATCGCCGTGGCGCTGGTGGTGTTCGGCACCTGGCGGCCGGCCCGCATCGTGGTCGGGGCATATCTGTTCGGCGCCGTGTCGCTGCTCGGGCTGGCGCTGCAGGCGCTGGGCATCGGCATTCCGTCCCAGCTCATGACGTGCATGCCCTATGTGCTCACCATCGTCGTGCTGGTGGTCATTTCCGCCGACAAGGTCCGCATTCGCCTCAACGCCCCCGCTTCGCTCGGGGAGAACTATCGACCGACGACCTGACGCCTGAAGCAGTCAGCTTATGACGCAACCCCCTGGAGGAGGACGCCACGTGACTAACTGGATGAAACGCATTCTGGTGACCGGTACGATGCTTGCCGGCCTGGTTACCGCCGCCCACGCCGACCCGTTCCGGATCGGCTATCTGATCCCCAATCCGGTCGGCGACGTTGGCTGGTCCCATGAGCTCGACGCGGGCGCCAAGGCGATCCAGGAACATTTCGGCGACAAGGTCGAAGTGCAGACGGTCAACAGCCTCGGGGAAGGCCCCGACGCCACGCGCGTCATGGACAAGATGGCCGCCGACGGCTTCAACATGCTGATCCTCGGCTCGTTCGGCTATCAGCAGGACGGGCTGAAGCTCGCCAAGCGCTATCCCAACCTGTCGGTGGTGCATATCGGGGGGTACCTCAACGCCAAGAATTTCTCGACGCTGGCGCCCCGCCACTACGAAGCCGCCTATCTCTGCGGCATGGCCGCCGGCATGGTGACCAAGTCGGAGACGCTGGGCGTGATCGCGGCCTTCCCGCTGCCGGAAGTGCTCAACATCATGAACGCCTATGTGCTGGGCGCGCAGTCGACCAATCAAAGCCTCAAGCCGGTCAAGGTGATCTGGCTCAATTCCTGGTTCGATCCGGCCAAGGAAAAGGCGTCAGCCGAGTCCCTCGCCTCGCAGGGCAGCGACGTCATCTACTCGCTGTTCCCCGGAACGCCGGCGCCGGTGGCGGTGGCCGAGCAACTTGGCGTCTACGCCACGGTGACCCATTCGGACAACACCAAGTATGCCCCGACCAAGCACCTGTGCGCCGGGCAGCTCAATTTCGGGCCGGTGCTGATCGACAAGGTGCAGCAGGCGATGGACAAGGCCTTCAAGGGCGATGACGTCTTTGCCGGCGTCAAGGAAGGCACGATTGCCGTCGCCGGGCTCAACAACGACCTGAGCGCCGACCAGAAGGCCCAGATCCTGGCCACGCAGGACCAGATGCGTGCCGGCACGTTCAATCCCTTCACCGGTCCGATCGCGTCCAATGACGGCAAGGACGCGGTGCCGGCCGGCACGGCGCTCGACGATGCCGCCATCAAGAGCATGAAGTTCCTGGTCAAGGGCATCGACACCACGATCCCAAACTAAGCCGCCCGCCGTTGCCGGGTGCCGCTCCGCGGCATCCGGCGGCCCCAGCTTCCTGTGCTACCGGACGTCGGCGTCCGGTACGGGGGAGGCTTGCCGAAAAAAAGGAAGCAAGACATGGCCGACGTCAGCGACACCCGACGCGCCGCAAGCAGTTCCGCGATCAGCGCAGCGGCCGAGCAATCGGTTGCGGCGCTGGACCGGACCACGGTGCGGCTCGAACGGGTCTGCGCGGCGCGCGAAGTGACTGGCGAGGTTGGCCGCCGGCAGTTTCTGCATGCCGGCCCGCCCATCGACATTGGCGACGTCCCCGGCCCGATGCGCGGCGCGCTGATCGGCGGGCTGCTGTTCGAGGGCGAGGCCCGCGACGTGGCCGAAGCCGAAGCCATCATCGACAGCGGCGAGCTGACGCTGCTGCCCTGCCACGATGCCGGGGCGCTGGGTGCCATGGCCGGTGTCATCACGCCGGGGATGCCGGTGGTGGTGGCCCGTTCTTCGGTCGGGCACCTTACCTTTTCGCCCCTCAACGAAGGGATCGGCGGCGCCGTCCGCTATGGTTCGTATGACGGCGACACGCTGGCCCGCCTCAAATGGATGGCGAGCGACATGGCGCCGGTGCTCGACGACGCCATCGGCGCCAGCGAGCCCATCGAGCTCGTCGATCTCGTAGCCGACGGCCTGCGGCGCGGCGACGAGTGCCACAACCGGCTGATCGCCACGACGGCCATCCTCATTACCCGCCTCGCTCCGGCGCTGATCGGCGCGGCCAGAAACCGTGAGGCGGCGGCGAAAGTGGCGAAGATGATGGGCGACAACGGGCATTTCTCGCTGCCGTTCGCCATCTCGATGGCCAAGGCGCTGACCTTGGCCGCCGCCGACATCGCCGATAGCCCCATCGTCACCACCATGTCCGGCAATGGCCGGGAATTCGGCATCCGGGTCAGCGGTCTCGGCGATCGGTGGTTTCTGGCGCCGTCCCCGATCGGGGAGCCGAAGCTCATCGCCGGCGCGCGGCTCGAGGACGTGACCCCCACCATGGGGGATTCGATGATTTCCGAGACGGCGGGCTTCGGCGCCTTCGCCATGAGCGCGGCGCCCGCGATCATGTCGTTTGTCGGGGGCACGGTCGAGCAGGCGCGCGGCATGGTCGAACAGATGCGGGGCATCTGCGCGGGCACCAGTTCGCGCTTCCTGCTTCCCGCCGAGGAACACCGGGGCACCCCCATCGGCATCGACGTGCACGCGGTGCGCCGGAGCGGGGTGGCGCCGATCATCAACAACGGGCTGTGCCACCGCCTGCAGGGCCGGGGCCGGATCGGGGCGGGCATTACCCGCATTCCCGTCGAGCCATTCGTCGCAGCCAGTGACGCGCTGCTCGCGGCAGGGATGGTGCGATGACGGGGGCGGACAATAACGCTGCGACGGCGGGCGAGCGGGCGGCGCGCCGCTGGGGTCTCGACATCAGCGCTATCGAGGATCTCGGCGGCGTGCTCGACCGGGCGCGGGCGACCTATGCCCGGGTCGAGGCGCTGGCGGAAATGTTCCCCGTCGCCAAGCCGGCGCAACCGGCCTGGCGCGTCGAGCGCGTTGGGGGAAGCGATCCCCATGGCGCCTGGATGTACCGCACCGAAATGCCCGCCGGCACGGCGCCGACCGGGCCGCTCGCCGGGCAGCGCCTGGTGGTCAAGGATGCCATCGCGGTTGCCGGCGTGCCGATGACGCTGGGGGGTAATTTTCTCGTCGATTTCGTGCCCTCGACGTCGGCGCTCGTCGTGGAGCGGGCGCTTGCGGCGGGCGCTACGCTCGCCGGCACGGCCGTCTGCGAAGACCTTTGCTATTCCGGTTCGAGCTTTACCAGCGTCACCGGGCCGGTGCGCAATCCTTATGACCCGTTGCGGGCGGCGGGCGGATCGACCAGCGGCTGTGCCGTGCTGCTGGCGACCGGCGAAGCCGACCTGGCGTTCGGCACCGACCTTGGCGGGTCGGTGCGCAACCCGGCCGCCTGGTGCGGCATCAGCGCGCTGAAACCCAGTTTCGGCGTCGTTCCCTATAGCGGGGCGGTGTCGACCGAATTTTCCATGGATCATCTGGGCCTGATGGCGCGCACGGCGCGCGATATCGCGCTGCTGCTCGACGTTGTGGCAGGGGCGAGCGACACCGATCCGCGCCAGGCCGGCATCGGGGCGCTGGCGGGGAGCGCGGGCGGCGCCGACAGCGATATTTCCCACCTGCGGGTCGGCATTCTGCGCGATGGCTTCGGTTGGCCCGAACGGTCCGATCCGCGCGTCGACGCCATGGTGCGTGAGGCGGCCGTCGCGCTGGGGCGCCTCGGCGCCGGGGCGGCCGAAGTCTCGGTGGCGCTCTACCGGCATGCCACCGATATCCACGTGCCGATTTCCTGCGAGGGGGGCCTTGCGACGGTCTTCGAGCAGAACACCCAGGGCAGCAACCGGCACGGCAGTTTCGATGCCGAACTGGCCTGGGCCTTCGGGCAGGCGCTCGGGACCAATGCCGCGAACCTGCCGCTCAACGGCAAGATCGCGCTCATCGCCGGCACCGTGCTGCGCGATGCAACCAAGAGCCGCACGCTGGCCCTGGCGCAGCGCCTGCGCGTGCTGTTGCGGGCCCAGATCGATGCGGCGCTGCGCCTGTTCGATGTGCTGGTGCTGCCCGCAGTGCCGATGCTGCCGCATCTCCTGCCCACGACGGCGCTGCCGGCCGCCGCGCACCAGAAGCTGGCCTTCGAGATGCACGACAACAATTGTGCCGCCAACCTTACCGGCCATCCGGCGCTGAGCGTGCCGTGCGGTCTCATCGACGGGCTGCCGGTGGGGATGCTGCTGCTCGGGCGGCACCTCGAGGACCATCTGCTGCTGGCGGTCGCCCATCAGTTCCAGCAGCGCGTCTTTGCCACCCCTTCGCCGCCGGCCAGGCGCCGGCACGCCTGACCCAACCTCTTTGCGGAGCGACTGAATGACCGAACAACGCAACGTCCTCGACGGCCCCCTCGTCCCGTGCGGCTTCGAGCCGATGACGGGATACCTGCGCAATGGCTGCTGCGACGCCGGCCCGGACGATCCAAACCCTCACACCATCTGCGTGATCATGACGGCCGAGTTCATCGCCTTCCAGGACGGCATCGGCAATAACCTCTCGGTCCCCGAGCCGGCGAAGCGCTTCCCGGGCCTCGTGCCGGGCAATCGCTGGTGCATGCTGACGGCCAAATGGTACGAGGCCTATCAGCAGGGCATCATCTGCCCGGTGGTGCTGGCGGGCACCAACAAGACGGCCCTCGAGATCGTGCCGCTCGAGGTCCTGATGGCGCAGGCCGTCGACCGGCCCGGGACCCCGGCCTGAGCCGGCACCCGCGCGAACCCTGCACTTTCCGGAGAATGATCATGGCTCTCAAGCGGACCCTCGTGGGCATGCTGACGCCCTCGTCGAACACCGTGCTCGAACCCTATATGAGCGCCATGCTGCACGGGCTGCTGCCCGAGGTGACGGCGCATTTCCAGCGCTTCACGGTCAAGGAGATCGCCCTCGACGACCGCGCCATGGCCCAGTTCGACAATCCGGCGCTGATCGAGGCGGCAACGGTGCTCAATGATGCGCGCATGGACGCGATCGCCTGGGCGGGCACCGCGGCGGGCTGGCGGGGCTTCGATATCGACCGCCGGCTGTGCGAGCAGATCACCGCCGCGACCGGGGCACCGGCCACCACCAGCGTGCTGGCGCTCAACGAGATTCTCGAACGCACCCGGGTGCGGCGGCTGGGCCTCGTGACGCCTTATCTCGACGAGGTGCAGACCCAGATTGTCGCCAATTACGGCGCTGCCGGCCATGCAGTGGTCAGCGAGCGGCACCTGGGCGATCGCGGCAATTTCTCCTTTTCCGAATACAGCGAGGAAACCCTTGCCGACATGGTGCGCGCCGTGGCCAAGGGCGGCCCGGAGGCGATCATTATCCTATGCACCAATCTGCGTGGCGCTCCGATCGTTGCGGCGCTGGAGCGCGAGATCGGCATCCCGATCTACGACTCGGTCAGCGCCACGGTGTGGAAGGCGCTGCTGATGACCGGGCACGATCCCTCGATCATCACCGGCTGGGGCCGGCTGTTCCGGGAGGTGCGCTAGATAGACGAGGCTGGCTTCGATACGGTCATTCGCAACGGCATCGTGGTGACGGCCGCAGATACCACGAGCTGCGATATCGGCGTGCGGGGCGGGCGCATCGTGGCGCTGGGCGAAAAGCTCGCCACCGGGCGCACCGAGATCGACGCTACCGGGCGCTACTTGCTGCCGGGCGGGGTCGACGCACACTGCCACATGGACCAGCCGATGGCAGGCGGGGCGCGCATGGCGGACGATTTCGAATCCGGCACGCATTCGGCCGCCTGCGGCGGCGCGACGACGGTGATCCCGTTCGCGGCGCAACAGAAGGGCGAGAATCGAGTGGACGGTTACCAACGACGCGCTGCACCACAACGTCGACTATACGCCCTATGAGGGCATGAAGCTTGAGGCGGTAGGCCGGCCACACAAGGCAATTAGTGCTCGTGATCCTCGGCGCCCGGCAGGGCCTCGAAGATTTCCGAGCCGTCATTGATCCAGCGGATACCGCTTTCGTCGCTGGCGCTGTCGGCAATCTCGATGGCGCCGATATAGGTCACCATGTACCAGATCAGCTCGGCAGCAAACATGGCCGGGTGCTCGAGCGGATCGCGGATGCCGACGCGCTTGCTCCACACCACCACCGCCTTGGGCATGTCGATGCGGAAGCCATAGGTATTTTCCGGCTCGTAGACGGGGGTGAAGGTCAGGCTGATCGTCGCATCCCGGCCGGCCGGCCGGCTGAGCGCCACGCCGTGAAAGGTCATGTCGGGCCAGAAGGTGCGCTCGCGGCGGAACTCGTCCTTGTCGATGTCGTGGCCGCCATGGCGCACGGTGGTGTATTTGCGGCTGAGGATGCCCGCGATCTCGGCGCGGACGGTTTCATCGAATTCATCGTGTCCGGTCATGGCAAGCTCTCCGCGCCTGATGTGAATATTGCCGGGCCCATGGGCGAGGTCAGGAAGCCGCCGCCGCGAGGCGGTG
>Ga0207667_10008610_pt1 | contig 12103 bp, 7 predicted proteins | sample KBSCornC52_FD_184301 | JGI IMG/M metagenome (GOLD analysis project Ga0207667, IMG submission 184301) | Corn rhizosphere microbial communities from Kellogg Biological Station, Michigan, USA - KBS Corn C5-2 (SPAdes) (version 2) | ecosystem: Host-associated > Plants > Roots > Rhizosphere > Soil ...
ACCCCGGCCTCCCCGGCAACCAATATCACGATCTGGCGAAGAAATATCTGCCGAAAGGCGCGGGCGCCGTGTTCTGCTTCGGCGTCAAGGGAGGACTTGAGGCCGGACGCAAGCTGGTCGACAACGCCAAACTGTTATCGCATTTAGCGAATGTCGGCGACTCGCGCAGCCTGGTGATCCATCCGGCTTCGACCACGCATCAGCAGTTGAGCGCCGCCGAGCAAAAAGCCGCCGGCGTTGAGCCCGACATGATCCGCCTGTCGATCGGCCTCGAAGACGTGGACGACATTCTGTGGGATCTGGATCAGGCGTTGGCCGCTAGCCAGAAGTAGCGCCGCGGCCGGCATTCTGAGAGAACCGCTTTACCGCTTCAAACCAGGCGCCGCCCGCCACGCCAGCGCCCAGGCACAAGGCGATATCGCCTGAGTGCAGCGTGCTGAAGTGAAATAGCGAGCGCAGCCATGGTACGTACAGCACCAGCGCCAACAGCACCAGAGCCGATCCCGTCACCCACCACATAGCCGGGTTGGGCTGCCGCAGACTCTTCCACACGTTGAGCGTGCGCGAACGGCTGGTTGCGATCAGCGCCAGATTCATCAACACCAGAGCGCTAAATGTCAGGGCGCGCGCGTCGGCTTCACCCTGGCCGCGCGAATAAGCCACAGCGAAAATCGCTAGCGAGATCGCCAGCATTCCGGCACCCTGAAGAATACTCATCCCTACAAAGCGGCGCTGAAACAGGCTCTCGGTCGAGGGACGCGGCCGCCGCCGCATAATACCGGCTTCCTCGCTTTCCGCTTCGAAGACTATAGAACAGGAGGGATCGATAATCAATTCGAGAAACGCGATGTGCACCGGCCCCAGGATTAGCGGCCAACCCAGCAGCACCGGCAGGAAGGACAGTCCGGCAATGGGAACATGGATGGCGATGATGTACGCCATGGCCTTCTTCAAGTTGTCGAATACGCGCCGGCCCATGCGCACGGCTTTCACGATGGAAGAGAAGTCGTCGTCGAGCAGCACAAGATCGGCGGCCTCGCGAGCTACGTCGGTGCCCCGTGCTCCCATGGCGATGCCGATATTCGCCGCCTGCAACGCTGGAGCGTCGTTGACGCCATCGCCGGTCATAGCCACGATCTCGCCATCGGCCTTCAGAGCCTCCACCAGGCGCAGCTTCTGTTCCGGCACGGCGCGCGCGAAAATACTGATTTCGCGGATCCGCTCGCGCAGCGTCGACGGACTCATCGCGTTCAACTCCGGCCCGGTGATGATTCCGGCCGATTGGTCCAGTCCCGCGCCCCGCGCAATGCTGCGGGCTGTCTCCGCGTAATCGCCGGTAATCATCACCACGCGGATGCCCGCTTCCCGGCACTCGCGCACGGCATCCGGAACCGCCGGCCGCAACGGATCGGCCAGCGCGATCAAGCCCAGGAGCTCGAAGGTGAAATCGTGCTGATCGCCTGGCAGATTCTGCGAGCTGAAGTGCGACCTGGCGACCCCCAGCACGCGCAAACCTTCGGAAGCCAAGCCAGTCGCGGCGGCAAGCACTCCCATGACCTGTCCTTCCGGCAGATGGCACAGGTCGGCGATGGCCTCCGGGGCACCTTTGGCGGCGATGATGTAGTCGGTGCCGTCGGGCGAGCGCCATACCTGGGATATCGCAAGCAGGTGTTGTGCCAGTGGATACTGCCGGACCAGCGACCAATCGGCGTGCAGGTGCTCGGTGCCCGAAAGGGTACGTTCTCCCAACCGCTGGATCGCCAGATCCATGGGATCGTGCGCCTCGACCTGCGTTGAGAGCATGGCGAATTCCAGCAGATCGTGCCATTCCTCCGGCAGCGCGGCTGGCGTTGTGGCCGCTGAAACATCCAGCAATTCCCCGCCCGCGAAAAGACGGGTGACTTCCATTTGATTGCGAGTCAGCGTACCGGTCTTGTCCACGCACAGCACTGTGGCGGCGCCTAGCATCTCGATGGCCGGCATGTTGCGAGTCAGCACGCGCACGCGCGACATGCGCCACGCCCCCAGCGCCATGAAGACCGTGAGCACCACCGGCAGTTCTTCCGGCAATACCGACATCGCCATGGTTAGTGCGGCCAGGAATCCGCGCAGCCAGTCCCCGCGCGTAATACCGTAGATCACCGCCAGCAACGCGCACAGCGATAGTCCCGCCGCAGCCATGACTCGAACTACGCGCCGCGTGTCGCGCTGGACCAGACTCGGCTCGGAAACCACGTTTTGCAGGGTCTTGCCGATTTTGCCCAGCTCGGTTCCGAGTCCTGTGGCCAGTACGCGAGCCATGCCGGCGCCGTGAACCATCAAGGTTCCCGAATAAACGAAAGGAAGGTCGTCGCCGCCGGGCGGTTCCAAACCGGATGTCATCGAACTCCCCTCCGCTTGCTTGCGTACCGGAACCGACTCGCCCGTCAACAACGACTCATCCACCGCCAGATTCGTCGCCGAAAACAATGCGGCATCCGCAGGCACGCGGTCGCCCTCGGACAGCACGAGAATATCGCCAGGGACCACCTCGCGTCCCGCGATGCGTTGCCTATGGCCGTCGCGAATCACCAGCGCGCGCGGGCTGGAAAGATCGCGCAAAGCTTCGAGCGCCCGTTCGGTCTTGCGCTGCTGATAGATCTCGATGCCGATCACCAGGTTCACGAACACCGATAGAACCAGGGCCTCGCGGACGTCTCCCAGAAGAAAATAGATCGCGGAGCACGCCACCAGAAGCAGCAACATCGGCTCGCGCAGAATCTCGCCCGCGATACGCAACAGGTTCTTGGGCTTGGAAGACGGAAGCTCGTTAAATCCGCCTTCGCGCAGCCGCTTGGCGGCCTCTTGCCCGGATAAACCGGCGATGGTATCGGGCACCAGACTCACACGCGCCAGTCTACATTACTTGAGGCGCGTCGCCAGTTGTAGATTCGAAGTGATCCGGCGGTAGCCGTAGCCTATGTGCATGGGCAACGGCTTGGGACCCGACGTCTTGTAGGCTTCGCGGAGGTCGGGCTGCTCCATCCAGCGGAAGCTGCCGTAAGGCTGGTTGTAATCCCCATAAAGCTGCACCTTCCACTGGTCGGTTGCGAACTTTTTGAAGGGGAGACCGGAGTCATCCTGCAAAATCGCATCGCTAGCGCGCAGTAAAGCATCGCTGATGATGGAAAATCCGGGGTGATGCGGCATGTAAGAAGTCGCCTTCAGCATCGAAACCGCTCCATTCAGGCGCGAAAGGTACAACTGGAAGGGCGTATTCTCGCGCAGGCGATCGTTAGAAAGATTCACCGAGAAATAAAACAGGTGATGTACCGACGAATCGGCATCGTTCCGGAATTCGATTTCGACGCCCTTGTTGCCGTAGCGTGTGGACGCATGGTAATTCGGCGCGCGATCGATCACTTGGCCGGTTTCGTCCAGTCGCACGTAGCGAAAGCCCACGATGGTGCGGCCCGAGCGGACCAACAATTGCAAAATCGGCACCAGCAGCCCGTCGGTAACCTGACCGCGGAATTGGCGGTCCATTTGCCGCGTGATAAAAAAGCTACGTCCCAGCTCCGACGCCATGGTTTCGCGAATGGCGCTCAGGTACTCGGGCGTCAGCTTCGCGGCGATCTGACGCTCCGTGGGCAAGGTGCCGGCCGGCTCCAGCGCGACCATTACGTAAAGCGGATTGTGCGGGAAGTAGAGCGAGGCGGTCAGCGAGTCGGGGCCGCTGAAAGGATAGAACACCGTGCGGCTTTCGAGAGCCGGTGCGCTTAGCTCATCCGCCTGAAACTTGCGCAGCCCGGGAAGCTGTTCCCGCTCCGCTTCCTGCCAGGCGGCATCAACGATTCGCCGGTGCTCTTTCCAGACTTCGCTTTGCTCCAGGGCCGCGTAGGGGCTGCCGGGTGTTCCCGGCATACCGGCCAGGAATCGAGCCACGTCATTGGCCTCGCGGGCGTGGGGGACGCTGTCGTCCTGCTGTTGCTTCGGAAGGCTCTCCGCGGCTGCAACCCGGCGGGGCGAGCTACAACCACTGATCAAAAATGCCAGGGGAAGGAGAGCCAGGAGCGAACAGCGACGCAACATATGAGGGGAAATCGGCAGGATAGCAGATTTTGGACAAAGATTTGCTGATAAAGAAATAATCTTAATAAAACAGGAGGCGTGCCCGCAAGCACCCGCCCGATCCGCTTGACTCGTTGATGCTCCCGGCGTAGCGCACGGGCGCCTCCCACGTAGCCCAACCAGTGCCTACCGCGTGGCGTGCCCGCGCAGCCGGCCGCCGGCTCCCCCGCACGAAATCCTATTTCGCTTCGGCGGGAGTGGAGGTAGCGGGCCCTTGGCCCATGATCATCAAAACCGCCTCTTCGTCCCTTGCGCCGTCATAATGAATCTGCTTGCCGTAGTGCGTGACGAAGCTGCCGGCGGGAACCGGAGTGGTGTGGTCGGGATCGTATTTCGCTCCGGTGCCGACCCACCAGGTGCCCGAAATAACCGTGATGTAGCGATCATTCTGGTGGAAATGAGGACGGCTCGAATGATGCGGATGCCACTTGGTCAGAACCGCGTAGAAACCGGGCTTCGACGGATCGCCCACCATCACAGCGGTGGCGGAACCTTGTTCGGCTTCCTTCCACACGATGTCCTTCTTGTACTTGATGGCAATCGCCGCTGGGTTCAGCGCCGCCGGTGTGAGGTCGGCGGCAGTCACGGATCCGATCGCCACGAACGCTCCCAGTGTGAGCGCGGTCAACGTAAGTCGTCGCAATAGTAAGGCACTAGACATATAGATCTCCAATGCTTGGGGCTTTCTTTGGCTCAAAACCTCAAGCTCAGGGTAATGTAACACACTGCCCGGAGGCGTGCATTGAACGGGTCTTCAAAGCGGGCGCAGCTTCCCTTTAACGTGCCGCACCGCAATAGGCCCTCCCGGAGCGAGTCTGCAACCGCTTCCGGCGTCAGGGGGGCCGGAGCGACGTTAAGCATGTTGGATCCGCAAAGTAGATGCGGGCTTAGCGGCGCGCGGCTAGCAGCACATTTCTCGCGCTCTTCAGAGCGGTACGAAGGTCTTGCCGCGCGTCGTGCCAATAGCGCGAGAATACCAGGCTGCGCTTGTGATCCACGTAGTAGGCGAGCACACCGGCGGCGACGAATCCCGCGACCACCATGCCGATCAGTTTGGGGTCAGTGAATAGGCGCTTCGCAGCGTCGGACAGCGGTGTCCACTGAACAGTGACCGTATCGTAAATCAGCGTCCCCGCATTCTTCAGAACGATCCAGGGATTGCGGCGCGAGCCGGCGTCCGGGGGCACGGATGCAGCCAGAATCGTGAACAGACAGCTAAGCACATAGATGTAGTAGGCGATGCGTCCGATCAGGACAGTGCCCCGGACTTTATTTAAGTCAGTCCCGTACTTGCCATAAATCTGGTCCAGAGCCAATTTTACGGTTTGGGCGCGCACCACAAGAGCGGAGTCCTCCGCCGCCGCTTTAGCCGGATCGGGATCGTTACTAGGGGTAAATGTAATCGCGACGCTGGGCGCGAGCGTGCCCGGCGCGTAGCCGTCGGTGCCATGCGCGATTCGTTCGAGCACGCTCAAGTGGACGGCCGGCGGCATCGCAGTCTTCTGGTCGACGCACAGCTTCTGCATGTTGCGCGGCTTCCAGCGGTAGAATACACCCACCCCGGCGCGCGAATCGTACATCTTGTCATCCACGTTGCCGTGTTCCCAGTAATATTTCCGGTCGTCGGAGAGAATGCGCAAGCCGTTCTGCTGGGCTTTTTCCATCATCCAGTCGAGCGTAACCAGCGACATCCCTTGCTTGGTGTAACCGCCGCCCACATTCGAGTGCACGCCGGCAAACCACACCTGTTCGATATTGGGTTTGGCCTCCCATAGCACCGGCCCGAAGGCGGCACGCGCTTCATCGATACTGAGCGCGTGAACCGCTTGGTCAACTTTGTCGCTCAAGATCCGGTCGGGAAACTTGAAGCGACGGAATACCGCGTTGATCACATCGCTGGTGTGGAACGGTCCGCCGACGGCATCGACGGTGTCCCAGACGCCGATGAAGCGGATGCGAACCTCGCCCGGAAGACTGTGGGCGTGCTTGAAATCCGCCACCGCATCGGCATCCGGGCGGCGCAAGTGCAACGCGACAAGAACCCGATTGAGGACGCTCCCGAGCCAGGTTCTATATGACCGGCGATAGGTGCTATAGGCGTTCCATACGGCGGAACGCAGGGCGTCCGTAGTTGGCAATTTGTCGCGATCCAGGACGCCGCACTTGGCGATCAAACCCGCCAGTGTTCGCACAGTGAAAGCGCCCCGGCTAAAGCCAAAGAGGTAAATGCGATCCGCGGGTGTCGCGGCGTCGCCCGGATCGTAAACCCGGACCAGATCCATGTAGAGATTGCGAACGTTCTTTGCGAGGCCGAAGCCGAAGGCGCCACCCAGAAGTTTCAACGGCAGAAAGCTCTCCGTGCCGACTCCGTCGTCGTAAAACGCGATCTGCGGATCGAGGTTGGGTTCGATGCGATGGCCGTTGAGGTCGATCGCCTCAAACATTTTGAAGACATTGGTGCCGCGGTTCTTGATGGCGGTGTTCCCGGTCCCATCCGAGCAGATGATGATGTTCTTGGGCATACGCGACCTTTTCTATCACAGACGGCCCCACGTTTAGGACGCCTAGTACGTGAGTTGTTGACTCGACATCGCAAATCGCCGGGCGAAGCGGGTGATTGCGCGACCGCTCGACTGGTTTTTGGGGCATGTTTCCGGCAGGTCTCGTGGATGACTAGGCCAGTCCTATTGCGTGAACGGTTTACCGGTTCTTACTCTTCGTGGAGAGCAACGATCGGGTCCACGAGAGTCGCTCGGCGCGCTGGAATATGGCACCCGATTAGGACAACGCAGGTAAGCAGGAGCACGACGGCCGTAATTATGGCAGGATCAGTAGTCTTCACTCCGTAGAGCATGCTCGAAAGTATCTTTGTCACCGCCAAGGTGCCTACCACGCCGATCGCAATTCCCGCAAGCGCCAGCCGTGCGCCCCCGAGCACAATGAGACGCCAGACGGCGCGGGGTTGCGCGCCGAGTGTTATTCGAATTCCGATTTCCTTCGTCCGCAGACTTACGGTGTAGTTCATGACGCCATAGATTCCGATTGCGGCAAGCACGAGCGCAAGAAACGCGAACACTCCCAGCAAAAACGCGGAGAGTCTGCGAGGTGACAGTGAATTCGAAAGCAGATCCGTCAATTTCATCACTTGTGTTACCGGAAGGCTCGGGTCGTCTTTGTGGATTGAGTCGATAGCTGCCCGTGCAAGACTGGACGGATCGAGATCTGCACGAATGACTATATAGGGTGTTTGTCCACCACCTGCAAAGTAAACGTCTAGAGATGGTGTGGCGTCGAGCGCATACTGATGGACATTGCTAACTATGCCCACGATCGTGGACCAGCAAGGTTTTGGAAATAGCGAGCAGAGGTTTATGCGCTTTCCGATGGGATCAAGATTTGGCCAGAACCTGTGAGCCAGTTCTTCATTTACAAGGATGTTGTCGCCGCCATAGTCTCGTTGGTCAAACCAGCGGCCCTTGCGCAGTGGAATGTTCATTGCCGCGAAATATCCCAAGCTCACGGAGCGAACTTCCGCAACGGGGCGTGCCCCTGCATCGGAGACTGGCTGGCCTTCGACGACAAATCTCGATGCAGCACGCAACTCTGAACCAAGCGGCAGTACGTTGATCGCTCCCACGGCCCTTACCCCTGGCAATCCTTGGATGTGCTCCGTCATCTGTGCTAGTTGAAGGGATTGTTTTCGGGCTAGTTCGGTCCGCTGTTCGCGCGACATCTTAGTCAATTCACTCTGCGGAACGGCTGGCTGGTCTAACTCGAGGGAGAGCACTTGATCCGTTTGAAAACCCGGATTCACGCTGAGGACACTATAGAAGCTGCGAAGAAGTAAGCCAGCTCCAAGCAGAAGTACCATCGCCAGAGCAATCTCAGATACTACGAGAACGTCTCTGATTCTTCGAGCAGTGGACGTAGTCGATGTTCTTGTTCCTGCCTTCAGCACAGAGTACGAATCCTGTTTGAGGATTTGAAGCGCTGGAATGAGGCCACATAGGATTCCGGTAAAAAGCGATGTCGCGGCGGTGAAACCCAGCACCCACCAATTGAGTGTTGCGCCTCTTACGACTGCCAAATTGGACGGAACCAGAATGTCTATGAGCCGCAGTGCTGCACCTGCCAGAATGAGTCCGAGAGCGCCACCTAGTCCCGTGAGTAAGGTGCTCTCAATCAATAACTCCGCCGTTAACCTCGGCAGAGTTGCCCCCAGAGCGATCCTTAACGCGATCTCCTTTTGCCGCACTGCATTACGCGCAAGAATCAAATTCATAACGTTCGCACAAGCAATCAAAAGCACGAATACGACAGCGCCAAAAAGAACTAGGAGCACGGGACGCAGCTTTTCGGCGGAAGGATTTTGCATGGGTCCCACGAAGACTTTCCAGTTCGTGTGCGTATCTGGGAATGCGCCTGCTTCCTGACGGTTGAGGATCTCAAGCTCTGCTTGAGCTCTCGATATCGCAATGCCATCCTTTAGCCGCCCAACAACGGTAAATTCGTGATGCACGTGGCTGGTCAGGTCGTCTCCATATTGACCGACTGGCAACCACAGATCCGCCGCTGGAGCCAACTGGAAGGACGCAGGCAACACGCCAGCCAGCGTATAACCTCTTCCGTCCAGCATGATCGTGCGCCCTACAACTGAGCCAACCGATCCGAAATGGCTTTGCCATAACCGATGGCTGATCAACACAGCGGGTGCGGTCCCTGGTTTGTCTTCTTCTGGAGTAAAAGCGCGACCAATAATAGGTTGAATTCCAAGTAGAGGAAAGAATCCAGATGTCGCATACCTTGCTTCCAGACGTTCCGGCTCGCCTTCGCCAGTCAGATTGAAGCCCTGCGGAAGATCTACATAGGCCGCCATACTGGAGAAACTTTGGGCTTGCTTTTCAAAATCATAAAAATCACCTGGTGATAACCCAAGTTGCGAAAAGCCAGCATAATTCGTGTACGTGTTCCATATATGCATTAGACTTCGGGAATCCCGATATGGCAGTGGCTGAAGAAGGACCGCTTGGACCACGCTGAAGATCGCCGTGGTCGCTCCAATACCAAGCGCTAGCGTCAGAACGGCAACTGCTGTGAAGCCTGGAGTCTTCATCAGAACGCGCAAGGAATATCGTAAGTCCTGCGTCATTGAGACTACGATAACAGGGGCGTGGGGGTGACTGACCGAGGTCGACCATCGATTCTTTGGTAGCTGTCGATGAATTCCTAGCCTATTGCGCCAGGCCCATATCGTCGCCCGCTTTCGGTTCGCGCTTGGGATAAGGCGTGACGATATCGATTTCCTTGTCGCCCGCCTTTGGCAGCGCAAAGGCCACCAGCGTCTGATGGAATACGAAATTGTCGTTGGCCGAGCGGCGGCGTGCATTGCCCGGACCGCCGGCGGCGATCACAACATATTGACGGCCATCCTTGCCGATGTAGGTCATCGGCCCGGCATTGGATGAAGTCGCCATCTTGGTCTGCCACAGCAATTTGCCGGACGCGGTGTCGTACGCATGGAAGCGGTCATCCGTGGCCGCCCCGATAAATACCACGCCGCCACGGGTAACCAGGGAGGGCCCGATATTGGTGGCGCCGATTTCCTTGGCCTTTTCGCCATATTCGACATCCAGCGCACCCAGTGGCACGCGCCAGACTATCCCTCCGGTTGCCAGATTCACTGCTACCAGCTCGCCATCACGGCCGCCTGCACAGGTGCGGCCATCACTGTCGGAGAAACGCTTATAACCGGAGGAAAAGCTATAGGAATCGTTGCCCTTCACGGCCTTGGGGCCCTCGGTCACCTGGATCATGGTCGGCATGTTGACGACATTGGTGATGGCATAGCCGCGATCCAGATCGATCGACGCCCCGCCCCAGTTGATGCCGCCGATCGCGCCGGTGTTCATGACGGTCCAAGCGCCATTCTTGGCGGGCGGCAGAAAGGGGCCGCCCTCCTTGAGGCCATTCTTGTCCCACACTGCCTTGCAGTCGGCATTCGAGTGCGGCGACAGGTTGCTGAGATGGTCGCGGTCAATGGTCATCTGCGCCAGCGGCGGCGGAAATTGCGTGAAGGGCTGCGTGCGAGAGGTTTTCTCACCCGGCACGTCGCTCTGTGGCACCGGCCTTTCTTCGTAGGGAAAAAGCGGCTTGCCGGTCTTGTCGTCGATGATCCACATCATGCCTTGCTTGGTGGTCTGGACGATGACCTTAACTTTTTTGCCATCCTTGGTGATCTCGACCGGCACGGGCGGCGCCATCGTGTCCTGGTCGAAGAGGTCGTGGTGATGATTCTGGAAACCCCATATGATCTTGCCGGTCATGGCATCGAGGGCGAACGTGGAATCGCCGCCAATATTGTCACCGGGACGCCAGATGCCCACCAGGTCGGGACTGGGCGAGTCGGTGGGCGTATAGACAATGCCGTTCTTCTCATCCAGCGCCATGATGCCCCAGGTGCCGCTGCCTACGACTTTCTGTGTGTCGGGTCCCCAGCTATCTGCGCCAGGCTGGCCGGGACCGGGGATGAGGCGCGTGGTCCATACCAGCTTGCCCGTGCGGAGATCGATGGCATGCGGGTCGGCTGGCTGGGCCGGTTCCGGAAGGAAGCCGGTGGCGCCCGAAACGATGATGAGATTCTTGTAAATGATCGGGGGCGAGCCGGGGAACACGCCGCCGCCGCCGGTTTCTGGAGCGGCGGGGTTGGGCAGGCCGATGCCATAGCCGGTCGTTGGCCAGTCGCTGGAGAACTCACCGGTCTTGGGATCCAGGCCGTACATGTTGTGGCCCCACAGCGCCACGATGCGCGGCTTCATCGTGCCGTCGCCGGCCCAATAGGCGAAACCGCGCCGGTCCAGATGTCCCACTCCGCCGGACGGCGCCTTGTGACGCCAGATTTGCTTGCCGGATTCAGGCTCGAGCGCGACAACATCAGTGGTGCCTGGTTCCGACACGATCAGCAATCCGTCAATCAGCAGCGGTGTGATTTCCCAGGAGCGGCCGAAGGTGCCCGGGTCCCACACCCATGCGGGCTTCAGTTGGGAAACATTCGCGGCCGTGATCTGCTGTAGTGGCGAGAAATGGGTGCGCGCTGTGTCGCCGCCCCAGTCCTGCCAGTCGGTTGCTTTTACGGTTTGCGCGTCGGCGCTGGTACTAGAAACCGCCAGGGCAGCCAGACAGGCTGCTGCCATCACGGCGTTCAAGGATGTTTTTCCAACCGGCCTCTTCATGGTTCGGATTTCCTTTCCGAACTATTGTAGTGCCGCGGATTGCGCCCGGGTGGCCGGACCCGGAAGTTTAAGCGGGCGGCTGTGACCGGACGACCGCTAGACTAGTTTTTGTGCGCGTCTTGATTTCTGCGGGGGAAGCTTCGGGGGACCTGTACGCTTCGCGGCTGGTCGAGGCGTTGAGGTCGCGCCATCCTGACGCCGAGTTCTTCGGATGCGCTGGTCCGCGGATGCAAGCGGCTGGCGTGGAAGCAGTAGTGGACGCGCGCTCGCTGGCGGTGGTCGGGATCGTCGAGGTGCTGGGCCATATCCCGCGCATCTACGGCGAGTTTCGCAAGCTGGTGCGGGCGGCCAAGACACGGCAGCCGGACCTGGCCATCCTGACGGATTCGCCCGATTTCCACTTGCGGCTAGCGAAAAAACTGCACGCACTGGGAGTGCCTGTGGTTTACCTGATCGCTCCGCAGGCGTGGGCGTGGAGGCAGGGCCGGGTGAAAGTGATGCGGCGAACGTTGACCCGGCTGTTGTGCATTTTCCCCTTCGAGGAGCACTTTTTTCAAAAGCACGGGGTTCCTACGACATTCATAGGACACCCGCTGGCGCGGATCGTGAAGCCGTCGTTGACACGCGGCGACTTTTTCGAAAGGTCTGGGTTCGCGCCGGATGATCGGTTGGTCGTCCTGCTGCCAGGCAGCCGCCACGGCGAGGTCGCGCGCCACATCCCGTACCTGCTGGACGCGGTTAAACGGATGCAGGCGGTCACACAG
>Ga0207667_10008612_pt1 | contig 12101 bp, 15 predicted proteins | sample KBSCornC52_FD_184301 | JGI IMG/M metagenome (GOLD analysis project Ga0207667, IMG submission 184301) | Corn rhizosphere microbial communities from Kellogg Biological Station, Michigan, USA - KBS Corn C5-2 (SPAdes) (version 2) | ecosystem: Host-associated > Plants > Roots > Rhizosphere > Soil ...
CTTCTTTACTGTGGGACTGCCGCCGGTCCTGCGCGATCTGCGCCAGTTCTCCAACGACCTTCCGGAGCGCATTCCCGCAGCCGCCGCCCGCCTGAAGAAGTTACCCTTCGCCGACAGAATCGGTGTCGATGAGCTTGCACGCCGCGCAGAAGGCGCCGTCACGACCTCCGCCACCTATCTTGTCGGGGCGCTTCCCACGTGGCTTTCGCACGTCTTCGAGATCCTCACCACCGCCTTCCTCTCGATCTACTTCATGATCGAAGGCGACCGCGCCTACGGCTTCTTCCTCTCGCTTTTTCCTCCCATCCAGCGCCGCCGCCTTCAGGACACGCTTCACCAGGCCAATCTCAAAATCAGTAAATGGCTCATCGGGCAGGGACTGCTCATGCTCATCCTCGGCGTCTCCAGCACCATCGTCTTCGGCCTGCTCCACGTCCGCTACTTCCTGCTCCTCGGCTTTCTCATGGGCCTGTTCAATATCATTCCCATCGCTGGCGGCATCTTCACGATCATTATCGCCGCGGGCGTGGCCGCGCTCGACTCCTGGGCCAAGATGGCGGGCGTCCTTATCTTTTATGTCATCTACATCAATATTGAGAACGTCTACCTTACGCCCCGCATCATGAGCTCCAGCGTCAATCTCATGGGACTTACGGTGCTGATTGCGCTGCTTCTGGGAACCTCGCTTGCCGGCATTGCCGGCGCGCTGGTCGCCGTCCCTACCGCGGCCCTTATCGCCGTCATCCTTCAGGAGTATGCGGTTCAGCAGGACCAGCGCTAGCAGACGCTAACGCTCAACTTTTTTCTGCGCGGCAACGTCTGTCATAACACGGTATGTCACCACTTCCGAACTTTGGTGTAATGTAGTTCAGCCTTATTTTTCTGTAACACTTGTTCCCGCACCTGCTTATGAGCCTATCGACATCCACGCCGACCTTCCCACAGCCCGCGCGCTCGAACCTGCTCGTGCCGGTCCTCGTCGCCTTTCTGGTTCTCGGCATTCTTATTGCGCTCGTCGTGCGGCTCACACCCGAGAAGACAGCCAATCTCTCCGTCTCCCACACCATCGTCTTTCCCACCCACACTGAGATGGGGTCCGGCTCCATTCTCGTCGGCCAGAAACAGTCCGAAGACGATCTCTACGTCCTGACCACACTGCGCATCGACGACCGCACGCGCTTTCCGATCTTCATCAAGGACTATACCGCGACCCTTACGACCGAAGATGGCCAACCTATCACCACAAGCGCCGTCGAAAAGGACGACATCCCCAATCTGCTTGTCTCCTTCCCCGGCCTCAAACCTCTGGTGACCACGCCGCTGCTACGCGAAACCGTCATCGATCCCGGCCAATCCGCCGAAGGCATGGTCATTCTCCACTTCCCCATCACCCAGTCCGTGTGGGACCACCGCCGCACCACCGTGCTCAACGTAAACCTCTATCACGCAGGAGACCAGCCCGTCATCATCACGCGCAAGTCGGAGATCACCCATCCGACCTATACGCCGCCTCCAACATCGGTTGATAAATGACCCGTCGCCGCTTCATCGCAGACGCCTGGACTGCCACCACCGCTACACTTACCGGAGACCAGGCCGCCCATCTGGCCCGCGTTCTCCGCGCCGAACCTGGACAGGTCTACGATGTCGTCGCCAACGGCTTCCTCCACCGCGCCGAAATCACCAGCGTCAACCCGTCCGAAGTCCGCTTTGCCCTCCACGAAGAACTGGAAACCGACGCTGCCCTGCCACTTCATCTCCTGCTAGCGGTCTTAAAGTTCGATCACATGGAATGGGCCATCGAGAAGGCCACTGAACTGGGTGTCTCCCGCATCACGCCCATCCTCGCCCGCCGCACCGAAAAGCATCTCGCGCAGGCCGCGGCCAAACGCGCCGAACGCTGGCGCCGCATCGCGCTTGAAGCCTCCAAGCAATCCCGCCGCGCCACCATACCCGAGATCGCAGACCCCGCCTTGCTCAAAGCCGCGCTTGAACAGGAGACCAGCCCCGACCGCATCCTGCTGAGCGAAACCGAGCAGCAAACCACCATCACTGCTGCCCTAAGCGCCTCAGTTCGACCTACGGGTTACGAGTCCGTCGCTCTGGCCATAGGTCCGGAAGGCGGCTGGACTCAGGAAGAAATGGCTCTCTTCACCCAGCATCAATGGCAACCTGTAACCCTCGGCCCCCGCATCCTCCGCGCTGAAACGGCGGCCATCGCCGCCATTGCCATAGCCAGCACAACTCTCAGTCTCCAAAGATAGTAAAGCTCTCCCGATTACGTGGAAGTTTTCCTTCCTACCGGCTTCGCCTTAGCCGCGCGCTTCTTCGCCGGAGACCCTGCAAGCAGGGATGTCCAGCGCATCCGGGGCTGGGCCTTCCGCGAGGCCTGCGCCTTCCTGATGGCCAGCCGTGCCACCGCATCCACGATCCAGTCGAAGCTGGCCTTGCCGACGGAGTGCAGGTCGGCGTCCGGGGCCGGGTTCATAAAGTCGATGGCGTAAGGGACGCCGTCTTGGACGGCGAACTCGACCGTGTTCAGGTCGTAGCCCAGCGCGCTACAGAGAGTGCGTGCGTCCTTCTCAACCCGCCTGAGCAGCTTTTTGTCATAGGCGGGCCCGTCGAGCATGTAGCGCTGCTCGTGCGGGCGGCGCGGATCGTAGGCCATCGCGCGCACCTCCGACTGGCCGACGACGAAGCAGCGGAAGTACTGCTGGAAGTCGACCGCAGCCTGGAGCATCATGCACAGGTCACGGGTCTGGTCATAAGCGCGGAAGAACTCCTCGGGCGAATGGACCTGATGGACATCGCGCCAGCCGCCGCCGTTGTGGGGTTTGAGAAAGGCAGGAAAACCGATGTGGGCGAAGATACTGTCCCAGTCAAGGGGATACTGGAGGTTGCGGAGCGAGCGGTCGTTGATATTCGGCGGAGAGTGCTTGTGGGGCAGAAGCGCCGTCCGGGGAACGGCCACGCCGAGTTTTGCGGCGAGGGCATAGTTGAAGAATTTGTCGTCCGCCGACCACCAGAACGGATTGTTGATGACATACGTGCCGGTGAGCGCGGCGTTCTTAAGGTAGGCACGGTAGAAGGGCAGGTCATGCGAGATGCGATCGACGATGACCGCATAGCCGGAAGGCTCGGCCATTCGGATGCCGCCGAGATGCACGAATTCAGCCTGAACACCATCGATCTCAAACGAGTTGATCTTGTCTACAAGTGCTCCGGGAAAGGTGTTTTCTACGCCGAAGAGGACGCCGATTTTCTTCATTGGACCATCCATTAGAGATACGCCTGCATCATCTTCCGCCACGAGGGCCAATCATGGCCGGCTTCACCACCCCAGACCTCCAGACGGACAGGGACTCCTTTGTCGCGCATCAGGCCCGCAAGCCTCTCGTTCTGATCACGGCCCTGATCCCGTATCCCGGTGGCGAGGATGTACGCATTGTGACGAAGACGGTTGAGAAACCAGGGATCGTTGAGGTTGGGAAGGTAGTGGAAGGGGAGGTTGAAGTAGGCGTTCTGGTCGTAGTAACCATTGAGGAATTGCTCGGCATCGAAGGCACCGCCCATCGAGAGCAGCGAGGTGAAGATGTCCGGGTGGCGGAGGGCCAGGTTGACCGCATGATAGCCGCCGAAGCTGCAACCGATCGCCGCCAGACCGGGCGCGCCGTTTTGTCCGTGAATGAAGTGCAGGACCTCCTCAAGCAGGTATGCCTCGTACTGGAGCTGCCGGGCGATACGCTGGCGCGGCCTGATGCCGCGGCCGTACCAGCTTTCGGAGTCCACTGAATCGACACAGAATAGCTGAAGGCGGCCATGCTCGAGCTTTTCGGCGACAGCGGCGACCATGCCGCAGTCTTCAAACTGGAAAAATCGTCCGCACGACGTTGGAAAGACAAGCGCCGGAGTTCCGGAGTGGCCGAAGACGAGCAACTCCATGTCGCGGGCGAGCACGGGTGAGTGCCATTTGTGATATTCGCGTTTCATGCGCTTCTGTTCTGATCGTAGTGTACGGGAACGGCAGTAACTTATTGAGGAGAGCGAATTTTGGCTACAGAGCATTGCGAAAACGCCTGGTTTCCGCGATACTTAGGTGTTGGGCTGAGTCTGTCTGTTCCCTGTCCGGTGAAGCCGGAGGGCCTCGTGATGTCACCCAAAATACAAGTTCTGAAAGGCATTTCCTGTGTTGATGATTCGTTTGGCGCGCGTTGGAGCGCGTAAGCAGCCTCACTATCGCGTTGTGGTGATTGAGAAAGACCGCGCCCGCAATGGGCGTTCGGTCGAAGTGGTGGGCACATACAATCCGCGCACCAGCCCGGCAACGGTCGACCTGAAACGCGACCGCATCGAGTACTGGACAAAGAACGGTGCCCGGTTGTCGGACCGCGTCGAGAAGCTCTTGTCGCAGACTCCAGCAGCCGCCGCCGAAACAGCAGCGGCCTGAAGTTACTCAATGCAATCTTTAGGAACCTGTTTTGAGGTACCCAAAGATTGCTGGCATTATAGGTTCCCTTGTATCGCTTCAATAAATCGCTCACGTAGACTCCTTGGTGTTACACACCTCTTGACAAGGGGTGTAAAGTGGAGGACATTTCGGGGGTTAGCCCGCGTTTCTCCAGATTCGCTGTTTCGCTCGCTTTAGCATGGCCTGAAAGGTCCCGCACCAGATGGGACAAAGGGTTGAGCATGAGTGTCACACTGTGATTCCCCAGGAGGATGTGTTTGATGATGACCCAGACCACGGAGTTCGGGGCAGGAGACGAGTCTGCAAGGGACGATATGACGGAACTCGTAACTGAGATTGCTCGCGCCTTGGTGGACAGTCCAGAGAGTGTCGTTGTTGAAACACTGCGGGATGGCGATGGGACGGTTCTGCGGCTGCACGTTTCGCCAGGCGATGTAGGCAAGGTGATCGGCAAGCAGGGTCGGACGGCGCGCTCGATGCGAACGATATTGAGCGCGGCGAGTATGAAGCTGAAGCACCGCTACTCGCTGGACATTGTCGAAGAAGGCAAACAGCAGCAAGCCTCTTAATATCTTTTGCCATTCTGCTGCATAGTGCAGGAGCGGACAGCTTCGCTGCCGGTCTCGCTGAGATTGTTGACCTGATGAGTGAGCGTTCTCCATCGTGGGTGGTGCTGGCCCATCTTTTGCGGCCACAGGGGCGCAAAGGCGAGGTGCTGGCGGAACTGCTTACCGATTTTCCAGATCGGTTCGAACAGCGGGAGCGAGTGTTTTTGGGGCCTGCCGACTTTGATGGCGATGAGGCAGCGGCCCGTCCGGTTGAGGTTGTGTCCCATTGGCTTCCCGTGGGGAAGAGCGAAGGGCGCATCGTGCTTCGGTTCGCTGGGATCGATTCGATCACGGACGCTGAATCGATCGCGGGGCTCGACGTGATGGTTCCGCACGAGGAACGGATAGCGCCGGAGGATGACGCAACCTACATCAGCGAGTTGGTTGGATGCACGCTGTACAACGGCCCTGCCGCGGTTGGGATAGTGACCGACGTGCAGTTTGCAATGACGGCCGATGGCACTCGGCGGCTCGATGAGGCTGCCCCGCTGTTGGCAGTTGCTTCGGCTGAAGGGGATGAGATTCTGGTGCCTTTTGCGAAGGCGTTTCTTGTAAGGGTCGACGTGGCGGCTAAGCGGGTGGACATGGTTTTGCCCGAAGGATTGATTGAGGTGAATCGATCGAGCCGAGCCAGCGGTGAGAAGGTGAACCGGAAGTAGAATACTGTTGAGCCGGCTGACCCTTATGCGTTTCGATATCATTACAATCTTTCCTGGTTTCTTCGTGGGTCCGTTGGACTATGGGATTCTGAAGCGGGCGCGCGCGGCTGGACTGGCGGAGGTCCGGACGCACGATCTGCGGAACTTCACGCATGATCGCCACAAGACGGTGGACGACCGGCCCTTTGGTGGCGGCGAGGGCATGGTGCTGAAGGCAGAGCCTATCTATGATGCGGTTGCTTCACTGAATATTTTATCTAAGGCAGAGCGCGATACGGCGAAGGAGACGGTGATCCTGCTGTCGGCGCAGGGGCGTCCCTTTACTCAGGTGGTGGCGCACGAACTGGCGGCTGCGGAGCGGGTAGTCATTATCTGCGGACGCTACGAGGGCGTGGATGAGCGCGTGAGTGAGATGCTTTGCGATCGGGAGATCTCGATTGGCGACTATGTACTTTCCGGCGGCGAGTTGGCGGCGGCGGTAATTGTGGATGCGGTAGTCCGGCTGCTGCCGGGGGCTCTGGGGAACCCGGATTCTTCGCGGTTCGAGAGCTTCGGAGCGGAGGATGCAGGCGCTGACTCCGGCTCGGATGATGGGCCTCCGCGCTCCACGTATGGCTCAGGCGGGCTGCTCGATTATCCGCATTACACAAGGCCGGCGGAGTTCCGCGGCGTCTCGATTCCGGAGACGCTGCTCGGGGGCAACCATGAGGCGATCCGTCAGTGGCGGCGGCGGATGGCGCTCAAGAAGACGCTTATGAACCGGCCTGACCTGCTCGATAAGATCGCGCTCAGCGACGAGGACCGCGAGATACTGGACGAGCTGCGGTTTGAGGATACACAGGCGTAAGACCGTCTACAGCACTTGTTTAGTGAGAGATTCGCCCCTCAATCGCGCAATTTCGTGTACACTGAAGGTCGAGTCCAAACACAAGAAAGTTCCTGTCATGTCCATTCATCCCATTATGCAGAAGCTGTCCGCTAAGGTTGCGCGGACCGATCTCCCCGAGTTTGCCCCTGGCGACACCGTCCGCGTTCAAGTGAGGATCCGCGAAGGCGAGAAAGAGCGGTTGCAGGCGTTCGAGGGCATCGTGATTGCCTGCCGTCAAGGCGCGCAGGGCACGTTTACCGTCCGCAAGATGAGCTTCGGCCAGGGCGTCGAGCGCATTTTCCCCTACAACTCGAAGGTCGTCGATAAGGTCGAGAAGGTCCGTTCCTACGAGGTCCGTCGCTCGAAGCTGTTCTACCTGCGCGGTCTGCGCGGCAAGGCTGCCCGCCTGCGCGAGGTTGAGCGCGCCGCTAAGTAAGCTTCCTCATTTTTTGTCCACAAAAGCCACGGCTCCGGTCGTGGCTTTTTCTGTCCACAGGACGGAGTTATACACTCGTTGCTGAAGAGTATGGCTTCGACTTCCTCGGTTCGCGCTTCGAAATCGGTGACGGCAGCAACCGCAAAGCAGCGGATGCTGAAGCAACTGGTGTGCAGCGATGCCCCGGAGCAGGCATTGCGGTACCGCGGATTTCAGCGGATTGCCGGAGTGGATGAGGTAGGCCGCGGCGCGCTGTTTGGGCCGGTAGTGGCGGCGGCCGTAATTCTGCCCGAGTGCATGGATGAGCTGGCAGCAGCGGGTCTCAAGGACTCGAAACAACTGCCGCGCGAGGAGCGGGAAAGTCTCGACGCGCTCATTCGCCGGATGGCGCTCGCGGTGTCTGTGGCGGAGATCGACGCGGCGACGATCGACCGGGTGAATATCTATCAGGCGACGCGCATGGCGATGCTCGTCGCTGTTCAAGGTCTGCCGCTCGCACCCGATCATCTGCTGATCGACGCTATGCGGCTGGACCATCCGTGCAGGCAGACCAAACTGATCTACGGCGATGCATTGAGCTTTTCGATCGCTGCGGCTTCTGTTGTTGCGAAGGTACACAGAGATGCCTTGATGCGGGAGATGGATGTCGCTCATCCGGTGTATGGGCTGGCTTCGCATAAGGGTTATGGAACGCCGGAACATCGGCGGGCGCTCAAGGAATTTGGCCCTTCGGCGCTGCACCGCAGGACGTTTGCTCCGGTTCGGGCGGTGGATCCGGACGCATCGGTCGAAGAGCAGGTTGCGATGGAATTGATGTTCGACGATGCAACGCTGGAGGACGCAGAGTGGGCTTGAAGTTGATGTGTGTCGTGGCGCATCCGGACGACGAATGTTTTGCCTTTGGCGGGGCGCTGGCATTGGCGGCGGACCATGGAATTGAGACTTACGTGCTCTGCCTGACGGATGGGCAGGCGGGGAGCTATCGGGGTGATGCAGACTCAGGTGAAGCGCTGGGCAGGATGCGACGGGAGGAATTGGCCGCCTCGTGCAAGGTGCTGGGCGTAAATCAACATGAGCTGCTGGATTATCATGATGCGCGGCTTGAGTTTGTGAGTTTTTCTGAGGCCGCCGGGCGGCTGGTGGAGCGGATGCGCCGATTCAAACCGGATGTGGTGATTACGTTCGGCGGCGATGGCGGCCTGAATACGCATCCCGACCACATGGTGGTCTCCGCTCTGGCAACGTCGGCATTTCACTGGAGCGGGCAGACTAAACGCTATCCGGAGATAGGTGCGGTGCATCAGGCGCGGCGGCTGTATTACGTAAGCACGAACTTCTTTCTGCCCGGGCGAGTCGCTCCAAAGCCGATCCCGTGGACGGTGAAACTGGACATTCGCCGCGTGCAGAAGCGAAAGGCCGAGGCGTTCCGGCAGCATACTTCGCAGATGCCGCTGGTTGAGAAGACCAAAGCAGACTTTGAGAAGTATGGCGTCGAGGAGTTCTACACGCTGGTAGCCACTACCGAGCCGCAGCCTGCGAGGCAGATGACGGACTTGTTTGAGGGACTGACGTAGCCGGCACTTCCCTTCTTACTTTTGAAAGCTATGGAGAACTTTGGAACAGAGACGGCAACGAACCCGCTCGCCTTATTCACTGCGTGGTTGAGCGAAGCGGAGAAGGCTGAACTAAACGATCCGAATGCGGCGGCACTGGCCACGACTACGGCAGACGGCGCGCCGAGCGTACGGATGATTCTGATCAAGCATCTGGATGAGCGCGGTTTTACCTTCTATACAAACGCCGAGAGCCGGAAAGGCTTGGAACTGGCTGCAAACCCCAGGGCCGCGTTGTGTTTTCACTGGAAGAGTCTGCGGCGGCAGGTGCGTGTGGAAGGCACGGTCACAGAGCTTCCCGTAGCCGAGGCAGATGCATATTTTCATAGCCGGACACGAATGAGTCAGTTGAGCGCCGCAGCTTCACAACAGAGCCGCGTGCTCGAAAGCCGCGAGGCGCTTGAAGAGCGGGTGCGAGAGTTAACGCATCAATTTCCGGCGGAGATCCCCCGGCCCTCTTACTGGAAGGGATACCTGCTAAGGCCAGGGCGGATCGAGTTCTGGGCGCAGGGAGTAGCGCGGCTGCATGACCGTTTTCTGTTCGTCCGTTCCGGAGAGAGCTGGGTCAAGGAGCGGTTGTTTCCTTAGTCGGTACGGAGTCGTCTGCTTCCGATTGAATCATCTTGTATTTCTCAGCTATCCGATCCAGATCCGCATCGGATAGATGCTCAATATCGATCATCTGGTTTTTTGCCGTGCTTATCGAGTGGATAAGTTCGTCGAGTTTGAGATTAATGGCGCGGGCATCGCGGTTCTGCGTGTTCTGGATGAGAAAGACCATGAGAAATGTGATGATGGTCGTGCCTGTGTTGATGATGAGTTGCCAGGTATTGGAATAGTGGTAGATGGGGCCCGTAATCGCCCAGACGACGATGATGCCGATGGCGACGAGGAAGGCCCATTGCGAGCCCAGATAGATCGAGGTATAGGAGCAGAAGCGTCCGAATCTGGCTTTCGATGAGGTTGATGCATTTTTGTCCTGGGTGATCATACGACTTCTCTCAATGCAGGTTTGTGCGCAGCCTCGACCGTTAGATGCGCAATGATGCCTCAGCAGACGGTCTCGTTTGCGGAATGCTGAACCACCTGTCGCATGAGACGCTTGCAAAGGGTGGACGGAACCACGTAGTTTGTTTGGACTGAGAATGAAATCATTTTTGAGACAGCATGGAGAACCATGATGAGCGATGAGTCGGTAGGGCGGCGGGCGTTTTTGAAGGGCGCGGCAGGCGGGATGCTTTCCGCTGGAATGCTGAGCGGCTTTTCAGGCGCGGCATTTGGAATGGAACCGGGGAATCCGCTGGACCCGCGTGTGGTACATGAGGTTGTGGAAGCTGGACAGAATGCCGGTGCGAAAGCGAAGTATTCGGTCAAGTTTGCTGTGTGCGGGATGAGCCACGACCACATCTATGGGATGGTGGGAGCGATTCAGCGGGGTGGCGGCATCATGGTGGCAGCTTACGGCTCGGAGCCGGATAAAGTCGCGGCATTTACCAGGCGCTTTCCGGACGTGAAGATGGTGCGGTCGGAGAAGCAGATTCTTGACGATCCTTCGATTCAACTGGTTCTGACCTCGGCGAGAAACGTGGACCGCGCACCGCTGGGCGTGAAGGTGATGAAACGCGGCAAGGACTTTTTGACAGACAAGCCGGGCATTGTCACGCTGGAGCAACTTGCCGAGGTAAGGAAGACCATTGCAGAGACGCACCGAATCTATGGGATTCTTTACAGCGAACTGCTGGAGGTCCCGGCAGCCGTGAAGGCTGGCGAATTGGTGCAGGCTGGCGCGATTGGGCGGGTGATTCAGACGATCAATATCGCTCCGCATCAGATTTATCAGCAGGGCGGGACGAATGGAGGCGGCGGCGGCAGGCCGGAGTGGTTCTGGGACCCTGCGCTGTACGGAGGGATTCTCTGCGACATCGGATCGCACCAGGCGAATCAGTTCCTGTTTTATACGGGATCGAAGGAGGCGGAGGTGGTGGCTTCGCAGGTCGCTAACGTCAATCACCCTGACCATCCGAAGTTCCAGGACTTCGGCGACATGATGCTGCGCGGCGACCGTGGGTTTGGATATGTGCGGGTGGATTGGTTTACGCCGAAGGGGTTGGGGACGTGGGGCGATGGACGGCTGTTTATTCTGGGGACAGAGGGGTATATCGAACTGCGGAAGTATGCAGACATTACAGGACGCAAGGGCGGAAACCATCTGTTTATCGTGGACCAGAAGCAGGCTCGGTATATCGACTGCAATAATGTGCCGCTGCCGTTTGGGCCACAGTTTGTTTCGGACATCGTAAACCGCACGCACACGGGTCAGGACCAGGCGCAGGCGCTGCTGACGGCTGAGGTAGTCATCAAGGCCCAGATGAAAGCGCAGACGGTGCATCTGAAGGCTTAGCGAGCAATCGCAGCCTGCACCGGCTTGGGCTTGCTGCGTTTCTTGATGGCCGTGTAGGCGATGCGCGCCGCAAGAAGCATGGCGAGAACCGCGGTATCTTTCCACGGGGTGCGGACTCCGGCCTTGACCAGCCACCAGAAATGGATGACGGCAGCGATGGCCGCAACGTAGATAAGGCTGTGGAGCCGCTGCCAGTTCTTGCCGCCCATTGCGCGCAGGATAAAGGCCGGAGAGGTGACGGCGAGCAGGAAGAGGATGAACCAGGCGAGGAGTCCCACCTGGATGAAGCGGCGCTTGACGAGGTCGTCGAGGATGCCCGGCCAGACCTGTTTCCACTGGGTGATGAGTTCGCCGGGATGGCCCGCGCGCAGGCTGCCAATCGCCATCGGGAGATCGTAGCCGGAGAAGAGTAAGATGTAAGTGGAGAGATGCAGCGTCGCGTAGAAGAATGCATAAAGGCCGACGAGGCGGCGGAAGCGGACAAGCCACGCAATCTTTGGCGAGAGACGGCGGACTGGGGTGATGGCGAGGCAGGCGAGCAGGATGTAGAGCGTCCAGTCGCCGGTGAAGTGCGTGATGTAATTCACCGGGTCAGCGTTGAGCGCAAGCCCGCCGGAGGTATAGAAGTGCAGCAGCCAGAGGAACGGCGCAAGGCACAGCAGATGGACCAGAACCTTGAGGACGATAATGGCGCGTTTAGGCATGATTTAGCTTGCGGTGAAGAAAGAGAGCCTCTCCGGTGTTGTGTATTAGGGGAGACGCCTGCGAAGATAGAGGTCTGAGGTTATGCCAGTTCTCTATCTTCGCCGATTGACTGGAAAGGACCGGAGCCAGACGGCCAACCGGCAATTGGCCTGCTTTCTCGCCTTTATTGCGGGCGCCACAGACGCCGGTGGATATGTTGCGGCAAGACAGTACACCTCGCATATGTCCGGGATAACTTCCTCGATGGCGAACCGTCTTGCAATGGGCGATTTGAGACTGGCGGCGGCAGGGCTGAGCGCAATAGTGGCGTTTGTGGCCGGCGCGGCCTGTACAGCAGTGCTGG
>Ga0207667_10008613_pt1 | contig 12100 bp, 7 predicted proteins | sample KBSCornC52_FD_184301 | JGI IMG/M metagenome (GOLD analysis project Ga0207667, IMG submission 184301) | Corn rhizosphere microbial communities from Kellogg Biological Station, Michigan, USA - KBS Corn C5-2 (SPAdes) (version 2) | ecosystem: Host-associated > Plants > Roots > Rhizosphere > Soil ...
CGGACGGCGCTTCCGATTTCGACCTTGGCGACATCCTTGACGTAGGTCGGGGTTCCGTCTTTGGTGGCCAGCACGATGTTGCCGATATCCTCGGTCGTTTTCACCTGTCCCAACCCGCGGACATAGTAAAACTGGCCGCCTTGAGAATAGAAACCGCCGCCGGCGTTGGAGTTGTTTACGCTCAATTGCTGGACGACTTGAGGAACCGTGATGCCATGCGCGAACAGGCGGTTCGGATCGAGCAGCACCTGGTACTGCATGGTGGTGCCGCCCAGGCTAGAATCGTCAGCTACCCCGGAAACTGCGCGATAGCGGCGTTCCAGCACCCAATCCTCGATAATTTTAAGCTCTTGCGGGGTACGGTCCGGACTCGTAAGCACGTAACGGTAAACCAATCCGCTGGGGCTAAATAGAGGAGAGACGCCGGCGGCGACTCCAGCCGGCAGAGTGACGTTCGCGAGCCGTTCGAAAGCTTGTTCCCTGGCGAAATACGGATCGACCTCGTATTCAAAATTCATTTCGAGCGCCGAGAGCCCGTACAGCGATATGGACCGCAGCGCTTCGATTTTCGGAATGCCGTTCATCTCTACTTCGAGAGGAATAGAAATGAGGCGCTCGATTTCCTCGGCCGCGTGGCCCGGCCATTGCGTAATGATCTCCACGTGCGGAGGCGACAGATCGGGATAGGCGTCGATAGGCAGCCTGCGGAAAGAAATGATGCCCCAGGCAATCACCGCCAAGGCGGCCGTCAGGATCACGAACCGCTGCGAGAGCGCAAAAGAAACGATACGGGAAATCATGCGATGTCTCTAGCGGGTGCTATTGGCAAACTGGAGAAAGACGCTGCCTTCCGCGACAAGTTTTTCCCCTTCTTTGGCTCCGCTTATAATCTCCGTCTCGTCGCCTTGCTGAGCGCCCAGGTTCACCAGCCTTTGGGCGAATTGTCCCGGCGCGGCCTGGACGTAAACGAAAGGCAGGTTCTCATCGTTGCGGAGAATTGCTGAAGTCGGCACCGACAGGACGTTTCTTCCGGATCGGGTATGGATCACGGCGTCGACGAACATGTCCTTCTTAAGCATTCCCTGCGGGTTCCGCGTCACGATCCGAACCGACGTCGTGCGCGTGGTTGGATCGACCAAGGCCCCGATGTAGGAAACCACACCGTGAAATGTTTCTTTAAACGAAGGATTGGTTTCCTCGACCACGTCGCCGGTTCGAATCGATTCCAGGTCGCGGTCGTAAATGTGTCCCTGCACCCAAACCGTGGATACGTCGCTGATGGTGAAACAGGCGGTCATGCCGGCTTGAATCACCAAGCCGGGCGAAACCAGTTTCTGCACAACCACGCCGGCGATCGGCGAGCGCACGGCCAGTTGGGGATTGATAGCAACTCCCTGGCGCTGCGCGTCGTCTACTTCCTGCTGGGTGACACCGAAGATCCTCAAAGCCTGCAGGCTATTCTCTACGTCCGACCCTGCGTCATTGAAATCCTGCTGGGCGGTTTCAAAATCCTTCTGAGCAATGACTTTGTGATCCAGAAGATCCTGGCTGCGATCCAAAGCTCGCTTAGCAAAGTCCTGATGGTTCCGAGCCTTCCTATAAGTGGAGATTGCGTTGGCGACGTCCGGGCTGGAGACGTACAGCAGCGGCTGGTTGACGGCCACCGGAGTTCCTAAGTCCACGAGCAGACGCGAAATCGGTCCGCTTACCTGGGTAATCGCCTGCGTAGTGTGGTCTGCATCCCAGTCCACGGTTCCGGTAGTGTGGACGGTGGCAGACCAGGCGGCCTTTCGAACCTCGACAATCTTGAGGTGCTCCAACTGATTAGGTGGCACCTTGAACAGCGTGGCTTCGTCCGTTTGCGCCGCCACATCCGCGGCTGCCGCAGGCGCCGGTTTCGATGCACTGCAGGAATAAGTGGAAACTGCCGCCAGGAGCATCAAAATGGCGCAACCCCAGTTTTCGTTCGAACGCCTCATTGGATCACCTGGGTTCCCACCACGAGATTGACCTGCTCCGCCGCAGTCATCTGGGCGGCCACCGCTTGCCGGTAAGCCAGTTGGGTTGCACGGTAACTCCGTTCGGCATCGAGCACGTCCAGAATGCTGGCCGCGCCCCTCTGGAAAGCATAAGTACTCATATCGCGTGATTGCGTCGCCTGATCCAGATAGCCGCCTTCGAACAGATTCACCACGTCTTCGCTGGTCTGAAGCCCGTAGTATGCATTGACGACATCGGTGAGAACGCCCACTTGAGTGGAGGATTCAGTTTCCTGCGCTTGCTTGACAGCCACTTGGCTGCGAGCGATTTCGCCCTGATTCCGATCGTGAAACGGAAGCTCGAACGACAATCCGACACCCACGCCGTTGATTCCGAAATTCTGATTTGTATAATCCGTGGACCAGGTCCAATCCCGCACCTTGTTACCAAACGCGAGGCCCACCGTGTCATTGGCCAGCTTCACGCCGCTATGCGCGGCCTGCAAGTCCGGCCGGTTTGCAAGCGCTTGCTTTTCCAAGTCCTCCAACTGTACAGGGTGTTTGTTATGTATCAACATTCCGCTCACGTCGTAGTTGTCGGCGACCGATTGGTATCCAAGTAGTTGACGGAGATTCGCCTTGGCCTGCACCAGGCTGAGCTGGGCCGCCGATACATCCTGGTCGAATTGGAGCTTCTGCAAAGACAATTTGATGTAGTCTGCTTCCGCCAGATCGCCTGCTCTAAGGCGCTCCCGATTCAGATCCAGCTGCTGGGTATAATTTCCCAGGTTGTCCTGCGCCAATTGCAGGACGGATTTTGCCAGCAGAACGTTAATGAATGCCTGCGTCACCTGAAACCGAAGCTGGCGCTCGTTGTCGTTTACTGTTTTCGCGGCGACATCCGTGTTGTCTTTTGCCACCGTGACGCGCTTCTCGCGTTTGCCGCCCCGCTCCACTGTATAGCTAAGGGTTTCCTCGTATATCTGAGTCTGAAGCCGGATATTCTGCGGCGAGAACAGTGGGATGGTATCCACCAGATTGCCCAATACAGGATTCGGCTTGAGCGCCGCCGTAATCTCGCTGGCTTTCGACTGATCGATGTTAAGACGTTGTGCCCGCAGCCCCTGGTTATACCGGAGAGCGATGCGGAGTGCGTCTTCCATAGAGATTAGGCTGGGAGCGTTGGAGCCAGAGGAAATCTGCGTTTGCGCGCGGATCGGCAATGACCAGGTACATAGAGCGAGAACGATGAAACGAGTTCGCCATGCCAAAAACGTTTCCATAGTGATCCAGATTCAGTATCGACGGACCGTCCGGCCGGACCTATCTAATTTCGGTGAGCGGGCCCATATAATCCATGGACGGTCACGATAATTCAATAAGCGGACTTATGGGGCGCACGGTTAGGCGGCGTTCATAATCTATGAACGGGTCTCGCATGCGTACCCGTATCGTACCCTGGCGTAGGTCTCCAGGCTAAACTCAATTGAGCATGACTCGTTGGCCAGAGAGGATCGTACTGACTGTCTTTGTCGCGGCGGTCACTGCGATGAACGCTGGGGGTCAGTTGCCTATTCCGGTTTCTGGACCCAATCCGGCGCAAAATGGGGCTCAACCCGGAGCGCCCGCCGGCCGGGGTGGGCGTGGTGGTGGACGCGGTACTCAGGCCGCTGCCGAACCTCTAAAGCAAGTAGCCGCTCCCATACCGGCTGCCATTGAAGTCAACGGTCCCGGCGACTTCTTCGAAACCTTCATGGACGACCATGACGACGCAAAGAAGACCGACATCGCCGCGAAAGATACCTACGCGAAATTCAATTACGAGGCGAAGGAATACTTCATCTCAGGAATGACGTCCAGTGGCGTGCCGTACAAAACCCGCATCGTCGTCCGCAAACCCAAAGGCAGCAGCAGATTCAACGGTTTAATCCTTGCCGAATCGATGCACCCAAGTGGCAATCCGTGGGTTTTTCATTTTACTCAGACCTACGCCATGACCGCCGGGGTCGCTGGGATCGAGATTCTGACCACAACGCCCGCGGGACTTGCGGCGGCGAATGAAGCGCGCTACAAAGATCTGGTTGTTCCGAACGGAGCTGTCAACGATATCCTCGCGCAGGTAGGGGCGCTCATCAAGTCAGACCACCAGGACAATCCCCTGAATGGCCTGGCGGTAAGAAAGATGATTCTGGCGGGTTCCTCCGCGTCGGCTGCGGTGGTCCAGAATTATCTCGCCAATGCTCACATGATTCAGCGACTGACGGACATGAAACCGATCTATGACGGGTTCATGCCTACCAGCGCCAACGGTCGGATTCCAGTTCTCGATGTCCCCACGATCCTGGTACCCACCATGCGGGAGACCTTTACCGGCAACGGCACAACGCAGCCCGACAACGAGAAACTTCGCGTCTACGAATTTGCCGGCATGGCCCATATCGATTCCCGCGTGGCCGGTGGTTACTATCCCGATCCCTGCAAATATCCGATCAGCCGGTATCCCATGGGAGCCGAGATGGCTGTTGCTCTCGACAAGCTCTTTGCGTGGGTGGACAAAGGCATTGTGCCGCCCCATGCCGACCGGTTTTACGTCGATTTCAATCCGGATAATAGGCCGAAGCTCGACCGCGACAAGGGCTCTCTGCTCGCGCTGGATGAGTTTGGAAACGTCAAAGGCGGGATTCGCAACACCTACGTGGATGTGCCGGTGAAGAGCTTCCACGTTCCGAACGAAGGCGCCGATCCCCGGATCTCGAATCCCAATCATTTTATTGCCGCGCGGCGGATCAACGGTCAGGATCCTGACGCTCAGCTATGCGGCCTGAGTAACTTCGAAATCGCGCTGTCGAAGGACCAGTTGAAGAAGCTCTACAAAACCCCCAAGGCTTACTACAACAGAGTCGCGCGAAGATATGACGAGCTAGTAAAAGAGGGCTGGGCGCTATCTGTCTACAAAGAAACGGTGCTCGCCGAAGCAGCAGGGGTTAAATTCTGACGGCGGCCAGTTGATAAGAACGCTTCGCCGACGAACCGGCGAGGGCGTTAGCAACAGGGCGCACTACTTCTATGCAGGGGGTGGGCCCAAAACTGGGCACAATTAAATACTAGAACTCGTCCCATCCTACTGCCTAAGAAGGTTAGCGATTAGGTGCCTTCTCTCCCTATTGTGGATCGCCCCGCTCGTGCCATGACCAAAGCCCTGACCATAAGAAGGATAAGTGCCACCATGCTAATCTTGATCGCGTCGTTCTCCAAACCGGTCCTTCCTCAAGAAACCTCCACGGTGTGCTCACCTAGCGGAACTTCGAGCGTGAGCAGCCCCGTACGCGTTCCCGGGCCTGCGGACACTGTCTGCCCATCGACCCGCGCTTCCCAACCCGGGAACCAGGCGAATCGACATCTCTAGCGTGCTCGCGGCGTTCGCCTTAACCCGGCTCGCCCAACGAAACGGGATACGTCCAGGCGACTGAACTTCCGCGTCGCCTGAGAGAACAGTCACGTTTCGGGGATTATACGCCGGAAGTCGAGAGAGCCATCGTGGCGTAACCTCTGCCATCGTTGTAGTTTCGAAGCCGCGCACTGCCAGCTCATCAGCCATCGACGAAACTTCTGACGGAATGCGAGACGGCTCTGTGAGCGGTTGCTACGGCAGGGATCATGTCTTATTGGAATCGATAGATTAGCACAGCGATGGTCTGTGCGGCACTCTGTTTCTCTAGCGTGGAATCACAACGCAACGCATGGATGAAAGACGTTCCCCCGCCCGTTATGACGTATTAACGGATACTATTTCCCAGCGATGTTTGGTCAAGAACGTAGAGCCGCCATCGGTTTTGCGTCCGTGACACGCTGGCGCCACGCGGCCGTATCGGTATGGATGGGGCCGTGCGCTACGATGATTGCAGTTGCGTCTGGTGCCCGCGAATCGTGAGCGACATGATCCTGCCGAGGGATCTCTCCCCGCCGATACGATGGCCTTCGGCACTTGATTGCGGTGATGGAGTATGCGACTACTGCGCTTATTTACCGCTGGATTCCTCGTCGCGGCTCTTTGGTCCAGTCCCCAAGCTGTGGCGGTGCAACCCGCCACGTTGAAAAAGTCCGACCTCGGACAACGATTCCTGCTGCAGATTAGCTATGAACAGAAGAGTATCGGATTCAACACGAGCCGCAGCCGCATTATCACGTTCGAGCGCGAGGACTCAGTCGTGCGCATGCTCGATATGTCGGGTACGCAAGGGAGCGATCCCACGCGCGTCCTGGCGACGATCCCCATAAGCGGCGAAACGCGCAGCACGCTCGATATCGATCTGAATGCCGGATTCGACACGGTCTCCCGTGAGGAAGACCGTACAGGGGAAGACTATTACGGCCGGATCGACAGCCACGATGCTAACGCGTTTCGGCTGTTCGAGCGGAAGCCCGTATCCCTCTCTTATCACGAAGCGACACTGGTGTTCGACCAGGAAGCCCGGACTGAGGACGGCCAGCGCATCGTCGTTCACTACTATTTGAGTCCATACCGTCCGCGTCCAGATTTCCGTGCGTTCGAGATGAAAAACCTGCGACGGTTCGGCTTCTACGAAACGTATCCTCAATGGCGCTCGGACCGCTGGGTTCTCTACGCCATGAAGTTCGACATCCATGAGCCCATCGTCTTTGCGCTGTCGTCCGCGATTCCGGAGCGTTATCGGACTGCTGTGCGCGACGGAGTGTTGTACTGGAATCAGGCGTTCGGGAGATCGCTAGTTCGGGTGATCGATGCGCCGCCTGGCATCCGCGCGCCGAACCCGGACTACAACGTCATTCAGTGGGTGACATCCGGCGCCTTCGCGTCCACGTCATACATCCAGAGCGATCAGTTGACGGGGCAAATCCTCCACGCGCACGTCTTCGTCCTGCCCGAGACCATGTCGGACGGCGATCTGGAACAACAGAACGACCATCTGAGATACATCGTGGCGCACGAAATTGGCCATGCGCTCGGTCTGCGGCACAATTTCGCGCTGGGCAACGCGACAACCGTTATGAACTATTTCAAGCTGCCGCGGATTCTGCAGATCGGCCGGCACATCGGAGCGGGCGCGCCGGCACTGCCGTATGACAGGGCAGTCGTGCAGCACGTATATCTCGGCGCGCCGCTCGATCTGGACATGCTGCCTCCGTTTTGTACGGACAGCCAGCGCGTATGCTTCCCGTTTCGATCCGGTCCGAAGGAATCGGACGGTATGCGGGGCGGCGCTGGAGCCGACGATAAGATTCCGGAGAACTGAGGATCGTCAATCGCTGCTGACGCCGGACTACGTTGCAAAAGTCGCAGGCGAATGCGGTTGCGTCACTCTCGAACAGGCCAACGCGGAGATGGAAGGGTCGGTTGCGGCGTTCAGAGCACGCTTCCCGGCCTCGAGGCACTTGAGGATACTCCCGAAATCGCGGCCTGATAACACGTATTATCGGTAGTTACTTCCCACAACGGCGTTTCACGGGACTGATCTCGCAGGACATCCCTCATGAGTCACGATCCAGTCGATGGTGGCCACAAGGATCGCCCAAATTCCCAGTGTAGACAGCTGAATGGGCACTCGCTATGCAAACACTGTGGAGCGTAGGTTCCCGAATCTAAAGGCGGGGATCCCTCCCACAGCTAATGCGGGAGGGCCTAAAAGGGCAATGTTCAGAATTAACGAGTGGTTTGCTTGTCCTGATGAGTTTTCTGATGTTCTTGGTCTTTCTGATCCTTCTGGTCATCCTTCTGGTGCTGCGGGCCCTTTTGGGGCTCCTGGCTCTGTTGGCCTTTATGGCCGTTCTGTTGGTTCGGGTTTGCGTTGCTCATGGGTACTTCCTTCGTGGATTAGAGCCCTCCAACTGGGAAATGCAACATTCTGAAATGAAGACCCATGTCTAGGCTGCCTTCGTGGTGTCGAGAAAGCGCGACAGGTAGGGAGCGGTCCGGCTGTCTGGGTTTTGGGAGACTTCCACGGGCGTCCCGTACGCGATCACCTGCCCACCCTCTTCTCCCGCCCCAGGTCCAATGTCGATCACCCAATCACTCGCGGCAACAACCTGCATGTCGTGCTCCACGACAACCACGGTGTTACCCAGTTCCACCAAGCTATCGAGCTGCGTGACGAGTTTCTCGACGTCTGATGGATGCAAGCCCGTGGTTGGTTCGTCAAGGACATAGAGAGTATTGCCGCGCTGCATTCTCTGTAACTCGGTCGCAAGCTTGATGCGCTGGGCCTCTCCGCCGGAAAGCTCCGTCGCAGGTTGCCCTAGACGCAGGTATCCCAGCCCCACCTCTCGCAGCACGAGTAGAGAACGCAGAACGGCCATGTCTTTGGCAAAGAACGCGCAAGCTGCATCCACGGTCATCCCGAGCACATCGGCAATGGTCTTTTCCCGATACTTGATTTCGAGAGTTTTAGGATTGTAACGAGCGCCGTGACAGGTCGGACACGGCGCGTAAACACTCGGCAGGAACAGTAATTCTACAAAGACAAATCCTTCGCCTTCGCATGTCTCGCATCGGCCTTTGGCTACATTGAAGGAAAAACGTCCCGCGTCGTAGTGGCGTGCACGCGCCGCCGTGGTCGCGGCGAACAGCTTGCGAACAGGATCGAACAGCCCCGTATAGGTCGCCAGGTTGGAACGAGGCGTGCGGCCAATCGGTTTTTGATCCACGCAAACGAACCGCTTGATGGCCTCCATACCCCGCGTAAGCCGGCCACTAGTCGTCTGCGGTGTGCGTTCCAACTCCTGGCCTTCGTCTTCGGACGCCGGGATATGATGGCCGAGATGCGCGCTCACCAACTCGACCAGAGCCTGACTCACCAAGCTTGATTTTCCCGATCCAGAAACGCCGGTCACCGAAGTCAGTACTCCTAGCGGGAAGTCGACGTTGAGCTTATCGAGGTTATTGCGTGTGACCCCTGAAACGCTTAGCCACCCCTTAGGCTTGCGAGTTTTACGGGCAGGAACGCTGCGCTGACCGAAAAGATAACGTCGGGTCTGAGACTCCTTGACCTGCTCCAACTCCTCGGGAGGTCCGCTGTGAAGAACCACTCCGCCGTGCTCGCCCGCACCCGGCCCGATATCGACAATCCAATCCGCGCGGCGAATCACATCCAGATCGTGTTCCACAACAAATAGCGAATTGCCGGCGGACTTAAGTCGATCGAGCGCGCGCAGGAGCGCCTCGGTGTCTGCGGGGTGCAGTCCCGCTGAAGGTTCATCGAGCACGTAGACAACACCAAACAAATTCGAGCGTACCTGGGTCGCAAGCCTCAGCCGCTGAAGTTCCCCGGGCGACAACGTCGGTGTGGTGCGTTCCAGCGACAGATAGCCCAGCCCCAGATCCAGCATTGTATTGATGCGCTCAATCAGATCCTGAGCAATCCGTTGGGCGACCACCGCCTTTTCCGGATGCTCTACCGCCATCTTCTTTAGATTGGCCGCCTTTCCCCCAGCGGTTGGCCGCAGGAGGTCTTCCAACCGCGTCAGGGACAGGGCAGATATTTCTGCAATGTCCAGCCCCGCGAATTTTACAGACAGCGACTCGCGACGAAGCCGTTTACCGTGGCAGAGCGGGCATTCGCTGGCGACCATGTATTGCGACACTCGCTTTCGCATCAGCTCGCTTTGAGAGTTGGCGAAAGTGTGCAGGACGTAACGCTTCGCACCTGTGAATGTGCCCTGATAGCTCGGTTCTTCCTTCCGCTTCAAAGCTCGGCGCGCCTCTGCAGGATCCAGGCCCGCGTAGACGGGAACGGTAGGCTGCTCATCGGTGAACAGGATCCATTCGCGATCTTTCTTTGGCAGGTCGCGCCAGGGACGATCGACGTCGTAGCCAAGAGTAACTAAAATGTCTCGGAGGTTTTGCCCTTGCCACGCTGTGGGCCAGGCGGCTACTGCTCGCTCCCGGATCGTCAAAGAATCGTCCGGCACCATGGAACGTTCGGTCACCTCATAAGCTCGACCCAACCCGTGACATTCTGGGCACGCACCCTCGGGGGTATTTGCGGAGAACGACTCAGCCTCGAGATGGGGCTGGTTAGGTGGGTACGTCCCGGTGCGCGAATATAGCATCCGCAGGAGATTGGACAGCGTAGAGACGCTTCCTACAGACGATCGGGTCGTCGGCGAGCCACGTTGTTGCTGCAACGCCACCGCGGGAGGAAGCCCATCTATTGCGTCTACTTCCGGCACACCCATTTGGTCAAAGAGACGCCTTGCATAGGGTGCGACCGATTCAAGATAACGCCGTTGTGCCTCCGCATACAGCGTGCCGAATGCAAGTGACGACTTCCCGGAGCCAGAGACGCCCGTGAAAACGACCAGGGCGTCGCGCGGGATTTCGACGTTTATGTTCTTGAGGTTGTGCTCACGCGCGCCGCGGACGTGCACGAATCCCGAGAAAGTCGGTTTCTGATCATCACGATGGGCGGGGACTGACGGGTTTTTCTCATGTGTCCCCACTTTATGCTAATGGTATCGCTAGTGATTTGATCCCCAGTTAGCTGTCGTGTTACGCATGGCGATCGCACTCCATACGTTCTAGTCGAATTCTGCCCAAACAACCGTGTGGTCGACCGCCAGTGGAACCAAGTTCCTCTTTCCAGACGGTAGTCTTCGACAGATAGCAGACAACAAAAACCCAACCCACCAAAGTAGTGGCGGCGTTGATCGATGGCCTCCTGGAACAGACCAAGCGCTCGGACGCAAAGCAACTCTTCGTATTGATGCAGAACGGGTTTCTAGCCAGGTCAGGTGCCATGCCAAAGCCAGATAAGCCCAATACCCACATGAAAGCCTACCAGCTTCCAAAACTGGCGGTAGGCGGTGTCCTGCTGGTTGGAAAATTCAAGAATCGCAAAGCTTCATTATCGGAAGCGGTTCTTCTTGCTTGATTACCAAGCCAACGGCGGGCCACTCACACGTGAGTCGTCCAGTTCCGGCCGGGAGCGAGCGGCAATTACCGCAATTACGGTGAAATTAACCTGATCGTCCGCAACCACGTTTCGACCAGCTCGGGCCATCGTGTTATTGGATACTGCGTGCCCTCAACCCCCGCAACCGAACCCTCCGTCTCTGTGGTTTCAGTGTCGGCGGGCGGGCCAAACACCGCGTCAGGCGGATTTCCAGGCCATATCAGCACTTGCGTGTGGCCCGCCGAGGGCTGCCAGGCGGGGTTTTGGGCGACCAAACTGCAACATGCGAGAGTAAAACCCACCGCAAAGAGCAAAGGCCTGATCACAACTCTCTACAGCATACTATCTGTGCTTACGTGTAGTCGCCATCTCGTACAAGTTATCGTGGTGCCGTCCGGTGGCGATGGGCGCGCCTGGATGACGGCGTATCCAAACCATCCGTCCGAGACAGCCCGATGTCCCACATTATCGGACGTTGGCCCGCGCGCCTATTCCAAGGGCTTGCGAAGTCACTAAAGTTGTTGTGCCACGAGCGATGGATTCGTTTGGGTTAGCCAAATGCTATCTGCTGGTGGTGGCGGACGACCCGGGAATATACGTCGAAATTCTAATCTGCGCAGACGCGGACGAAATCTGGCGCCGCACTCAGATTCCCGATCTTCACGAACGTTGGGATTTACGCTTTACCGCCATAGAATACCTTCCGAGACGCTCAGAGGACGAACCGCAACGATTCGTTTATTCGACGCGCATAGGGTTTGGACTAAGTATTGAGGGGGGAAGGTGAAAGCACGGGAACGCGCGAGGACGCTATCCCGTCGAATCTCTGACAACCTGTAGCAGCTCTGAGTGAGTCGATCCACGCAGTTAGTGTGTGATTCCGCACAAGGATACCGTCCAAGCTGACATTTGATCGTCATCCGACCGCACACTCCTCCCAGAACTTGCATGCGACACCGGTCCGGTACTGTGCGCACCCAGCAAGACCTTTAGACCTGCCTTGGCGGGACCTGGGGCAAGCTGTCCAGCCACCTGCCTGACCCGGCGGATTCGGCCCGTGGATTGCAACTTCAGACTCGAAGCTTAAGCGGACCGCTTCACGTGCATGCCAAACCTCGGAGAGGGAATGAAATAGGCTCGGCGATCACGTTACAGGTTCTGCGCGGATTGTTTTGTAGCTGCGCCCATTGGGGA
>Ga0207667_10008618_pt1 | contig 12096 bp, 11 predicted proteins | sample KBSCornC52_FD_184301 | JGI IMG/M metagenome (GOLD analysis project Ga0207667, IMG submission 184301) | Corn rhizosphere microbial communities from Kellogg Biological Station, Michigan, USA - KBS Corn C5-2 (SPAdes) (version 2) | ecosystem: Host-associated > Plants > Roots > Rhizosphere > Soil ...
CGCTGTCATAGAACGCGTTCAGCACATCCAACCGCGGCGCGCGACATGTAAGCGACTCGAGCGAAACATCGAGTTGCATATCACAGGCAATTCCTGTCAGGCGGCGAGCAAGGAATAGCGACTCTCTATAGTCGCGAAGTTGACCGGCCACGAAACCCGGATTGCGCAGCTTGAGTTTGAGCACGCGATCGATGTTCTCGTAGAGGTCTTCGAGCGATGCAAAGTGATGAACCAGCGTCGTTGCAGTCTTCTTGCCGATACCCGGCACACCCGGCACGTTGTCCACCGCATCACCTGTGAGTGCAAGGAAGTCCGCAATGCGCTCGGGATGCACGCCGAAGCGTTGCGCGATCTGTGCATAGGCGTAGCGAGTTTCGCCGATGTAGTCCCAGTAGTGATCTTCGGGGCCGATGAGCTGAGCGAGATCTTTGTCACGCGTCACGATGACGGCGCACTTGCCTTGCGTGCGCATCTTGTATGCGAGCGTTCCGATGATGTCATCGGCCTCGTATTCGGTACTCGCAAAATGCGCAATGCCCAACGCTGCACAGAGCTGCCTGCATAGCGCCATTTGACGCCTGAGCTCAGCCGGGGCGGGCTCGCGGTGGGCTTTGTACGGAGGATAAAGCTTGCTGCGAAACGACTGCCGCAAACTTTCGTCGAAGGCGACCGCAATATGGCTGGGCCGCATTTGTTCGATGAGATCGCCTAGAAAGCGGCCGAAACCATGCAGCGCATTGACCGGATAACCGTCCGCGTCGGTGAGCGAGATGGGCACCGAGTGATACGCCCGGAAGATGAACACGGACGCATCGATCAGATAAACCGCATTAGCCGGAAACACGCAGGCAGAGACTCTCTGGGAAAGAATGCTGCGCAGCGTAGCAGATGGATGACGTGAGCGAAGCGGACTTGTCGAACGCCGACTACATTTCGTATACGCGATTCTTCAAGCGCTCGTGCAGAGGGCTGCTGCGCGGAAAATGTGCGAGCAGATATTCCATCTGGTCGGCCAGAACGCGCCGGCCCTTCAGATAGATGTATTCCGCGTAGGTAGGCGTGAACGGTACCGCGATTAATTGCAAACCCGCTTGTTCCGGCGTTTTCCAGGCCTTGAGATTATTGCAGCGGCGGCACGCCGTGACCACATTCATCCAAGTGTCACGCCCGCCCTGGCTCAAGGGCCGAATGTGATCGCGAGAGAGTTGCTGGCTCGGGAAGCGCATGCCGCAGTACAGGCACAGGTGGGCATCGCGCTTGAACAAAGTTTGATTGTTGAGCGGCGGCGTGTAATCGCCCCGTAAATTGCCGGGGTTGTGACTATGGCCGAGGGTGGCGACGATAGAGTTCACCTCGACTACCGTGCGGCGGCCGGTCTTGGCGCTCGTGCCGCCATAAAGGCGATACAGCCGAGTACCACAGGCATAAGCGACCTGTTCGGTGTGGTAGAGGCGTACCGCATCTCTGTAGTCGATCCACTCCAGAGGCATGCCGGCCACGTCCGTGCGCAGAATTTCTTGCGTTAGGCTGTACACAACTCAATCCCATTGCGCCTGCCGCGGACACGATCGCACTGATATCTCGTCGAAGCGACCAAGCCGCAGCGCAACCCATGTAAGATACGCGAGCTTCATGCAATAATTCAACGTTATCCCGCAATTCCCGCTGCGCTTACCGGCCTGCGAATCGGCAAAAGGTAAAATGCGAGCCTGTACCGAGCATGGATGCCGTGCGCGCGTTGCGATTTGCGTAAACAAAACCGTGTCGTCGCCATATGTGGCCGGGTTATTAACACCTCGGGGCCTCGGGAGAATGCATGCCAATTACTTTAGGAATACTGACCGAAAGAACGCCGGGCGAAGCTCGCGTAGCATTAGTTCCTGAGATTGCAACAAAGTTGCAAAAGACCGGCGTGCGCGTGTTGATGGAACGAGGCGCCGGTCGCGCTGCGCAATTCCCCGATGAGGCGTTCAAGGACGTCGAATTCGCAAGCGACGCGGACGCTGTGCTGGCGCGCGCTGACGTAGTGCTCGGAGTGCAACCGCCCCCGGCCGCCGACATCGCGAAATTCAAAGCAGGTGCGACACTCGTCTCCTTCTTGCAGCCGCACGCTCAACCAGACCTCGTGAAAGCCCTGCGCGACCGCCGCATTACGAGCTTTGCGATGGAGTTGATTCCGCGTATTTCTCGCGCGCAGTCCATGGATGCGCTGTCGTCGCAAGCTGCCGTCGCCGGCTACAAAGCGGTGTTGATCGGAGCCAATACGCTCGACAAATTTCTTCCCATGCTCACCACTGCCGCGGGAACGATTCGGCCCGCTCAGGTGCTCGTGATCGGCGCCGGCGTAGCCGGACTGCAAGCGATCGCAACTGCCAAGCGCTTGGGTGCTGTGGTGGAGGCGTATGACGTTCGTGCAGCGACTCGTGAACAGGTGAAATCGCTGGGCGCCAAGTTCGTGGAAACGGGCGTTTCGGCAGAAGGCCAAGGAGGCTATGCACGCGAGTTGAGCGAAGAGGAAAAAGCCAAACAACAAGAGGCGCTCGAAAAGCACGTCGCCAGCGCAGATTTGGTTGTCACCACGGCAGCCGTGCCCGGCCGACCGGCCCCGCGCTTGATTCGCAAAGAAGTCGTGGCGCGGATGAAAGCAGGCGCAGTCATCGTCGACATCGCCGCGGAATCCGGCGGCAATTGCGAACTCACACGCGCAGGCGAAACTGTGGTCGCGAACGGCGTAAAGATCGTGGGCCCTGTCAATCTGGCGAGCCAACTGCCCTATCACGCGAGCGAAATGTACGCGCGCAATCTGTTCAATCTCCTGCAACCGGCTCTAAAGGACGGCGAGCTCACCATTGATTGGAACGACGAAGTCTTCGCGGCCAGCGTGCTCACGCACGATGGTGTCATTCGCCACGAACCTACGAAAAAGGCGCTGCAAGGATAGCGAACCGCGAACGCGCAACTGCAATACAAATCGAACGACACACTCATTTTCAACGCTCAAAGGCTCCGCCAATGATCACTGGCATCATCGCTCTTTATATCTTCATGCTCGCGGCGTTCACCGGTTACGAAGTCATCGCCAAAGTACCGGTCATTCTGCATACGCCGCTCATGTCGGGCTCCAACTTCGTACACGGCATCGTATTGGTCGGCGCCATGGTGGCGCTCGGGCACGCAGAAACGACGTTGGAAATCGTCATCGGATTCGTAGGCGTCGTGCTTGCCGCAGGCAACGCGGTGGGCGGCTATGTCGTCACTGAGCGCATGTTGGAAATGTTCAAGTCGAGCGGTCAGCAGAAGAAAAAGGGAGCTCACTGATGAACGGTGCATTCAGCCCCAACACGGCGCGACTGTTGATCGACGCCAGCTATCTGTTGGTCGCATTCCTTTTCATCACCGGCCTCAAACAAATGAGTTCGCCGGTCACGGCGCGGCGCGGCATTCTTTGGGCCGGCACCGGCATGTTGATCGCCACGTTGGTGAGCTTCGCTTATCCCGGCATGAGCCACTATGTGCTGATTCTTGCCGCCATCGGCGTCGGCGGCGTCGTTGCGTGGGTTTCGGGCAAACGTGTCGCGATGACCGACATGCCGCAAATGATTGCGCTTTATAACGGCATGGGCGGCGGTGCCGCGGCCGCTATCGGCGCTGTCGAATTGTTCTCGGGCGGCGCGCAGGGATCGGCCGCCTTGACACTCGCGGTGATCGGCAGCTTGATCGGCTCGGTGTCTTTCACCGGCAGTCTGATCGCGTTCGGAAAATTGCAGGGACTCATCAAGAAATCGTTGCGCTTCGGCGGACAGCAATTTCTCAACGTGATCATCCTGCTCGCCGCCCTGGCGGCCGGCGCGCTCATCGTGCTGCAAATTAACGGCAGTGCGAACGTGATTACCGCGCTCTTCCTGCTCGCGCTGCTGCTAGGTCTCGCTATGACGTTGCCTATCGGCGGTGCCGACATGCCGGTGGTGATCTCGCTCTACAACGCGCTCACCGGATTGGCAGTGGGGTTCGAAGGCTTCGTTCTCGGCAATGCTGCGATGATCATCGCAGGCACCGTGGTCGGCGCCGCAGGCACCCTGCTCACGCAACTCATGGCGAAAGCGATGAACCGCTCGCTCGGCAACGTGCTCTTCAGCGGCTTCGGCGACAGCGGCGGCACGCAAAGCAGCGAGGTCAATGGATCGCTCAAGCCCATCGAAGCGACCGATGTGGGCGTGATGATGGCCTTCGGTCAAAAAGTGATCATCGTGCCGGGATACGGCATGGCGGTCGCGCAAGCACAGCACAAGGTATGGGAACTCACGCAGCTGTTGCAGGAGCGTGGCGTCACCGTGAAGTTCGCCATTCACCCCGTCGCCGGACGCATGCCCGGACACATGAACGTGCTTCTCGCGGAAGCCGGCGTGCCTTACGACATCATCGCCGACCTCGATGAAATCAACGCCGAATTCGAAACGGCGGACGTCGCCCTCGTCATCGGTGCCAACGACGTGGTGAACCCCGTCGCGCGCAACGATAAATCGAGCCCTATCTACGGCATGCCAATCCTGAATGCCGACAAGGCCAAGAACGTCATCGTCATCAAGCGCGGACAAGGCGCGGGATTCTCAGGGATCGAGAACGCGCTCTTCTATTTGGACAACACGCGCATGTTGTACGGCGACGGCCAAGCTGCAGTGTCGCAGCTCATCCAAGCAGTGAAGGCGGTTTAACCCCCGCCTCTTCTCGCTCGCATCCGTTCGCGAATCTCTTGGCGGCGCTCCGCAGGCAAGCTCCGCCAGCGTTCGCGCAATTCTTGTCGACGCTCCGGCGGCAGCGAGCGGAAGCGCTGAAAATTTTCGCGGATACGGGCTTGCTCTTGCGGCGGCAATTGGCGGAATTCTTGGTAGCGCCGCCGGACCTCCGCACGTTGCTGCGGCGTGAGGGATTGCCAATTCTTGAAACGCTGACCCGCACGCTCCTTTTCCTCGGGCGTCATATGCGCCCAACGATCTGCACCCTTCGACAGCGCCGCGCGCCGTTCCGCAGGCAGGCTCGACCAAGTGCCCTGGAATTTCTGCAGCACGTGTTGCTGCTCGGGCGAGAGCTGTTCCCACGATAAATCGTCCGCGTACGCCTGTCCCTGTAGTGCCCAGAGGACAGCCAGCAACGCTATTTTCGTTAGAGTGCGCCGTTTCATTTGTCTGCCTTGGCTTTTGCATCCGAAGCCGCGTCGGCGCGTTTCGGCTGCTCGCGTTGGGCCGCAGCCGCCGCGATGAAGTCGCTCCAATCCTGATCCGCTTCTTCGAAATGACCTAGATACTCGAGCAGGTCGTCGCTGGGAGCGGGCGCTTGATCCGCTTGCGCTCGCACGAGCACGACGGTGCCAAGGATCGCCAGCAGCCCTCGCCAGATCGCATCACGCCTCACGAATTAGGTACCCGAATCCTGCGTCGGCTGTTCGTCGCTGCCGACCCACGCATAGAAGTCCACATCCTGGAGCATGTCTACGTTCTCGTCCTGGGCCACGATTTCCAGATCCTCCAAGGGCGTACTCGACTCATGCCTGGGCACGGGATTGCGACTGACCATTACAGCGACGGCCACCGCGGCAACCGTAGCCAAGCTTCCCGCGGGAACGAACCACTGCCAGCGGCGACGCTTCGCGGCACCGATCTCGGCCAATGCCGCATAACGTGCCTGCGTAAGCTTGGAGCGAGTGTGGGCATCGAGCCCTTCGACGCTTTGATCGAGGACTTCGCGCGCCCGGCGCTCGAAAGCCGTCAGCTCGTCTCGTTTGTCGTTCACCACACGTCTCCAAGGCGCGCGCGCAACGTATGCACCGCGCGTGAGTAATGGGTTTTGACGCTGCCTTCCGAACAACCCATCGCCGCCGCAGTAGCGGCGACATCCAAACCTTCGAGCGCCCTCAGTAAGAATGCTTCTTGCTGGCGTGCGGGGAGTTCAGCCAATGCTGCCTCGAGTGCCTGCAACGCCTCTGCAGTCTTTACCTGCTCCATCGGGATGGCGCCGGCGTCGGGCGCGCGCTCGATGGGGTCTTCCTCGGGCTCGTCCTCGCTGTGCGAGCCGGGCCACCAAGCCAGCACGCGATTGCGCACTTGCCGGCGGCGCTGACAATCGCGAATGCGATTTTGCAGAATCCTATAAAAGAGCGGCTTCCATTCCTCGCTCGAGCGTTCCGCATAACGGCGGGCAAGCTGTAACATCGCGTCTTGCACGACATCGAGCGCATCGTCGGCATCACGAAGCGCAATCCTCGCGATCTGAAAAGCGCGTTTCTCGACACTCGCCAGGAATAGTTCGAGCGCGCGGGTCCGGTCCAGCGTGATCTCCCCTCCGCGGGCCCGAGTCCTGTGCAGGTGGGAATCGGCCGCGAGCGGCAGCGTATCAGAGAGCCACAAGGTATGTTCCTCTTGCCAAAGGACGTGTAACTGCAACGCGTCGCGAGGCCGCGGGTTGACAGGTGCGGCTGGCATAATGCCGGCAAAGTTGCAAGGGGTTCGCAGCCGACTTGCTCACAGGCACAGTCAGCGTCTGCATGCAAGTTGTCATGCTTCGTGGAACTTTTTTGACGCTCGTATAAGTGACTGTTTCGCCGCAGCAAAGCTGCGACGGTCAAATCTTGGTCAACATAAAAAACCTACATTCGCGACGCCCACTTGAGTCCGTTTGCCCCACGCCATCCACAGAGTTGTCCACAGGTTTTGTGGACAACTTAGTGACGTCCATCGCCCGCATGGGTCCTTACCTCGCCATTGCCGTCGATACGCCTCTCAGGCGTCTTTTTGACTACCGAGTGCCTGCGGCGATTGATGTGTCCGTGCTGCAGCCGGGGCAGCGGCTATGGGTGCCCTTCGGCAAACGGCGTGCGATCGGGATTCTGGTCGAACTGCGCGCCGACAGCGACGTACCCGCTGACAAGCTGCGGGCTGCATACGAATTGATCGATGTCGAACCGGTGATCGACCCGGTGTTGCTGCGTCTACTGGTTTGGTCGGCCGAGTACTACCGCCATCCCATCGGCGAAGTCCTACACGCCGCACTGCCGGCCGCTCTCCGTTCCGGTCGTCCGGCAGGCACGACCCGAGTGATCTGGGAACTCACCGAACTCGGACACCGCGAAGCGCTCACGCAATTAACGCCCCGCGCCACACGCTTGATCGCCCTGGCTCAGAGTTTGTCCGCCGGCCCGCAGGATACGGAACTGTTGCAGTCGACGTTCCCCGGATGGCGCGAGGCGATGCGCAAACTCGAAAGCAAAGGGTACGCAAGTTCGCGCACTCTTGAATCGGCATCGCCGGTCAATGCGGGCACAACGCCGCGCTCCGAAATTCCAGAGCTGACGCCAGAGCAACAGAGCTCGGTTCAGAACATCGTCGAGGCGTTGGGAAGCTTCCGCACGCTATTACTTCAAGGCGTCACCGGCAGCGGTAAGACGGAAGTCTATTTGCGTGCGATCGAAGTGGTGCTCGAACGCAGCCAACAAACGTTGGTATTGGTGCCGGAAATCGCTCTGACGCCGCAACTGATCGGACGCTTCGAGGCTCGGCTCGGCTCGCGCATCGCAGTGTTGCATTCCGCGCTCACAGATAACGAACGTCTCGATGCTTGGCGCGCGGCGCGCACGGGGACCGCATCTGTCGTGGTCGGAACTCGATCGGCGGTGTTCGCACCGCTTCCTGAGATCGGGCTCATCATCGTCGACGAAGAACACGACGCTTCTTACAAACAGCAAGAAGGATTTCGATACTCGGCGCGCGATCTGGCCATTTCGCGTGCGCAGCGCCACGGCGTTCCCATCGTGCTCGGTTCCGCAACACCCTCGCTCGAAAGCTTATTGCGTGTCGAACGAAATCCTCATGATCGGCTGTTGTTACCGCGCCGCGCAGGCAATGCACAACCGCCACGCGTGCAACTCGTCGATCTGCGCAAGCACGGCGCACAACAAGGACTCGCCACGCCGACGCTATTCGCAATCGAGCGCCATCTGGCCGCTCAGTCGCAAGTGCTGTTGTATTTGAATCGCCGCGGTTACGCGCCCGTACTCTTTTGTCCCCACTGCGGCTGGTCGGCCGCCTGCTTGCGGTGTGATGCCAGGCTCACGGTGCATCGAAATGCGCACAAGCTCGTGTGCCATCACTGCGGCGCGGAGCAAACACCCGTCGACGTATGTCCTTCGTGCAGCGCTCAGGTCAAACCCGTGGGCCAAGGCACCGAACGCATCGAAGAAACGCTCGCCAACCTTTTTCCCAATGCACCGCTTGCCCGCATCGACCGCGACAGCATGCGACGTAAAGGCGAACTGGAAGCGACCCTCGAGCGCGTTCAGCGCGGCGACATCCGTCTGCTCGTCGGCACTCAAATGCTCACCAAAGGCCATCACTTTCCAACCGTCACATTGGTTGTGGTCCTGAATGCCGACCAGGGCCTTTTCAGTAGCGATTTCCGTGCAAGTGAACGCCTTGCACAAAGCATCGTGCAAGTTGCCGGACGCGCCGGTCGTGCAGAACGTCCTGGAGAAGTGTTGATCCAATCCGAATACCCGGACCATCCGTTACTGCAACAGCTTGTGAGCGGCGGTTACGAAGCGTTCGCAACCGCAGCGCTCGGCGAGCGCAACGAAGCCCATTGGCCGCCCTTCACTCGACTCGCCTTGTTACGCGCCGAAGCTGCCACTCCTGCACTGCCATTCGAATTTCTGGAGACCGCACGAGCGACCGCGCAACGCTTTACCGACAAAGTTCGCGTGCTCGGTCCCGCGTCAGCGCCGATGGCGCGCCGCGCCGGACAGTACCGCGCCCAACTTCTTCTACACGCACCTACGCACGCGCCGTTGCAGCGATTACTCGCGCAGTTGGTCCCGGAACTCGAATCATCGCCTCACGGCAAACGCGTCCGCTGGTCGGTGGATGTGGATCCGGTGGAGTTGTTTTGAGGTCGGGAAGCGAAGAAGCCGCTTCCTCTGTAAACTTCGTCGCCTTTCTCTCGCCCGCACCAACATCTTGAAAGAGCACATCGAAACACTATTGCGTCAGGCGCTCGCAGCACTGCCGGCCGACATGGTTCCTGGCCAAGCGGCGCAAGAGCCCATCGAAATCGAGCGCACACGCGATCCGGCGCACGGCGATTTCGCGAGCAATATCGCGATGCGCTTGGCCAAAGCCGCCAAGAAGAATCCCCGGCAACTGGCGCAGGCGGTGATCGCCGCATTGCCTGCCAATCAACTCGTGCACAAGGTTGAGATTGCGGGTCCGGGCTTCATCAATTTTCATTTGTCTGCGACGGCGTATGACGCACAAGTTCGCGAAGTGCTCGCAACCGCAGACGCATACGGCCGCAGCCGAGTCGGCGCAGATCGCAAAGTCGTCGTGGAATTCGTGTCGGCCAATCCGACCGGCCCCTTGCATGTAGGCCACGGCCGTCAAGCTTCGCTGGGGGATGCCATTGCATCGCTGCTCGAGTCACAGGGCTACGCCGTGTCTCGGGAGTTCTACTACAACGACGCCGGTGTGCAAATTCAAAACCTCGCGCTGTCCGTTCAAGCTCGAGCGCGCGGCCTGAAGCCCGGTGATGCCGATTGGCCGGAAGCAGCGTACAACGGTGAGTACATCCTCGATATCGCCAACGACTATCTCGCACGGAAAACCGTGCACGCGTTGGACGGCGCTCCGGTAACCGCGCACGGCGACGCCGCCGATCTAGACAACATTCGCCAATTCGCCGTCGCCTATCTGCGGCACGAACAAGATTTGGACTTGCAGAAGTTCGGTGTGCGGTTCGATGTCTATTACCTCGAATCGAGCTTGTACAGCGAGAACAAAGTCGCCGACGTCGTGAAAGCGCTCGTTGCAAGCGGCAAGACGTATGAAAGCGAAGGTGCGCTATGGCTGCGCACTACGGAGTACGGCGACGACAAAGACCGCGTCATGCGCAAATCCGACGGCACGTTCACCTACTTCGTGCCCGACGTCGCCTATCACGTGACCAAATGGCAGCGCGGCTTCGCGAAGGCGATCAACGTACAGGGTTCGGATCACCACGGCACAGTCGCGCGCGTGCGGGCAGGACTGCAAGCGCTCGACATGAGTATTCCGCAGGGCTATCCCGACTATGTGCTTCACAAAATGGTGCGAGTCATGCGCGGCGGGCAAGAGGTGAAAATCTCCAAGCGCGCGGGCTCCTACGTCACAGTGCGCGATCTCATCGAATGGGTGGGACGCGATGCAGTGAGATTCTTTCTCGCCTCACGGCGCGGCGATACCGAATTCGTGTTCGATATCGATCTGGCATTGGCGCAGAGCGAAGAAAATCCGGTGTACTACGTGCAGTACGCGCACGCGCGCGTGCGCAGCGTGTTTCGCCAGCTGCCGGAGAAAGGCTTCACCTACTCGCGCGAGATTGGCGAAGCAAACTTGCATCGCTTAGTCGAAGCGCACGAGAAAGCACTGATTCGCCGCATCGCGCAGTATCCAGAGTTACTTCGTATGGCGGCAGAGTCGCTCGAGCCGCATCAGCTCGCGCATTACCTGCGCGAACTCGCAGGCGAGTTTCACACTTACTACAACGCGCATCGCGTTCTGGTTGACGACAGCGAATTGCGCAATGCCCGGCTGACTCTCATCGAAGCCACCCGGCAAGTCATTCACAACGGTCTTGCTCTGTTGGGCGTCACAGCGCCCGACACCATGTAATGACGGCTCGCGACCCGCAGCCCTCAGGACTCAACGATGCCGCGCGACTATAAGAACGCAAAACGACGCTCGCACGCTTCCGAGCTATCACAAGGCGCGAGTCTTTTGATCGGGCTCGCGCTCGGCCTTGCGGTTGCCGCCGCGGTGTATCTGTACGATCGGCGGCCGGGCGCCCACGTACAACAGCCTGCCGCGCCGATCGCGAGCGAGCATCCGAAAACGGAGAAAGCAGCGCCGCCGTCGCGCGCCAGCGAAGGCACGCAGTTCGATTTTTACGATGTGCTGCCGAATTTCGAAGTCGTCATTCCGGAAAAAGATAAAGACGTGCGCCGCAACGCGCCCGGAACATCCATCGACAAACCCGGCTCCTACGTGTTGCAAGTCGGCTCGTACCGAAACTTTGCGGATGCCGATCGCGTTCGCGCGCAATTGGCGATGCAAGGTGTGGAATCGAAAGTGCAGAAGATCACTGTCGACAACGACACGTGGCATCGTGTACGCATCGGCCCTATTAGCAATCTCAAGACGCTCGAAGACACGCGGCGCAAAGTGCGCGAGGCACAGATGGATGCGTTGGTGATCAAGGTTGGCAATTGAGTGGGTGCGCTTCGCGTGTTGAAGCTCCTCTTTCTAGTTTTCAGTCTCTCAATAGCGATCTCGACGCATGCAGCACCTGTATGCGCCGCACGCTCCGAGGCCGCAAGCTCAGTGGCCAAGTTGTCGGACGTCATGCAGCGGGGGCGCTTCATTGCATATCAGCCTACATCGCTACGCGTGGTGAATGGACAACTGGGAACGGCGGATGAAGCGAGTATTGCTGCGGACTTGAAAGTCCTGCGTACGAAGTTCGACGGCATCATCACTTATGGAGTGTTGAACGGTGCGGAAAAAATTCCCGACATCGCTGCCAAGATGGGATTTCGCGCGGTCATTTTAGGTATCTGGGACATCGGCGATGCCAAACAGCGGACTAACGCCGTGAATGCATGGCAACGCAATCGCAACCTCGTCGTCGGCGTGTCGGTTGGCAATGAAACGCTTTTCTCAAAGCGAAACACGCAACCGCAAATGTTGGAAGCCGTCGCAACGCTGCATCGCGTTGCACCCGGTTTGGCAGTATCCACCACCGAGCCGTTTCATATGTTCGACGATCCCGCATCGAACGCTTTGCTCGCACAGCTCGACTTTCTGCTGCTCAACGTGCATCCCGTCTTTCAGCCCTGGTTCGCTAACGTGCCCAGCAAGAACGCCGCTGAATTCGTGGTCAACGTCGTGAACAAATTGCAGCCGCGTTTCTGCGGACCTGTGTTGGTGAAAGAGACCGGCGAACCCACTGCTCCCAGACAAGCCGGGTACTCGCCGCAACGTCAGGCAGAGTTCTATCGCGAGTTACGTCAGCAATTTC
>Ga0207667_10008622_pt1 | contig 12092 bp, 9 predicted proteins | sample KBSCornC52_FD_184301 | JGI IMG/M metagenome (GOLD analysis project Ga0207667, IMG submission 184301) | Corn rhizosphere microbial communities from Kellogg Biological Station, Michigan, USA - KBS Corn C5-2 (SPAdes) (version 2) | ecosystem: Host-associated > Plants > Roots > Rhizosphere > Soil ...
GGCGAAGATCATATGTGGACCCCCGATGCGATCGCGAAGCTCCAGCATTCGACACGCAGCAACTCGTATCAGACCTACAAGGAGTACGCACATCTGATCAACGATCAGACGCGCCGTCACATGACGTTCCGCGGGCTGTTCGAGTTCAAGGTCGACCCGTCGAAGGCCATTCCGATCGACGAAGTCGAATCGGCCAAGGACATCGTCAAGCGCTTCGCCACGGGTGCCATGTCGCTCGGCTCGATCAGCACCGAGGCGCATGCAACGCTTGCAGTCGCGATGAACCGCATCGGCGGCAAGTCGAACACGGGCGAGGGCGGCGAAGACGAGAACCGCTATCGCAACGAGCTGCGCGGCATCCCGATCAAGAACGGCGATACGCTCGCCTCGGTGATCGGACCGGAAGTCGTGCGCGACATTCCGCTCAAGGATGGCGACTCGTTGCGCTCGAAGATCAAGCAGGTCGCGTCGGGCCGGTTCGGCGTGACGGCGGAGTATCTCGCATCGGCCGACCAGATCCAGATCAAGATGGCGCAGGGCGCCAAGCCCGGCGAAGGCGGCCAGCTCCCCGGCCACAAGGTCTCCGAGTACATCGGCAAACTGCGTTACTCGGTGCCCGGCGTGGGTCTCATTTCGCCGCCGCCGCACCATGACATCTATTCGATCGAGGATCTGGCTCAGCTCATTCACGACCTGAAGAACGCGAACCCGTCAGCGAGCATCTCGGTCAAGCTCGTATCGGAAGTGGGTGTCGGTACGGTCGCCGCGGGTGTGGCCAAGGCGAAAGCCGATCACGTCGTGATCGCCGGCCATGACGGCGGCACGGGCGCATCGCCGCTTTCGTCGGTCAAGCACGCCGGCACGCCGTGGGAACTCGGGCTGGCCGAGACCCAGCAGACGCTCGTGCTGAACCGGCTGCGCGGGCGCATTCGCGTGCAGGCCGACGGCCAGATGAAGACGGGCCGCGACGTCGTGATCGGCGCGCTGCTCGGCGCCGACGAATTCGGCTTCGCGACGGCGCCGCTCGTCGTCGAGGGCTGCATCATGATGCGCAAGTGCCATCTGAATACCTGCCCGGTCGGCGTCGCGACGCAGGATCCGGTGCTGCGCGCGAAGTTCCAGGGCCAGCCCGAGCATGTCGTCAACTACTTCTTCTTCGTGGCTGAAGAGGTGCGCGAAATCATGGCGCAGCTCGGCATTCGCACGTTCGACGACCTGATCGGCCGTGCCGACCTGCTCGACATGAAAAAGGGCATCGAGCACTGGAAGGCGAAAGGGCTCGATTTCTCGAACGTGTTCTATCAGCCTCGCGTGGCGGCGGAGATCGCGCGCCGCCATGTCGACGAGCAGGATCATGGCCTTGCGAAGGCGCTCGATCACACGCTGATCGAGAAGGCCCGTGCCGCGATCGACAAGGGCGAGCACGTCTCGTTCATTCAGCCGGTGCGCAACGTCAATCGCAGCGTCGGTGCGATGCTCTCGGGCACGATCGCGAAGAAGCACGGTCACGACGGACTGCCCGACGATACGATCCATATCCAGCTCAAAGGCACGGCCGGTCAGAGCTTCGGTGCATTCCTCGCGCGCGGCGTCACGCTGGATCTCGTCGGCGACGGCAACGACTATGTCGGCAAGGGCCTCTCCGGCGGTCGCATCATCATTCGCCCGACGAACGATTTCCGCGGCAAGTCCGAGGAAAACATCATCTGCGGCAACACCGTGATGTACGGTGCGATCGAGGGCGAGGCCTATCTGCGCGGCGTCGCGGGCGAGCGTTTTTGCGTGCGTAACTCGGGGGCGAGCGCCGTCGTCGAGGGCACCGGCGATCACGGCTGCGAATACATGACGGGCGGAACCGTGGTCGTGTTGGGCGAAACCGGCCGCAACTTCGCGGCAGGCATGTCGGGCGGCGTGGCGTTCGTCTACGATCCCGACGGCACGTTCCCCGCCAAGTGCAACAAGTCGATGGTCGCGCTGGAGCCGGTGCTGCAGCAGGCCGAGCAGGAGCGCACCGTCGATCGCGCGCTCTGGCATACGGGCGTCACCGACGAAGCGTTGCTCAAGGGGCTCGTCGAGCGCCACTTCCAGTTCACCGGCTCGCCGCGCGCGAAGTCGCTGCTCGAGGAATGGGATACCTCGCGCCGCCATTTCGTGAAGGTCTTCCCGACCGAGTACAAGCGCGCACTGGGCGAACTGGGTGCGAAGAAGGCCGCCAAGGAAGCGCTTGCGGCATGAGGCTCGGAGGCTTGGGCCTCGCGTGTTGCGAGGCCCGCCGAACGATGAATTGAGTACGACGACCAAGATTAGAGAAGAGACCCCATGGGCAAGGCAACCGGTTTTCTCGAGTATCAGCGCCTCCACGAAGCGTATGAAGCGCCGCTCGCGCGTTTGAAGCATTACAAGGAGTTCGTGCTCGCGCTCAGCGACGAGGACGCAAAGATTCAGGGCGCACGGTGTATGGACTGCGGCATTCCGTTTTGCAACAACGGCTGCCCCGTGAACAACATCATTCCCGACTTCAACGATCTCGTTTATCGCCAGGACTGGCGGCAGGCGATCGAAGTCCTGCATTCGACCAACAACTTCCCCGAGTTCACGGGACGCATCTGCCCGGCACCGTGCGAAGCGGCCTGCACGCTCGGCATCAATGCGGATCCTGTCGGCATCAAATCGATCGAGCACGCGATCATCGACAAGGCCTGGGCCGAGGGTTGGGTCGAGCCGCAGCCGCCGAAGAAAAAGACCGGCAAGAAGGTTGCCGTGGTCGGCTCCGGGCCGGCCGGCCTGGCGGCGGCGCAGCAGCTCGCCCGCGTGGGGCACGACGTGACGGTATTCGAAAAGAACGATCGCATCGGCGGGTTGCTGCGCTATGGCATTCCCGATTTCAAGCTCGAAAAGTGGCTGATCGACCGCCGCATGCGCCAGATGGAAGCCGAAGGCGTGACGTTCCGCGCCAATGTCTTCATCGGCAAGGACCCGTTGCCGTCTCACATCGGCAATACGGCCAAGGAGACGATTACGCCCGATGAGCTGAAAGAGCGCTTCGACGCCATCGTCGTGGCCGGTGGCTCCGAAACGCCGCGCGATTTGCCGGTACCGGGGCGCGAACTCGCCGGCGTTCATTTCGCGATGGAGTTTCTGCCGCAGCAGAACAAGGTCAACGCCGGCGACAAGGTGGCGGACCAGATCAGCGCGAAAGGCAAACACGTCATCGTGATCGGCGGCGGCGATACGGGTTCCGACTGCGTCGGCACCTCGAACCGTCACGGCGCGAAGAGCGTGACCCAGTTCGAGCTGCTGCCGCAGCCGCCAGAAACCGAAAACAAGCCGCTCGTCTGGCCGTACTGGCCGGTCAAGCTCCGGTCTTCGTCGTCGCACGAAGAGGGTTGCGAGCGCGACTGGTCCGTCGCGACCAAGCGGCTCGAAGGCAAGAACGGCAAGGTCGAGAAGCTTATCGCGGCGCGTGTCGAATGGAAGGACGGCAAGATGCAGGAAGTGCCGGGTTCGGAGTTCGAACTGAAGGCCGATCTCGTGCTGCTGGCCATGGGCTTCACGCAGCCCGTCGCCCCCGTGCTCGAAGCGCTCGGCGTCGAGAAGGATGCGCGCGGCAATGTGCGCGCGGCGACGGAAGGCGAGCGCGCCTACTACACGTCGGCGGACAAAGTGTTTGCCGCAGGCGATATGCGTCGCGGGCAGTCGCTCGTCGTCTGGGCGATTCGCGAGGGCCGGCAATGCGCACGCTCTGTCGACGCCTACCTGATGGGCAGCTCCGAGCTGCCCCGCTGACGGGCGGCGCGCATTCGCCGCGCGTGGAAGCGATGCCGGTTGCACCGCAGGATGCGGATGTGGATTGGCATCGCACTTTCATTGCGCTCGTGCCCGATGCGCCCACGCGCAGTGAGTGGGAAGCATTCGGCATCGGGGAAGATATGATCGGGCGCCGCGTTGCGGCGGATCAGCTTCATTTGACGCTGGCCTTTCTCGGGTCCATCCCGCGCGAGCGCGGGCTTGCGCTTGCGACGGGGCTGGCCTCGACCGTGACCGCGCTTCCCGCGCTGAAGATCGAGCGTTTCGCATATTGGCCGAATCCTGCCCATCCCCGCCTTGCGGTGCTGACGTTCGAGTGTCCGCAGCCGCTCGTCGAGTTGGCTGCGAACGTACGCGGGCTCGTTCGCAGCCTCGGTCTGCCCATCGACGATCATCGCCCGTTTCGTCCGCACGTCACGCTCGCGCGCTTGCCGCGCCATAGCCGGCCGGTATCGCCCGAAGCCCTGCTCGCGGGGGAGCAGTCCGCTCTCGCATTGCCGGCGTCGCGTTTCGCCACCCTGATGCTTTACTCGAGCACGCTCGAGCGCAGCGGCGCGCGGTATCGGCCGCTCGCCGCTGTCGACGTACCCGCGGCGCCTTCAGATTGAGGCAGGCCGGCGCGGACGCGTCATGCCACCGCCCGCTCGCCCGCGCGTTCGATGAAAAGCGTATGGTCGTGAAAACCTGTGATGGACTCGCGATGCGCAACGCTCACGATCGCCGTTTGCGGCAGGCGTTCGTGGAACAGCCGGTACACATTCGATTCATTCTCGGGATCGAGCCCGCTCGTCGCTTCGTCGAGGAAAAGAAAGTCGGGCTTGTGCAGCAGCACGCGCGCGGCTGCGAGCCGCTGCTGCTCGCCGGGAGACAGCACGCGCGTCCAATGCGCCGATTCGCCGAGACGCCCGATGTAATCTTCGAGCCGGCAACTGACGAGCACCTCGCGACAGGCATTCTCGGTGAAGGTGTCCGCGGCGGCGGGGTAGGCGAGTGCGGCTTTCAATGTACCGATGGGCAGATAGCTTTGCTGCGGCAGGAACATCGTGCGCGCGCCGACGGGTACGTCGATACTGCCCTCGCCGAAGGGCCAAAGGCCGGCGAAGGCGCGCAACAGTGTGCTCTTGCCCGAACCCGATGCACCGCGCACGAGCCAGCGGGCGCCCGGCTCGATGACGATGTCGCCGATCGTCGCGAGCGGCGTCCCGTTCGGCAGCGCAAGCTCGAGATCGCGCGTGCTCAGCGCGCTTGCATCGACGTAATGCAGATTGATGCCGCCATGTGCGGTGGCGGGCGAGACCGATTCGCGCAGATGCGTGCTTTGCACGACGCGGCTGAATTCGCGCAACCGGTTGACGGTGGCGCGCCATTCGACGAGCGACGAGTAATTGTTGATGAACCATGAGAGCGAGCCGCTGACCGTGCCGAAAGCGTCCGCGATCTGCGTGAGCACCCCGAACGTGAACGCACCGGCGAAATAGCGCGGCGATGCGACGATGTACGGAAAAATGATGGCCGCCTGCCCATAAAAATTCGTGACGAAATTGAGGCGCCGCGTGTATGTCATGATGCGCCACCAGTTGTCGCGGATCCTCGCGAAGATGTTTTGCGCGTTGCCCTCTTCGGTTCGAACACCGTCGTATAGCGCGATCTGCTCCGAGTTCTCGCGCACGCGAATGAGTCCGTAACGGAAGTCGGCTTCGACGCGCTGCTGCTGATAGTTGATCGAAACGAGCGGGTGTCCAACCTTATGCATCAGGTACGAGCCGCCGATCGCATAGATCACTGCCGCCCAGACCATATAACCAGGCACGGTCCATGCCGAGCCGGCGAAATGGAAGTTCAGCGCGCCGCCGATCGTCCAGAGGATGGTGATGAACGAGACCAGCGTAACGACTGTCGATAACAGGCCGAGCGACAGATCGAGCGTGTTGGTGGCGAGCGATTGCAGATCGTCGCTGATCCGTTGGTCGGGGTTGTCAGCGAGTCGATCGCGTTCGATACGGTAGAACGCGAGGTCGCCAAGCCAAGTCTTCAGATAGCGGTTCGTCAACCACTGGCGCCAACGGAACCCGAGCATTTGCCGCAGGTAGGTACGATAGACGGCCAACGTGATGAACACGAAGGCCGCAACGGTGAATTGGATCAGCAACTGCCAAAAATGGGGGCTGTCTTTCGCCACCATCGCATTGTTGAACTTCGCGTACCACTGGTTGATCCAGACGTTGAATCCGACGATCGTCAGGTTGATGAGGATGATCGTCACCAACAAACCCCAGGCGGCCTTCCAATCCTCCGAGACCCAGTACGGTTTGATGAGCCCCCAGGCCGAGGTCGACGAGGGTTGGGGCGGCGCACCGTTGCGGGCAGGGACGGGATTGAGAGATGAGGCAGTCATAGGTCTTCCGAACGGTGTTTCCGAATCAGTTGCGCCAGCCGACGGCAGGCGTACGGGCGCTTCGACGATGCGCGGCACGGTACGCGGTTACCGCGGATTCTTGCGCGGAGCGCTTAAGCGAGTCTTAATGGCGGCGGCCCGCGCGTTCCATGCCTGGTATCGCGCATCGACACCGACCGTGCGCGTGGTTGGCGAAAAGCAAAAGCGTGTCACCCGCGTGCCGCGATCGGACATTGTGCCAGAGAGCGGTGAGCCAACCTTTCGCGCAGCGTCCGAGCGCAAAAAAGGGCGCGTTGGCGGCGCCGCGTCATTGCGCCGCGTTTGCGGCCGCTCGCGCTTTTATGGTCTAATGGCCGCGACGAAACAGGGGTGCTTCGCTGGAAGTGGATAGGGTTCGAGCCGTTCGGACCATTCCGTGGCGAGGCTGAGAGAGACCCTTCGCACCCGATCCGGGTAATACCGGCGCGGGAAGTTTCAGGAACACGCTTATAGCGTGGGATGCCGTGTCGCGGCATCTTTTTCTCCGCCGAAAGCATCGGTTGCGTCGATGCCGCCGGCCGGCCTCACCCGCCGGTTTCGTCCTTGGGTACGCGCAGTTCGCCGTACAGAAAGGATCGATCCGATGAGCGTTCAATCTTCAGTCGTTGTTTCAGGAATCCCCGATTTCGCCGTGCTCGGCGGCGGGCTCGCCGGCCGGCTAGTGGCCTGGCAACTTGCGGGCGAGGGGCACCGCGTCGCGCTCTACGAGCGCGGCGACGCGTCGGGGACGGCCTCGGCGGCCTGGGTCGCCGCCGCCATGCTGGCGCCGCTGGCCGAGGCCGCGAGCGCCGAGCCGCTCATCGTCGAGCTCGGCCAGGCCTCGCTCGACGCCTGGCCACGGATCCTTGCCGCGCTGCCGGCACCGGTCTTTTTCCAGCGCAACGGCACACTCGTGGTCTGGCACCGTAACGATCGGCCCGAAGCGGCGCTGCTCGAACGGCGCGTGCACGCCAACGCGCCGCGCACGCGCGCGGGCGGCAGCCGCGTTGCGACGCTCGATGCCGCGCAGCTCGCGGCTGCCGAGCCCGCGCTGGCCGGCCGTTTCGGTCAGGGGCTGCTGCTGCCCGACGAGGGCCAGCTCGACAACCGCCAGACGCTGGCCGCGCTGGCCGCGGGGCTGAACGAGCGCAGGGTGGACGCGCACTGGAACACCGCCGTCGACGAGGCGGCGCGGCCGAGCGCGCGAATCACGATCGATTGCCGCGGGCTCGGCGCGAAGGCGGCGTTGCCCTCGCTGCGTGGCATTCGCGGCGAAGTCGCGCGCGTGCATGCGCCCGGTATCGCGCTGACGCGCCCCGTTCGCATGCTTCATCCGCGCTATCCGATCTACATTGCGCCGAAGGAACACGATTTGTTCGTCATCGGCGCCACGGAAATCGAAGGCGAGGACCGCTCGCCGATGAGCGTGCGCTCCGCGCTCGAGCTGCTGAGCGCGGCGTTTGCCGTGCATCCGGCGTTCGGCGAGGCGCGCATTCTGGAACTCAACACGCAATGCCGTCCCACGCTGCCCGATCACCTCCCTTCGATCGTCTGGGACGGTGCGAGCACCCTCGCCGTCAACGGTCTTTATCGGCACGGCTTCATGATTGCCCCCGAAGTGGCGAGTACAGCGGCCGGACTGGCCGCCGCGCTCCTGAGCGGCCGTGTCGCCGATGCGGAGGGCTTTGCGCAATGGCGCAGCGAAGCGCGCTGGGCGCCCATGCTGCATCTCGCGGGCGAGCGTGCGGCGCTTGCGATGTGAGCACGATGACGCGCACCCCACAGGAAAAGACCGAGCAACTCCATCGTCGGACCGTTCGAATCATGGAAATCCAGATCAATCAGACGTCTCTTTCCCTTCCCGACGGCGCGACCGTAGCCGATGCGCTCGCCGCGTTCGGCGCGCGGCCGCCGTTCGCCGTCGCGCTCAACGGGCAGTTCGTCGCACGCGCGCAGCATCCCGAGCGCGCGCTCAACGCCGGCGATAAGCTCGATATCGTGCATCCCGTCGCGGGCGGCTGATGACCCTTTTGCCGCTAACATCCATTACGTCCTGAGGATCTTGCGATGATTTCCGCTTCCGCCGCCGATTCGCTCACGCTGTACGGCACCCCCTTTGCCAGCCGTGTGCTGCTCGGTACCTCGCGCTATCCGTCGCTGCGGGCGCTGTCCGATTCGATCGAAGCAGCGCGACCCGGCATGGTCACCGTAGCACTGCGGCGCCAGATGCAGGCCGAGACCGCCGAGGCCGGCTTTTTCGATTTGCTCAAACGCCACGCTGTGCCGCTGTTGCCGAATACGGCCGGGTGCCAGACGGTCGACGAAGCCGTGACGACGGCGCACATGGCCCGCGAGGTGTTCGAAACGGATTGGATCAAGCTCGAGGTGATCGGCGACGACTACACGCTGCAGCCCGACCCGCTGGCACTGATCGAAGCCGCGGCCCGGCTCGTGAAGGACGGCTTCAAGGTGCTGCCGTACTGCACGGAGGACCTGGTCATCGCCCGGCGTCTGATCGATGCGGGCTGCGAGGCGTTGATGCCGTGGGGCGCGCCGATCGGAACCGGCAAGGGCATCGTCAATCCTTATGGGCTTCGCACGCTGCGTCAGCGACTGCGGGACGTGCCGCTCATCGTCGATGCGGGACTCGGCGTGCCGTCGCACGCGTGCCAGGTCATGGAATGGGGCTTCGACGGTGTGCTGCTCAATACCGCTGTCTCGCAGGCGACCGAGCCGGCCGTCATGGCGCGCGCATTCGCGATGGCCGCCGAGGCCGGGCGGGCCGCGTATCTCGCCGGTCCGATGGACGAGCGCGATAGCGCGCAGGCGAGCACGCCGGTGGTCGGCATGCCGTTCTGGCACCAGGATCAAGGCTGAGGCATCGCATATGAGCCGTACGCTTGCGTTCGCGGATCGTGAAATCTTCTGGCCACCCGCCGACGAACTGGTCGAAGCGGCCGAGCGTATCCGCGCGCGCCTCGGCGAATGGCCGCGCGGGGAGGCGCTCTGGCGGATCTGTCTGACGCCGCCCGATGCGCCCGGCGCGGGCGATTTGATCGTCGCCGCGGTGGACGAAAACGGCGCTGCGCCGGCCCGGTCCGCGTGGCTCGCTGCCGGCGCAGGGGTGATCGAGACGTCGGCCGATGGCGCCTGTTTAGTGTTGGGCGAGGCGCGCTATCCGCTCTCGGGCACCCTCGCCGAAGACTGGCTCGCCGCGCTCGCGAGCTTCCTCGATTGTGGCTTCGCCCCGCACGACGCGCTCGTATTGGCCATGGCGTGGCGCGACGGCGACGACACGCGCGGCGACGATGCGTGGCCCGACCAACTCGACCGTTTTCCGCGCGTTCGCGCGCTGCCGCCCGCGCCGACGCAACGCTTCGCTGATTGCCCGTCGCGGCTCGGCCTGTATGCGGTCGTGCCGAGCGCCGAATGGGTGGAGCGCGTCGCGGCCCTCGGTGTACGGACCATCCAGTTGCGGGTCAAGGATGCCCCGGCGGCGCGGCTCGCCAATGAGATCGCAAAGAGCGTCGAAGCGGGACAGCGCCACGGCGCGCGCGTTTTCATCAACGATCACTGGCGCGAAGCGATCGCCGCGGGGGCGTACGGCGTCCATCTGGGGCAGGAGGATCTCGATACCGCTGAGCTGGGCGCGATCGCGTCTGCGGGTTTGCGGCTTGGACTGTCGACGCACGGCTACTACGAGATGCTGCGGGCGCTGCACTATGCGCCGAGCTACCTCGCTTTCGGCGCGGTTTTTCCGACGGCGACCAAGACAGTGGCGAGCGCGCCACAAGGTCTCGCGCGGCTCGCGCGCTATGCGCGGGTGATCGGCCCGAAGGTGCCCCTCGTCGCGATCGGCGGCATCACGCTCGACACGCTTGCCGCCGTGCTCGATACGGGCGTGGGCAGCGCGGCCGTCGTGAGCGCCGTGACGGGGGCGCCCGACCCGGCCGAGGCCGTGGCCGCGCTCGAGCGAATTTTTGCGGACCGGTGAGCGTTTTGCACTTGGAAAGTTGGGTGTCACGGCAACGTTCTCGCTGAGGCCCTATAATTCGGCTTCCGCGTAAAAGGAGCCGCCGCTTCGTGCCGCCTACATCCGCTGAGCCCATTCTCGAGCTGCGTAACGTCGATTTCGGCTATGACGAGGATCGTCTCGTCCTGGCGAACCTGAACATGCGCTTCATGCGCGGGCAGGTGGTCGCCGTCATGGGCGGCTCGGGCTGCGGCAAGACTACCGTGCTGCGCCTGATCGGCGGGCTCGAGCGAGCTCGCCGAGGCGAGGTGCTGTTCCACGGGCGGGACATGGGCAAGGAGAGCCGGGAAGGCCTTTACGCCTTGCGCCGCAAGATGGGCATGCTGTTCCAATTCGGTGCGCTTTTCACCGATATGTCCGTGTTCGAAAACGTTGCGTTCGCGCTGCGCGAGCACACCGATCTGCCCGAAGCGTTGATTCGCGATCTGGTTCTCATGAAGCTCAACGCTGTGGGCCTGCGCGGCGCGCGCGATCTCGCGCCATCGCAGATCTCGGGCGGCATGGCGCGGCGCGTGGCGCTTGCGCGCGCAATCGCGCTCGATCCGGAGCTGATGATGTACGACGAGCCGTTCGCCGGCCTTGACCCGATTTCGCTCGGCATCACGGCCAATCTCATCCGTACGTTGAACCGGGCGCTCGGTGCCACCTCGATTCTCGTGACGCACGATGTCCCCGAATCGTTCGCCATTGCCGATTACGTCTACTTTCTGTCGAACGGCGCGGTGCTTGCCGAAGGAACGCCGGCCGAGCTGCGGGAGTCGGTCGACCCCTCGGTGCGGCAGTTCATCGACGGTGCGCCCGACGGCCCGTTTCGCTTTCACTATCCGACGCAAACGCCGCTCGATGCGGATTTTGGCCTCGGCGGAGGACGCGCATGATTGGTGCAATTGGAACGTTGGGGCACTGGGTGCTCGCGGGCATCGCGCGCGCCGGTTATGCCACTCGCATGTTCGTTCGCCTCGTGCTCGAGTTTTTCGCGCTCGTGCGCCGGCCGAATCTCGTCATCAAGCAGATTCTGTTCGTCGGCAATTATTCGCTCGTCATCATCGGGGTTTCCGGGCTCTTCGTCGGCTTCGTGCTGGGCCTGCAGGGCTATTACACACTCAATCGCTATGGTTCCGAGCAGGCGCTCGGACTGCTCGTCGCGCTGTCGCTGGTGCGCGAACTGGGTCCCGTCGTGACGGCGCTGCTGTTTGCCGGGCGCGCGGGCACCTCGCTGACCGCGGAAATCGGTCTCATGAAGGCGGGCGAGCAGTTGACAGCGCTCGAAATGATGGCCATCGATCCACTCGCGAACGTCGTTGCACCGCGCATGTGGGCGGGCATCATCGCCATGCCGATACTCGCCGCGATCTTCAGCGCCGTCGGCATTTTCGGCGGCTATGTCGTAGGTGTGCTGATGATCGGCGTCGATTCGGGCGCCTTCTGGTCGCAGATGCAAGGCGGGGTGCAAGTCTGGGCGGACGTCGGCAACGGCGTCGTCAAAAGCGTGGTGTTCGGCTTTGCCGTCACATTCATCGCGCTGTTTCAAGGCTATGAGGCAAAAGCGACCCCCGAAGGGGTCTCGCGGGCGACCACCCGCACGGTCGTCTACGCCTCGCTCGCCGTACTCGGACTCGATTTTCTGCTGACGGCGTTGATGTTCAACTGACGCAGTCCATATTGCACCGCTGGCACGATTGGCGCCTGCGCGAGCGCGCTTCTTTTGGGATGACGATGAAAAAGACTGTTCTCGACTTCTGGGTCGGTTTGTTCGTGGTGCTCGGTTTCATCGCGCTGCTGTTCCTGGCGCTGAAGGCCGGCAATATGAGCTCACTCTCGTTTCAGCCGACGTACCCC
>Ga0207667_10008624_pt1 | contig 12092 bp, 6 predicted proteins | sample KBSCornC52_FD_184301 | JGI IMG/M metagenome (GOLD analysis project Ga0207667, IMG submission 184301) | Corn rhizosphere microbial communities from Kellogg Biological Station, Michigan, USA - KBS Corn C5-2 (SPAdes) (version 2) | ecosystem: Host-associated > Plants > Roots > Rhizosphere > Soil ...
GAGCGGGGCGCTCGCGTTCGGGTGATCGCGCCTTCGAGCCCGTTCGATCGTGCCCTCGTCCTCCGCGCGATGGGCTGGCTCGGCCAGCGCTACCGAGTCGAGTTCGATTGGTCGATGTTCGAGCGTACTGGTTTTTTGGCCGGAAACGACGCGCGACGCCTGGCGGAGCTCGACCGCGCGCTGGCCGATCCATCGCTCGGCGCGATCATCGCAGCCCGCGGGGGATACGGCCTCACCCGCATCGCGCATCGCGCCAACTACGGCGCCCTGATCCGGCACCCGAAGTGGATTGTGGGGTTTTCCGACATCACCGCGTTGCACGTGGAAGCCAGCGCGGCCGGCGTGGCTTCGCTGCACGGTCCCAACGCAGCAGCGCTCGGACGCAGCGACGACTGGACGCGCAGCCGCTTTCTACGAGCGCTGGAAGCTCCGCACGCGCCGCAGCGGTTCAGCGGCCTTCAGCCGCTAGTGCCCGGCATCGCCGAAGGTCTGCTTATCGGCGGCAACTTGAGCTTGCTGTGCGCCTGTCAGGCCAGCGGCCGACTTCGTTTGCCGCACGGAGCGATCCTCGTCCTCGAAGATGTGACCGAATCGTCCTACCGAATCGACCGCATGTTGAGCGCCCTGCTGGTAGGCGGCGCACTCGATCGGGTGACGGGCGTCGTGCTCGGCGATTTTACCGACTGCCCCGCTGGGCCACACCGCGTACCGATCGCCTCGGTACTCTTGGAACGCCTGGGTGAGCTCGGCGTTCCGCTGGTTTCCGGACTCAAGTTCGGGCACGAACGCTGGAACGAGTTCGTCCCTATGGGCGTGCACGCGGAGTTAGACGCCGACGCGGGGACCCTCGAGATTGGACCGCTTAACGGCACCGGCTAACGTTCGGTCAATCCGTCGTCAATGAGCTCGTCCTCGTCGACGGTCAGCTCGTCCTCGTCATGCATGCTCGGCTCGCGCGCGGCCGGCGCCGCAGCGGTGGCCTCCGGCCGAGCCGGCGGCTTGCCGGCACCCGGCGGCGGAGGAGGCGGCTTGCCCATTCCGCGGGCTCCGGGCGGCGGCGGTGGCGTGGGGCGCATGCTCCCGACGGGGGGCGGCGGTGGACGGCCAGCACCCGTCGGCGGAGGGGGGGGCTTCACGGAGCCCGGCGGGGAAGACGGAGCCGGCGGAGCACCAGTTCGCGAGGGCGGAGGCGGCGGAGGAGCTCCGGCACCGCGCTTTGCTGTTGGCTTGGGCGGTGGCCCCTTCCGACTCGGCGCAGACGACGGGGGCGGCGCCGAGGCGCGACCTGGATCGTCCGCAGCCATATCCACGTCTTCCGCGGTCGGCGCCCCCGCCCCATTCGTAACTATTGGGTCGTGACCATCAAAGGCACTGGCAGGCAGCGGCGGAGGCACACGCGAAGTACGCGGAGCCGAAGGTTCGGCTGGCGTCGAGTCGACGGGCGCGGTCTCCGCAACTTCAGTGGGCGCGGCTTCAGCAGGCGCGGCTTCAGCGGACGCGGCTTCAGGAGGCGCGGCTTCAGGAGGCGCGGTTTCGACAGGGCCGGCTTCAGCAGGCACAGTTTCAGCGGGTTCGGCTGACGTGGCTTCGTCCGCAGTCGGCGTGGCCTCGGGCTCCGTCCCGGACGGCACGGTATCTCGCGGTGGCTCTGCCGCGCGTTCGGCTTCTTCGGGCAGCGCTTGATTGTCGGACGCCTCAGCCGCTGCCTCGCCGGCAGCTGCGATCGGTGCTTGTTCCGCTGCCGCGGTTGGACTGGACGGCTCTTCGCGGGCGCCGAGCGCGACCGCCGCCTCGGGCTCCGCGATCTTTTGGCTGCCTTTGCCGCCCTTTGACTTATTCGGCTTCTCTGGCTTTTCGGCGGCTGCGGCGACCGGCTGCTCGGCGACCGGCTTTTCAGGCGGCGGCTCGGAGCTCGGCCGCTTGAGCATGTTCGATTTCGCGCGCTCCAGACCTTCAGTGGCTTCCGGATCTTGCGCTTTCATGCGCAACACGCGGCGCCAAGCGTCGGCGGCTTCACGCGGATCGCTCAGCTTCTCTTCCCACAGGCGAGCCACTTTGCGCGCGAGCTCGGCGCGCGCTGCGGGTTCCTTGCCGCGCAAGATCTGATCTTCGTACAGCTGGACCATGCCCCGGTAGTCTTCCAGCTCGACATAGAGCTGCGACAACTGGTCCATGACCGCGGTATCCGACGGCGAGAGGTCGTGGAGCCGCTTCAAGTCGGCAGCAGCTCCCTGCGGATCGGCCAGCTTTTCGCGACGCACCGTGGCGCGCCGCGAAAGGAGCTTCCGTACCAACGGACCATCGAACACTTCCTCGAGCGCGCGATTGAGCACGGTCTCGGCGCGCTTCGGCTCGCCCACCTCGTCGGCCAGGCGCTCGAGCGCGGCGAGAGGCTCGTCGTCCACATGAGTCACGATCGCGTCGCCGAGCCAGACGAACGCCTGTTCGGTGTCTTTCAGCTCGCGATAGGCAATCTCCGCTGCGCGGCCCAAGAGCATACCGCGCGTCCGTCCGCCGTCGCGGGAGCCTTGACCGCCGTTCGCCAGCGCCTCGGCCAGCGTGCGCCGCAGCTTCTCGGATTTCTGCTCCGTGTCGGAGGTGCGCGCAATCGCTTCGAGCGAGTTGAGCGTCTCCTCCTGCACCACGCCCCCGAGCGCGAGATCGAAAAATGCGCGCGCTTTGTCGTACGCTTCGTGGCTCGCAGCCACGCTTGCAGCGCGACCGAGCGCAGCGAGCTTGTCGCTGGGCGCTTTGCAGCGCGTGACCTGCCGCTCGTAAATCTCGATGATCCGCGGCACCGAGTTCGACAACTTGGCAAGCCGGGCCAAAAGCGGCTCGACCTCGGCCGGCGGCACGCTGGTCAGCGCTTGCTCACCGTGATTGATCGCCTCTGCGGCGTCCACACCGGCTTCGGCCAAGACCTCCGCTTGACGAACCATTTCATCGGCGCGCGAGGGGCCGCTGAGCTCTTGAACCAACAGATCATGCGCGATGCTCAGGGCATCGAGGTCCCGCAATTTGACCGCGATTTGCTCGAGTTTTTGTGCAATTTCCGCATCGGCGCCACGCGTGCGCGCGAGCTCCTTGGCAACGCCCGCGGCGTCCGCATCGCGGCCGACCTCGACGAAGCGCTCGAACGCGCCGCGCAGCGAAGCATTCCGCGCCGGGCTGGCCGCGGCTTCGAGGTACCACTCGACCAGCTTCGTCGCGACGATCCCTTTCCAACCGAGGGAGTCGCCGAGACGCACGTATTCATCACGGCAGGCTTCGTCACCGAGGTCGGCAACTTGCATCAGAGCCGCCAAGGCCTCGTCGCTCTTCTTCACCTTCTCGTGAAGGATCTCGGCGAGCCGGCGAGTCATGCGGCTGACTTCCTCTTCGTCGCCTTCGACCTCGATCATCTCGGCTAGGTGTTTGGCGACGCGCGGCCAGTCTTCGAGCTTTTCACACAGCTCGGCGAGCCTGCCCACCGCGGCGAAGTTCTCTGGATCGAGCTCGCGGACCAGATCGAGCGAGCGCACGGCGGCCTTCGCGTCGTCCAAGGTCTCGTCGTAGAGCTGCGCCAATTTTTCGGCCACCTTCAGCCGCTCGGCCTTGTCTTCCAGAACCAGCAGCCGACGCTCGAGTGCCTCGGCGACACCTTTCGGTTCACCCATGCGCTCGTAGAGCTCGGCGATCTTGGCCAGTGACTGCTCGTGCTTGGGCTCGAATTCCTTCAGCAACCGCTCGTAAATCGCGATCGCCCCCTTCAGATCATCCAGGCCGTCTGCGATCACCGTGGCTTGCCGCAACAGCACCGTCACGTGCTCCGCGGGCTCTTGCGACGCCTTTTCGAGCCGCGCTAAGAGCTCGACCGCTTCTTTGAACTCACCGCGTTCTTCGGCATCATCGGCCAGGGTTGCGAGCGCCTCGAGATCGTCGCCGTCCTTGAGCAGCTCTTGCAACGTGTGGCGCGCCGCTTCCGGATTGCCCAGAGCCCCGCGCTGAATCCCGGCTGCGCGCTTGCGCAGCGCCGAGCGGAGCGCGCGGTTCGTGAGCTTGTCCGCGCGGCGGAGCAGGAAGCTCGCCAAATCTTCGTTGCGCGCTGCGCTCACGTAACGCTGCTCGAGCTCTGCCGCGTACTCGTCGTTGATCGGATCGAGCTCCGTAGCTTGCTCGAGGCGGAGCACCGAGCTCGAATCGTCACCGGCGCGAGACAGGTAACGAGCTTCAGTCGCAAATAGCTCCGCCTTGTCGGACTCGAGCTCGGTCAACTGAGCGCGCTCGTCGACGGCCGTCGCCGCTTGGTCCCAGGCCTCTGCTTTGACGAAACAGCGCTCGGCAGCTTCCCAAAGTGGAGCGCTCTTGAGCAGCGTCGCACCTTCGGCAAACGCTTCACCGGCGCTGAGCGTGTCGCCGTTCGCCTCGCGCAGCTCGCCTAGCTTTTTCAGCAGGGGCCCGCGTTGACTCTCGTCGGCAATGGCCTCGATGTTCTCGGCGATCACCTGGATTGCCAGATCAGCGCGTTCGCCCTTCTCGAAATAGCGCACCGCTGTCGTGATCGCTTCTTCGTCCCCGGACGCGAGGGCCGCGATGCGGCCCCAAGCCTCGCCCGTGGCGATGGGATCTTTGCGTTTTTGTTCGTGCAGCTTGGCCAGCGATTTTTCGAGCGAAATGCGCGCTTCGATGTCGAGCGTTTGCTCGGCCTCCTCGGCCATCAGCGTCGTCAGCTCGTCCCAGCGCGATTGCTTTTCGAGCAGCCGCTTGAGCGCGCCGCGCGCGGGCTCGTCGTCAGCGTCGAGCACCAGTAGCTCCTTCAACCCGACGATTGCGCCGTCGATGTCGCGAAGCTGCGTCTCGCACAAACCGGCCACCTCGCGCAGCCAGCTTTGGCGCTGCTCGGTGTCGGCATTTTCATCACGGCCTGCGGCCAGCAAGATCTCGCGCAGATCCTGGAATTTGCGGGTCTGGCGCAGGAACGGCTCGAGGAAGCCGATCGCTTCTACGTTGGCCGGCTCGATCGTCAAGACCTCCCGGAATTTCGCGGCCGCTTCGTTCTTCTTGGCTTTGCGCGCCAACGTTTGCGCGACCTCGACCAGCGCCTGCACGCGTTCGGAGGCGCCAGCGCCCGGCGGAGGTGCCAAGGCGTCGAGCAGGGAGTCATCGCCGCCTGCTTCCATCGACTCGGAAACCAACTTGCGCGCTTCGGCCACGAGCGCGCCTTGCGGGTTGGCTTTCAGGTAAGCCGCGGCGCGAGCTGCCACCTCGCTCGAGCGGTTGAGCTGGTCACCGTAGTACATGGCGAGCTGAACCGCGCGATCTTGACCCGGCACGAGCTCGAGCGCGCACATGGAGTAGGACAGACCGTGCTCGCCCGGGTACTCTTCGGCGAGCTCGACGAACAGCTCCGCGCCCTCGTTGAGTTCGCTCTCCGGCACTTTTTGGCCGGCCTGCACGCGCTCCAAAATGGCGGTGCCGAGTTGCTGCTTCAGTGTCGGATCTTGACCGCCGTCGAGCTCACGCGCGCGCCGAAACGCAGCGGCCGCACCGGCGAAGTCGAGCGCATTCTTCCGCACGTCGCCTTCGTCTTGGTAGAGCGCGACTTTGCGCTCCGTGTCGTCGACGAGCGCTTGCTCCATCTCGAAGTATGGAACCGCTTCACTCCATTGCCCGGCCGCTTTGTACAGCTCACGCAACGCATAAATAGAATATTGGCTTCTCGAATCGAATTCGACCGCGCGGCGATAGTTTTCGATCGCCTTCTTCGGCTGAGCCAGCGGCGGGCTTTGCCAAAGCTGACCGAGCTCCTCGTGAATTGCCGCGATCTGGCTGCGCAGCGCGGGATCTTGCGCCGCCAGCGGCGAGAGCGCCTTGGCCCGGCGCTCGAGCAATGCGACGAGCGCCTTGCTGTCCCCCTTTTCGCGATAAAGCTCGGCCAATCGCTCGGCGGGCGTCGCTTGCGTCGGATCGCGGTCGATGGCGATCATCAGCGCGCGCGCTGCGCGGTGCGCATCGCCGAGCGTGGTCGACCAAACATTCGCCGCCTCCGTCAGCCAGTGACACGCGAACGCCGGATCACTCGTCGCGGTGCCTACCTTTTCCAGTAGCATCGCATACGACTTCGGATCACTTTGCCCTGCTTGATGGGCGTACGTGATCGTGTCCTGGTCGTGCGGGTTTTGGACCAGACGCTGAACCAGCGTCTCCATTTCACGAGGGTCCATATTACGGTGACGCTACCACGCGGCGAGAACGCCCTGCAACGCGCAAAGCCCAAGAGTTTTGCATGATTGTCGAGCTTGGAACTGAGGTTCGTCGACCCCGCCGAGCAGCTTCGAGCCGGCCGCAGAGCGGAGGCCCGTGCCAGCGCGCGACGCGGTTGCCGTAAGCCCCGTGATTTACTCGAAACGCCCGTAGCGTTCGTTGCCTTTTTTGGCGAGCGTCGGCTTCGAACTCGGGCGCGGATGCGCGACATGCTTCAGCTGTGGTGCCGCGCTGCCCGCTATTGCTGGCGACTCGGCACCCGACACTGCATTGGAATTTTCCAGCGTGCTGCTACTCGGCGGGCTGGACGAATCTACCGCCGGAGTGATGGACTCAGCGAGCGCGCTCGGGTTGGAATCAGTGCCAGAAGTGGGCGACGCAGCGCCGACTTGCGCGCGTGGCGCGTGGCGTCTCGCAAGTTCAGCGAGCGCGACCGCGGCGAGCACGGCGCAGGCGCCACCGATCATCAGCCCGGTCCAGCGCCGGAATTGCCGTCTCTCTGGTGAAGACAGCGTCAGGCGAAGCCCGCTCTCCAGCGCGCGCGCACTAGCCTCCGCTGCGTCGAGCTCGGCAATGAACTCCTCTGCCGTCGCGGGGCGCTCCGCGGGTGACTTTGCCAGCACGCGCCATACGAGCGCCTCGATGCTCTGGGGCACGATCACCTCCGGCGTCATGTCGGCAAAACGCGGCGGTGGATCTTTGATGTGACGGGCCATGACGACGACCGCGTCGTCGTCCACGAACGGCGCTCGCCCGCTCAACATTTGATAGAGCAGCACACCCAATGAATAAAGGTCGCTGCGCGGATCGAGCGCGATGCCCTGCGCTTGCTCGGGCGACATGTAGCGCGGCGTACCGAACACCGTCCCGGCCTGGGTTTCGAGCTGATCGATCTTGGATTCGTCTTCGTCGTCACGCGACCACTTCGCGATCCCGAAATCGAGCACTTTACATAGCTCTTGCTCGCCGCTTCCGTGACTGTTCGGGATGCGCGACAAAAACAAATTGTCCGGTTTGAGATCGCGATGAATGATGCCTTTGCCGTGGGCTTCGGCCAGAGACTTCAGCGCGTCGCGGGTGAAGCGCACCGCGTCGAACCAGTCGAGGCGGCCAACCCGCCGCAAGCGCTCGCCGACGGTCTCGCCTTCGAGCATCTCCATCGCCAAAAACCAGGAGCCATCTTCGGCTTCGCCGAAATCGAAGGCGGTGACGGTGTGCGGGCTCACGAGCGAGCTGATCGCGCGCGCCTCGCGCTCGAAGCGCCCTTTCGTCTCGGGATCATGAGCGCGATCGCGTCGCACGAGTTTCAGCGCGACGTCCCTGCCCACCGCTTCTTGTCGAGCTCGGTACACGGCTCCCATCGAACCGCGCCCAAGTCGTCCGAGGATCGTGAAGCGGCCCGCTATCGTCGTACCGAGCAGCGGATCGGGCCCATCATTCATATCGACGAACGGCAGCCCGTGCTCCGGACAGCGCGGCAGCTCGACGCCGTTCGTGATCAACCCCGGAAACGCCTTCGGCCCCTTGCGACACCTCGGACAGACGCGCTCCGATCGGGAGCGGCTGGACGGTGGGAGCGTCGCTTCGGCTGCCTCGGCACGCATTAGATACGCTTCGGGCACGCTTGGCCCGATGCAGGCTCAGTCTTTACTCGGACCCGCGCCCGGGGCAAGCGCGCATTTTGCCCCGAAAACGCGCGCATTCTGCGACGCCACCGCAAATCGTCGTCAAACACGCGTTCGTGGCCTCACATCATTCCATGCCCGCGGCCCCGGCGAATTTCGCCACACCCGCCGCTCCCGCGAGAGGTGGGCTCAACCCGGCTCTTCCCCCACTTGGGCTTACACTCGGGCACGAGTCGTCGATTCGACCGTTACAGTCGTTGTCGAGTCCGTCGTCACACACTTCGCGAACCACGCAGCGCACGCACTGCTGACGCGCGCAGATGAAGCCACGGTCACACGCTGGCGGCCCCGCTTGTCCTTCCGCGCTGCAGCCGAGCGGGTCAGGCTCCGACGAAACCCAAACGCTACATGCGCCCAGCACGAGCAGCGCCGCGGCGGCAAGGGCCCGGCTCGGTCTGGGCATCAGTAGCGGATCTCGAGCCACGCCGCGGTCATCCGGGGGCTCGGCAGAAAGAGCGCGTTTTTCGCGGGCGGAAGCGGGTCGGCGTAGCGACCAAAGTAAAGCGTGGTCGCCGCGGCCCCGGCCAATAGGCTCGTCGAGAACGCAATGTCGGCGATGATGGCGGCCGTGTGTGCTCGCTCCGCGCGATCGTGCAGCGTCGCGAAGGAAGTGCTCGCGCTCGTGGACTGACCGCTCGGGTCGAGGCTGAGCGCGCGCACACCGAACACCGTGCCGACGAGCAGCGAAGCAAGCGCCAAGCCGCCCGTGCCCATCACCCAAGCGTCGAACCTACCGCGATTCGGGGCATGTCCGGGGCACGGCGCAGGCGGGCTCGCTGGCCGCGGCGCCGCAGAGTCGATGACTTCGGCGCGCGCGCCCTGCAAGCGTTCGATCGTCTGGGCTGCGCGCTCGACCTCCGCCGGATCCTTCTCCATGCTCTGAAAGCGCTGGAGCGAGCTGATTGCACCCGTGAAATCCCCGAGTTTTTCCTGCACTAAAGCCAAATTGTAGACGAGATCTTTGCCGCTCGGGTCGGCAGCAAGAGCAGCCTGGAGTTCGTCCACGGCGCGACGGTACTTGCCCGCGCGATACAGGCCGAGTGCTCGCTCGAAGTGCTCGTGCGCCGCCGCCGCCTCGGTCGTGACCTCGGAGACTCCGCGATCGGTCGTCGGGCTGCTCGACGGAGCACTTTCCGCCCAAGCCTGAGCTGAGGCGAGCAGGACCATCAGGGCCGGAAATACGCCGAAACGCATGCGGGGCGCAGCATACCGCAAGTGGGCCGCGGAGCGGCGGAGTATACTGAGCTGCATGCAGAGCCCCGCCGTCGACGAGCGTGAGCGCTTGCCGTGGACGCCGCATGAGCAGCCCAAGACCAACGGCACCTCGATCTTTGCTTTGCTCGCCAGCATTTCGGGGTTCGTTTGCTTCGTTGGCATCGGTGGCGCGCTCGGGACCGTGCTCGGCCTGATTGCGCGCAATGAAATTGCGCGCTCCGAAGGACGCGAGGCCGGACGCGGGCTCGCCAACAGTGCAATTGCAATTGGCCTCTTGAACGTCGCGTTGTCGGTGGTGGGGCTCGCGGTCGGAATCACGTACCTTGCCCGCCCCAGCGCGCCGAGCACGGTCGTCGCCCCGCCCGTGGTCGCTCCGCCAACGTGGGCGCCAGCGCCAGCCGTTCCACACTCAGGCAAGCTGGCCGCGCAGCCCAAAGCGGAGGCGCGCGCCTCGCGCACGACGAGCACCGAGGTGACGGCGCTCGGCACGATCACGGTTGCCGATATCGCCGGCGACTTCGAGAGCGAGCTCAGCAAACAAAGAGCGCTGGCCGACGCCGCCCACGAAACGTTCGTCTTGTGGGTCGTGGTTCGCGACTGCAAACCCTGCGACGGAGTCGCCGCGGCACTCCGAAGCCCGCTCGCTCAAAAATCTCTAGCCAAAGTTCGCTTCGCACGAGTGGACCGGGACGATTTTCAAATCGATCTCGACCGGCTGGGTATCCCCACTGAAAAAATCCCGGGATTCGCACTTTTGGACACCCGAGATCACGTGCGGGACTTCATTCACGGTGGCGAGTGGGACGCCGATATTGCTGCCAACATCGCGCCAGTATTGGGAAAGTTCGTGCACGGCAGCTACCAGCAACGGCGTCACCCCTGGCAAGGCGCGGTGCGCGAGGACGAGACACCGATTTAAAGCGAACCTTGATTTACAGGCGGTCCACGCGGAGCCGGAGCCGGCCCCGAGAGAAGAACGTGAGGGGACCTTCGCGGTCCGTGGAATTTTGGTACTATCCGCGGCCCTGAATGACGAGCGCTCAACATTTGGTCACGCCCCTGCCCGTCGGTGCTGCTGTCGCGCCGGGTACTCTTCGCGCCCGGCTCGAGGAGCTGCGTGCTCGGGGTACGCAACTCAATCTCAAGCAAGCGGTGGGCATCATCGTACCGCTCTGCGTGCAAGCCGCTGAGCTGCACCGTGCGGGGCACCTGCTCTACCTCCACCCGTCGAGCCTGATGGAGGACGAATACGGGTTTTACCAGATCGTCCCCGCGCTCGCCCAGAGGCCCCCGCTCCTTCCGCGGGACAAGGCGTGCTTGGCCCCCGAGGATCGCGGCGGAATCCCGGGCAACGCGCGCGCCAGTGTTTTTGCCTTGGGCGCCATCCTGTACGAGCTCCTGACCGGGCTCAGCGTGGGCCCGGGTATGCGCCGTCCGAGCGAGGTGGTGTCCGGTTTGGTCCCCGATTTCGAGGCCATGCTCGCCAAAGCCCTGGTCTCGGATCCCGAGCACCGCCCGGACGACCTGAACGCCCTGGCGCAGGCGCTGCACCAGTTCGCTCCTCCGGGCAGCGTCGCTCCGCCGCCGCCGGCCGACACTTCCCACCTCGACCATGACGGAAACTTCGACGTCGATGTGTCGATGTCGATGTTACCCCCGGTACCGACGAGCGGCACGAGTCCGTACGACATGCCCGTCATGCAGCAAGCGCGTGCCCGCATTCCCGGCGATGCCACGAGCGAGCTCGCCACCCTCAAAGCACGACTCGAGAGTGATCCGCGGCCGCGCTACGTGGTGGTGAAAGACGGCATGGATCACGGTCCGTTCAGCGCGGTCGAGCTGCTGCAACAAATCGCGACCCACACGTTTCTCGACGTCGATGTGGTCCGCGATTCGCTCAGTAAGGACGAACGCGCCATCAAAGATTGGGATGAATTTGCGCCCTTTGCGGAAAATGCCCGGCTTTCACGCGATATCAAGGCTGAAAAGGCGGCCATCGAGCGGGTCGTGGTCGCAGAGTCGCGCAGCACGCGTGGCAAGGCGCTGATCGGCGTCTTGGGCGTAGGCGCGCTCTTGATCGTGGCCGGGCTCTGGTTCGTCACGGCCCGTCGCAATCGCAGTGACGAGGTCGCGGTCCAAGTCGACTCGCAGTCGAACATCGAGATCGACGCGGGGCTCAACTCGAGCAAGAGCAAAAAAGCCGGCGGTAGCCGAGTCGTCGGTCACAGCGGAGGCTTTCCGATCTTGGGCGGCGGACAAAGCTGCGAGGCGGCGCAGGCCTCATACGTCGAAGAAATGAACGTCGGCGGCCCGCGCGGGCAGGCCGACATCACCGGTGGGCAATATTCGGCAATTTTGAATCGCGGCAGCTACTTTGCCCATTGCGGCGTGCCAGATTCCGCCAAAATCAGCATCTGCGCCGCGGTCCAGAACGGGCGCGCCGTGGGTGTCACGGTCGTCGTCACTCCCCGCAATCGTGGTGTCGAGGGCTGCATCGCGGCGGGCGTCCGCGGACTCAGCTTTCCGAGCAATCCGAAGCTCGACGTGACGCATACGAGTTTCTAAGGGTCACCAAGCGCGAGGGGTGAGCATTCTCATGGCACGGCGGAGCGCAGCAAGAACAGCCTGGGCGTGGGTCGCGAGCAGCGCGCTGGCTGCGCTGCTCGCCGGTTGTAGCGTGCCCATTGCGGTAGGACTCGACGAGAGCGACGCAAACCACGCCGTGGTCGCACTCGAAAAGAGCGGAGTCGCCGCCGAGAAGGACCGCAAGTCGAAGAAGGGCTGACCGATGTCGATGCCCTGGCAGCGCTACGACGGCACCTACACGTCCGGCTGGGACAACCCGGCCTGCGACACCGGCAGCGGCGTGTTCGGCAATCTCAACAACCAGCTCGTGACCGCCGTCGATGATGCGAGCGGCGGCGTGTTCGTGACGAGCCACACGACGGC
>Ga0207667_10008627_pt1 | contig 12090 bp, 4 predicted proteins | sample KBSCornC52_FD_184301 | JGI IMG/M metagenome (GOLD analysis project Ga0207667, IMG submission 184301) | Corn rhizosphere microbial communities from Kellogg Biological Station, Michigan, USA - KBS Corn C5-2 (SPAdes) (version 2) | ecosystem: Host-associated > Plants > Roots > Rhizosphere > Soil ...
CAGCCGGTTGCCATTACGCACCATTTGCAATAGTATTCTTTTTGCATCTGCATGTTTCAATACGTTATTAAGGAGCTCCTGAATCATGCGATAGATGATAATCTCTCTGCTTTGATCGAGCCGTTTCTCTAACCCATAGCTTTGCACCTGTACCTGCACAGAGCCCGAAAGGTGCAGATTTTCGCAATAATTTTCAACAGTTTCTTTTAGTCCGTAACGGATCAGTGATTCAGGCATAATATTATGCGATACCCGGCGAAGTTCGGCAATGGAATGATCTAACTGCATCACTGCATGATCAATGGCTTTCCTGTTTTCTTCCTGTATAAAGGCATTGGCCTCCATAGCTTTTAACGACAGCTTTACTCCCGATAATAAACCTCCCACACCATCGTGCAGATCACGGGCAAGACGGCTTCGTTCCTGCTCTTCACCTTTCATTACAGACTGTACGGCCACCAGTTGCCGTTCCTGTTCCAGATCGCGGATGCGAAGGTCCTGCAACTGGTGTCTGCGTCTGAAATTTATATAAATTAAAACAGAAATAATAAGAAGTGCAACGATACCGCCCCATAACGCGTTGTTTATTACAGATCTTTTTTTGAGCTGCAATTGTTGAATCTGCTGTTCTTTTTGCAGGTTCGCTATCTGCTGTTCCTTTCGTTGCGACTGATATTTTGACTCAAGCTCGTTGATCTGCTTTTCGTGGTCTTTTTCGGTAAGGCTGTCTTTTGCATCGATAAAGCGATGCAGGTAGTGTAACGCTTTATCATAATGGTGTTGTTTTTCCTCTATTTCTGACAGCGACCGATACGCATATTTGGCCGGCTCAAGTAAACTGTTGCTGTCAGAAACCGCGGCGGTTTTTTTTAAATAAAAAACCGCTTCAGAATAATTCCCGAGCCCCTGATAAACATTACCTATTGCATCATATGCCTGAGCGCGGTATAAAGAGTTGCCGGTTTGCGTTGCAAAATCAACTGCTTTCTTTGCCGGTTCAAAAGCGGCTTTGAAGTTCTGGTCAACGTCAGCATAATAGTTGGCCAGTAAACGCCATGCGTGTGTTTGAACAATGGGGCTTTTTACCATGGCGCCATAAGCTGCTGCCCGTTTAAAATAAGTTGCTACACTGTCGTACTGCTTCATTTTCATTTTTGACATCCCAAGAGTAATAAGACTCATACCAAGTTGGAACGGATCGTTTGTTTTTTGGCTCAGCCGGTAATTGGCCCAGGCATATTGTAAGGCAGACTGAAACTTATTGAGTTTTACGTAAACATCGATTATGTTATTATAAGTATAGAAAAGAAGATTTTCTTTATGCAACTTCTCAAAGCGTTGCGATGCCTCGAGATACAGACTTATCGCCTTCTCATACTCCTCGTTAAAATGATGAATAACCGCCATGTTTTGTATTAACAAAGCCTGTAGTACCTGCCAGGAATATTCCCTGTGGTTGCCAATAACCGCCTGTGCCTTTTTATACCATTGCACCGCGGCATCAAAATGTGATTTGTCTGCCTCTAATACACCCGATAAACGGTAAGCTGCCGCCAGACCGTAGTCATCATGCAAATGCGTGCTTAATGTTACCGCCTGCCGCGTGTAAGCCCCTGCCTTTGCACTATCCGCATATTGATATTTAGGAACCAGATTGATAAGCAGTCTAACCCGGTTGGTATCTTCTTTTGACATATGCAGCGCATGTTCAAGGCTGTCGGTTTCCTGCAATTGTTATGCTGTAGCCCTGAAATACATAAAAGAGAAACTAAAAAAGCAACAGACCAGTCGAACCAAAAGTGCAGGCATATGGAGTTGAATTACAAAATAGAATTTAAAATAAGCAGTAAAGTTCTATAAAAAAATTATGTATGGGCTTTTTTGAACAGAAATCCCCTTTTTCGGGGATATGCAAAATCCTGTTTTAGCGGGATTGTACAGGAGATTGCGGTAAATGACCTTTGCATTGTTTTAGGGCAAAAAATGCAGGCCCTGACGAGCTGTTATTTGACGAAATTAAAAAATGAATATGAAGATTATACAAAAGGTTTTTCCAATTCTGGGTTTATTCACTATTTCACTTTGTATTTCAAACGGGGCGCATTCGCAGTTACTCGACCGTTTGAAGAATACAGTAAAACAAACTGCAGAAGACCGTGCCGCTGATGCTGCCGCCAGTGGAACTAATAAGGCCATAGATAAAGGCGCTTCAACAGCAAAGGGTAAAAAAGGAAAGAAATCTTCATCTGACAATGAGGAGGCCGGTAATGGCAATGCAGAGAATTCTTCACAAACAGCACCTTCCGCTTCAGATACAAAAAAATTAAAAGCATATCAGAACTACGATTTTGTTGCCGGCGATAAAATAGTTTTCGAAGACAACTTCAATTCAGATCAGGATGGTGAATTTCCCGCACATTGGGAACTTAAAAAAGGGCAGGGGGTTACCAACCTTCAGCAAGGGAAAAGGGCTCTTGTGCTGAATGATGGAAACTATGCCGTAGCCGGCCCACGAATCACCGGTAAAAATTATCTCGGAAATGAATTTACCATTGAATTTGATTCCTGGGCGCAGGCAGGCTCATCAGCCTCCATGCTGTTTTTCCATAAAGCCGGCTCCGATTATGATTCTGATGCGCAGATCAGCTTTAACACAGATGAGGTTCAATACTACTTTGATGACAATGCCCACCCGGTTGATTTACGTGGCAAAATGCCATCAGATATTTCAGGAGATGCCTATGAAAACAAATGGCATCATATTGCCATAGGCTATAAAAAAAGACAGTTAAAAATCTATATCGATCAGTACCGCGTGCTTACTGTTCCTGATTGTCAAATCGATCCGGCCCGCATAACATTGGGCGGAGCAGCTTCAGAAGAAGCGCCACAGGTATTTACAAATGTGAGAATTGCACAGGGTGGCAACCAGAATATGGTCGGTAATATTCTTACCAATGGAAAATTTGTTACACACGGTATAACGTTCGATGTTGATAAAGCCGTACTGAAACCCGAAAGCATGGGCGTGATCAATCAGATTTACAATTTCCTCAAATCAAATCCTGCTGTAAAAGTAGAAATCGACGGACATACAGATAATACCGGCAGCGCCAGCCATAATATGACCCTTTCGCAGCAAAGAGCAGATGCCGTAAAAATGCAGCTCACTGCAATGGGTATAGATGCGACACGACTTACAACAAAAGGTTTTGGCGATACGAAACCTTTAAGCGATAATAGTACGCCCGAAGGAAAAGCCAATAACAGGCGGGTTGAACTCATAAAGTTATAAAAGGGTAGTCACATGAGAGTAATTACCATATCTGTTATACTGTGCTTTTTCCTTGCCGGGCAAATAACACATGTGCAGGCGCAATTACCCGATGGGATTGTACAGGTTACTATTGAAAAAACGGGGCAAAAGACGAGGACATACACATTCCCGGATATCAACAAAGGCGCAGTGTACTCTGCGATGCAACAGCAGGATGCAGATGCGTCTTATATTGATATCAGTTCTATATATTCATTTCCTGCACCCGGCGGGCAGGATGATCTGCAATTAGTGCTACGTATTGAACCTGCGGGTACCGGTGCATTTTCAATCCCTTTGGCGGATAAAGACATACCAAAAAGAAGGCTCGCGCTAAACATTGTTTATACCCCCGGCTCAGGTAGCAGCGGAGCCAAAACTTTTAATATCGGTGGAGAGAGTGAAGAAGGTGTTTCAGGCAGTGCTGTAATTGAACATTATGGTCAACCCGGCGATTATATATCCGGTCATTTTGATGCTACTTTAAAAGATATGGGTGAAAACCATAGCGGTCTGTACCATGTCACCGGGCATTTTAAGATAATAAGAACTGAATAGTTACATCACGTGCCTTAATTCATGTAAACCTGTTTCAATGAACCTGAAAAGCAATTTAATTATTGCAGGGCTTCTGCTTTGCTGTTTCTGTTTGGCTGCACAATCGGGTGTAGTGAAAGATGCTGATCTTCCTGTAATGAAACCAGGCATCGATTTGTCGAAAAGAACGGCTCCTGCACAAAGTGAATATGTTGCGCTGGTAACGGCCATGAAGCAAAAAGCTGTCGCGCAGGCAAATGCAGCCGACAAATTTAAATGGGATAATTTTCTGGCTTCTTCCAAAGGCAGCGCGCCTGCTGATATGGCCATGGTAATTATGATGCAGGGTGGCCCTTTATGGCTTTCGGCATATCTGGCCACGAGTTATGCAGTAAAAGCACCCGCCGATACCATTACACCTAACAACCTTGGCGTAATATTTAAACAACTGAAAGAATATGATGCCTCCCTGAAATGCCTGTTGTACGCAGAAAAGCTGGCGCCAAAAAGTGCAGTGGTGCAAACAAATCTCGGCTGGACGATAGCTTATATGGGCGACTTTAAAACCGCCAAAGTACATTTTCAAAAAGCGCTCGCCATAATCAACGATTATCCAGGCGCCCTCGAAGGAATGGGTATACTCGCTTACGCCAGCGGCGACTGGAAAACAGCAGTACAGTACATGTTTAAAAGGGCAAAAAATTTTGCAGGATTTTCCCCAAAGACGGCACAGATCCTAAAACAACTTGATGAAATATCAGCCAAAGAGAAGAAAGAAGAAATTATTTCCGGCGCTGCCGGTGAAGATGATGGCAGAGACGACTGGAAAAGCGATCCTTTGTTTGTGGTACGCGATGCTCCTGAACATCCGCTTACGGTAAGTTATCCTCCTGAATTTATTAATCCCGTTCCTGCTGATGCTGGTAAAAATTCAGGCAATGCTTATCAGTATGGTTCGCAATATCAGCAAAAAGCGCAGACAGCCTTCAGTAAAATGGGAAGAAACTGGGCCGCACTGATCAAATCACAGGACGCAGTTAAAGAGGGAAATACCATTACAATTATGCGCAGTAACGCAATGGAGTATTTCTATCTGAAAATGTTGAATGAGCATTTTGCCCGCCGGAGTTTTAATATGGGGTTGTATGGATTGGCGCAGAGTAAAAAAGCAACAGATCCCCGGTTGAAGCTGGCCTGGATGTCGTACTGTAAATACACCAATATTATGGTGCCTGCTTCAGATAAAGGCAATCTGGCAAATAAACTAAAAGAGTTTGGCGCATGTGGTGATAACAGTGATTGCCGCAATGCCGTGGAAGAAAAATATTGCAGGTTGCGTACGGAAGCGGCAAACGAATTTCTTCCGAAACTCTATACCCAATGGACGTACGACTTTGCAGAAGATGCGGCTTTTATGCAGGCATATTATGCTGCCAGCTCTCCATATATCAGGGCAATACACGACGCACAGTTAAACGAATTATTCAATAATGCACGCGAAGCAAATATAAATGGTCAATATGGTGCCGATATAGTTGGCTGGTCGCAGAAATGTAATGTGATTGTGAATGGCTGGTCGCCTAATTGCGAAACGAAAACTGATGCGTCAAATCCGTCCGTATCACAAAAACCTGCTCATCGTGGCGGTAAACTGCAGATTTTTCCTGAACCCTATCAGCAATGCCATACACCCACGTTCAGCTACAATTTTCAATTTTTCGGCATATCTGCGGATTGTGATAAGATCAGTATTAAAATTACCACCGCAGCGCTTAATGGTTCTCTTGAATGCAAATGGGGCAAGGATGACGCCAGCGGACGTTTGTTTCAGTCGAACGATGTAATTACCCTTCGCATTGGTGCCGGTATAGATAATTCACTTGATATAGGCCCCGGCAAATTAACGGCCGCCCTTAACGCCAATGCATATTTTACTTTTCAGGGAGGAAAGCTTATTGACAATGGTATTGAAGAAAATGGCAAGTTAACGGCAGCTACTGAATTAAAAGGCGTTCCTGAAAGTGCGAAAGCATGGCTGCCTGAATTGTCGGGCAATGTATCGGGTTCATTTCGCATCAGCGCTCAAAGTGGCATATCAGGCGATGCCGATGCCGAAACGGAAGTTGGCGGCAAGGCAGCAGACTACACCAAAGAAATTCTGAATCGTATCAATCAGGCAAAAGGCGCTAAAAATTAATATTATCAAACTTCACCAATAATACAATCCACCAGGTTTATTACTAACCAGGTTTTCATCCTATGGCATTCCACTCCGGCGATACCGGTTTCATTTAATTACTCAAAAATGCTTTCATGAGAACCTTTACCTTTTTTCCTTTTCTGACCGCGCTGTTACTTTTATTTGGTACAGTGCTCAATGCACAAACGCACACTTCAGTAAAATCGGGAAACTGGAGTGATGCAACCGTGTGGAATGTTGGCACCGTACCTGCTTCAACAGACGACGTGGTAATTAACACCAGTCATACGATAACTGTTGATATTAATACGGCACAATGCGCTAACCTGCAAATAGCAGCTACCGGCAACCTGAACATACCGACCGGTGATCAACTCACCATGGGTGCTGCAGGCGGTAGTAATAAAACGCTTACCAATAATGGCAATCTCACTATTGGCGGTGTGCTAAATCTTAATGGCAGTTTTATTATTGACAATAGCAATGCCTTGCTGGTAATGAACACCGGCAGCAGCTTTGTTATCGACGGCAATGATGGAACCGCTGCTGGCAGCGTGCCCGACGGTACTTCATTGTTTACATTAACGGCTAATGCCGACAGAACAAATTTCAACAATGGTTCTACCGGTGGTACAATAACAATTGTAGATCCGCCACAGGGTAATACCAGTTATGCCATTAAAACGGCAACAAACTTCGCCGTATTCAATAAAAATGTAACAGTGGCCCTTGGAAATGGCACCGCTGGAACAGGTACCACCAATACCAACGGTTTTGGAATATCGGGCATAATAAGCTTTGGGAATCTTGTTGTTGATAATCCTTCAGGCGCCAACCGCCTTGTAACCCTGAACACCTACATTGGCATTATGGGTGACCTTACAATTAATAGCGGTGAGCTGCGCAGTAATAATAATCAGATCTATTTTAACGGGAATATCACGAACAACGGTATCCTTACCGCTTTTTATCTGCAAACAACCAGTCAAACCGGTACGGGCGTACCTGCAAATCAATCTCAAATAATTGGTGGATCGGGAATCTATAGAAATATGGTGACTGGTGCTGATGCGAATATGTACGGACTGATAATTGATAATTCGAGCACAGGCGGTGTAACGCTGCAGGTAGACAATTTTCTCGTGAAATCATTGCAATTAACCAAGGGCACATTGTTTATCGGTAATAATACATTGGTATGTACAACCGCACCGAATACCAATTACAGTAACTCATGGGTGGCCACCAACGGAACAGGTTCTTTAAAAATCAAATCAGTAAGCAGCAGTGCAGTATTATTTCCTGTAGGTACCGCAACCAGCTATAATCCGGTTACGATTACCAATACCGGTACTGTCGATGATATTGGTGTACGGGTTGCTGCATCTGTAACTGCTCCCAATGATGCAAACAAAATTGTGAACAGAGAATGGTTCCTGTCTGAAGCAACTGCGGGTGGCAGCAATTTGTCGGCCACCTTTCAATGGAACGCCAATGAAGAGGGCTCTGACTTTAACAGGTCATTTGCGTACGTGGGCCATTTTAATGGAAGCACGTGGGATAATATCACATATGGTGCCACTGGCGGTTCCAATCCTTATACCACCACTGTATCGGGTATCACCAATCTGGCTGCCTTTGCTATTGGAAGTGGTCAGGGCCTTAGTGCCTCTGTAAGCGATATTGTAGAATCAGTACAATCGGGCAACTGGAACGATCCTGCCACCTGGAATGTAAACCGTATTCCTGCAAATACAGATAATGTAAGTATTAAAGCATCGCATACGGTAACGCTTGATGCAAACGGAAGTTGCGCCGGTTTAGGTATCGATGGTGTTTTTAATGCTGGTTCAAATACGCTAAATATTGGCGCCTCCTCAACGCATAATAATGCGCTTATTATTTACGGAACCTTTACCAATAGCGGTGCAACTATCAATTTAAATGGTTACATGGACGTAAGACCCAATTGCCACTTTAACATGAGCGCCGGAGGTATTAATATAAACGGTAATGATGGTAACGCGGCCACAAGTGTTGACGCAGCTCATGCCTTACTTACCTTCGATCAAAACGCCAACACGAGCTTCACAGGGGGTACTGTGGTTATTGTAAATCCGCATTTGCAAAGCGCCGGTTATACTATAGATGGATATTTGCCTGTCTTTGGTGACAGCAGCTATCTGCAGTTTGGCGATGGTGTTTCTACACAATCGAGTAATAATCCCAACGGTTTTGCAATACGCAATTCCACAGCCAGCGGTCTTACTGTAGGTAACCTTGTTGTTAATAGCGGGAATGTCAGTAGTCGTCTTGTAATGAATACGACACAGGATATTATTGTGGGCGGTAATTGTAATATCATTAGTGGCGAGTTGAGGTCTGGAAATGGTTTGTATGTAGCCGGCAATCTTACCAATAATGGTGTTCTCACAATTCCCGGTTATCTGATATTTGGCAAACAGAGCGCTAATTCCACTGTTACGCAAACAGTAGGTGGAACAGGGGTGTTCAGGTCCACTACTGGCAGTTCAGCCAACTCGGCTTTCGGTGTACAGGTTCATAACATCAGTGCAGGTGGCGTAGTTTTACAGGTTCCTTTACGGGTTCAATACACTTATCTGTTTGGAGGTAATGTATGGTTAGGCAATAACGACTTTTACAGCACAGGTTATTCGGGAGGTAGTACTACCGGTATGTTTGTTACTAACGGTACCGGTAAACTTTGGATTAACTATGCAGGTTCGTCGAATAACACATTGCCGGTTGGAGACGGAACACATTATAATCCTGTAACGATTGCCAATAGCGGCACTGCAGATACAATCGGGGTACATTTTAGCAATACAGTTCCAAATGCAAATAACAGCGCTAAAATTGTAAATGGTTTCTGGAGTTTGGCCGAAAAACAGGCTGGTGGCAGTAATTTATCAGTAACATTTCAATGGAATGCTAACCAGGAAGCGTCTGCTTTCAACCGTGCGGTTGCTTATGTTGGGCAATACAATGGCAGCAGCTACACCAAACTCACTACCGGCAGTATAAGTGGCTCTAATCCCTATACCATAACAGCCAGTGGCATTAGTACTTTACAGGATTATGCTATTGGCAGCGGAAGCGGACTCGATGCTTCTGTTTCTGATGCCATTGTTTCAATAAAAACAGGTAATTGGAATGACGCCAGCACATGGAGTACAGGTACCGTTCCTTCATCCAATGATGCTGTTAACATCAACAGTGGCCATAACGTTGCCCTGGATGCAGATGGTAACTGCGCTTCACTTACCATTAATGGTACCTTAACCGCCAATGCACATATGCTAACTGTCGGTATTTCTTCTACCAACAACAATGCGCTGGTAGTATATGGCACGTTAAGCAATGGAGGCGCTGCCATTAATCAAAACGGCTATGCGTTGTTTAAAACGGGTTCAGTATTTACGCAAAGTGCAGGATCGCTGGTGATAAATGGAAATAATGGAAATGCGGCTACCAGTGTAGATGCGACCCACTCGTTGTTAAGTTTTGAAAACAGCGTTACCGGGAATGTTACCGGAGGTAGTATTATTATTACCAATCCACACCTGCAGCCATCCGGTTTAGCTATTGATGGATATGTTCCTGTGCTTGGAACCGGAAGCACACTACAGTTTGGCGATGGTATATCAACACAAATATCGGGCAACGCCAAAGGATTCGAGATCAACAATAGTAGCATATTTCAGGCAGGTAATGTGCTTATTAATACAGGCAGCAATGCTACCCGTATAGTTACGGTTGATAATAACACGCCGTATATTAATGGCTCACTCACTATTACCAGCGGTGAACTGCGACTTGCATCGTCTGTTTCTGTAGGTGGCGATCTGCTGAATAATGGCACCCTCACAATTCCGCAGCAATTAGCGCTGCAAATGTATTCTGCAGCCGGTACCGTTCCTCAAAGCATTGGAGGCAGTGGCGTTTTCCGCAACAGTGTTACTTCTCCGGATTATAATGTGGGTAGTCTGTTCGTTAATAATACGAGTTCCGCAGGCGTTTCATTGAATACGTCTTTGACAGTAGCAGGTTACCTCTCATTAGTTAAGGGAAAGGTTTTTTTAGGCAATAATGCGCTTTCGGTTTCCAACACATCCAATGCATCGGTCAATTCGTATGTAGTTACCAATGGTTCCGGCGCACTTACGATTCGCAATGTAGGCAGTGCACCGGTTCTTTTTCCTGTAGGAACCGGTAATTATTATAATCCCGCTTCTATTACCAATGCAGGCGTAGCGGACGATTTTACAATGAGTGTAAGTAATACAGTTACCAACGCAGCTTCTATTACGCCCTATATAAATGCACAATGGAATATCAGTGAGGCAGTACCTGGCGGCAGTAATGTTACACTTATTTTACAATGGACCGGCGCTCAGGAAAATGCGGGCTTCAACAGGGGCCAAAGTGGTATTGTACATTTTAATGGCAGTATCTGGAATGGAAAACCAGGAACACTCAGTGGCTCTGACCCTTATACCCTTACAGCCTCTGGGTTTACAAGCTTCAGTCCTTTTGCCATTAGCAGCAGCGCGGCAGCATTGCCGGTTACACTTACTCAATTTACAGCATCCGCTGTACAGGATGGCATTTTGCTCAAATGGCAAACTGCAACGGAAGAAAACAATAGCAAATTTGAAATAGAAAGAAGCCGTAACGGCAGCAGTTATACGTCAATTGGCGTTGTAAACGGCAAAGGCACTACAACAGGCATGAACAATTACAGCTTTATGGACGTTTCGCCTTTCGACGGACTTAACTTTTACCGGTTGAAGCAGGTTGACCAGGATGGTAAATTTACCTTGTCGCAGGTGGTTACAATAAATTATCATACAGAGAATTCTGCAGTACAGGTTTATCCCAATCCTGTACATGAAAAGTTATATATTAAGCTGCCTGCAAATTTGGGCAACAGTCACCAGGTACGCGTGTCGATATATAATAGCAATGGTCAGATAATGGAAACGCGAACAATAAACAATCCGGGTAGTACAATTCAACTGACCGCAACAGATTTACCGAAGGGAATATTTACGGCGCAAATTGTATCTGACGGCGGTTTGAAAGCTGAGTTTCTGTTATTGAAGCAATAATATATTCCTGCATGATATCATTTCGTAAACCGATGTATTAACGGGAGCCGGATAAACATCCGGCTTTCCTGTTTGTAACCGCGTTGAACCAATCTGCCATTTTTCTTTGTTCCCGGGGAGTTCCCGTTTGCTTAAATGAATATTCATTTGAGCCGGGATCATAGGAATAATCTTTCTCCCATTCGCCGAAGCTGGTAGCAACGGCTTCTATAGCATTCATAATAAAACCGATTTCGGCATTCGTCATCGTTGGATGGATGGATAACCTGACCCAGCCGGGTTTGCATGATAGGTCACCTGAGTGAATGGACTGCCGTATAGCATATGACTTTGTTTTGTCAACCTGCATCAGCAGGTGCCCGTAGGTTCCGGCACAGGAGCAACCGCCCCTGGTTTGAATGCCAAATCTATCGTTCAGCAGTTTAACGATCAGATTATAATGAGCCCCTTTTACAATAAACGAAACTACGCCAAGTCTGTTTGTAACATTACCCTCAAGCACATCTATATTTTTCACTTCAGCAAACCTTGAAAAGATCATCTTTAGCATGTCGCCTTCGCGCTCCAATATGCGCTCTGTTCCCATCTGTTCTTTCAGGCGCATACACATGGCGGCTCTTATGCCCTGAATAAAAGGAGGTGTTCCACCATCTTCCCGCTGTTCGATATCATTAACGTAGTCATGCTCTTTCCATGGATTGGTGTACCCTACAGTGCCGCCACCCGGCGAATCGGGGATCTGGTTTTTATAGAGGCTTTTATTAAAGATCAATACGCCCGGAGTTCCGGGGCCGCCCAGGAACTTATGTGGCGAAAAGTAAATAGCATCCAGATGGGCGTCGCGTTCGACAGGGTGCATATTGATAGTTATATAAGGAGCGGCACAGGAGAAATCAACAAAGCAT
>Ga0207667_10008628_pt1 | contig 12089 bp, 9 predicted proteins | sample KBSCornC52_FD_184301 | JGI IMG/M metagenome (GOLD analysis project Ga0207667, IMG submission 184301) | Corn rhizosphere microbial communities from Kellogg Biological Station, Michigan, USA - KBS Corn C5-2 (SPAdes) (version 2) | ecosystem: Host-associated > Plants > Roots > Rhizosphere > Soil ...
CGTCGGGAATGCCGAACACCGCCGCATCGCGCACCTGCGGATGGGCGAGCAGTTCAGCCTCGATCTCGGCCGGGTAGATGTTGACCCCGCCGGAAATGATCATGTCCACGCGGCGGTCGCACAGGAACAGGTAGCCGTCCTCGTCAAGCCAGCCGATGTCGCCGCACGAGATGAAGCCCTCGCGCTCCACCGCAGCGCGCTTGGCGGGGTCGTTGTGGAAGGTGAAATCGGGCGTTCCGTGGATCCGCAGATGGATGTCGCCGGTCTCCCCCGGACCCAGCCGGGCGCCATCCTCGCCGTAGATGCGCACCTCGCCCGTCAGCAGCGGGCGGCCGACGCTGCCCGGCCGCTCCAGCCATTCGCCCGCGCTGATCCGGGTGACGACGCCGGTCTCGGTCGAGCCATAGGATTCGAACACGATCGGCCCCAGCCACTCGATCATCCGGCGCTTGATCGCGCCCGGACAAGGCGCGCCGCTGTGGATGACGAAGGCGAGCGACGACAGGTCGTGGGCCAAGCGGACCTTCTCGGGCAGGTGCAACAGGCGGGTGAACAGGGTCGGCACGAAGGCGGCGTGGGTTATCCGGTGCCGCGCGATCAAGTCCAGCGCGCGCTCCGCCTCGAACTGCTCCATGATCACGACCGAGGCACCGACCCCGATATGGGCCATCGCCACCGCTTGCGGAAACAGGTGGTAAAGCGGCCCGGTGACCAGCGCGACATTACCGGGCCTGGCATCGTAGACCGTCTCGAGGAACAGGCGCCGGTGCGCCGCTTCGGCCGAGCTGGCCGGCAGGCGCTTGACCGCCTTGGGCCGACCGGTCGTGCCCGAGGTGTAGATCATGCTCGAACCCAGGCCCGCGCCCCGGGTCGGGTCGGGCGCATGGGCCGCCTTCCAGGCATCGTAACCACCCGCGCCCGATCCGCCGATCCGCACCACGTCGAGCCCGGCCGGACGCTGCGAGCCCAACCCGTCGATCAGGTCGGCATCGCCGATCAGCAGGCGCGGCGCGCAGTCGCGCAGGACGTGGCCGATCTCGGCCGGCGTCCAGTGCCAGTTGACCGGCACGACATAGGCATCGAGTTGCCGCACCCCGAGCGAGACTTCGATGAAGGCAAAGCTGTTGCGCGCCAGCAGAACCACCGCGTCGCCCGCCGCCAGGCCCTGCGCGCGCAGGGCGGCGGCGACGCGATGCCCCTCGCCGGTCACCTCGGCCAGCGGCCGGGTGACCGCGCCAATGGTCAGCGTGGCGCTCACGCCGCCGCGACCGGGCGAGTCGTCGTCAGGCAGGTACCCCAGCTGTGAAGCATGGCCGAATGCAGCCCGCCCATGCCGCCCGCGACCATGACGATCACGTCGTCCGGAGTGGGCACGAGGTGGACCCGCCCATCGGGCTTGATCCGGCCAAGCTTGTCGATCGGCTCGTAGTATTCGGGGCGGAACCAGTCGATCGGCAGGGCGCACTTGTCCCAGATGATCTGCTGCACGTCCTGGATGTCGGGGAACTCGCGCCCGATCACCTCGGCCCAGACCGGGCCGATCACGGCCAGTGTCTCGGAGAAGGCCGATGCCGTGAGGAAGCCGTTCGCGCCGGGATAGGCCATCGACTTGGCGATGATTTCGAGAAAGCCCATCGCGTCGTTGGCGACCACGTCGCAGATATTGGCCGTGCCCATCGCGCCATAGACCGTGACCGCATCCCCCGCGACGCCGCGCCGCTCGGCCAGCGGTGCCCAGGGGGATTTCTCCTCCCATTCGGCAAAGACGATTCCGGCCACCCGGCCCGGCGTGCCGAAGGTGCTCTGCGAGGTCAGCCCGACGACCTGCCCGCCGACATTGCGCATCAGCAGGCGGATCGCCCGGCCGATGGCCGGCGCGGGCCCGGCCACGCCGCCCAGGCACCCGGCGCCATAGGGGATCCGCAGGCGGTCGCGTTGCGGCCCGTTGACGATCACCGCCGGCACGACCGAACCGGTAGTCGCGTTGAGCCCGGCGAGGTCGAACTTGGGATCGGCCATGGCCTCGATCGCGGCGCACAGCAGGGGCAGCGATTCGGGCGGAGCGCCGGCCATCACCGCGTTGATGGCAATCTTCTCGACCGTGCACTCGGCGTCGAGCGGCGGCAGCAGGGCCACCAGTTCGTCCGGGTAGCGGCCGCCCTTGACGAGGAAATCCTGGACCCGTTCTTCCGTCGGCGGGATCAGCGGCAGCCCGTCGCCCCAGCCGGCCTCCATGGCAAAGGCGTTGAACTCCTCGATCTCGAGGCTGACCTCATGCCGCGGACTGCTGAGCCAGTCCGCTTCGCACCCCGAAATTCCGCAGGAACGATCGATAGTGGTCTCGGGCGATGTCATCGACTTGCTCCTTGGGCAGAATGTCGAGCGGATAGGGCAGGACATGCAGACGCAGGCCCGATCGGCCGCCCCGCTTCGAAAGATTGCGGGCAAGCTGTTCGAAGTGCGCGGTGGCAACAGCGATGGTGGGAATGCCCCCGGATGCCGCCGTCAGCGCATCGCGGATGGTCCACGAGGTGCACGAGCCGCAGTTGCCAAGGCCGACGATCGCCATGTCGCTGCCGGCCAGCAGATCGGCATATTCGGCAGCGGCGACCCGCCCCTCCTCGCCGGTGCGGCCGCAGCTGCGCCAGAAAGTCACGGTCGCCCCCTCGGCGCGCAGACCCTCGGCCCAGACTTCACTGACCCAATCCCATGAGCGCCACAACATATCGATGCGGATCGCAATGCGCTTGCCCGCGAGCGCGCCCGCGTCAGGCCCGGCGGATGTGACATCGGCCGCCAGGTTGGCGGTTGGGTCCAGCACGGTTCCGAGCATGTCGTTCTCCCGACGGCCTGCCGGGCAAGGCAGGCCTTCGCCAACCGCAGTGCATATTGCATGCAATTTTGTCAAGGCGGGCCGGCCGGTGGACAGGGCGGGGAAAGGGCACTCTGGCGTTATGCTCCACGCGCGATCAGCCGAAAGCGCCTTCAACCGCCTGATTCACAAGGATAACACGAACACACTTCGGCCGCGTCACCCGGTCTGGACTGGGTTTGGGCCTTTTGGCAGGCAAAATCAGCCCGCCAAGGCTAACGACCTTTGGTAGCTAGCCGATGATTGTCCTTGGGAAAGCACCTTAAAGAAGGTGGTGCCGCTTAGGTGATTCGAACACCTGACCCCATCATTACGAATGATGTGCTCTACCGACTGAGCTAAAGCGGCGTGCCAATGGCCCGAGGCCTGCAAGGCAGGCGGGCGCTTTAGCCAGCAGTGGGGGGCATGGCAATGCCTTTTGCAGGGGTTTCGCCTGGAGCGCGGAAGGGTGCTCAGGCGGCGCGGGTCCAGCGGGTGCCGTCCTGCTTCCAGAAGTTTCGCTCCAGTCCCTCGCGCTCGCCAAGCTGGCGCCAGCAGGCGCGGGCCGCTTCCAGGGTTGCACCATCGAACACCAGGAAGGCGCGGGCAAAGCGGCTCTCGTCCGCTGCTTCGTCGCGCCAGATCCCGTCGGCCAGCACCACGAACCGGGCGCCGTTTGCCGGCTCCACCACAGAGGACAACAGCACCGGCTGGCGCGCCTCATGGCCGCTGCCGGCAAGGCCGTTGGCAAGGAAGGTCGCGCTGCCGTCGCGGGCCGTGCGCGCCCACAGCGCCTGGCCGATGGCTACCAGCCGCGCCTCCTCGCCGGCCACCACCAGCAGCCGTTGCCCCGCGGCGAGCGCCTTCTCGGCCAGCATGGCCACGATCGTCTCGGCCGGATCGCGGCTGACCTGATAGAAATCGACCTGCACGGCGGCCCCGTTCCGGCCCGTCCGCGCTCAGCGTTCCAGCCGGTCGCGCACGTAGCGGTCAAGCAGGCGCACGCCGAAGCCGCTCGCGCCCTTGTCCCAGGTTGGCCCGGGCTTGTCGGTCCACACCGTGCCGGCGATGTCGAGGTGGGCCCAGGGGGTGCCCTTGTCGATGTAGCGCTGGAGGAACTGCGCCGCGGTGATCGAGCCGCCATAGCGGGGGCCGACGTTCTTCATGTCGGCGATCGGACTGTCGATCAGCTTGTCGTAGGCCGGCCCCAGCGGGAAGCGCCACAGCTTGTCGCCGCTGGCCTTGCCGGCGGCATCGAGGGCGGCGGCAAGCGCATCGTCGTTGGTGAACATCCCGGCCTGCTCATGGCCGAGCGACACGATGATCGCCCCGGTCAGCGTGGCGAGATCGACGATCGCGGCCGGCTTGAATTCGCGCTGCACCCAGGTCAGCACGTCGCACAGGACAAGCCGTCCCTCGGCATCGGTGTTGATCACCTCGACCGTCTGGCCCGACAGGGTGGTCACCACGTCGCCAGGCCGCTGGGCCTTGCCGTCGGGCATGTTCTCGACCAGCCCGACCACGCCGACCACATTGGCCTTCGCCCCGCGCCGCGCCAGCGCGAGCATGGTCCCGGCGACCGCGCCGGCGCCGCCCATGTCCCACTTCATGTCCTCCATGCCGGCCGCCGGCTTGATCGAGATCCCGCCGGTGTCGAAAGTGACGCCCTTGCCCACGAAGGCGGTGAACGGCGCCTCGCCGGCCCCGCGCCAGACCGCCGCGAGCAACCGGGGCGCCCGGTGCGAGCCCTGGGCGACGCCGAGCAGCGCGCCCATGCCCAGCGCGGCCATCTCCGCTTCGTCGAGCACGCGCAGTTCCAGCCCCGTGCCGGCAAAACGCTCGCGCGAGCGGGCGACGAAGCTTTCCGGATAGATCACGTTGGCCGGCTCGGTGACCAGTTCGCGGGTGAATTCCACCCCGTCGGCCACCGCGCTCTCGGCCGCCCAGGCCGCCTCGGTGCCGGCCGGCGCGCCCACCGCGACGATCTCGGCCAGGGTGGGCTTCTGCTCTTCCTTCAGCATCGTGCGGTAGGTATCGAGCCGCCAGCCGCGCAGCCGCGCGCCCAGCAGCACCGCCGCCGCATCGGCCGCCGAAAGACCCGCTCCGGAAAGATCGAGCGCCATCTTCGTTTCGCCCGAGGTGAGGTACTTCGCGGTCAGCCCGGCGCCAGCCTTCTCCAGCGCGCCATTGCGGTCCTCGCCCGCGGCGCCGGCGCCGGCCAGCGCCACGCGCACCACCTGCCCGCCGCGCTCGGCGAAGCCCTCGAACACCTGCCCCGCCTTGCCGGTGAAGCGCGAGGCCTTGGCCGCCGCCGCCAGCACCGGCTCCAGCCCGGCGGGCAGCGCATCCTGGTTGCACAAGTGGGCGACCAGCTTCGCGTCGGCGGGAACAGCGGGAGCGAAGGTAATTTTCATGGGAACTCCGGATGGCTGGGGCCAGGGGTGAACAGCGAGGCCCGATCTTGGCGTTTTTCCGCCGCTTGTGCGATTGCAGTTAAGGCCCGGCGGTGCGATAGGCAAGCCATGGTCCCTGCCCCGCACCGTGCCCCCTGCCCCATTTCGCGGGGGACCGGACCGCGCGCAAGGTGGGCCCTGCTGCTCTCCGCCAGCCGCTTCGAACGCCGGGCCGCGCTGGCCTGCGCCGCTGCGCTCTCGTTGTTCGCGATGGCTCCGGCCCATGCGCAGACTGTCTTTCCCGCGCCCGATTCCCCGCAGGCCGCACCGCAGGCCGACACGCCGGTTGCCTTCGCGGCCGATGCTGTCTCCTACGGCACCGACAGCGAGGTGGTGACCGCGTCCGGCAATGTCGTCCTGCGCCGCGAGGGCCAGTCCGTCCGGGCCGACAAGGTCGTCTGGGACCGCCGCACCGGCCAGGTCGAGGCCACCGGCAACATCCGCCTCGTCGATGAGGACGGCAACCAGGTCTTCACCGACCGGGTCGAGCTGACCGACGAGCTCAAGGCCGGCGCCATGGAGAACCTGCTGATCGTCCTGCGCGATGGCGGCCGCCTGGCGGCGGTTTCGGGCAAGCGCGACGCGCAGGGGCGAATCGTGCTCGAACGCGCTGCCTATTCCGGCTGCCCGGTCGAGGACGAGAGCGGCTGCGCGCACCGGCCAACCTGGCAGGTCAACGCCACCCGCGTCGTCTACGACCCGGACAAGCGCGAAATTCACTTCACGGGCGCCCGCCTCAGCATCTTCGGCCTCACCCTGGTGCCGCTGCCGGGCCTGACCGTGGCCAGCGACGGGCGGCCGATCAACGGCCTGCTCATCCCGGACCTCCAGGTGACGGCCAACAACGGCATCCAGATCAGCGATACGTGGTACCAGCGGCTCGGCCCCAACCACGATCTGGCGGTCACCGGCTATGTCTTTACCCAGGCCCTGCCGATGGTTTCGGCCCGCTATCGCGCCTTGCTGGACGATGGCGCGTTCCAGATCACCGGCTATGCCACCCGCAGCCGCCGCACCTCGGTGACGGGCGCGACCACGGGCGGGCCTTCCGTCACCGATTTCCGCGGTTATCTGGGCGCCAACGGCAAGTTCCAGTTCTCGCCGGAGTGGAGCCTCACCGCCTCGCTGCGCCTCGCCAGCGACCGCACCTTCCTGCGCCGCTACGACATCAACCGCGACGATCGCCTGCGGTCGATGTTCGATCTCGAGCGCGTGGGCACCAACAGCTATTTCTCGCTGTCCGGCTGGGCCACCCAGACCATGCGGGTGGGCGACCGGCAGGGCCTCGTCCCCGTCGCGCTCCCGCTGATCGACTGGCGCCGGCGGCTGCCAGATCCGGTGCTGGGCGGCCGGATCGAACTCCAGGCCAACACCCTCGCCATCACCCGCACCGCCGGGCAGGATACCCAGCGCGCCTTCGCCAGCGCCAAGTGGGACCTTACCCGCCTGCTCCCCGGCGGGCAGTTGCTCAGCCTCACCGCGCTGGCCCGGGGCGATGTCTATCATTCCGATCAGAACGCGCTCACCACCACCGCGCTCTACCGCGGCAACCCGGGCTGGCAGGGCCGCGCCATCGCCATCGGCGCGATCGACGTGAAGTGGCCGCTGGTCGGCAGCGCGCTGGGCGGCACCCAGGTGTTCACGCCGCGCCTCCAGCTCGTCGCCAGCCCGCCGGTGCGCAACCTTGCCGTGCCGAACGAGGATTCGCGCGCGATCGATCTTGAGGATTCCAACCTCTTCGCCCTCAATCGCTTCCCCGGTTACGACCGGGTGGAAGACGGCGTGCGCTTCACCTACGGGTTCGACTGGCAGCTCGACCGGCCCAACTGGCGGGTGAAATCCACCCTCGGCCAGTCCTATCGCCTGTCCAGCCAGGCCACCGTGGTGCCCACCGGCACCGGCCTGGCGGATCGGCTGTCCGATATCGTCGGGCGCACCGAGGTTCAGTTCAAGGACCTCGTCAAGTTCACCTGGCGCTACCGGCTCGACAAGGACGATCTGGCCATGCGGCGCAACGAGCTGGACGCCACGGTGGGCAGTTCGCGCACCTATGCCGAGATCGGCTACCTGCGTCTCAACCGCGACATCACCCAGGTGGAAGACCTTCAGGACCGAGAGGAACTGCGCTTTTCCGGCCGGGTCGCCTTTGCCCGCAACTGGTCGGTGTTCGGCTCGGGCGTGGTCAACCTGACCAATCGCGACGAGGACCCGACCAACACGTCCAACGGCTTCCAGCCGATCCGCACCCGGGTCGGCATCGCCTATTCCGACGATTGCGCCGAACTCGCCCTCACCTGGCGGCGCGATTATGTCGCCACCGGCGATGCCGGCAAGGGCAATACGATCCAGATCTACTTCGCGCTGAGGAACCTCGGCTTCCGTTGACGGGTTTTGGGTCGGTGCGGGAAACCGCTCCGGGGTTTCCTTGCGGCCCCAGCCCACTCCCCCGCCCGACCGCCCACGGAAGTATACTTGATGGGTGGTCGGGCGGGAGAGTGGGCTGGGGCCGCAAGCCCTCCACGGATGTGGAGGGCGCACCAAACAAGGGACTCGCCGCAAGATCTTCGCCGATGCCAGGCGCGCACCCACCAAAAACCTCCCACTTCCTGTTTGCGCGGGGCTGTAAAATCGCTATCGCCCGACAGGCCCATGCTCAGGTCCGGTTCAGCCGGTTCCCGTCACTCGGCAGGGCGAACGGGAGCAGGTGCGGCGGGCCACGAAGGCCTGTCCGGCCGATCCCAGACAGGAACGAGCCCAAGGTGAAGACGATCACGACCATGTCCGTTGCCCGCCGCCTCCTGTTCGGCCTGTCCGCCGCCGCGCTGGTTGCCTCCGGGGTGCACGTCGGCGCCCAGACCATGGAACCGGCGGCCACCGCCGCCGAGGGGCAGGGCACGATCACCGTGCCCCAGGACGTCCAGATCTTCGGCAAGAACGATCCCAACCACCGCCGCGCCACCGCCGTGGTCAATGGCGACATCATCACCGGCACCGATGTCGAGCAGCGCCTCGCCCTGCTGCTCTCGGCCAGCCAGGCCAAGCCCTCGGACGAGGAACTCGGCCGCCTGCGCCTGCAAATCCTGCGCAACCTGATCGACGAGACCTTGCAGATCCAGGAAGCCAAGGCCCAGGATCTCAAGGTCGATGATGACGACGTGGAATCCTCCTATCAGCGCGTCGCCCAGCAGAACTTCCGCCAGGATACCAAGGCGCTCGATGCCTATCTGGAAAAGATCGGCTCCTCGCCGGCCTCGCTCAAGCGCCAGATCCGGGGCGAGCTGGCCTGGCAGGCGGTTCTGCGCCGCAACGTCCAGCCCTTCGTCAACGTCTCGGAAAGCGAAGTGCGCGAGAGCATGGACCGGCTGAAGGCCGCCAAGGGCACCGAGGAATACCGCGTGGGCGAAATCTTCCTCGCCGCCACGGCGGAAAACCGCCCGCAGGTCGCGCAGAACGCCAAGCAGATCATGGAGCAGGTCCAGAAGGGCGGCAGCTTCGTCGCCTATGCGCGCCAGTATTCGCAGGCCTCCACCGCCGCGGTCGGCGGCGAGCTGGGCTGGATCCGCCTTGCCCAGTTGCCCAACGAACTCGCCACGGCCGTCCAGGGCCTGCAAACCGGCCAGCTCGTCGGCCCGGTGGAAACCAGCGGCGGCTTCTCGATCCTTTACCTGATCGACAAGCGCCAGGTCCTCACCGCCGATCCGCGCGATGCCCTGCTCGCGCTCAAGCAGATCTCGATCGATTTCCCCGCCGGCACGACCGAGCCCCAGGCCACCAAGCGCGCCGCCGAATTCGCCGCCGCTATGAAAGCGGCGCGCGGCTGCGGCAATGTCGATGCCGTTGCCCAGCAGCTCGGCGCCCAGGTCGTCGCCAATGATCAGGTCCGCGCCCGCGACCTGCCCGAGCCGCTCCAGCAGGCGCTGCTGGCCCTGTCGCTGGGTGAAACCTCGCCGCCGTTCGGCTCGATCAAGGAAGGCGTGCGCGTGCTGATGCTGTGCGGACGCGACGATCCCAAGGTCGATAACGGCCCGAGTTTCGACCAGATGATGAGCCAGATCGAGGATGACCGGGTGAACAAGCGCGCCCAGGCCTACCTGCGCGACCTGCGCCGCGACGCCGTCATCGATTACAACTGACCCGGGCGGGAGCGCTCCGGTGGTCATGCCCGCTCCCCTCGCCGTCTCGCTCGGCGATCCGGCGGGCGTCGGCCCCGAACTCCTCGCCACGGCCTGGGCGGCGCGCGAGGTCCACCACCTCGCCCCGTTCTTCGCGGTCGGCGGCGCCGGCCTGCTCGCCCGCGCCGCGGCCTTGCGCGAGCTTGACGTGCCCATCCAGCCCATCGCCGATCCGGCCGAAGCCGCGGCCGTATTCCCCCGCGCCCTGCCCGTCCTGGGCGCAGAGGACGGGGACTACGCGCCCGGCGAGCCATCCCGTGCCGGCGCGGCCCTCGCCCTTGCCTCGCTGACCCGGGCCACGGCGCTTGCCGTCGCCGGCCAGGCCGGCGCGGTCGTTACCGGTCCCGTCGCCAAGAGCCGTTTGGCCGAAGTCGGCTTCCACCACCCCGGCCAGACCGAATTCGTCGCCGCGGCCTGCGGCGTGGCACCCGAGGACGCGGTGATGATGCTCGCCGGCCCTTCGCTGCGCACCGTCCCGCTCACCGTCCACGTCGCGCTCGCGCAGGTTCCTTCTCTTGTCACCCGCGACCTGATCGAGCGACGGGCCCGCGTGGTTGCCGCCGCGCTCGTCCGCGATTTCGGCATTGCTCGCCCGCGCCTCGCCATTGCCGCGCTCAATCCTCACGCCGGCGAGCAGGGCCGCATGGGCAGCGAGGACCAGGCGATCGTCGCCCCGGCCGTGGCCGCGCTGGTGGCCGCCGGCATCGCCGCCACCGGCCCGCACCCGGCCGACGCGCTGTTCGCGCCGCACAACCGGGAGAATTTCGACGTGGCCCTGTGCATGTACCACGATCAGGCCCTGATCCCGCTGAAGGCGCTTGATTTCGACGCGGGTGTCAACGTGACGCTCGGCCTGCCGATCGTGCGCACCTCGGCCGATCACGGCACGGCCTTCGCCATCGCCGGCAAGGCCGAGGCGCATCCCGGCGCCACCATCGCGGCCCTGCGCATGGCCGGCGAATGCGCGGGCAGGCGGGCCATCACCGCGCCGTGACCACCCCCGACCTGCCCCCCTTGCGCGAAGTCATTGCTGCCCATGGTCTTTCGGCCAGCAAGGCGCTGGGCCAGAACTTCCTGTTCGACGAGCAGCTTCTCGCCCGCATCGCGGCCATTCCCGGCAGCATCAGGGACAAGCCGGTGCTGGAAGTCGGGCCCGGCCCCGGCGGCCTCACCCGCGCCCTGCTGCGCGCCGGCGCCCGCGTGACCGCGATCGAGATGGACCGCCGCTGCCTGCCGGCCCTGGCCGAGCTGTCGGCCGCCTTCCCCGGCCAGCTCACCGTGATCGAGGGCGACGCGCTCAAGCAGGACAGCGCCCGGCTGTTTGCCGAACCGTTCGCGGTCGTCGCGAACCTGCCCTACAACGTCGGCACGGCCCTGTTCACCGGCTGGCTTTCGGGCCGGAAAGGCCATGAAGACGCCTGGCCGCCGGCCTGGTCGTCGCTCACCCTGATGTTCCAGCTCGAAGTGGCCATGCGCATCGTGGCCGAGCCCGATACCGATGCCTATGGCCGGCTCGCCGTCCTTGCCCAGTGGCGCAGCCGGCCGAAACTGGCGATGAAGGTCCACCGCAGCGCCTTCACCCCGCCGCCCAAGGTCATGAGCGCGATCATCCACGTCGAACCCGCACCGGCCCCACCGGGCGTCTCCGCGCGGATGCTGGAGCGCGTGACCGAGGCCGCTTTCGGCCAGCGCCGCAAGATGCTGCGCCAGAGCCTCAAGGGCCTGCCCGGCGCGCTGGATGCCCTCGCCGCGCTCGACATCGATCCGGCGCGCCGCGCCGAGACGCTGAGCGTGGCCGAATTCGTCGCCATCGCCCGGCAGCTGACTCCGGCTGCCTGAAACCTTTGCACCGTCGGCCCGACTTACACTCAACGGGCCGTTAACCACCGACTTGCGCGGAACAGGCCATGTGGCATGATCGTTGCGTTGTTCGGTGCAGCCTTCCTTGCGGGCCATCCGCAAGGGCAAAGGGGAAAACGGGTCAGGACATGTTGCGCAAGATCGGCCGCCTTTTCGTGATCAAGACCCGGATCGAGGCTTTCCTCATCATCTACGCGCTTGCCCTCGGCGCCACGGCGCGCGGCGCGCACTATCTCCAGCAGTTCCCCGGGTTCGGCGGCAAGCTGCTGTTCCTCGCCACCACCGGCGCGGTGTTCATGGCCGGGGCCAAGATTCTCGACTGCCTGAAGTACGAGAAGGCCGATCGCGAACGCCGCGACATCGAGACGTTCTAGAGGGGGCACACGCGCCCTCCCCCACATCACCGTCATGCTGAACCTGTTTCAGCATCCATCCCGCCACCTGCGCCCCCGCGGCCACGAACGCGTCAGGGTGACGGAGTGGGAGAGCGGCGAACACGCGCCGTAGCAACCGATGATGCAGGAAAGTGGGGCGGTTCTGTTGCCCGGCCCGCCCCCAGCCGCTGAATTCCCTTCTGTTACCCGGTGGGTTCAACCGTGTTCTGGCTTTGTAACTTCAGGCCGTTAGGCCCTAGAATTACGCGGCAAGAGCAAGTGCGTCGTTGTCGTTGGCACTTGTGAGTTTTGAGCCTTGAACGGGTTACTCAGCCCGGGCGAAAACTGCGCTTTTCAACACACGTCGATCCTAGTTCGG
>Ga0207667_10008629_pt1 | contig 12089 bp, 7 predicted proteins | sample KBSCornC52_FD_184301 | JGI IMG/M metagenome (GOLD analysis project Ga0207667, IMG submission 184301) | Corn rhizosphere microbial communities from Kellogg Biological Station, Michigan, USA - KBS Corn C5-2 (SPAdes) (version 2) | ecosystem: Host-associated > Plants > Roots > Rhizosphere > Soil ...
ACGCGTGGCACGGCTGCGGGCAAACGTGTGCAAGCGCTCGGCGGAGCGAAGAATCACGCCATCATTCTTCCCGATGCGAATCCAACATTTGCCGCCGAGCAGCTCGCCTCCGCTGCTTTCGGATCTGCAGGCCAACGATGCATGGCGATTTCCGCTGCGGTCGCAGTGGGTCCGATTGCGGATGTGTTAGTGGAATCGGTCGGTCGCAAAGCCGCCACCGTGAAAGTCGGCCCCGGACGCGATCGAAGCAGCGAAATGGGACCGGTGGTAACGCGAGAAGCGAAAGAAAGAATCTCACGGCTCATCGATTCCGGCGTGGCGCAAGGAGCGCACTTGGCGATCGATGGACGCAACCTCGTTGTGCCGGGACACCCGCAAGGCTTCTTCGTAGGACCCACCGTGATCGATCGAGTGACATCGAGCATGGACGTCTATCGCGAAGAGATTTTCGGGCCCGTGCTCTCGTTGATACGCGTGCAGACTCTGCAACAGGCCATCGAGCTCATCAACGCGAATCCTTACGGCAACGGCACGGCGATTTTCACTTCGAACGGCGCGGCAGCACGCGAATTTCAGCGCGGCGTCAAGGTAGGCATGATCGGCATCAACGTGCCGATTCCCGTACCCATGGCCTACTATTCCTTCGGCGGCTGGAAAGCTTCTCTCTTCGGCGATTTGCACGTCCACGGCGCCGAAGGCGTGTCGTTCTATACACGCGCGAAAGTGGTAACCTCGCGGTGGCCGCATAACGAGAGCGTGAGCGCAACGTATCACTTCCCGACCGGGAACTGAGCAACATACTCAACGACGGGGGCATACGATGAAACTCGGCATCAGTATCGGATTCGGCGCGTCGGCAAAATACGAACTTCCGATCAAGAGCGTGTTGCGCGCTGAAGAACTCGGCTTCGACGCCGTGTGGTCGGCCGAAACCTACGGCTCCGATGCGATGAGTCCCCTCGCCTATCTCGCCGCAATCACCAAGAAGATCCGTTTGGGTACCGGCATCGCGCAATTGGCCGCACGCACTCCAGCGAATCTCGCCATGACGGCACAAACTATCGATGCTCTCGCGGGCGGCAATCGCATGATCATCGGTTTGGGCGTATCGGGCCCGCAGATCGTCGAGGGATGGTACGGCCAGCCGTGGGGAAAACCGAACGCACGCCTACGCGACACGGTCGCCATCGTGAAAAAAATATTGAAGCGCGAGGGTCCCGTCGTTCATGAAGGCAAAGAAATCTCATTGCCCTACCGAGGACCGGGCGCCAGCGGCATGGCGAAGCCGCTGAAAAGCATCATGCACGGGAATCCGAACATTCCCGTTTTTCTAGGCACCAGCACGCCGGTCAACGTGCGCATGACGGCCGAAGTTGCGGACGGCTGGATCGCCATGCACCTCGCACCGGATACGTTCAAAAAGAAATATCTTCCGATCGTTCGGGAAGGCTTGGCGAAGCGCACCGACGGTAAGAAGCTCGAGGATTTCGATATCCGCACCTCGTTGAGCGTGCACATCTCAACCGATGTGCGCGCAGCACTGAATGCGATGAAGCCGATGGTGGCGCTCTTCGTCGGCGGCATGGGCGCGAAGGACAAGAACTTCCACAAAGAAGCGATGGTCGACCGCGGCTATCAGGAAGCCGCAGAGCGCATTCAGGAGCTCTTTCTCGCCGGTCGCAAGGACGAAGCTGCGGCAGCCGTGCCGGACGACTTCGTCGATGACGAGAGCCTGATCGGGCCGCCCGAGCGTATCGCGGAACGTTGGCGGCGCTGGCGAGATTCCGGCGTGACCATGATGTGCTTCACGACCGCGAGCGAAGAAGTGGTCGAGCTCATGGGAAAAATCGGCCGGGAGTGACCTCGACGAATCCTTCAATAACAGCTCGGAGAAGCATGATGGATGATCCAGTCCTGCAGCAGCGCGATGAGTCCGGCGTATTGACGATCACACTCAATCGTCCCGAATCCAAGAACTCTCTCAACATGCACACGGCGCGCTTGTTGGAAGAAGCGATCTGCACTGCCGAAGTGTCGCCCGATGTGCGCGTCATCGTGATCACCGGCGCCGGCGACGGCTTTTGCTCCGGCGGCGATTTCAAGAATTTCGGCGCTCTCGATCCCGGCGATCCCATCGCCGCGAAATGGCACAAAGATCCGTTGTGGAACGAGATCGAAGCGAAAACGCTGCGCTTTCAACGCGGCTTCGAAGGTCCGCGATTGCTGCATACGATGGGCAAACCCACCATCGCAATGATGCGAGGACCTGCGGTTGGCGCGGGCGTGGGCCTGGCAGCTGCGTGCGATTTCCGCATCCTCTCTGAATCGGCCTACTTCCTTCCCGGTTACATCCGCGTCGGTTTGTCGCCCGACTACGGCACGAGTTACTACGTGACCAAGCTGATGGGTCCAGCAAAGGCGCGCGAACTTTATCTGCTCGGCGACAAAATCGAGGCGCAAGAAGCGCTGCGCATCGGACTTGCCACGCGCGTGGTGAGCGACGCCGATCTCGAAAGAGTGACGATGGAATTCGCCCGTCGTCTAGCGGAAAGCCCACCGGTGGCCATGCAATACACCAAAGAAGCTATCAACGCCGCCGAGGCACGCGTGCTCGAGGATGTGCTCCTCATCGAAGCGCGCAACTTCGCCCGCTGCTTTCAAACGGAAGATGCCAAAGAGGCCGTTCGCGCACGCTTCGAAAAACGCACTCCTCAGTTCAAAGGACGCTGAAGGCGTCGCTCATGGACTACGAAACCATTCAGTACGAAGTGAGCGGCGCGGTCGCACGCATTTATCTCAATCGACCTGAAAAGCGCAACGCGCAAAATGCCCGCATGCTCGAAGAACTCGAAGCAGCTTTGCAGCGCGCGGCCGCTGACAAATCGGTACACGTGCTCACGCTAGGCGGTCGTGGAACGCACTTCTCCGCAGGGCATGATGTCGTCGAACTCGGCAACGACTATCTGCAGCAACCCGTCGAGGATCGCTACGCGTTCGAAGAAACCCACTATTACCACTGCGCACTCAAATTGTGGGACCTGCCAAAACCGATCATCGCTGAAGTGCGCGGCGCCTGTGTCGCCGGCGCGTTTCTCTTGGCAGCCATGTGCGATCTCATCGTTGCATCTGAGAACACTTATTTTGCCGATCCTGTCGTACACATGGGCGCCGCCGCGGTCGAAGTGCTGTTTCATCCTTGGGCATTGGGACCTCGTTTAGCCAAGGACATTCTCTACACTGGGCGCAAGCTGTCGGCTCAAGAAGCATTTACAGTCGGATTGGTGAACCGACTCGTGCCGGACGAAACGCTCGAAAGCGAGGCACTTGCGCTCGCACACCAAATAGCCAAAGCGCCGCCTTTCGCCGTGAAGTTGCTCAAGAACTCGATTCACCGCGCGCTCGACATGCAAGGCTTTCGCAGCGCGCTCAACGCGCACTTCGACACGCATCAACTATCGCATACGGCAAGCACTGCCGCCGTCGGCAACTCTCTGCAGTCGCTCAAGACGCATCTCGCAAAACGCGACGCGTGAGAATGCAACCATGAACAGCGAAAGCTCGAACGCTCACGACGTTTCTTCGTTCTGCCGCATCTGTGCCGGACTGTGTGCGTTGCGCTTGACGCTGCAAGATGGCCGCATCGTCAGCGTTCGCGGCGACAAGGCCAATCCACTCACGCAAGGATATGCCTGCATCAAGGGCTTGACCGCGCATGAAGCGCAGTACAGTCCCGAGCGTATTCTGCATCCGCTCAAGCGCCGCCCCGACGGCACCTTCGAACGCATCAGCCTCGAGCAGGCGCTGGATGAAATCGCTGCGCGACTACAACAGTTGATCGAGCGGGACGGTCCCAATGCCGTCGCCGGCTTTCGCGGCACGATGAGTTATTCGAACTCGGCTGCGAACTTCATGCTGCCCTGCTTTCTGCGAACATTGGGCTCGCGCTCGTTCTTTTCGACGATGACCGTCGATCAATCCGCGAAGTGGATTACGTTCGAGCGCCTCGGCGGTTGGGCCGGCGGGCGCGATGCGTATGAAACCGCCGAGGTACTCATGTTCGTGGGCACGAATCCGCTCGTGTCGTTGTCGACGTTCAACTTCGTACTGCAACATCCGGTCAAGGCCATCCATGATTTCAAGACGCGCGGCGGGAAAGTGATCGTCATCGATCCACGCAGCACGGAAACGGCGCGCCACGCAGATATTTTTCTACAACCCTATCCCGGCGAAGACGTCACGCTGCTCGCGAGTATGTTGCACGTCATCTTGAGCCAGGGTTGGCATGATGCTGAGTTCTGTGCGCGTTGGGTGCACGGCCTAGAGCCGTTACGCGCAGCGGTCGCGCCATTCACACCTGAATACGCGGCACAACGTGCGGGCGTTGCGAGCGACGACATCATCGCAGCGGCTCGCATGTTCGCTCACGAATGCCGTCGCGGCTCGGCTGCAAGCGGCACTGGTCCGGACATGGCAGCCCATTCCAATCTCTCCGAACACTTGCTCGAATGTCTCAACGTCGTGTGCGGGCGTTACGCACGCGCGGGCGATCGCGTGCCCAATCCCGGCGTGCTCGGTCCTTCGTATCCGCGCCGTGCGCAAGTCATTCCACCGCAGCGCTCTTGGGAACGCGGCTCCAAGAGTCGGCTGGGTTACGGCGTGATCTTCGGCGAAATGATGAGTGCAGTGCTCGCAGAAGAAATCACGACGCCGGGGCCAGACCGCATTCGCGCACTGTTCGTGGACGCAGGTAATCCGGTCAATGCCATTCCGGATCAACACAAGATCACAGCGGCGCTCAAGGATCTCGAACTCCTCGTCACCATCGATCCGTTCATGACCAACACCGCGCGGCTTTCTCACTACATACTGCCGCCGCGGTTGATGTTCGAACGTAGTGACTTGCCGCCGCGTGACTATGAAACCATCGTCATCATGAAACCCTATGCAGCGTATGCACGGCCCGTGGTCGAGCCGCCGGCGGAAGCAGAAGTGGCGGACGATTGGTTGATTTTCTGGCAACTGGCCAAGCGCTTGGGCAAAACGGTCGTCTTCGACGGCGTCACGCTCGATATGTCGCAGCCGCCGACGACCGACGACTTGTTACGCATTCTCACGAGGCACGGCCGTCTGTCGTTCGATGAACTGCAAGCGTGCGGCAGCGGCAAGCTCATCGATGTGCCTCAGCAGTTCGTCGAGCCGGCCGAGTCTCAAGCGCAGGGTAGATTCGACGTCATGCCGGACGATGTACGGGCGGAGCTTGCAAGCGTGCGCGCCAAACAAGCGGCTCCTGAATTTCCGCACCGCCTTGCTGTGCGCAGACTGCGTGAAGTGCAGAACACGATGTATCACAAGCTGAAATCGGTGCATCGGCGCATGCCGTTCAATTCAGCTTATATGCACCCTCTGGACATGGCTGAACTCGGCATCGCACCGGGAGAAGATGTGCGTATCGAATCGCCGCATGGTGCGATCGTTACACGCAGCGAAGCGGATGAGTCTATGCGGCGCGGTGTTGTTTCTATCGCGCATGGTTGGGGGCCGTTGCCGGATGAACCTGCCGACTATCGTGTGAGTGGCGCCTCTACCAATGTGCTCATCAGTAGCGACTCTGATCGCGACGCAATCAATGCCATGCCCATCATGACTGGCGTGCCGATTCGAGTGATGGCCGTGCGTTAGTGGGTTGAAGGAGCGGCACATGTCAAAACGACTTGTGCCGCTCCCGATCTTCGATCAGTTTGGGTTTTGTGCCGTTACCCGATCAAAAGCTGTAGCGAACGTTCACACCATATTCGCGTGGATGGCCGTAGGTGAAAGTGGCGTAGCCGAATTGCAGCATTTGGTTGCTGCCGTAGGTGACGTACTCTTTGTCGGTAAGATTCTTGACCCAGACGTCCAAGTCGAATGAAGACTGAAAGATGTTCTTCCAGCCGGTCGTGAAATTCCACAAGCTGTAAGACGGCAGCTTGTCATACTGCCTGAAGTCCTGACCGGGGACGACCGAAACACACTCGCCGCCCGTCGGCGGATTGGTGTTGCAGTTTATCGTCGGCGAGTCGTGATGGGTGGTCTCGGCGGACCAAAAATAGCCAAGCGTCGAACTCACATTGCCGATCGTGGAAGGCAGCGGCCATTTCAACGTGACGGCCGCGTTGACCACATCCTCGGGAGTTTGCGACATCGGTTCGCCGGTCAAATCCACAAAGGCGTTCTTGCCCGGAATGTTGACGATGGCGTCGAATTTCGTGTACTCCGAATGAATGTGGTTCCATCCGGCGCGCACCTCGAGATGGTTGGTGATTTCGTACGTTACGTCCAGATCAAGGCCGTAGAAGGTTGACGAACCTGCGTTCACCACGCCGATGAACGTCTGGCCCTGGGCCGTGGTGCCGTTCTGCACGCGTTGCTGGTCTTTATAGCTGCCGTAGAAGACTGCGAGGTTGGTGCGGATCGGATGTCCGTAAATGTCCCAGTCCGATTTCAAACCGGTTTCGAAGTCCGTCACTTTTTCCGGATTGAATACGATCGGTACGCCCGTCGCAGGATTGATGTTGTTGTTAAATCCGCCGACTAGATAGCCGCCGCGTATCGTCGCATACGCCATGGACGCGTCGCTGAATCGATTTTCCAGAGAGAAAGTGAAGCTGGGGGCGGACGACTCCAGGCTCGAGGTGGCGTGACATGCGGCCGGATCGAAATTGGAATAAAAGGCAAGATTTGCCGAGCAGCTACCGCCCGTGGCGAAAAACTTGCCCTGATTGATGGCGCCAGCCGTGCCGAAACTGTTTTTGTACGTCGCTCCGTAGTCGCCTTTGTCCCAGGTATAGCGTACGCCCAGAGTCGCCGTCAGTTCATTGGAGAGATCGTAAGAGAACTGGGTGTAGATGGCGCGAGACTTGAAATCCCGGTTGTAAAAAGAACTCGTCTGAATCGGATAGAAGTTCGGAATGAGGGCGGACACCGCGTTGGGCACGGGACCGAAGGCGGTGAAATCCCAGGGCAGGCCGACCACCGTGGAAGAATTTCCGGTGTCCTGCGTTCTATGGGAGTAGAAAAGCCCCGTCTTATTGCGGAAGCGCCCGTCTGCGAACTTGAAATCGACCGACGGTTCCACCGTCAACTGCTTGATGGTGTGTTGGGTGCGCTGATTGACGCCCGCAAAGCGCGTCGAATCATTGTCCTGAAAGGTATCGAGCCGGATGTTCTGGTAACCCAATACGTTCTTGATAGAGACTTCGTTGTTGAATTCGTACTGCGTCGTATAGACGCCGTCCCAAATATTGGCCTTGTTCCAGGTCGGGCCGCCGCCCAATGTGACATTTCTCGGATCACCCGCGATGGTGCCGCCGGCCAATGCATAATCCACGGGCACCTGCAGTCCGTTCAAGAAAGTGGTGTAGTTGTAACGCGGTCGCAGAGCGACCGGGATGTCCTGATAGGGCTGGTCGTTCTCGTGGAAGAAATCGAAGATGAAATTGTTTTCCCACGCATCGGTCGGCTTGAGGCTGATGCCGAGGCGCGCCGACTGGTGTTTGTCGGTGCCCATTTCGCTGTTGCCGTTCGTCGGCGTGTGATTCTTCTGGTACCCCTTGTCGCGATCCACGACTTCACCCGCAAGGCGGAATTGCAGGGCGTCGTTGATCGGCACGTTGATCATGCCCTGGAAGGATTTGCGGTCGAAGTTACCGGCGCCAACCTCGGCATAGCCCTCGAATTTGTTAGTCGGCGTGTTGGGACGGAAAATGATGGCGCCGCCGGTAGAGTTCGCGCCGAACAGAGTGCCTTGTGGACCCTTGAGCACCGATATCGATTGCATGTCGTAGACCATGTTGGCGATGGCCCGGGTCGAGGCCACTGGCACGTCGCCGATGTAGGCAGTGACGGTATCGGAAGTGCCGTTATCCGCTTTCGCCGCGCGGATCGCGAAAGTTGGTGCACCGCCTTGCGAATTGGTCGCCACGAAGAGTCCGGGAACGCTGCTGCGCAAGTCCTGCACGTCGAGAACGGCAGCCCTGGTCAGCATGTCAGACGACAATGCGGTGACGGATACGGGCACGACCTGCACGGATTCTTCGGTTTTACGCGCAGTGACGACCACTTCTTCGAGACCCGAGACGGCTTGTGCGAAAGCAGAACCGTAAGCCACTGCGGATAGGCTAGAGCTCACCGCAATGATCATATTGCGCCGGTAATACATTTGATCCCCCTGTTTTTTAATTGATCTGACCGGCACGCCCTCACGTCGCGCCTCGGACGTCAGTCTCATGAAAGTATCGGGGCGATATAAATTTCCAGTCAAATGAATTAAATTGGGCTTTATTGTTAATGGAACTAATACCAATGGAGTTCCGCAGAATAAGGCACGCGCTGGTGCTGGCATCCGAAGGAAGCTTCGTTCGGGCTGCCGCCAAGCTGCACATCACGCAGTCGGCGCTCAGCCAAAGCATCGCCAAGCTCGAGAAAGAAATCGGCTCGAAACTGTTCGACCGCACTCATGGAACCGTCTCCCTGACCAGTCTCGGCAAGGAATTCGTTGCCCGTTCCGAGGATTTGCTGCTGTCCGAGCGCACGCTCATGCACAAGCTGCGGCAGATCGTCGGATGTGAGATCGGCCGCATTTCATTCGGTCTCAGCCCGGTCGTCAGCGCTTACCTGCTCGGAACGACGCTTGTCGACCTCGTCAACAACCATCCAAAACTTCAGGTTCACGTGGAGCTTGCGAACGTGGAGGATTTGCTCGACTACGTCACCACCGAGAGAATCGAATTCGTCGTTCTCGATACCTGGAGAAATGAATTCGACCAAAACAATAAGTTCTCCGTTAGAGAATTGACGAAAATGCCTGTCGGTTTTTATGTACGCAGCGTCCACCCCCTCGCATCCATCCGTGGGATCAGTTTGCAGCAGATGCGGGAGTTTCCGATACTTTGTGCTCCCATCACGAAGTCCCTCGAATATCGAGTGCGGCGCTGGCTGGGACTCTCCGCGGCTGATGCGTTACCGCGATCCGTGGAGTGCGCGGATTATTCGGCGTTGAAGCACGTGATGTTGAATAGCGATTCCGTATTCCTTGCTCCGTATACTTGCATCGCCGCCGAACTCGCCGCGGGACAGCTCGTCGAATTGATGCCGATCGACCAGCAGTTCCCGGGGCGCGTCGCGATTAGCCTGGCGATGTTGGCCAATAGAACTCCTTCCCCTGCCGCGCAAATGATCATCGAGCACATTGAAACGTTCTTGGCCAGTGCAAGCTTCGCTAGCACAGAGCAGTAGCAACGCAATTCAAACGAACGGACGATAGGCCGTCGCGTCCTGCGCACCGTCATGCATTGGCGAATGATTTTGATGCTGGCGTGCTACGTGCGCCGGACGACATAACACTCACTCTCGCTCGTAACGATTCCAGTCTCCGCTTCGGGCATCGGAGAAGCAATCACCTCAAAGAGTGCGAGAGACATATATAAGATAAATGCCTTAGCGTGTCGGCTACAGACGCATGTCGTGACGTTTTTATTATATGAAACCTTATCTTTATTAATACTACTAATTACAAACGTCACTTTAATTCATTTGACTAAAATTTACTTGTGCGTCTCTAATTGGCTGAAGCATCACGACGCGCTAATCGGGAATCGCAGGTCGTTTCGTCTCTGTGGCTGTGCAGGACTTGGCACAGCAGCGTTCACCGTTAAAACACAAATCAACAGCCGGCTATGCGCTGCTCGATACCGCAAAAACTACGTACGCCATTTGGCGCAGGAGGGTATTGCAATGGTAGGCTCTAGAACATCAGGCCCCGGCATCGCGCTGTTTGCGTTTGCCAGCGTGGCCGCGTCTTCAGCGGTGGCTGGCCACAAAGACCGCGATGACTGTCCTGCCGACAACGACTCCCATGCCATCTCGGTGGAGTTGGAGTCGAATACGCAGCCGAAGTACGTCAGCGGCGGCGACGTCTTGCTGAGAGTTGAAGTTCCGCAAGGCGCCGGCCGCGTGACAATCGAACTCAACGACACTGATGTTACGTCCTCATTCGCTTCTCAGAATGACGGTTCCCTCCTCGGCCTTGTAAAAGGACTGCACGACGGCGTCAATCATATCGAGGCTCGCAGCGCATCGGCGCACGGTCAGCGAGGCGCTCCAGGACAGTTGACGATCGTGAACCATCCGATCACCGGGCCCTTATTCTCCGGTCCGCAGCAGGTCTGGTTCCGGTGTGACACGCAATCGTTCGGTCTAGCGGCTGCGACACTTCCTCTTTGCTCCGCCCCGACGCAAGTGACATATCAGTACCGCAAAACGACCGGGTCTTTCGCGCCACTCGCGGACCCGTCGGTGCGGCCGGCGGATCTGGCAACGGCGACTGTCAATGGCATGTCGGTTCCATACATCGTGCGAGTCGAGCGCGGCACGATTGATCGCGCTGTTTATGAGATCAGCTCCCTCTACAGCGGACAGGACCCCAATCCGTTGGCTCCGAACTCGAGTTGGAATGGTAAGTTGGTGTATACGTTCGGCGGCGGCGGCGGTCCTGGCTACCGCCAGGGCGCTTCCACCGGTGGCGTACTCAACGACCTGTTCCTGTCACGGGGCTATGCCGTAGCATCGTCCACGCTCAACGTGAACGGCAATTATCAGAATACGATCGTCTCGGCCGAGGCGGCGATGATGGTGAAGGAGCACTTCATCGAAGAGTTCGGTCCGGTGCAGCACACGATCGGCTGGGGTGGTTCCGGCGGCGCCATCTCACAGTACGACATCGCGGACGCCTACCCGGGAATTCTCGATGGCATCATTCCTGGTATTTCGTTCTCGGACAACATCACTCTTTCAACTGCATCCGCGCACGATTGCGGTCTGTTGAACAATTACTTCGCATCGACCGCTCTCACATACACGCCCGCGCAGATCCAGGCGATCGTGGGTTACGGTGGCAGCCAATGTGCATCCTACGGCGCTTTCTCCAGCACCGCGCTCGGGGCAACGGCCGCCTGTAACCCCATCGTTCCTGTAAGCGCACAATGGAACCCAGTAACCAATCCCAACGGAGTGCGTTGCAGTATTTGGGATATCTTCGAGAATCAATTGGGCCGTGATCGCGCCAGCGGGTTCGTGCGCCGCGGGCATGATAATGTCGGAGTGCAATACGGGCTCGAAGCCTTAAAGTCGGGAAAGATTACTGCACAACAATTCGTCGACCTCAACACGCGCATCGGAGGCTACGACCGGGCTGGAAATTTAATTCCTGATCGCACCGTTGCTGATGAAGCGGGCCTGCGTGAAATTTACCGCAGCGACCTCGCTCTCTCTGCTCGCCAAGGACTGGCTACTACACCGGTAATCGATCAGCGGACGTATCTCGATAACGCGACCAACGCCAACAATGTACATGTGATCGAGTGGTCGTTCATAACGCGTGCTCGAATGATCGAAGCAGGCACCGCCGCTAATCAAGTGATTATCGAGAGCAGCCCAGCCCTGACGAACACGGCATCGGTGTACGAACTCGATGCGATGGACCGCTGGCTAACCGCCATCGAGTCGGACGAATCGGATGCACGGCTGCGGGACAAGATAGTCGCGAACAAGCCCGCTGACCTCGCTGACGGATGTTACCTGCCGACGGGTCAACGGATAACGGAATATCTCGGCATCAATGGCGGGACAGGCCAGTGTGCCACGCTGTTTCCGATATTCAGCAATCCGCGCGGGGCCGCAGGCCAGCGGAAAACCCTCGACATTCTGAAGTGTCATCTGGCTCCTATCCGCTTCTCATCCTACCCGGTGACTTTCACCGACGCACAACGCGTCGCGTTGAAAGCAGCATTCCCAAACGGTGTTTGCGACTATCAACGGCTGGGCGTCGGCCAAGTTCCTCCAGGGGGGACGTGGCTCAACTACAGCGATGGACCGTCGCGAGAACATTGGCACTGATTCGACATCTGGCCAGTCCTACGGCGCCACATGGCGCCGTAGAGATCCCGAGCCGCCAGCGGATCGACGTTCCGCAGCTCAGCTATCCACCCGCCGCGCACAATCGAGCAACATCGACGCGCGAGTCTGCCAATCGCGCGGCTCGATCAGAGGCACCT
>Ga0207667_10008637_pt1 | contig 12081 bp, 11 predicted proteins | sample KBSCornC52_FD_184301 | JGI IMG/M metagenome (GOLD analysis project Ga0207667, IMG submission 184301) | Corn rhizosphere microbial communities from Kellogg Biological Station, Michigan, USA - KBS Corn C5-2 (SPAdes) (version 2) | ecosystem: Host-associated > Plants > Roots > Rhizosphere > Soil ...
CACGCCGCCGCGCGCGCCGCACACATCCACGACTTTGTGCTGTCATTGCCACAGGGCTACGAAACCACGGTCGGCGAACGCGGCCTGAAGCTTTCGGGCGGCGAGAAGCAGCGCGTCGCGATCGCGCGTGCGTTGTTGAAACATCCGGCAATCCTGGTGTTCGACGAAGCTACCAGCGCGCTCGACACGCGCACGGAGAAGATAATCCAGACCGAGCTGTCCGAGATCGCGCGCGGGCGCACCACGCTGATGGTTGCGCACCGCCTTTCCACGATCGTCGATGCCGACCAGATCCTGGTACTGGATCGCGGTCGGGTGGTCGAGCGCGGCACGCACGCTGCCCTGCTCGCGCAGGGCAGCCGCTACGCGGCGCTGTGGGCCCTGCAGGCGAGGCAACCCGCCGAACCCGCTCCGGCTTGAGTGTTCGCCCGGCAACGCCGTAACCAATGTTTACGTCCCGGCACGCGTCCGGGCGGGCCCTGATGCGTAAACTGGCACACGTGTTGCAACGGTCGCAGCGAGGGCATCGATCTGCTTGCGGCCATCGCCGTGGGACCCGGAGACTATGCCGCCATGCAAGGTAACCAGGACATGACATTCGATTCGGAACAGGTTGCGGCGAACGCGCCGCGCACCACGGCCGCCGGTCTGGAAGCGTGGTTGTCGGGCGCGCACGCCAACGCGCCGCAGGCCGAGGCCATGCCGGCCGAAGAAGTGCGGATCGAGGACGGAATGCCGGAACTTGCCGAAGTGCCGCAGCCGCCCCAGCCCGAAGCCGTCGAACCGGATGGAATCGGCCCCGTCAACGCCGCCGAAGTGCTGGCGCTGGCACTCGCCACCGGCACCTTCTCCAGCCCGCGCAAGCTGATCGGCCCGGATGGCGCGGAACTCGTGGTCGATCCCGGGCAGAACGCCTACCACTTCGAATCCACTTCGCTGAAACCGCTCGCCGCCCTGCTTGAGCAACCCGCCGACGCGTGGACGCCGATCTATTCCGAAGCACTCAAGGCCGCGCGCGTGGCCAACCCGGCACAACCGCTGGGCCGCCTGCGCTGGTATGCGGGCTTGGTCGCCACGCCCGGCATCCTCGGCCGCAAGCTGGTCCGCAGCGAGCGTTACAAGCTGTCGCGCTGGCCCGAAACCGAACGCGAATTCCCGAAGCATTTCCGGCTCGCCAAGGAAATGGTGAAGGACTTCGCCACCGTCGACGAAATCGTCGCGGCGTCCGGCATGCCGCACGAAGAAGTGGTCGACTACTTCAACGCCTGTTTCGCCGACGGGCGCCTTGAAGCGACGCCGAAGGCGCAGGAAGGCGACGCCACGCAACAGGGGTCCCGTCGCGAACGTCTGATGGCGCGCCTCAACAAGCCGCTGTTCGCGCGCTGATCCGGCGTCTGTCCAAGCCTCACCGAGCCTCACCGAGAAGCCGCGTGGAGTGATCCGCGCGGCTTTTTCATTTCACGTGGATCGTGATTTTCCTCGATGTCACCGGCGGATCGAACGGCACGTGATTGGCGTCGCCGAGTTCGAGCTGAAGCGTGTGCGTGCCGGGCGACAAATGCAGCACCGTCTCGGTTTGCCCGCCTCCGAAATGCTTGTGGTGTTCGTCATTCGGAATGGGCTGGCCCGCCGCTGGCAACGTCGCGACGTCGATCAGCAGGTGATGGTGCCCGGTATCCTTCTTCTCGACGCCTGCCGGTGCCACGCCCATGCCCGACAAGCCGAACCGCACGGTGACGTCGCGTCCGACGGTAGCGCCGTCTGTCGGGCTGATGATGTACACGCGCGCCCCGGCGGGCGCCGTGTGGGTCGGCAGCGCGGGGCTGGCGGCGGCCGCGAGCGCAGCAACACCCGCAAGGGCAAAACCGGTCAAGAATCTGCGCATGGTTCAACTCCTCCTCGGTGGTACCCGATCATAACCCGTCAGGCGCGCGCTTCCAGCCGCTTCGCGCGCAGACGCAACGCGTTCGACACCACCGAGACCGAGGACAGGCTCATCGCCAGCGCGGCGATCATCGGCGACAGCACGATCCCGAACACCGGATACAGCACGCCCGCCGCGATCGGCACGCCGATGGCGTTGTAGACGAATGCAAAGAACAGGTTCTGCTGGATGTTGTCCACCGTGGCCCGCGACAGCGCCCGCGCGCTTGCAATGCCGGACAAGTCGCCGCGTACCAGCGTGACCGGCGCGCTTTCCAGCGCCACGTCGGCGCCCGCGCCCATCGCGATGCCGATGTCCGCCGAGGCCAATGCCGGCGCATCATTGATGCCATCGCCGGCCATCGCGACGACGCGCCCTTCCCGCTTCAACGCCTCTACCACCGCAGCCTTGTCGGCGGGCGACACATCCGCGTGCACTTCCTCGATGCCCAGCTTTTGCGCGACGGCGCGCGCCGTGGTGGCGTTGTCGCCGGTCAGCATCACGATGCGCATGCCTTCCTCGCGCAGCGCAGCAAGTGCGGCCGGGGTGTCATCCTTGATGCGATCGGCGATCGCCAGCAGCGCGACCACTGCACCGTTGACCGCAGTGAACATCACGGTCGCGCCTTCGCCACGCAGCGCCTCGGCTTTCTCGCGAATCGATGAACCTGCATGCACGCCGGTTTCGTCCAGCAACCTGGCGTTGCCGATCGAGATGTCACGACCCTCCACGCGCCCGCTGACGCCGCGTCCGACCAGCGCCTTGAAATCCTCGACGTCCGGGATCGCGATGCCACGCCCTTCGGCGGCCGTCACGACCGCCCGCGCCAGCGGATGTTCGCTCGGGCGTTCCAGCGCCGCGGCCAGCGCCAGCACCTGTTCTTCGCCGATCCCGCCAAACGTTTCCACGGTGCGCAACGAAGGCTTGCCTTCGGTCAGCGTCCCGGTCTTGTCGACCAGCAGCACGTCGGCATGGCGCAAGGTTTCGATGGCGGTGGCGTCGCGGAACAACACGCCCAGGTGCGCGCCGCGTCCACTCGCGACCATGATCGAAATGGGCGTCGCCAAGCCCAGCGCACACGGACACGCGATGATCAGCACCGACACCGCTGCGATCAACGCGTGCGCGGCTTTCGGTTCCGGACCGACCGCGGCCCATGCAATGAATGCCAGCGCGGCCACGCCGACCACGGCCGGTACGAACCATGCGGCGACGCGGTCGGCCACGCGCTGCAGCGGCGCCTTGCTCCGCTGTGCTTGCGCGACCAGCGCGACAATGCGCGACAACATCGTGTCGGCGCCGACCCTTTCGGCGCGCATCGTGAACGCGCCGTCCTCGTTGACGGTGCCGCCGGTGACGCGATCGTCCCTGCCCTTCGCGACCGGCATCGATTCGCCGGTCAGCATCGACTCGTCCACGTGGCTGGTGCCGTCGATGACCACGCCGTCCACCGGGACCTTTTCGCCGGGACGCACGCGCAACGTATCGCCCGCCTGGACGTCCTCCAGAGGCACGTCGGATTCGCCCCCATCCGCGGCGATGCGGCGTACCGTTTTGGGCGCGAGATCCAGCAATGCGCGCAGGGCGGAGCCGGTGCGCCGGCGCGCTCGCAGTTCCAGCCAGTCCCCCAGCGTCACCAAGGTGACGATGACGGCGGCCGATTCGAAGTACACGCCAACGCGACCATGCATGTCCTGGAAGCTCGCCGGGAATACGTCGGGCAGAACGAACGCGACCGCGCTGTACAGCCATGCCACGCCGGTACCCAACGCGATCAGCGTGTACATGTTGGGCGACCATGGTTTGAGCGATCGCCAACCGCGCACGAAGAACGACGCGCCACCCCACAGCACCACGATCGTCGCCAGCACCGCCTCGATCCAGCCGGCGATGGCATCCCACGGTGACGGAAGGCGCCATCCGGACAGGTGCGGCCCCATCGCGAGCAAAAATACCGGGATCGTCAACGCAACCAGCGTCCGGAAGCGACGCGTCAATACACGCAGTTCGCCGCCGTCGTCCTCACCCGTACCCGGCAGTACCGGTTCCAGCGCCATGCCGCATTTCGGGCAATGGCCTGGTCCGATCTGCCGGACTTCAGGATGCATCGGACAGGTGTAGATCGTGCCGGCCGGTGCTTCGGGGGGCGTGTGTTCCTGTCCCCGGCCGTAATGGGCATCACCATGCACCGCCAACGACGGCGCAGCCCTGTCCAGATATTTGTCCGGATTGGCCACGAATTTGTCGCGGCAGCCATCGCTGCAGAACCAGTAGCTCGTCCCGTGATGATCCACGTGGCGCGGCGACGTCGTCGCGACCTGCATACCGCAGACGGGATCGGTCGCATGCCCCACCGCCGCGACGGGCTGCATCGCGTGCCCGTGGCAATGTGCGTGTTCGTGCGCATTCATGCCGTGTCCTCCCCGCCCAGCGCACGCAGGATCGGGCAATGTTCGAGCGCGCCACGTCCTGGGCACGCGTCGATGAGTTGCCTGAGCCCGCGCTTCATGCGTTGCAGTTCGTGGATGCGCCGTTCGACTTCGCCCAACCGTGCCTCGGCGCGCTGCTTGACGGTTTTCACCCCGTGTTCGCGATCGGTGGAAAGCGCCAGCAGTTCGCGAATTTCATCCAGCGTGAAACCGAGGTCCTTGGCGCGCCGGATGAAGCGCAGCCGCCCGACCACGTCCGGCCCGTAATCGCGATAGCCGGACGCGCGGCGCTGCGGCTCGGGCAGCAGGCCCTCGCGCTCGTAATAGCGGATGGTGTCGATGCCGACGCCCGCCCGGCGGGCGACGGTGCCAATGGTGATGTGGGGCGCGATGCGTGTGCTCATGCACGCATCTTAAACCCTTGACCATAGTCCAGAGTCAAGGGTTTTCGAAAAAACCCGCGAACCCGCTCGCGCGAGGCGACCAGGCCGATACCCCGTAACCGGAAATCAGTGCGCGCTGGATGCCGACGCAGGCGCAGCAGCGGTCGCGGCTGGCGCCGGCGCTGACCCGGCACTTGCCGGAGCCTCCTCGTGTCCTTCCATGCCGGCGGCATTCGCCGTGAGCGACTGGTACTCGGTGGCGCTCATGCGCGGCTGCTTCTGAAGGTAAGCCACCATCGCCCAGATCGTGTGGTCGTCGTGGGTCGCACCCCATGCCGGCATCGCGGTCATCTTCAAGCCGTGCTTGATGATCCAGAATGCCTCGGCGGGATCGGGCGCGAAACGGGTGAGGTTCGGCGGCTTCGGATACAAGCCATCACGCAACTCGGAATGGCCCATGCCGGGCGCCAGATGGCAGCCCGTGCACATTTCGGAATAATGCTTGGCACCCAGCTTGACCAGCGCCGGATCGTCCAGCGGTGGTGGTTTGATGTCAGCGACGCGGCGCTCGATGGTGTGTTCGCGCAGGAAGCCGATCGCGTGTCGCGTGACGCCCCAGTGCGGGACGTCCGCGCCCACCTGGTACGCGCCCGTGAAGGCAACGACGAAGTAGGCAATGATCGCGATGACGATCCAGAAAATCAGCGCGCCGATGAATCGCATGTGAGCCTCCGGAAATCCGCTTCGTGACCGAATGCTACTCCGGACCGCCAATCGGCGCAGCGCGTCCGCGAATCGCGATGCGCCGGACGCCCGGAGAATCGCGAATGGCGCGCCCGACTGGTCGAACACGCGGTGCTTGCGACGATCCAGTGGACCGCCGCGCCGCGGGTGAGGAAAAGGCATGGGGTGCCGACGGGTTAAATTTGAGGCGTTTGCAAGAGTCCTGTGGACTCTTGCACCGAAAATTTCGGCGAGACAGGGTGTCGCGCGGGGGAGCCACCAGGGATGGTTCGATGCCAAGGCTCACGTGGCCGGCGGTTTCCCTGTCAAAATGCGCCGGCAACGCGCCTGTAGCTCAAGCGGATAGAGCATCGGCCTTCTAAGCCGACGGTTGCTGGTTCGATTCCAGTCAGGCGCGCCAATTTGTACGGCCGCCCCGCGGAGCAGCTGTCGTGGAAGTCAGTACAGGAACTTGCGTTCTGACTCGACGGAACGCGACAAAACAAACTCTTGCCACGAGTCGAACCGAAACAGCGATCAGGGATGACCGCACGAACAATGGTCGGGGCAGAGGGATTCGAACCCCCGACATCCAGCTCCCAAAGCTGGCGCTCTACCAGACTGAGCTATACCCCGATGCGATACCGACGCACACTCGCGGCCGCGAGCGGCAATGGTACTACGGTGCCGCCCGCGTGCGGGTCAACGCACAGCGGGCGCGGCGACATGCCTCAAACGAAAAAGCCGACGGATGGACCGTCGGCCTTTCGTTGAATGGCGCGCCCGGAGAGATTCGAACTCCCGACCACCAAGTTCGTAGCCTGGTACTCTATCCAGCTGAGCTACGGGCGCATTGAAACGCAAAAGCGAGCCGCGAATTATCCGTTGTTGCAGCATCGACGTCAACGAAAACGACGTGCGATAGTGGCGGAGAGAGAGGGATTCGAACCCTCGATCAGGCTTTTGACCCGATACTCCCTTAGCAGGGGAGCCCCTTCGGCCTCTCGGGCATCTCTCCGAATCTGTTTTCGTATCAAGCAAGTGTAACAACGGACATCGCGGCGAGCCGACATTCCGTTCGGGATATGCTCGCATCATCCCTGATGCTCGCCCCTCGCTACGCTCGGGGCCGCCTTCGGCGTCCGAATTTGTTCCCGACGAATTCGTCGGACCCTCGATCAGGCTTTTGACCCGATACTCCCTTAGCAGGGGAGCCCCTTCGGCCTCTCGGGCATCTCTCCGAATCTGTTTTCGTATCAAACAAGTGTAACAACGGACATCGCGGCGAACCGGCGTTCCGTCCGGGATTGCCAGCACCATCGATGACGTTCGCAATCCAGCACCAACACCGCCACGAAACAGCGGCTCGCACATGCAAGCAGCACCAGCCACGCACACGCCGACCCGGTAAGTCGGTCGCTCAGGATAAATGCGTGTCCGGTTTTGGTAAAGCCGTGGAACGGCCGGGCTCAGCCCCTGGCCGCCTCGTCCCCGGAAGACTCGTCGGAACCGGAGTCGGCGGAACCAGCCTGGTGTTCCTGCTGGATGCGCTGGTAAATCTCTTCGCGATGCACCGCGACGTCCTTGGGCGCGGTGATGCCGATGCGCACCTGGTTACCCTTGACGCCCAACACCGTAACGGTTACCTGGTCGCCGATCATCAGGGTTTCCCCAACGCGGCGGGTCAAAATCAACATGACGGAACTCCATTCGTTCGGGTCGATTAGACCCGATACCCGCATGTGCGTTCCCCTCCGGACCGCACATCACGGCAATACGGGACGATCGCGAGCAGGCGCGGATGAATGCGCGAGTTCAGGTTCCTCCATCACCCGCACTAGACCGGTACGGGGGCGATCGATGCGTGGCGACTATAGCTGAACGGGCGGCGCAGGCGCAATGCAAAAAGCGGCGAAAACGGCATGACTATGGGCATAGCGAGGGATCAGGCGAGCATGGGCGCAAGCCAGTTGGCGAGCCCTTTCAGAGCTTGATCCAGCGCCGGCGAATCCACACCTCCGCCTTGGGCCATGTCGGGCCTGCCGCCACCCTTGCCACCGATTTCCCTGGCCACGTGGGCCACGACGTCACCTGCCTTGACCTTCGCCTGTGCGGCCCCGTGTACCCCACCGACGAGCGAGGCTTTGCCGTCATTGCCCGAGGCGAGCAACACCACGCAATCGCCGAGTTTCTGTTTCAGGGTATCGACCGCTTCGCGCAAGGCCTTCGCATCCATCCCGTCGATGCGCGCGGCCACCAGCTTGATGTCGCCGATGGTTTGGGCCTGCGATGCCAGATCACCGGTCGCCGCGCCGGCAGCCTTGGCCCTGAGCGCATCAAGTTCGCGCTCGAGTTTTTTCTGCTTGTCGAGCAACTGGCGCAACTTGTCAGCCACGTCGCCCGCGCTCGAGGAGAGCAATCCTGCGACGTCCGCAAGCCGATGCTCTTCTTCCGACACGTGCGCCATGGCGCCCGCACCAGTCAGCGCCTCGATGCGGCGGATGCCGGCCGCAACACCCGACTCCGACACGATCTTGAACAGACCGATGTCGCCGGTGCGTGACACGTGCGTGCCGCCGCACAGCTCGGTCGAGAAATCGCCCATCCGCAACACGCGGACTTCGTCGCCGTATTTTTCGCCGAACAACGCCATCGCGCCGGTGGCGATTGCATCGTCGTAGGTCATGTGGCGGATTTCGGCGGCGTCGTTGCGGCGGATCTGTTCGTTGACGCGGTCCTCGATGCGACGCAATTCCTCCGGCTTGACCGGCTGGAAGTGCGAGAAGTCGAAGCGCAGCCGGTCCGGTGCGACCAGCGAGCCCTTCTGCGTCACGTGCTCGCCCAGCGTTTCGCGCAGCGCTGCATGGAGAAGATGCGTCGCCGAATGATTCAACACCGTGGCCTGACGGCGTGCACCATCGACGCGCGCCAATACAGTTTCGCCGACGCACAGCGGTTTGCTGCCCTTCCATTCGCCGACGTGGCCGTGGAATTGCCCGCCGAATTTCTGCGTGTCGTCGACGATGAAACGCCCGGCCGCGTGTTCCAGCGCGCCAGTATCGCCGACCTGCCCGCCAGACTCCGCATAGAACGGCGTGCGATCCAGGATGACTGCTGCCGATTCGCCGGGCGTCAGCGCGTCCACCGCTCGGCCATCGCGAAGCATCGCGAGAATCTTGCAGTCTTTGGCTTCCAGCGTTTCATAACCGAGGAATTGCGTCGGCTGCAATCGGCTTGCCACGTCGGCCGGCAATTGCGCCTTGCTTTCGAACTTGCTGGCCGCACGTGCGCGTTCGCGTTGCGCTTCCATTGCACGCTCGAAACCGGCCATGTCCACCGACATGCCGCGCTCGCGCGCGATGTCGGCCGTGAGATCCACCGGGAAGCCATAGGTGTCGTACAGGCGGAACGCATCTTCACCCGGAATCGTCCTGCCCGACTTCGCTGCAACTTCATCGAACACCTTCATGCCGTGTTCCAGCGTCTCGCCGAAGCGCCGTTCTTCGGCGCGCAGGGCCTCCTCGACGAACGCTTGCTTCGCCGCAAGCTCGGGGTACGCCTCGCCCATTTCGGCGACCAGCGGCGCGACCATCTTCCAGAAGAAGTCGCCGCGCACGCCCAGCATCCAGCCATGGCGCAGCGCGCGCCGGATGATCCGGCGCAACACGTAGCCCCGCCCTTCATTGGAAGGTAGCACGCCGTCCACGATCAGGAACGCGCACGCGCGAACGTGATCGGCAATCACCCGCAGCGATTTGTTCTCATGGTCCTTGCAGCGGGTGAGCTTTTGCGCAGCCGCGATGAGGTGCTGGAACAGGTCGATCTCGTAATTGGAGTGCACGCCCTGCAGCACCGCGGCGAGACGCTCCAAACCCATGCCGGTATCCACGCACGGCGCGGGCAGCGGCGACAGGGTGCCGTCCTCGGCACGATCGAACTGCATGAACACCAGGTTCCAGATTTCGATGTAGCGATCGCCGTCTTCGTCGGGCGAGCCGGGCGGACCCCCGGCAACGTCGGCGCCGTGGTCGTAGAAGATTTCACTGCACGGACCACACGGCCCGGTGTCGGCCATCTGCCAGAAGTTGTCGGAGGCGAACGGCGCGCCCTTGTTGTCGCCGATCCGCACGATGCGTTCGGGCGGCACGCCAACGACGTCTTTCCAGATGCCGTAAGCCTCATCGTCGGTGTGGTAAACCGTCACCCACAATTTGTCCGCCGGCAGCCCGAAAGTGCGGGTGAGCAGTTCCCACGCCCATTCGATCGCTTCCTTCTTGAAGTAGTCGCCGAACGACCAGTTGCCCAGCATCTCGAAGAAGGTGTGGTGGCGCGCGGTGTAGCCGACCGAGTCGAGGTCGTTGTGCTTGCCGCCGGCACGCAGGCAACGCTGCACGTCGGCCGCACGCGCGTACGGCAGCTTCTCGCTGCCGAGGAACACGTTCTTGAATTGCACCATCCCCGAGTTGGTGAACAGGAGTGTGGGGTCGTTGGCTGGAACCAACGGCGCGGAGGGCACGATGGTGTGGCCGCGGCCCTTGAAAAACTCGAGGAAAAGCGCGCGAATTTCTGCAGTTTTCATGCGGTTGCGTCAGGAAGCTCAGGTAATGGCGCCCCCGGAGCTCGCCCGAAGACGTGGGCCCGGAGCCGCTGTTGTTGAAAGTCAGGCCATGGAAGGCCGTTCTGATGCCGGCGTTTACGGCAACGTTTCGTTCGCGCCACCGTTTCACGATGCCGCGATCAGGGATGATCGCAAAACGATGGCTTCAAACGCCGGGATCGCCAACCTCGGAATGGGTGACGATTCTAACTGTGGCGGCGCTGAAACCGCGACGCAAGAGGAACGCCGCGCGTTTGCCGCGCTCGGCATGCTCGGCGGCAGGTCTGCTTCCGTACTTCTTGCGCAGTTGTGCGGTGGCCAAGGCCTCCCAGTCGACTTCCGCGGCATCGAGCAGCGCGCGGATCGCGGCATCGGCCAAGCCGTGCGAGCGCAATTCGGCCCGGATACGCGCGGGGCCGTAGCCCTGCCCCACCCGCGCACGCACGATCATTTCACCGAAGCGGTCGTCATCCTGGTAATGCTGTTTTTGCAGTGTGCGCAGCGCGGATTCCGATTCGTCCTCATCGCAGCCGGCGTGTTCGAGCCGCGCGCGCAGCTCGCGTTGCGAGTATTCGCGACGGGCGAGCATGCCGAGCGCGCGGTCGTAGGCACTGCGCTCGGGCTTGTCGCCACGCGTGTCGCGCTTGCGCTTCATCGCATTGCCGCGTGCGCAGCCATGGTCACCAGAACCGGACTCTCGTGGTCGACGTCCCGGATTTCGCTTCGCTCCATCCGGACTACCGGCGACTTATGCCTCGACTTCCTCGGCATCTTCGGTCGCGGCGACACCGCTGTTGCCCGCGCCCACCAGCAGCTTGGCACGCAAGGCGGTATCGAGTTCCTTGGCGGCGGCCGGATTGTCCTTGAACCACTGGCGCGCGTTTTCCTTGCCCTGCCCGATCCGCTCGCCGCCGTAGCTGTACCAGGCGCCGGATTTTTCGACCAGGTTGTTGGTGACGCCCAGTTCGATCAGCTCGCCCTCATACGAGGTGCCTTCGCCGTACAGGATCTCGAATTCGGTCTGCCGGAACGGCGGCGCGACCTTGTTCTTCACCACTTTCACGCGGGTCTGCGAACCGATCACTTCCTCGCCCTTCTTCACCGCGCCGATGCGGCGGATGTCCAGGCGCACCGATGCGTAGAACTTCAGCGCGTTGCCGCCGGTGGTGGTTTCCGGGTTGCCGAACATCACGCCGATCTTCATGCGGATCTGGTTGATGAAGATGACCAGCGTATTGGAACCGCTTGATGTTGCCGGTGAGCTTGCGCAGCGCCTGACTCATCAGGCGCGCGTGCAGACCCATGTGGTTGTCGCCCATCTCGCCTTCGATTTCGGCCTTCGGCGTCAGCGCCGCGACCGAGTCGACCACCACCACATCGACTGCGTTGGAACGCACCAGCATGTCGGCGATTTCCAGCGCCTGCTCGCCAGTGTCGGGCTGCGACACCAGAAGATCGTCGACATTCACGCCAAGCTTGCCCGCGTAGGAAGGATCCAGCGCATGTTCGGCATCCACGAACGCCGCGGTGCCGCCATTCTTCTGGCAACTCGCGATCACCTGCAGGGTGAGCGTGGTCTTGCCCGACGATTCCGGGCCGTAGATTTCCACCACGCGCCCGCGCGGCAGGCCGCCGACGCCCAGCGCCACGTCGAGGCCCAGCGAACCCGTGGAAACCACGTCGATGGCCTCGGCCGTGCGATCGCCCATGCGCATCACCGCGCCCTTGCCGAACTGCTTCTCGATCTGGCCCAAAGCGGAAGCCAGTGCGCGGCGCTTGTTGTCATCCATCGTGGAACCCTCGATTGATCGTGCTGAGTGAAGTGTCGCGGGAGTGGTTCTCACGGATTGAGACCACGCCATCGCGATGACGTTGCCATTATTCCACACCACCCGCTTGCGGACAGCGGCACGCGCCGTCTCATGGCGTAAGGATTTTCCGAACGCCCTCCAGCGCCACGGCGACGGTTTGCCGGCGCACGCCATCGCGGTCGCCGCCGAAGTGGAAGGCCTCCACCCGCGCTTC
>Ga0207667_10008641_pt1 | contig 12078 bp, 8 predicted proteins | sample KBSCornC52_FD_184301 | JGI IMG/M metagenome (GOLD analysis project Ga0207667, IMG submission 184301) | Corn rhizosphere microbial communities from Kellogg Biological Station, Michigan, USA - KBS Corn C5-2 (SPAdes) (version 2) | ecosystem: Host-associated > Plants > Roots > Rhizosphere > Soil ...
ATCGTCCGCGCGGTCCACGCAGTTGGCACTGGCGGCGCCGTGTTCGGCCCGGCCGTCGCGCAGCGAATCCTCGGCTTCTTCGCGCACTCGCAGACCCGTCCGGCAGTTGCGTTCCCACAACTGACCGACCGCGAACGAGACGTCCTCGACCTGCTGGCCCAAGGGCTCCCCAACAGCCGCATCGCCGGTCGCTTGTCCATCAGCGAAAAGACCGTCCGCAACCACGTTTCGAACATCTTCACCAAGCTGGCGGTCGCTGACCGGGCGCAGGCAGTAGTCCGCGCGCGCGACGGCGGACTGGGAACCCCTGCGGCATACGAGGGCTGAGTCCGTACCGAAGGGGAATTCGCGCCGTAACCCGCCTGCCTAATTGGCTGGGTGATTATGGCGGGCTATGCCGAATGGCGCCAGTTACAGGACAACTTGCCGTGACGTGGCCGGTCTGTTCACGCTCAAAGGTTCGCCAGGTATGGCTGCGCAGGAGCAGCGGCTGCGCTCCTACGTCGCCAGCCAGCCCGACTGGCGGCCGGTCGGGACCTTTACTGACCAACCCTCCGGGGCCAGTACCGAGCGAGGCCCGCGCGCAGCGCTACGACCTGCTGCTCGTCTAACGGGTCGACCGGTTCGCCGCTCGGTGCGCGGCCTGGAGACCCTGCTCGAAGCGCTGGACGCCACCGGGGTCGCGTTTCGCAGCGCGACGAAGCAGAGTGGCGGCAAGCGAAGTATCCAACGGCGGCGACCGCCGCACTGGGCGCATCACAACGCACTTGCCAATCGTGGAGCGATCGCGAGGCAGTCGGGCGCGGCAATGAGCCACTAGCTAGCCTGACGGCGGGCTTCGGCGGAAGCGCGATCCGATGTCGAGGTTGTCGACGCGGGTTCCGCGATCGTCGTGGCTGGCGAGTTCGATTCCGCAACGGTTCGGTTGCCGCTGGCCTCTTTCGCGGCGTATAGGGCGGCGTCGGCGCGCCTCAGCATGTGGTCGGCGGTCTCCTCCGACCATCGCACGACCCCCGCGGAGAAGGCGACTCCTGGGGTTGCTGCTCGCAGTCGCTGCACGACGAGTTGCGCCTCCGCCAGGTTGGTGTCCGGCAGTACGAGGGTGAACTCGTCGCCTCCGGTACGGGCCAGTAGGTCGTCGGTGCGCAAGGCTCGGGCGAAGCCGCGGGCGGCTGAGATCAGGAGTTGGTCTCCGGCCCCATGGCCGGCTAGATCGTTGATGGATTTCAGCCCATCGAGGTCGAGCGCCGCAGCCGACAGCGGACGCCCTGTGCGGTCTGCCCGACTGACCTGCGCCGCCACGAATTGATCGAGGATGCGGCGGTTGGCCAAGCCGGTCAAAGGATCGCGGACCGCAAGCTCGCGAAGCCGTGTGCAGACGACGTTGACGACGGCCGACGGCAACGAGATGGCCAGCATGTTGACCACCCATTGGGCCGCCGGGTCGCCGCGCCAACCGGCCGTGATGGCGACGACGCAGCCGGTGATCACAGACACATGCGTCGCGGCGAGCCGAGGTCGAAGAAATGCGGCGGCGATGATGCACAGCGAGACACAAAACGGTGCGATCACCCGGTCTTGTGGGCCGGCCCCGACAACCCACGCGCCGGCCATCGCGCAGATGGCAGCCGTGCCGAGCGCGGCGTGCGCCAGCCATCGCGGCGGCCGGCGTTGCAGCAGCCAGAGAACGATGCCGATCAGCAACATCGCCGCGATGACCGCACTGCCTAGGCCTTTGTGGGCAAGCGGCCAGTACGGCAGCAACCCGATTGCCAGGCCCGCTACGGCACCGGTGACCATCAGCGCGGCAAGCCAGCCGATCATGGCTCGCGGATCGGTCGGCTCGCAGACTCTGCGGGACATGCCCGGGTAGTGCCTGATAAGCATCGCGGCACATCCCTGCATGTCGGAACTGCTCGGTGGTTCTCATCGAGCCGGTAACGCCCAAGCGACGTCCCGCTATGTGCTTCGACACGGCAAGCGCTGCCACCGTCGCCCAAACAGCCGATCTTGCCAACGTCTCCGTGCCCGCCCATGGAGCATCGGCCAATGCACCAAGGCCTGTGGCCGGAGTCACATCAGGCCCATATGTGGTCCGCAAATGACGCCGATGCGGGAAGTCAGTTACCGCTGCGCAGCCGCCGCAACTGACCACGCTGGTGTGGTCAGAATGTGGTCAAGATCCGCATCAAACGGGCAACCGGCGTTAGCACCAGGCCTGTGAGCTGCGACAACAACGGTGCCCCCGGCAGGATTCGAACCTGCGCCCCTGCCTCCGGAGGGCAGTGCTCTATCCCCTGAGCTACGGGGGCCAGCGGATGTCGTGACAAGCGACGATCCACGGGGCCCATCGGGGCACGAGACTATCAGCGCAGGCCGGTGCACTACTCTCCGAGGCGTGAATGCGAACCGGCGAGTGCTGGTCGTCGATGACGATGCCGTCATTCGCCGTCTCATCAGGGTCAACCTCGAACTTGAAGGCTTCGACGTCACCGAAGCGGTCGACGGCCAGGCCTGCCTCGATGCCGTGCGAGAGGTCGATCCTCATGTCGTTGTCCTCGACGTCGCGATGCCGCACCTCGACGGCCTCTCGACCACGTCCCAGCTACGCGCCGCCGCCGCGACGTCCGGCATCAAGATTGTGATCGTCTCGGCGCGGGCCCAGCGGGCCGACATCCGCCGCGGCCTCGACGCCGGAGCCGACGTCTACCTCACCAAGCCGTTCGACCCCGACATCTTGATCAAGACCGTGCGTGGCCTCGTCGACGATGGGCCGGACGACGAAGAGCGGCCCGCCCCGTAGCGCCCGTCCGACAAGTGGGCGGGCAAACGATTCGGGGCGGCTGACCGCACTGCGATAGCCTCGCGCGCGTGACTCCCGCCGAAGTTTCCGACTCGATCATCGCCGCCGTTGCGGCTGCCATTGCCAAGGGCGACCTCTCTGTAGCGGTCCCTGCTGCGGTCACCGTCGAACGGCCGAAGAACCGCGAGCATGGCGACTACGCGACGAACGTCGCGCTCCAGCTTGCCAAGCCGGCGGGAAGGTCACCGCGTGAAGTGGCCGAGTTGCTCGCCGTCCGGCTTCGTGAAACGGCAGGGGTGGCGCGGGTCGACATTGCGGGGCCAGGCTTCATGAACATCACGCTCGACGCCGCTGCGCAGGGTGCGTTGGCGTGCACGATCGTGGAAGCCGGCGCGCAATACGGCCACGTCGACACGCTGCAGGGCCAGCGGGTCAACCTCGAGTTCATCTCGGCTAACCCCACTGGGCCGCTGCATCTCGGCCATACCCGCTGGGCGGCGGTCGGCGATGCGATCGGCCGGGTGCTGTCGGCGGCCGGCGCGCAGGTCACCCGCGAGTTCTACGTCAACGACCGCGGTGTGCAGATGGATCGGTTGGGTGCTTCGCTCGAAGCGGTTGCCCTCGGCCAGGCGGTTCCCGAAGACGGCTATCACGGTGAGTACATCCACGATCTCGCCAAGCAGATCGTCGCTGCCCGGCCGCAGCTCGTCGAGTTGCCAGAACCTCAACGCATGCAGGCATTCCGCGAAGAGGGTTACCGGCTGCAGCTCGACGAGCAGCGGCGGGTGCTCGACGATTTCGGCACCCATTTCGACGTCTGGTATTCCGAGCGGTCGCTACATGATTCGGGTGCGGTCGAGCGCGGTTTCGCCAAGCTGCGTGAGATGGGCCACGTCTATGAAGCCGACGGCGCGGTGTGGCTGCGCACCACCGATTTTGGCGACGACAAGGACCGCCCGCTGATCAAAAGCGACGGCGAGCTCACCTATTTCGCTTCTGACACTGCGTATTACGTCGACAAGCGGGCGCGTGGATTCGACGTGTGCATCTACTTGTTGGGCGCCGACCATCACGGTTACGTGGCCCGGCTGAAGGCGATCGCCGCGTGTGCCGGTGACGATCCCGAATACAACATCTCGGTCCTGATCGGTCAGCTCGTCAAGATTCTGCGGGGCGGCCAAGAAATCAAACTCTCCAAGCGGGCCGGCGATATCGTCACGCTTGAAGAGTTCGTCGAGATGGCAGGGGTTGACGCCGTCCGGTATTCGTTGACGCGTTATCCGAGTGATTCGCCGCTGACTCTCGACATCGAAGACATCACGCGGAAGAAGAACGACAACCCGGTTTTCTACGTGCAATATGCGCACGCACGCATTTCGTCGGTGCTGCGCAATGCCGCCGAACTCGGTGTCGACAAGGGCGACCTCGATCCGAATTTGCTCGACCACGAAAGGGAAAACGACCTGCTCGGCGCGCTCGGCGAGTTCCCGCGGGTGGTAGCCACTGCTGCCGAGTTGCGCGAGCCGCACCGGGTGGCCCGTTACCTCGAAGAACTCGCTGGCGTCTACCACCGTTTCTACGACTCCTGCCGGGTACTGCCGCAAGGCGACGACGATGTCACTGATCTCAACCGCGCTCGGCTGTGGCTTTGCGAGGCCACCCGAACCGTGCTCGCGAACGGGCTCGAACTGCTCGGCGTCAGCGCACCGGATCGGATGTAGCTGTGCACACCCACGAAGCAGGCGCACTGCACGCCGACGTTCGCGAGATCGGTGCGCAAGCGGTGCAACCGCCGTCCGACCTGAACTTCCTTGCGCCTTCGGTGTGGTCGAGCAACGTCTCAAGATCGGACGACGGTGTGTTGTCGGTGGCGGGCGTCGCAGTCAACGATCTCGCCACCCGGTTCGGCACACCTGCGTACGTGGTCGACGAGGTCGACTTCAGGGCGCGTTGCCGATCGTGGGTAGCGGCGTTCGAGGGTGCCGACGTCTATTACGCCGGAAAAGCGTTTCTCAACACGACGATCGCCCGTTGGGTTGCCGAGGAGGGCTTGCGGCTCGACGTCTGCACCGGCGGCGAATTGGCGGTCGCGCTGCACGCCGGTTTCGATCCGGCCCGAATTGCCTTGCATGGCAACAACAAATCGGTGGCCGAACTTGCCGCCGCACTCGATGCGGGGGTCGGACACATCGTCGTCGACTCGTTCGACGAGATTGATCGGTTGACCAAACTCGCTACTGATCGTGCGGTGACACCGAAGGTGCTGATTCGCACCACGGTTGGCGTCGAGGCGCACACGCACGAGTTCATCGCGACGGCTCACGAAGACCAGAAGTTCGGATTCTCGTTGGCCGGCGGTGCAGCGATCGAGGCGGTCCGCCGCATTCTCGCCGCAGGCAGTCTTGAACTCGTCGGGCTGCACTCGCACATCGGTTCGCAGATCTTCGATACAGCGGGCTTCGAGGTTTCGGCCCACCGCGTGGTCGACCTGTTGCGCCAGATTCGCGACGAGCACGGCGTCGAACTGCCTGAACTCGATCTTGGCGGCGGCCTCGGCGTGGCCTACGTGGCAGACGACGACCCCGCAGATATCGCTTATGTAGCAAGGCAATTGAGGTCGATCGTCGAGCGCGAGTGTGCGGCCGCCAACCTCACACTGCCGAGGCTGAGCGTAGAACCGGGTCGCGCAATCGCCGGTCCTACTACGTTTACGCTCTACGAGGTGGGCACCATCAAGCCGGTCGAGGTGTCGGCCGGGCTGGTGCGCACGTACGTCAGTGTCGACGGTGGCATGAGCGACAACGTCCGCACCGCGCTTTACGACGCGAGCTACTCGTGCACGCTCGCCAACCGGTCGTCGTCGGCACCGCCGATGCTGAGCCGGGTGGTCGGCAAGCATTGCGAGTCGGGCGACATCGTGGTTCGCGACACCTACCTGCCGGCCGATCTCGCCCCAGGCGATCTGGTCGCGGTGCCAGTCACCGGGGCCTACTGCCGTTCGCTCGCCAGCAACTACAACCACGTCGGCCGCCCGCCGGTGATCGCCGTGTGCGACGGCCAGGCGCGCGTGATTGTGCGGCGCGAAACAGTCGACGACCTGCTGCGGCTCGACACCGACGCGAGCCACGACTCGGGCACGGCACAATAAGGCACGGCCCGCACTGTTTGAACGGCCAGCAGAGCCCGCGCCCCGCGAGCCGACGAAACGAGGAGCACACGTGAGCGAGCGCCCGTTGCGCATCGCGCTGCTCGGGTGCGGCGTCGTCGGAGCAGAGGTGGTGCGGCTGCTGAACGAACAGCACGACGACCTCGCCGCCCGGGTCGGCGCGTCATTGCAGATTGTCGGTATCGCCGTACGCCGCCTCGACCGCAGGCGCGACCTCAAGATCGACCCAGCCCTGTTCACGACTGATGCCCAAAGCCTCGTCGAGCGCGACGACGTCGACATCGCGGTCGAGGTCATCGGCGGCATCGAACCTGCGAGATCGCTGATCCTGTCGGCGATGAGCCACGGCGCCTCGGTGGTCACCGCCAACAAGGCACTCCTTGCCGAGGATGGCGCCACTCTTCACGAAGCGGCGCACAAGCACGGCGTCGATCTGTATTTCGAGGCCAGCGTGGCGGGTGCGATCCCGTTGTTGCGGCCGCTTCGCGAGTCGCTCGCGGGCGACACCGTGCATCGCGTGCTCGGCATCGTCAACGGCACTACGAACTTCATCCTTACCCGCATGGACGAAACAGGCGCTGGCTTCGTCGAGGCGCTCGACGAAGCCACCGCACTCGGTTACGCCGAGGCCGACCCGAGCGCCGATATCGACGCGTTCGATGCAGCCTCGAAGGCCGCAATCCTTGCCGGGCTGGCTTTTCACACGCGGGTCACGATCGCTGATGTGCATCGCGAGGGAATCGCCGACGTCACGGCATCTGCTGTTGCGAGCGCGCGCGAGATGAACTGCGTCGTGAAGCTGCTCGCAATCTGCGAACGCTCGGCCGACGGCCGCGGCATCGCAGTTCGGGTGCATCCGGCGATGATCCCGAGGTCGCACCCGCTGGCCGGAGTTCGCGAGGCCTACAACGCCGTATTCATCGAGGCCGAAGCCGCCGGGCAACTGATGTTCTACGGCCGCGGTGCCGGGGGAGCGCCGACGGCGAGCGCGGTGCTCGGAGACCTCGTTGCCGTCGCGCGCAACAAAGTGAAGGGCGCGCTCGGCGCCGGCGAATCTGCCTACGCAGACTTGGAAATCCGGCCGATGGGCGAGACGGTCACGCGCTACCACGTGAGCCTCGACGTCGCAGACAAGGCTGGTGTACTCGCAGCAGTCGCGAACGTGTTCGCCAGCCATGACGTGTCGATCCAGACGGTCCGGCAGGCCGGTCGCGGTGCCGACGCGACCCTGGTCATCGTTACCCATGCGGCGTCCGACGCGGCCTTGTCCGCGACTGTTGAAGATCTCCGCTCGCTCGACATCGTGCGAGATGTCGCGAGTGTGATGCGAGTCGAAGGCGAGGAGTCGTAGATGACCGCACAAGGCACCGCAGCTCGGCCGTATTGGCGCGGGCTGATCGAGGAGTACCGCGAGTGGCTCCCGGTCACAGCTTCGACGCCGGTTGTCACCCTGCAAGAAGGCGGCACCCCGTTACTGCCGGCACCGGTGATTTCGCAGCTCACCGGGTGCGAGGTGTACCTCAAGGTCGAGGGCGCCAACCCCACCGGTTCGTTCAAGGACCGTGGCATGACGATGGCGATCAGCAAGGCGGTCGAGGAGGGCAGCAAGGCGGTCATCTGCGCGTCGACGGGCAACACCAGCGCCAGCGCGGCGGCCTACGCGGCGCGCGCTGGATTGCTGTGTGCGGTCCTCGTGCCCCGCGGCAAGATCGCTCTCGGCAAGCTTGCGCAGGCCCTCGTGCACGGCGCGAAACTGCTGCAGATCGACGGCAACTTCGATGACTGCCTCGCCCTTGCCAGCAAGCTTGCGCAAGACTACCCGGTCACGCTGGTGAACTCGGTGAACCCCGACCGGATCGAGGGCCAGAAAACGGCCTCCTTCGAAATTGTCGACGCACTCGGTGACGCGCCCGACGTCCACTGTCTGCCGGTCGGGAACGCCGGCAACATCACGGCGTACTGGAAGGGCTACGTCGAGTACGCCGATGCCGACCGCGCTCGGCAAGTGGGCCATGACAGCGCCAAAGCGAGCAAGCGTCCGATCATGCGGGGCTTTCAGGCTGCGGGAGCCGCGCCGATCGTGCTCGGTCACGTCGTTACACAGCCGTCGACCATTGCCACCGCGATCCGCATCGGCAATCCGGCGAGCTGGACCAAGGCGCTCGATGCCCGCGATCAGTCAGGCGGCGCGATCGAGTCGGTCACTGACCGGCAGATCCTCTCGGCGTACCGGCTGCTCGCGAGCCGTGAAGCAGTATTCGTCGAGCCGGCGTCGGCATCGAGTGTCGCTGGCCTGTTGCAGGCCCGCGAGCAGGGCAGTCTCGACGCTGGCCTGCGGGTCGTTTGCACAGTGACGGGTAACGGGCTCAAAGACCCGGAGTGGGCAATCTCGGGCGCGCCCGCGCCGGTGACGATTGCCGCAGATGCAGAACTCGCCGCCAAGGCGCTCGGGCTCGACGCGTAGTGGCCGGTCCCACGTTTCGGGCCGCGCCGGTGCGGGTGCAGGTACCCGCCACCAGTGCGAATCTCGGCCCCGGATTCGACAGTTTCGGCCTGGCGCTGCAGCTGTACGACTTCGTCGGCGCGCAGGTCACCGACGCTGGCCTCGTCGTCGACATCGCAGGCGAGGGCGCCGACGAAGTGAAGCGCGACAAGCGAAACCTGGTGGTGTCCTCGATGCGGGCCGCCTTCGACCTGCTCGGCGGCCAGCCACGCGGCCTCGAGGTCAACTGCGCGAACCGCATCCCGCACGGCCGCGGTCTCGGCTCGTCGGCGGCGGCTATCGTGGCCGGAATCCTCACGGCGCGCGAACTCGTTCTGGGCGGTCCCGACAGATTGCCGGACGACGCGATGCTGCGCCTGGCGGCGCAGCTCGAAGGGCACCCCGACAACGTGGCGGCCTGCCTGTTCGGCGGTTTCACGCTGGCCTGGAGCGACGTCGACGAGTTCGGGGCGACCAGCCATGCGGTGCGACTCGACGTCCACCCTGACATCGCGCCGGTGGCGTTTGTCCCGGAGACGAAGGCGTCGACCGCCAAGGTGCGCAAGTTGTTGCCCGAGCAGGTGCCGCACCACGACGCTGCGGCGAATGCCGCGCGGGCCGGCCTACTGGTCGAGGCGTTGACTCAGCGACCTGATCTGCTGCTGGTGTCGACGCACGACGTTTTGCACCAGCCGTACCGCGCGCCGGCGATGCCGCGCAGTGCCGCGCTCGTCGAGAAGTTGCGCGAAGCCGGGATCCCGGCCGTGATCTCTGGAGCCGGCCCGACCGTGCTGGCGTTGCCGACGGCCGCCCGGGTTGGCGAACTCGCGGCGTTCGAGTCGAAATCGTTCGTCATGTCGCCCCTCGCGGTCGACACCCAGGGCGCGCGAGCGCTGACCGATGACGCGCGAGCGCTGACGGACGACGCGCGCGAGCGCTGACCAACGACGGCTAGCCGAACGCGCCCGGGCGATCACTTGCCAATTCGCCCCGCGGCCGTGGCGTGGTGCTACTCTGAAGCCTGCACCAGCGGACTCATCGAGCCCGGGCTTTCAAAGCCACGTTTACGAGCAGCTGCTTTCTCGGAGAAACGCCCAGAAGCACATCCCAGGAACAGCCGCTGTGAACGTCAGGTGCTTGTTCCCCAACGATGCGCCGGCAGGGCGCGGTTTGGCCCCTTCCAGCCTCTTTCGATGGTTCGCCCGTCGTCCCCAGATTCCGTATTAGCCGGGATCGCGGTTCGGCGTCCGACCTTCGCGACGAGGCGGGCAGTTGGCTGCTACCGCGTCGGTGTCCCCGTGAACCCACCGAGATCTAGCAGGGCCGGCCCGGCCGAACCGGGCTGATCGGAGCTAGCGCTCACGGTGGAGCTTCCCGGCACCAAGCCGGGCACGAACGCCAATCGCGGGCCACTATGTCGGCCCGCTCCAGGCGGCCTCTTTCGGAAGGATCCTGAGTGACCGAGATCACCGACGCCCCCCAGCTCGCCCTCTCGACGAGCATCGCCGACGACATCGGCGATAGCGGCGGCACCCGCACCAAACGGCGCCCGGCTGGCAAAGGCCTGACTGCCATGGTGCTACCCGAGCTGCAGGCAATGGCCTCCAGCATGGGCATCAGCGGCACTGGCCGGATGCGCAAAGGCGAGCTGATCGCCGCGATCCAGTCGCAGCAAGCTCAGCCGGACGGCGGCGCCAATGGGCGCGCGGCCGCAGCGACAAGCACCGCTCGCGCCGCCACCGAGACAAGCACGGCGCGTGCTCCCCGCTCTGCGGGTCGGCGTGCCTCAGTGCCCGCGCTCGATGCTGGGTCGGCTCCTGCAGCCGAAACCAGTGCTACCGCCGCTGCCGGGTCCGCTGATCAGGGCACCGCGGACGCGGGCAACCAGGGTGAGACGGGCCAGCGCGGCGAGTATCGGCAAGCCCAGCAAGGACAGCGTTCCCAGCAGGGGCAGTCCGGCCAGCAGGGGCAGTCCGGCCAGCAGGGGCAGTCCGGTCAGCAGGGCCGCAACCGCACCCGCGATCGTGGCGAGCGCCCCGACCGTGGCGAGGGCGGTTCCAGCCAGCAGGGCCAGCAGCAGGGCCAGCAGGGTCAGCAGCAGGGCCAGCAGCAAGGCGGCAACCCACGTCGCGATCGCGACGACGACGAGTTCGACGGCAACGGGCGCCGACGTCGGGGCCGATTCCGGGAGCGTAACCGCGGGAGCCGTCCTCAGGGCCGCGACCGCTTCGGTGGCGAAGCCGAGCCGGTCGTCAGCGAAGACGACGTGCTCGTTCCGATCGCCGGAATCCTCGACATCCTCGAGAACTACGCGTTCGTCCGCACCTCGGGCTACCTGCCGGGCCCGAACGACATTTATGTCTCGCTGGCGCAGGTACGCCGCCACGGGCTACGCAAAGGCGACGCCGTCACGGGCGTCGTCCGCCAGCCGCGTGAGGGCGAGCGACGCGAGAAGTTCAACGCGCTCGTCCGCCTGGACACAGTCAACGGAAGTGACCCCGAGACGGCGAAGAACCGGCTCGACTTCAACAAGTTGACGCCGCTCTACCCCCAAGAGCGGTTGCGCCTCGAAAGCGACCCGACCCAGCTCACCACCCGCATCATCGACCTCGTCGCGCCGATCGGCAAAGGCCAGCGTGGCCTGATCGTGTCGCCGCCCAAGGCCGGCAAGACGATGGTCCTGCAGGCGATCGCCAACTCGATCACCCGCAACAACCCCGAATGTCACCTGATCGTGGTGCTTGTCGACGAGCGGCCTGAAGAGGTCACCGACATGCAGCGTTCGGTGAAGGGCGAGGTCATCTCGTCGACGTTCGACCGCCCGGCCGAAGACCACACGATGGTCGCCGAGCTGTCGATCGAGCGCGCCAAGCGGCTAGTCGAGCTCGGCCACGACGTCGTCGTCCTGCTCGACTCCATCACCCGCCTCGGCCGTGCGTACAACACGGCGGCGCCGGCATCGGGACGAATCCTGTCCGGCGGTGTCGACTCGGCTGCGCTCTACCCGCCGAAGCGGTTCTTCGGGGCCGCACGAAACATCGAGGACGGCGGTTCGCTGACGATCCTCGCGACGGCTCTGGTCGAGACCGGTTCTCGTGGTGACGAAGTGATTTTCGAGGAGTTCAAGGGCACCGGCAATATGGAGCTCAAGCTCGACCGCAAGTTCGCCGACCGTCGCATCTTCCCTGCGATCGACATCGACCCGTCGGGTACCCGCAAGGAAGAGCTGCTGATGTCGGCCGAGGAACTGCAGATCGTCTGGAAGCTGCGCCGCGTGCTCCATGCGCTCGACGGCCAGCAGGCGCTCGAGCTGTTGCTCTCGAAGATGAAGGACACCAAGAGCAACGCCGAATTCTTGCTGCAGATCCAGAAGACGACCGGATTGCCCAACGACTGATCCGCCCGACTGCGGCGGCCCTTGCGGGTTGTCGATCAAGCGAATAGGGGCAACCGCCCATCGCGGCGGTTGCCCCTTTCGCATGATCAGCGAAACCTGCGCCAGCGGGCGGGGATGCGCTGCGGGCGGAAGGCGTGCGGCGAGGCGGAAGGCGTGCGGCGAGGCGGAAGGCGTGCGGCGAGGCGGAAGGGGTGCGCGAGGCGGAAGGGGTGCGCGAGCGGCAGTCGGCC
>Ga0207667_10008642_pt1 | contig 12078 bp, 10 predicted proteins | sample KBSCornC52_FD_184301 | JGI IMG/M metagenome (GOLD analysis project Ga0207667, IMG submission 184301) | Corn rhizosphere microbial communities from Kellogg Biological Station, Michigan, USA - KBS Corn C5-2 (SPAdes) (version 2) | ecosystem: Host-associated > Plants > Roots > Rhizosphere > Soil ...
AAAGGTTTCTTCGCAAGGTAAATCTTCTTCAAAAAAAAATGGCAATTGCATCACGTTGAGGAATTACTGAAAATTGCAGGGTCTGGTATTACTAAAATGGTGCATCATCATCAAACTCGCCATCATTCATTTTGCTTCCCTTCTGTATATACAACTTTGCTCCATCCCCGTCTATATCTTTTACAGGTTTCCAATTTCCCCCTTGGGGAAGACTTCTGTTAAGATCATCGTTGTCGTCTTCTATAAATTTTTGTATATGCAATAATGCCTTGAGTTTTATTGTCTCCAGTTGCCCGTTACGATGCTTGGCAATTCGCACGTGGGTGTCGCCTTTATTGCTTTCACCCATTTCATTAGATGTGATATCGTAATATTCCGGGCGATACAAAAACATTACCAAATCAGCATCTTGTTCAATGGCACCGGATTCTCTCAGATCACTTAATTGCGGCATTTTATTTCCTTCTTTCCTTTTTTCAACTTCCCTACTTAACTGGCTTAGTGCAATAATGGGAATCTGTAATTCTTTTGCTAACCCTTTTAAATCTCTTGAAATACGGCTTATCTCCTGTTCCCTGTTACTGTTCCTGTTTTCACCTGCACCGCTCATGAGTTGTAAGTAGTCAATGATGATGAGGCCGACATTGTGTTTATTTTTTAACCGGCGGCACTTTGCCCTCAATTCAAAAATATTTAGAGCAGCGGTATCATCAATATGTATTGGTGCCGATGCAAGCCGCTCAATTCCTTTCTTGTATAACTGTTTCATTTCATGCTCTTCCAGTCGGCCTCTCGCAATTTTTTCAAGCCATATTTCGCTTTCTGCACTAAGAATTCTTTGCACTAACTGGCCAGCACTCATTTCCAGTGAAAAAAATCCAACCGTGGTAGGTTTAGTGGGATGAAGAGCAGCATTACGGGCAAGGTTAAGTGCAAATGCTGTCTTACCCACAGAAGGTCGGGCTGCGAGTACAATTAGGTCAGAGGGTTGCCACCCATAAGTCAGATGATCAAGAAGAGAAAAGCCGGTTGGTACCCCTGTAATTTCGTCTTGTCGTGTACGCAAATCTTCTATTCGCTGAATAGTTTTTACCAAGACTGTGTCAATGCTGGCGTAATCTTTACGAAGGTGATTATTGGTAATTTCAAAAAGTTTTGATTCCGCATCATCCAACAGGTCAAACACATCGGTACTATCCTCGTAGGCATCGCCGATAATTTCTCCGCTTATCCGAATTAATTCTCTTTGAATAAATTTTTGTAAAACTATCCTCGCATGTGTTTCAATATTGGCAGAAGAAACTACAGCGTTGGTTAATCTTGTTACATAATAAGGCCCCCCAACAAGATCGATCTCTTCTCTGAACTTCAATTCTTCCACAACGGTTAGCAAATCTATCGGAGAATTCTTTTGTTGCAGCCCCTGCATTGCCCTGAAAATGCGCTGGTGGGATTCCAGGTAAAAACATTCAGGTTTTAATATTTCGATTACGACATCGAATGCATTTTTTTCAATCATTATAGCTCCAAGTACCGCCTCTTCGAGGTCTTTTGCCTGTGGAGGAACTTTACCGAACATCATTGTTCCGAGTTCCAGAGAGCCATTTTTTCTCCTTGATTTTCTGTCTTTGTTGAGGTTAGTAAGATCCATAATATATTATAAAAGGCGCTTTTATTTATAAAGTTAGATTGAGCAATTCGTGTAGTAAAATTTCTATCGGGCGGCTAAGTTAAAATACAAATACCTATTTAAAGAAATTGTTAAGGCCTAATATTTATACCACTTCAATTAACATTAAATTCCCAAAAAAAATCCTCTTATTAACAAGAAATAGCCCGTAATACACAATTTAAAATATTTTTCCGTTTTTCTGGCGGATTAATTCACACAGCATTGTGCAGAAAAGAATTGGTGATTTTTGCAACTCGTCGCAATTAAATTAGTTAGTTAACCTCCAAAAATTTTGCGTATTTTTTTCTGAAAGATTTGTGATTTTTCCAAAACCCGCGTTACAAAAGACTTTAAAAACAATCGGCTTCATTTCTTAGCGTCTTCTTTCTTACTTTTGAATTTTATAGCATAAAATACGATCATTCTCAAAAAAATACATGAAGATTAGTTACAATTGGCTTAAGGAATATTTACCGGATGATGAAGTAACTTCCCAAATGCTAAAAAGCCCCCAGAAATTATCCGACATTTTAACATCAGTTGGGCTCGAGGTGGAGAGCCTGGAATTTCATGAAGAAATAAAGAACTCATTGGCAGGCTTAATTGTGGGTGAGGTTATTACCTGCGGGAAACATCCCGATGCAGATAAACTAAAAATCACAACTGTTAGTAACGGAAATGGAGAAACGCTCCAGATTGTTTGCGGTGCAAATAATGTTGCCGCAGGTCAAAAAGTAATAATTGCTCCTGCGGGAACCACTATCTATCCAATAAATATGGCTCCTTTAGTTATAAAAAAGGCCAAAATTCGCGGCGTTGAAAGCAATGGAATGATATGTGCAGAAGACGAAATTGGAATCGGTGAAAGCCATTCGGGAATAATCGTACTTCCCAATGAAGTTCAGGCAGGGCTAACTGCATTTGATTATTTTAAACCATATAGCGACTGGATATTTGAAATTGGGCTTACCCCAAATCGCATGGATGCAATGAGTCACATGGGCGTTGCAAAAGATGTATGCGCCTACCTCTCCCACCATAACAAAACCGATATTAAAGTTGTATCGCCATTTAATAACAATTTCAAAAATGATAATACTTCACTTAAGATTACTGTTGCAATCGAAAACGAGGAAGGTTGCAGCAGGTATTCGGGAGTAAGCATTTCTGGAATTACAATTTCTTCATCTCCCATTTGGTTACAAAACAAACTTAAGAGCGCAGGGGTTCGCCCAATTAACAACATTGTAGATATTACCAATTTTATACTTCACGAAACAGGTCAACCGCTACACGCCTTTGATGCAGATAAAATAAAACGTAACTCTATCATAGTAAAAACATTTCCCGACGAGACTAAATTCATCACACTCGATGAAAAAATACGTTTGCTAAGTAAGGAGGATATAATGATAAGCAACGGATACGATGAACCTATGTGCATTGGTGGTGTTTTTGGCGGTTTGGAAAGCGGCGTTATAGAAACAACCAGGAATATTTTTTTAGAAAGTGCCTGGTTCAATCCATCTTATATCAGGAGAACATCTTTCAGACATAACTTGAGAACTGATGCAGCCATACGTTTTGAAAAAGGGGTCGATATCAGCAATACCGTAAATGTTTTGAAGAGGGCTGCCTTGTTAATTAAAGAAATCTGCGGCGGAAAAATCTCATCCGAAATAGTTGATGTATATCCGGTTCCAAAAAAACAGCATGAGATTACATTACAGAATCGTTATCTTAAAAAAATAAGCGGTAAAAATTACCACCCGGATACCGTAAAAAATATTTTAACGACCTTAAATTTTTCAATTATAAAAGAAGGCATAGACGAAATAAGAGTGGCGGCTCCATTTAGTAATCCTGACATAACGCTGCCTGCGGATGTTATTGAAGAAATTATGCGTATAGATGGGCTTGACAACATAGAAATTCCATCAACAATCAAAATGGCTCCTGCAATTGAAGCAGCCGCTGACGAAGCGGCGTTAAGAGAAAAAATAGCGGGCTGGCTTACAGGCAATGGTTTTTCAGAAATATTTACCAATTCAATTACAAACAGCAAATATTTTGATGAAAAGGTATTATCTAACGCCGTAAAAATCATAAACAGTCTCAGTGAAGATTTGAATGTAATGCGGCCGTCGATGATGCCAACCGGTTTAGAAACTATCGCTTATAATATCAATAGAAAAAATGCTGATTTATTATTTTTCGAATTTGGCAAAGTATATTCTAAAATTGAACGGGAAAAATATGTTGAGACCGAAAGCATCGCAATTTATTTTACCGGCAACAAAAAGGAAGATGACTGGCAAAACAAGGGAGAAAAAACAGGCATCTATTTTGCAAAAGGAGTATGTAATACAATTTTAAAATTAGCAGGCCTGTCTAATATCAAATATTCAGCCAGTGACAATAATTTTCTTAATGAATATATTTTAGCCACGTCGCAGGGAAAATTTATTGCTGAAATGGGAAAAATCAAAAAAACGATACTTAAAATATTTTCAATAAAGCAACCGGTTTTTTATGTGTGTATAAACTGGCAGCAATTGCTTTCTGCGACAAAGAGAATTGAAATTTCGTTTGAAGAAATTCCAAAATTTCCACAAGTACAACGGGATCTTTCCATTATAGTCAATAAATCAGTTTCTTATGAATCACTCGAAGACTCCATAAATAAATTAAACATTTTGAAACTTAAGGAGTTTAAATTGTTCGATGTTTTTGAAAGTGAAAAACTTGGTGCCGAAAAGAAATCTATGGCTATAAATTTCACATTTTCCGACAAAGAAAAAACATTAACAGATGAAGAAACTGATGGAATGATGAACCGGATTATTACTTCCATAGAAAAGAATACTACCGCAGAAATAAGAAGAAATAACTGATGGATACAATGGAGGAATATATTAATGCAATAAACACAAAACTTCAGGTTTTGCTGAAAAAATATGCAGTACTTCAGAAAGAAAATACAAATCTCATTAACGAAATTGAATTATGCAAACAAAACGAAAAAGATCACTTAGAAAAAATAAATTTTCTTGAAATACAAGCCGGAATTCTTAAGGCTTCGTCGGGCAAATGGAATGAGAAAGAAAAACATGATTTTGATAAACGGATCAATCAATATATAAAAGATATTGATAAATGCATGGCAATGCTAAATAACTAACATGGAAGCAGAACTTATCCCAGCGAATATTGTAATTGGCGATAGAACCTATCGCATTAAAATACTTCCCTCAGACGAGGAGATGGTAAGAAAGACTCTGAAAATTATCAATGATAAAATAATGGAATTCCGGACCCAATTTGCAGGAAAGGATATGCAGGATTATATTTCTATGGTTTTAATTTGGTATGCAACGCAATCAAAATCAGACTCAGACAATAACGCTGCTAAAAAGGAATTTTTTGAAACCCTGGAGAAGATAAATAAACAACTTGATGCTGTTTTGTAAATTTACAGTGCACGATAATTCAAGTATAGATTCTTCAATTATTGATACTTGATAGATTCTCAAGAAAGGCTGTACAATATTTTCGCCACAATTTTGCTATCTTCGTCTATTCGCCTATTTCTTATTACGAAATGGCATAAGAAGGGGATTACAGATTATGAAACGAATTAAAAAAACATTAAAAAACAATGGAACTACTTCTCCCAATAATAATTGGTGTTATCGCTTTAATTGTGGGCATCCTGCTGGGTAAAATTTTATTTGCCAAAAACACAAAAAAACAGGTAGAGATCGCAGAACAACAAGCTCAAAAAATTATTTCCGACGCTCAACTCCAGGCAGAGACGATTAAAAAAGAAAAACAACTGGAAGCTAAAGAACGATTTGTTCAATTAAAATCGGAGCATGACAAAGAGGTGTTTCAGCGCAATCAAAAAATTAGTGACGCTGAAAACCGCATCAAACAAAGAGAACAGTCTATCAATCAAAAAGATCAGAACGTTGAACGCATCATAAAAGAAAATGAGGCAATAAAAGAAACGCTCAACCGGCAGATTGAGGTAGTGAATATTAAGCGCACAGAGCTTGAAAAACACCAGGAAGAGCATATTCGCCGACTTGAAAAAGTTGCTGAGCTTTCAGCGGAGGATGCCAAGTCTCAACTTATTGAAACGTTGAGACAGGAAGCCAATTCCCAGGCTATATTAATTCAGCAGGAAATTCTCGACGATGCGAGGTTAAGGGCTAATAAGGAAGCTCGTAAGATTATTATCCAGACTATACAACGCACTGCCGCTGAACAAGCAATTGAAAATGCAATTACCGTTTTTAACCTCGAAAGCGATGAAATAAAAGGTTCAATAATTGGACGTGAAGGGAGAAATATCCGGGCAATAGAAGCTGCAACCGGAGTTGACTTAATTGTTGACGACACGCCAGAAGCTATTATTCTTTCTTCTTTCGATCCGCTACGTCGGGAAATCGCCCGGCTTTCGCTCCAACGCCTTGTAGCGGATGGGCGCATTCATCCGGCACGTATAGAAGAGATTGTTGAAAAAACAAGAAAACAACTGGAAGAACAAATAATCGAAATAGGCGAAAGAACTGTTATCGAGTTAGGTATTCATGGCCTTCATAAAGAGTTGGTGAGAATTGTGGGCAAAATGCGGTTTCGCTCTTCATACGGGCAAAATTTATTGATGCATAGTCGTGAAGTTGCTAATCTATGTGGGGTGATGGCCGCGGAATTGGGCATGAATGTAAAATTAGCTAAACGTGCTGGATTATTGCACGACATTGGTAAGGTTCCCGACGATGAGACCGAACTAAGCCATGCACTCTTGGGGATGAAACTTGCAGAAAAGTATGGCGAAAATCCAGCGGTATGTAATGCGATTGGTGCCCATCATGACGAAGTTGAAATGCAATATGTTATTTCACCGGTGGTTCAGGCATGCGATTCCATGAGCGGTGCAAGACCCGGCGCAAGACGGGAAATAATGCAGCAATATCTGCAAAGAATAAAAGATCTCGAAAACCTTGCGCTAACATATCCCGGAGTCGAAAAAGCCTATGCAATACAGGCAGGACGCGAACTTAGGGTTATTGTTGAAGCGGATAAAGTAAGCGATGGAGATAGCGATAAATTAAGCTTTGAGATAGCACAGAAAATACAAACGGAAATGACCTATCCGGGCCAAATAAAAGTAACTGTCATAAGGGAGAAAAGGGCCGTAAATGTTGCGAGGTAAATAGAATAGCCGGGATATGATATTTTAATCTCATTAAGTCAAAATCGTTATCAAAATAAAAAAAATCACTTACCTTCGCACTCCTAAAATAAAAAGCCATGAATGCAATAGCATTTATACACGAACAATTAACTCAGAAGAAAGAACATCCCAAGTTTAAGGCGGGAGACAATATTACTGTGAATTATAAAATTCAGGAAGGTAATAAAGAACGTATCCAAAGTTTTAAGGGGGACGTGATTAAACGGCAGGGTGAAGGTGGCACAGCTACATTTACAGTAAGGAAAATAAGCGATGGGATAGGTGTTGAACGTTTATTTCCCTTGTTTTCACCTAACATTGATAGCATTAAATTGCACAAGGTTGGTAAAGTGCGCCGTTCAAAACTATATTATCTTCGTGATAGAAGTGGCAAAAGTGCCCGTATCCAGGAAAAAAGAATTAAATAATTATAAAATTTCTTGATAAAAACCGGGAGACTATTGTTTTCCGGTTTTTTATTTTATATACTTGTACTTCGCTCAAACCTCTGAATGATATAAACTGTACATCACTATTACTTATCGAAAATGAAAAAAGTTTGTATCGTCGCGTTCCTGCTATCTGTAATTTTTGCTTCCTGTGCCCGTGGAATTTCTCCCTACGAAGCAGCTAATGGGAAAGCCAAATGTGGAAGGTATATCAATAAATAAACCCATCGGCATTTTTTAAATTAATGGATCGTTAACTTTAAAGATAGTACCAAAAATTACTAGGTTTACTGTTTGATTTTTAGTCTATATTTGCAATAATTAATTTAAATTTTAAATTATGGGAGATTTATTTAGTGGCCCTCATATTATTCTTATTGCTTTAGTAGTGCTCCTTTTATTTGGAGGTAAAAAGATTCCAGAATTAATGCGTGGATTGGGCAAAGGTATCAGGGAATTTAAAGACGCGAAAGATAACGTGAAGAAAGAAATTGAGGATAATTTAAATGCTGATCAGTCTACGTCTACAATTGTTAAGAGTTCTTCTAATACCGCTACCCCGGTAAAAAGGGAGAATACACCCATTTAGCGGAGACATATTTAAGTAATTATCGAATAACGAGATTATTAAACCTGCAATAATTTGTGGGTTTTTTTTGTCGCATCCAGCTTCCTTCCTTTAAACACAATAATGCGTAAACGAAATCATTGTTCTATTTTTATAATATAAAATTTATCACGCTTTTCATTCATGAAATTTTTTAAGAGAAACAATAGTACAGACGAACGAGCAGAGATGTCCTTTTTAGAACATTTAGATGTGTTACGCGGGCACCTTTTTAAGTCTGCTGTTGCGGTTGCAATTGGGGCAATAGTTATGGCTGTCTATAATAGTTTTATTGTAAAGAACATACTCATGGGACCCACACATCCTGAATTTCCAACATATGGCTTGTTGTGCAAGGTCAGCAGATCCATTGGATTGGGCGATAGGTTATGTATGCAGAACATAAGCGTAAAAATGCAAAGTACAGTAGTCGGCGGCCAATTTGGAGTTTACTTCAACATAATTTTAATTGGGGGATTTATTCTTGCCTTCCCTTATGTATTTTGGCAATTTTGGAAGTTTACGAAACCTGCCTTAACAAAAAGAGAATTACATAATACACGGGGAGTGATCTTTTGGGTATCACTGCTGTTTTTCATTGGTGTGCTATTTGGCTACTATGTCATAGCGCCATATACGATTCACTTTTTCTCAAATTTTTCGCTGGATGACAATATAGAAAACCGGTGGACAATAACCAGTTATTTTAATACCCTTATTCCTTTGATATTAGGAGCCGGACTTGCATTTCAACTGCCGCTGGTAATGTTTTTCCTCGCCAAGATTGATGTTGTTAGTGCAAAGTTTTTGCGAAAGGGGCGCAAATATGCAATCGTAATTATGCTTGTTCTTTCGGCGATCATTACGCCACCAGATATGCTTAGCCAAATTATCTGCACCATTCCATTAATGATCTTGTATGAAATAAGTATTCTGCTTTGCGTTAAAGTTGAAAAGCAGAAAAAGGTTGAGGAAGCAGAAGAATGGAGTTGATATTCATAAACTATTCGAGAATCCCATATTGTTTATTATACCAAAGTCTTAAATGTTTTATTTCAGTTCCATAGAAGACTATCATAATTTTTTAGCCGACAACACCGAAGGTTGCCTTATTGCCGTACAGCATTATTTAAAAGAAATAGCAGCCAATAAACACCTAAATGCCTTTGTTGAAATATTTGCAGATGAGTCAATTGAACGTGCAAATACGTTGGATAATAAAAGAAAAAATGGAGATGTTTTAGGTAAACTTCATGGCGTAATTATAGCCATTAAAGATGTGATTTGTTATAAGGGCCATAAAGTAACAGCGGCTTCTGGCATATTAAAAAATTTCGTTTCAATATATAGTTCAACTGTTGTCGAAAACTTGTTACAAGAAGATGCAATAATAATTGGCAGTTGCAATTGTGACGAATTTGCAATGGGCAGCACCAATGAAAATTCAGTGTATGGCCGGGTCCGAAATGCGTTGGATGAAAACAAGGTGCCCGGAGGATCGTCCGGAGGCTCCGCAGTAGCAGTCCAGGCCGGTCTTTGTATGGTAAGCCTTGGCAGCGATACTGGTGGGTCGGTTAGGCAACCTGCCGATTTCTGCGGAATTGTTGGCATAAAGCCTTCCTATGGATCTGTATCGAGAAATGGCCTCATTGCCTACGCTTCCTCATTTGATCAAATAGGAATTTTTTCCAACAATGTAGCGGATGCAGCAAAAGTTATGGAAGTCATAAGCGGCCCTGACCGGTTTGATAGTACTGTACACCAGCAAAAGCAACCTCCATTTAGAAATTTTCTTCAATCCCAGAAAAAGAAATCTGACAGTTACCGAGTTGCAGTGCTAAAGAATGCGCTCGAGCATAAAAGTTTAGATACCGAGATCAAAAAAAATATTTACGAATTAGCTGAACTTCTAAAAAAGGATGGACACGAAACAGAAGAAATCGAATTCGGCCTAATAGATTTTATAGTACCAGCTTACTATGTAATTACTACAGCCGAGGCCTCGAGTAACCTGTCACGTTATGATGGAGTAAGGTACGGATATTGTAACAAAAACACAGATGAAGGTTTGGTTGAATTTTACAAGAAAACACGCAGCCAGGGTTTCGGCAAAGAAGTAAAAAGGCGCATTATGCTTGGCACTTTTGTTTTAAGTGAAGGATATTACGATGCCTATTTTACAAAAGCACAACAAATAAGGAGATTACTTGTAAACCAGACAGAACAAATTTTCAAAAATTTTGATGCTCTAATATTGCCAACAGTACCCTCAACCGCATTCGAAGCAGGCAGTATGCAAAAAGATCCCATCGCGATTTATCTGGCCGACATCTACACCGTCTATGCCAATCTTACTGGTACCCCCGCAATATCGCTGCCTTTATTTAAGCATTCTAATGGTATGCCTTTCGGGGTGCAGGTAATTACAAATAAAAACGATGAATTAACTTTGCTTAAGTTGTCTGACATACTCATGAAAAACTACAAAAGGTATTAATTGATGAAGAAATTTTTAGGCATATCGATTTTAATGGTTATTCTTCAAACAGGTTTGACAAAATTATCATTTGGAAAAAATAACACTTACCTGCTAAATCTTTCGGACACCAGCATTCCGGAAAATATTAAGTCAGAAGATCGGGCAATAGACGAAGTGATTAAATCTCCGACTCCTCCCAGGCAAGAAAAAATAAAGTACGTTGCCCAGGTTACCAAATACGGATTTAAAGATCTTTTTAAAAATTATTCGTACAACTCATCAATGCCTTATAGTTCTCAGGTAAATCCTAACGCGGAAACATATATGCAGGATTATTTGCAGGCTCATGGAAAATACCTTGAGCAAATGAAGGCAACAGCAGTACCTTATTTCAATTTGATCGATGGAATACTTAAACAATATGGACTGCCGCGTGAATTAAAGTACCTGGCAGTCATTGAGAGTGATCTTAAATCAAATGCCCTGTCTGTCGCAGGAGCCCGCGGGCCTTGGCAATTTATGACCTACACTGCTAAAGATTATGGATTGAAGGTTAGTCAATTCGAAGATGACCGAACAGATTATTATAAAAGCACCAACGCCGCTGCAAAATATTTGCTAAGCCTCTACAAAGATTTTAATGATTGGCTTCTTGTAATAGCTGCTTATAACGGCGGCCCGGGAAGAGTTTATGCTGCTATAAATAAAAGTGGCAGTCATAATTTCTGGAAACTTCAATATTATCTTCCAGAAGAATCACGCAATCATGTGAAAAAATTTATTGCTACCCACTATATTATGGAAACATCAGGTAACAACTTTAATTATACAAGTTTAGACGGTACCAATGGTCCTCCAAAACCCGATATTTCAGAAGAGGAATTATCAGGCGCTGATTCAATGGCGATATCAGGAAGATACATCTCATCGATAATTGCAAAAAATATTGATATGGATATCAGCGATTTTAATCGGTTTAACCCCGGATTTGATGATGTGCTTGCGACTGGGGGCACTTTTGATATGAGGCTGCCTGATACTAAGATGAGTCTTTTTGTTGCTAATAAATATCCGATACTTAATGAATGCGTTCAAAAATTATTGGAAGATGTAAACGTTGACACAAAGTTCAATAAGAAGAAAACTTCTCCAGGCAAAAAATAATTTATTCAAATTTATTCAAGAGCTTTTTTCATTGCAGTTATTTTTAACAGGCATTCTTCATATTCATTTTTCGGATCACTTTTAAATGTTATAGCTGAACCAGCCTGTATCGATACATAAGAATTCGATTGATTATAAAGAATACTTCTTATAACAACATTAAAATCAAAATCGCCTTCAGGGTTGATATATCCTAATGTTCCGGAAAATAATCCCCTCCTGGTTTTCTCATATTTCTCAATTAATTCCATTACCTTTTTTTTTGGCGCTCCTGTCATGGAACCCATGGGGAAGGTTGCATAAAAAACATCGGCTATCGAAATATTTTCTTTGAGATTTCCTGCGACCGTCGATATCATTTGATGCACCTGCGGAAATGTATAAACCTTCAAAAATTCTTTTACTGACACAGAACCCTGCGTACAAATTTTTGCGAGATCGTTTCTCACTAGATCAACAATCATT
>Ga0207667_10008643_pt1 | contig 12077 bp, 12 predicted proteins | sample KBSCornC52_FD_184301 | JGI IMG/M metagenome (GOLD analysis project Ga0207667, IMG submission 184301) | Corn rhizosphere microbial communities from Kellogg Biological Station, Michigan, USA - KBS Corn C5-2 (SPAdes) (version 2) | ecosystem: Host-associated > Plants > Roots > Rhizosphere > Soil ...
CGTGCAGGTGACGATCCCACCATACCTCATGGCCCGCCTCGCCAATGTAGCTCGCAAGCTGCTTGGCTGCGTCGAGATCATCCCGCGCATAGCTGAGGAATATCCGGGCCACGCATTCTCCCCCCGAGAGCCGGGCACTGTGCGCTGAACGGCGTGATGCTGCAAGAGCAGCTCCGCAAGGCCGAAGCCTATGCCATTAGAGACGTTCGGAGATTTGCCGCGGCTACGTCGCCGGCTTGACGAACTTCAGCGCATATTGGTCGGTGTGGCCGCGGATCGATGGATCGAAGATCGGCTTCGAATGATCGTCCGCCGGGTTGCGCAGGAAATTGCCTTCGCCCGCGAGTTTGAACCCGACCGAGGTCACTTCCTTCACCACCTGGTCGCGGTTGATACGGTGCATCTTCGCGATGTCTGTGGGAGACAGGTTGGGCGGCCCTTGGTGATCGATGATGAAGAAGATCCCGCCCGGCTTCAGCGCGGCATAAACGGCGCGATCGAACGCGACCGTATCCACCGCTTTCCCGCCCGGACCGTACTTGGGAATCTTGAGGTCATGATAGTTCTGAGTCACCCAGGCTAGGTCGAGCGGTTTCGGGAACTTGACCGTCCCGAACGGCTCGACGTCGAGCGAGACGTTCTTCCACTTGCCCTCGGCGAGCATCTTGCGGTCGTCCTGGACGCTGTCGTTCCAGCCGGCGTTCTCGATCGCGTAGACGTGGCCCGACGGGCCGACGACGTCGCTCAGCATTCGCGTGAAATAGCCGCCGGCCGGATAGAATTCGCCGACGGTCATGCCGGCCGTCACGCCGGAAAACTGGAGCGTTTGCGCCGGTTTTCGGAACGCGTCGGCTCGTGTGAACGCCGCCGGTCGCGCCGGATCGCTGACCGCATCCGCGATGCTCGTGCCTTTTTGCGGCGCCGCGGCTTTGTCGCAGGCAGTTGGCAGCGCCAGGACGGCTGCGACAATCATGAGCGTGGTCACGCGCATTCGGACCTCCAACGTTGATTTGACCGCCTAGCCCATCGTTGAATAGCCGAAACGGCCTTTCGACCGGCGGTCAGAGATAGTCGGCGAACTCTTCGACAAGGCGCCGATACAGGTCGCGCTTGAACGGCACGATGAGCTCGGGAAGCCGCTCCGGCACGACCCATTTCCACGCGCGGAACTCGGGATGGTCGGTGGCGATGTTCACGTCGCTGTCCTCGCCCAGGAACCGGCACAGGAACCAGTCCTGCTCCTGTCCAACCCACCGCTCCTTCCAGATAACGCCGACCAATTCGTCCGGGAGACGGTAGCGCAGGCGTTCGGGGCATTGCGCGATCCGTTCGACCAGGCGTGGCGGAATGCCGGTCTCCTCCTCCAGCTCGCGGAGCGCGGTCGCCCACGGCTCCTCATCGGAATCGATCCCGCCTTGCGGCATCTGCCAGGCGTCGTCGGGATTATCGATCCGCGCGCCGACCCAGACCTTGCCCTCGCTGTTGAGCAGCATCACGCCGACGCCGCGGCGGTAAAGGTCAGCATTGCTCATCCCGTCGCCGTATCGCAGCGGTCCCCTGCCTTCCAGTTCAATGGTGCAAAATGGAAAGCCGGTCGCGGACGATCCGCGCCTCCTCCGCGTAGTTCCTCAGACTGTTCAAGTAGCTGTCGACGCCCGCGAAATGCAGACTGAGCTCGCGCGCAAGCTCTGGATGCGCGCGCAGGTCGGCCGCGACGCGTCTGGTCGACGCGGGATCGAGTTGGATTGGGCAGCGGTGGGGAAGTGCAAGCTGGGTTGTGTCTCCGGGTAATGGCCGGTCGCCGCACGATTTTCGGATTGCCTGCTGAAGCGAATCCGGAATGACCATCCGGACGTCGTCGCGATAGCGTGAGGCAACCGCGTTCGAATTCAGGGCCTGGACGTCGAAGGCCATCAGCCGCGCCAAGGGAACGCGAAGTCGATCGTCATCGACATTGCGCAACTGATCAGCTCCGAACACCGCTGCCCAGCTTTGCGATTGACCGAGCCCATGGATCTGGCTCGCCTGGTAGGCGGCGATCACGAAATCATTGTCGCTTACTTTTCGGTCGCCGTTCCATGCCGCAAAAGCGGTTTCGGCGAACCGACGCGTAGTTGCGTAATAGTCGCGGGTGTTCGCGGCGAAGCTGATGATCTGATCGATTTCGGGCTCGATTCGCATCAGCAGGCGCCGGGTCTCCGCGCGTTCGATCCGCTCCTGGTTCCAGTTCGACGCCTGGACGCCCACGAACACGCCGATGACGACGATCACGAACTCGATCGCGATCGCGGTCCAGTTCTGCGCCTTCAGGTTCGCGCTGAGCCTGCGGAGGATCATCGCGACGCCCGTGCATCGAAGTCGATTCGGTCGAGCGCGCGCTGCACACTCCGGCGGAACATTCCGAGGATGAAGACGAATGATGCGATCAATGCGCGATGCCAGCGCAGCTCCTTGATCAATTGCGGCTCGGCGCGGAGGTCGTGCGCCGCGCCAACCCACACCTTACGCTCGCTGTTGAGCAGCATCACGCCGACGCCGCGGCGGTAGCGATCGATCGTCGACATGCCGCGTCATTGAGCAAGGGGAAGTGGCGATGCAATGCCCTAAACGCAATCTGCCGATTGCGCTGGCTTGCGCGTAATGAGACATTCTCGTCCATGTTGGGGATGCTGCTCATCGCTGCCGCTGGGACCGTTCAGATGGCCCAGCTCAAGACCTTCAGTGACTGGATCGTCGGCTGCGACAACGGCCTCTTGTGCCAGGCGTCGGCGATGATGCCGGAAACCGATACCAGCATAACGGTGACCGTTCGGCGCAGTCCGGAACCGGACGCGTCGCCGCAGGTCTGGATGCGCAGCGTCGACACAGACATCGCCGACGTGGTCGCCGACGGTCACAAGCTCGGCCTGCACCTCACGAAGAACGCCGACGACGCCTTCGTCGTCGCACCGCCGGACGCGCTCAAGTTCCTCGACACGCTGCGCTCGGCGAACAAGGTCGAGGGGCTCGACCCCAAGGGCAAGCCGGTCGGCGACATCCTCGTCAACGGGGCCACCGCAGCGCTCCTGTACATCGACGATCGGCAACACCGCCTCGGCACCCGCGGAGCGCTCGTTCCGCGCGGGGACAGGCCCGATTCCTCCATTCCCGCGCCGCCGGCGCTTCCGGTGCGCGTCGCGGTCGCCGGCTCGTCGCGGCCGGCGCCAAAGCTCTCTGCCGCCTTCGTCGCCAAGGTCCGCAAAGACAATGACTGTCCCGACGAGAAGGACCCCAACCTGGTCAATGTCGATCGCGTCGATTCAAGCCATAGCTTCGCGACGATCACGCTGATCTGCCAGAGCGGTGCCTACAATTATCTCTCGGCCAATTACGTGATCGCGGACGGAGGCGCACCTCGACCCGCGAAGTTCGACGACGACAATTCAAAGGAGGATGGCGACCTCCATTACAACCTCTATTGGGACGCGAAGACGCATCGCCTCGACGCTGGAATGAAAGGCCGCGGGATCGGGGACTGCGGCGGCATGCAGCATTACGTCTGGGATGGATCCGAATTCCGTCTCGTGGCCGTCGAGGAAATGACCGAGTGCCGCGGGGTGATCGATTTTATCTCCGTGTGGCGGGCCAAAGTCGTCAAGCGCTGAACCGACAAGAAGGTGGCGAAGCGACGTTGAGCGTCTTAAACTGACTCCATGGCCACAGCCTCGCACCGAATCACCCAAACCGAAGCCGCCGCCCGCCCGCCGCAGGAAGCCGTCGTCGTCCGCTTCGCCGGCGACAGCGGGGACGGCATGCAGCTGACCGGAGGTCAGTTCACGCTCTCCACGGCGCTCGCCGGCAACGACCTCGCCACCTTCCCCGATTTCCCGGCCGAGATCCGGGCGCCGCAGGGGACGACGTTTGGAGTCTCCGCCTTCCAGATCAACTTCGGCTCCTGCGCCATCGACACCGCCGGCGACCAGCCGGACGTGCTGATCGCGATGAACCCCGCCGCGCTGAAGGTGAACGCGAAGGAGGTGCGCGAGGGCGGCCTGCTGATCGTCGACGAGGGCGAGTTCACCCAGCGCAACCTCGCCAAGGCCGGTTACGAGCAGAACCCGCTCGAGGACGGCAGCCTGGCCAAATGGCAGGTGGTCCACTTCAACATCTCGCAGCTCACGCTCGACGCCGTGAAGCCTTACGGCCTCGGCAACAAGGAAGCGCTGCGCTGCAAGAACATGTGGACGCTGGGCCTCGCGCTGTGGATGTTCGATCGCGACCGCGAGCCGATCGTCGACTGGCTCAAGAAGAAGTTCGCCAAAGCGCCCGAGCTGGCCGAGGCGAACATCGCCGCGCTCAACGCCGGCCACGCCTATGGCGAGACCGCCGAAATGGGTGCGCCGTTCAAGCAGCATCATATCGCCGCCGCGCCCGCCGAGCCGGGCCTCTACCGCACCGTCACCGGTGCTGAGGCGCTCGCGCTCGGGCTGGTCGCGGGCTGCCAGCTCGCCGGGCTGAAAATGTTCTTCGGCTCCTACCCGATCACGCCGGCGAGCCCGCTTCTCCACCATCTCGCGCGGCTCAAGGAGTTCGGGATCACGACCTTCCAGGCGGAGGACGAGATCGCCGCCGCCTGCGCCGCGATTGGCGCGAGCTATGCCGGCCAGCTCGGAATCACCTCCTCGTCGGGCCCGGGTATCGCCCTCAAGATGGAGGCGGTCGGGCTCGCCATCATGACCGAGCTTCCGCTCATCGTCGTCAATTCGCAGCGCGGCGGGCCCTCGACCGGCCTTCCCACGAAGACCGAGCAATCCGACCTCTACCAGGCGGTCTACGGGCGCAACGCCGACTCGCCCGTCCCGGTGATCGCCGCACGCTCACCCGCGGATGCATTCGAGTGCGCGATCGAGGCGTGCCGCATCGCCACGCGCTACATGACTCCGGTGATCCTGCTCACCGACGGCTATATCGCCAATGCCGCCGAGCCGTGGCGCGTGCCGGACATGAGCAACTATCAGCCGTTCCCGGTGCAATTCTTCGATACGCCGCCCGCGGAAGGCGAGGGCGTCATGCCATACGCACGCAACGAGGACCTCGCCCGGCCATGGATCAGGCCCGGGACGCCCGGCCTCGAGCACCGCATCGGCGGGATCGAGAAAGCGCCGGGCACCGGCAACATCGACTACCGTCCCGAAGTCCACCAGGAGATGACCAACACACGCGTCGGCAAGGTGCTCGGCGTCGCCAACTCGATCCCCGATCAAGAGGTCTGCCTCGGCCGCGAAGGCGCAAGCCTGGCGGTCGTCGGCTGGGGCTCGACCTTCGGCCCGATCCACCAGGCGGTCCGCCGGGCGATCGCCAAGGGACAGGACGTCGCCCACGTCCACGTCCGCAACATCTGGCCGATGCCGAAAAATATGTCTGTCCTATTGAAGAGCTTCAACCATATCCTCGTCCCCGAGATGAACATGGGCCAATTGAAGACCGTGCTTCGCGACCAGTTCCTGGTCGACGCCAAGTCGCTCACGAAGGTGTCAGGCCACCCGTTCCGGATCGCGGAGATCGAGGCGGCTATCGACTCCACGCTCGGGGAGGCCTCGCGTGCGCGCGCGTAGAACTCTCAACTTTGGCAACATTCGCCGGGGAATAGATCATTTGAGGCCCCACCGATGAACGAGATGACCACCATCACCACCGCCAAGGATTGGGCGAGCGACCAGGAGGTCCGCTGGTGCCCCGGCTGCGGCGATTACGCGGTGCTGAAAGCGGTGCAGCGCACAATGCCGGACCTCGGGGTCGCGCGCGAAAAGACGGTGTTCATCAGCGGCATCGGCTGCTCGAGCCGCTTTCCCTATTACATGGCCTGCTACGGCTTCCACACGATCCACGGCCGCGCCGCCGCGATCGCGACCGGCGCCAAGCTCGCCAATCCCGAGCTCGACGTGTGGATCATCACCGGCGACGGCGACGCGCTGTCGATCGGCGGCAACCACACGATGCACGTGCTCCGCCGCAATCTCGACTGCCAGATCCTGCTGTTCAACAACGAGATCTACGGGCTGACCAAGGGCCAATATTCGCCGACCAGCCGAGTTGGCACGCGCAGCCCCTCGACGCCGTTCGGCTCGGTCGACCGGCCGGTGACGCCATGCGCGTTTGCGCTCGGCTCCGGAGCGCGCTTATCGCTCGCGGGATCGACGTCCACAAGAACCTGCCCGACGTCCTCAAGGCCGCGCACGCGCACCGGGGCGCCAGCTTCGTCGAAATCTTCCAGAACTGCATCGTCTACAATGACGATGTCTTCGCGAGCTTCACCGAGAAGCAGGCGGCGGCGGAGAAGCAGCTGTGGCTGGAGACGGGCCAAAAGATGCTGTTCGCTGGCGGCGCGAAGGGCATTGCGCTCGACCGGGAGCGGCTGGCGCTGAAGGTCGTGGCCGGCGACGATCCGGACGTGCTAATCCACGATCCGAGTAATCGCCAGCTCGCCGCGATGCTGATCCTGATGCCGCAGGGAAATTACCCGATCGCGCTCGGCGTCATTTACGAAGACCCGCGACCGACATTCGAAAGCGCGGTGATCGAGCAGAATCGCGAAGCCGCATCCGGCAAGACCCCCGACCTCCAGGCGCTCGTCGCCAAGGGCCAGACCTGGCAGGTCGAAAAGGAGCCGCACCAGCTATAGTGTTTGCTCCAGTGGCGTCATTGCGAGGAGCCGCAGGCGACGCGGCAATCCAGGACGACGCTGGATTGCTTCGCTGCGCTCGCAATGACGGGGCTCAGCGATAGACAACCTCACCCACAGCCTGGTCGGCGCCGTGCTCGGGCGCATGGGGCTCAAGCGGCTCAGCCCGCGCGCCATGCCGGCGCTGATCATCGCCGCCAACCTGCCAGACATCGACAGCTGGATCGCGCGCCCGCTCGGCCTTTCGCCGCGCACCTTCCACCGCGGCTTCACGCACGGGATCGGCGGCATGCTCACCATGCCTCTGTTAGCCGTCGCAATCATTTGGGCATGGGAAAAGTTGCGACCCGGCAAAGAAGGACCGATCAAGCCAGGCGGGCTGCTGCTTGCCTGCTTCATCGGCGTGCTCAGCCACCCGGCGCTCGATTTCCTCAACACCTACGGGGTGAGGCTTCTCGAGCCCTTCTCCCACCGATGGTTCTATGGCGACACCTTGTTCATCGTCGATCCGTGGATCTGGATCATGCTGATCCTCGGCCTCGAATTTTCCTGGCGCGCCGAGCGGTTAGGGCGGAACTGGGAGCGGCCGGCGGCTTACGCCTTCTGCGCCGTCCTCGCCTATATCGGTATGAACGCGGCAATTTCCGTCCGCGCCGCGGCAGCCAGCCGCACGCTTGTCGGCCGCGTCGAAGCGCCGACCATGATCGTCGCAGGCGAAGTCCCGCTCGAATTCTGGAAGCGGGAGGTGATGTGGCGCGGCGCGACTCATGCCGGCACCGTCGACTATGACCTGTTCGGCGATTCGGCGCGGCTCGACCCGAGCATCGTTCCGCTCAACCTGAACGACCCGCGGCTCGCCGAGGCAGCGCGGGCCGATCCGGACGTGTGCAATTTCCTCTTCTGGTCGCGGATGCCTCTAGTGATCCACGTCGACGGCAAGGCCTATCTCAGCGACCAGCGCTTCCCGGCGCTTCGCTCGGTCACCTTTCTCGTGCCGCTGGACAAGCCCCGCTGATCCTGTGGGGCCTGAACTTCCGACTCAGCTGTCGTCGGCGCGCCGTGTTTTCTGTCTTCGGCTGGCGGCGCGGCGCTCGGTTGCACGTTCGTCCGCTCGCCGATCCGTTTCCTGCCTGCGATCGTCGCCGGACCGCCGCTCGGCTCCCGACCTGCGGTCGGATTCGCCGCCCTTCTCACGCTCCGCCATGCCCGTCCCCTTATTGTTCCCGGCCAGTGCGGCGCATTCATATCATGGATCAGCTTATTTTGACGAATGGACGAATGTCTCGATGACGCGCTCGGTCAGCCGGGCGCAATCCAGCCCAACGAACGGGAAGGTGCCGATCAGCACGTTCCGGCGCTTCGCGGCACGACCTTCATGGAGCCGCTCGACAAGAAGTCCGGAGCTTCATAGCTTGGACCTCGTGAGCACCCGAGTAGACCATCTGGTGCGCGCGGATCGGGCGTTCGCCACCGGCAGCTTCAGGGACTTCATCGATATTCGCCTGAAGCATTATCGCAGCCGCGCCGAGCGCTTCGATGGTGGATGCCGCGGAGGCGAGATCGGCGTCGCTCCGGTGGCGATGGTCAAGTGTTGAAGGCGCTCTACGACCGCGCGCGTGCTCTCGGCGAAGGGCTCGCGTCAATCCGCACCCAGTTTCAGTTGCCCGGGGCCTTTTCCGCGGAAGTCGAAGCGGCGGCCGACGCGGCTGCGCGGCGGCCCATATCGGACCATATCGACCGGACCGACATTCCATTCGTTACGCTCGATCCGCTTAGCTCGACCGATCTGGATCAGGCCTTCGCGATCGAGCGGTCGGGAAGCGATCTCATCCTGCGCTACGCCATCGCCGATGTCGCCTGGTTCGTTCCCACAGACGGACCCGTGGACATCGAAGCATGGGGGCGCGGAGAAACCATCTACATGCCCGACGAGCGGCTCGGCCTTTATCCTCCGGTGCTAAGCGAAGGCGCCGCGAGCCTGCTGCCGGATGCACCCAAACCGGCAATCATCTTCGTCGTGAGAGTCACGAGCGATGGCGCTTCGAGCCTCGACGGAGCGGAGCGGGCGGTCGTTCGAAGCGGGGCCAAACTCGGTTATGCCACCGTTCGGGCCGGTGACCTGCCGGATGGTTTTGCCGAGCTGGCCCGCCGCGTCGAAGCGGCCGAGCAGGCGCGCGGAGCCGCACGGGTCGATCCGCCCCAACAGCAGGTGGTCGAACAAGCCGACGGCAGCTTTTCGCTCGAATTCCGTCCCGTCACCGCGGCGGAAGACGCCAATGCCGCCCTGTCCCTTGCGACCAACCTCGCCGTCGCCGAAGCGCTCTATCGCCATAAGACCGGCCTCTTCCGGGTGATGCCGGAACCCGATGGCTGGGCGATCCAGCGGTTGCGGCACAGTGCTCGCGCCCTCGGCGTATCCTGGCCGGAGGAAACGAGCCTCGAAGAGCGAGAGCGCAGCCTGGATCCAAACGATCCGAACGAGGCCGCGTTCATGCTTGCCGTTCGCCGCGCAGGAACGCACGCCAGCTATGCGCCGTATCGTGAGGGCGAGCGGCCGTGGCATTCGGCGATGCGGGCGACCTATGCCCACGCGACCGCGCCGCTTCGCCGGCTCGCCGACCGCTTCGTCATCGAAGCGGCGCTGGCCGTTGCCCAAGGCCGCAAGGTTCCGGATGCCGTCACCGCAGCGTTCGAACGGCTGCCCGAGGTCATGAATCGCGCCGACGCCAAAGCGGCACAGGTGGACGCCGCGGTTCTCGAGCTGGCCGAGGCGGTGGTGCTCGCCGGCTGCGTCGGCCGCGAATTCAAGGGCGCGGTGATCGACATCGATTCCCGCGGTGCGAAGGTTCAGATCGCCAACCCCGCAGTGATCACCCGGATAGGCGTCGACGGCCTTGCGATCGGCCAGCCGGTCAAGCTTCGACTCGACGAAGTCGATCCGTCCCGCAGGCTCGCTCGCTTTTCCTTGGCTTAGGGCTTGGGTTGCTTCGTCTGCCGCTCGAGGAAGTCGGCGACCACGCGCTCGGTCAGTCGGGCGCAGTCCAGCCCCGCGAAGGGGAAGGTTCCGGTCAGCGCGTTGCGCACTTCCGGCGCGAGCGCTTTCTGCAGCTTCCGGCGAGCGCGCATCAGCCGCGTCTTGACCGTGCCGGTCGGAATTTCGAGCGCTTCCGCCGCGTCCTCGATCGACACGCCTTCAATCTCGTGGAGCACGAAGACGGTGCGGAAATTCTCCGGGAGCTCCGCGATCGCCCGCTCGAGGATCGAACGCAGCTGGTCGCGCGCGGCTTCGGCTTCGGGGCTCGGCGCCTGCGAACCCTTGGCCAGCTGCTCACGATAGGTTTCGAGCACCTGTACGCCCTCCGCTTCGAGATGTTTGCGCCGGCGTTCCTGAGTCCGGCGACGTGCAAGCGCCTCGTTGATGGTGATTCGGGTCAGCCACGTCGTCAGCGACGAACGGCCCTCGAAGGCGCCCAGCGCCGGGAGCGCTTTTGCGTAGCACGATTGAAGCACGTCTTCCGCTTCCTGGCGGTTCTTGAGAATGCTCCAGGCCGTCCGGAACAGGCGCTGGTTGTTCGCCGTCACGAGGTGCCGAACGGCGGCAACGTCGCCCGACGCGCAGCAGCGCGCCAGATCGATGTCGGCCATTGCGGCATAATCGAGCGCAAGGGTCCCGGTGACGCTCATTTCGCGTCCATAGTCCCGCGCATCCCCGGATGATACTTGCAATAGAATACAGCGTGACCCGCGGAGTTGATGTGCAGGCTCCCGCTGGCGCCCGGCATCAGGTCGAGGTTGAAGCTGTTGTTCGACGCCGTGACCGTGTGCCGGAACATGTCCTTGTTCACGAATGTCACGACGTCGCCCACCTTGAGAGGCGGCACCGGCGCATATTTCATCTGATCGATGACCACCACGTGCGTAGCGGCTGCTGCCGGCGACGCGAGTCCGACCGACAGCAGCGCGCCTACAACCGCGGCGCACAGGGGGCTTCGCCGCGGGAGAAAGCTCATTTCAGCTTCGCCGCAAGCATCTCGGCGTGAGCCTGATGCTCCTTGAAGAGCGTCAGGCCGGTCTGGAGCAGCGACTTCAGCTCGGCATTGTGGGCCGAGGGAATGAGAGTCGATGAGAGTGCGTTGTTGACCGTCTTGTGAAACGCAACTTCATTATTGACATATTCGCGGTCGAACGCAGCGCCCCGGAGCTTGCTCAGCTTCGTCCGCTCGGCGTCGGCGGCCTTGGTTAGCGCGGTGCTGGTCGGGTTCGCTTCCGGCGTCACGTGCAGCTTTTTCACCAGCGCGAGCGCTTTCTGGTTCACCGCCGTGTGGTCGCGGACCATTTCCTGCGCAAACTCGCGAACGGCGGGGTTGTGCGACATCTTGAGCGCCTGCTTGCCGGCCTCGACGTCGAGATTGCCGGCGGTGTAGGCGATGTGCGCGATCTGCGGGTCGGTCGGAGCGGCCGCGGCGACGGGCGCGGAGATTGCAAGCGCGCTCGCGGCGGCGATGAAGAGGGCAGTGCGTGTCATTGGGGATCCTCCCTGTTGTTGCCGACCGATTGGATGACGGCGGCGGAGAAAGGGTTCCCGGTCGCTAGGCGTCGACGCGAATCTTTTCGCCCGTGGAGGTCTCGGCGATCAGCCGCTCGACAATGGCATCCGCGACGACCTCCGGCGGTTTGATGCTGTCGGGCTCCTCGCCGGGAAAAGCGAGCGCGCGCATGCGGGTGCGGGTGGCGCCCGGATCGACGATGTGGACACGGACGCGGCCGGTATGTTCCGTTTCGTCCGCGTAGGCGCCAAGCAGCGTCTCGAGCGCGGCCTTGGACGAACCGTAAGCGCCCCAGAACGCCCGCGGTTCGGCACCGACCGAGGACGTCAGCGCAACGACATCCGCTTTGTCCGCCCTCTTGAGCAGCGGATCGAAGGCCGCGATCAGCGCCTGATTTGCCAGCAGGTTGAGGCTCAAAAGCCGCGAATATTCCTTCGGATCGATGTCCTGCACCGGCGTGAGTGAGCCGAGCATGGCGGCGTTCAGCACCAGCACTTCCAGCTTTCCCCAGCGTTCGGCGACGGCGACGGCGAGCTTGCCGATGCTTTCCCCTTCGGTGAGGTCGAGCGGCGCGATGGTCGCCGTTCCGCCGGCCTGGTGGATCCGATCCTCAACCTCCTCGAGCGCGCTCGGAGTCCGGGCGACGAGGATCACATGGGCGCCCGCGGCGGCAAGCGCCTCGGCCGTCGCCGCACCGATTCCGCGCGATGCACCGGTCACCAGTGCAAGTTTGCCGTCCAGCGGCTTCGATTCTGCCATGGCCGGGAGTAGTAGTGCCGTAGACGCCGGGGTCCAGACCTGGCGGTCCGGATGAAGGGGGGGAGGGGGCAATGCACTGGAAAACCGCGGCTCACCTGTTTTTCGCGCTG
>Ga0207667_10008662_pt1 | contig 12062 bp, 10 predicted proteins | sample KBSCornC52_FD_184301 | JGI IMG/M metagenome (GOLD analysis project Ga0207667, IMG submission 184301) | Corn rhizosphere microbial communities from Kellogg Biological Station, Michigan, USA - KBS Corn C5-2 (SPAdes) (version 2) | ecosystem: Host-associated > Plants > Roots > Rhizosphere > Soil ...
TGTAAGCAGCGGCATCCTGTTGCATTCGGGCGGCCGCGCCTTGCGCCACCGGCACGATGTTATTGGCATCAGCCTGGGCTTCCTTGATGTAGCGCTCCTGATCGGCAAGGGCCTTGTTCGCATCGCGCTGCGAGGGGATCACGGGCTCGGGAACCTGCACGTCGATGAGGTTTACCGTGGTGACCGTGATACCGGTGTTGTAGGAGTCCAGCGTGCGTTGGATCAATTCCTTGGCGCGCTTGGTGATCTGCGGGCGGGTGCTCCCCACCAGGACATCATCGAGCTTGCTGCGGCCGACGACTTCGCGGATCACCGCCTCGCTCACCTCACCCAGGGTGGCGTCCGGATCGCGGACCTGAAACAGGATCTTCTTGGGATCGCTGTACTGGTACTGCACCGAGAAATGCAGGTCGACGAGATTCACGTCGGCTGTGAGCACCCGCGGTTTGTAGTCGGTCGAGTTCACGTTCGCGACGTTCACCTTGGTGACCGTCTCGATCGGCCAGGGCCAGCGCCAGCCCCAACCTTCGTTACGTACATCGACGAGCTTGCCGAACCGCAAGATGACGCCGCGCTCGGCGGCCTTCACCTGGAAGAAGCCGCTGGCGAGCCACAGGGCCACCACCACCGCCCCGATGACCAGCACCAGCGACCCGCCCTCGCCACCCTTGCCGCCGGGACGCAGCAACGACTCGAGCTTGCGCTGCCAGCTTTTTACACGCTCGTCGAGGTCGGGGCCGCCCTGTCCAGGCCGCCGCCCCCAGGGATTGTTCTGACCGCCGGGTTGATTCCACGCCATAAATTAAGAATTTGCACCTGGCGCCGCCGATGCGTGCGTGAACAATGGATCGCTCAAGTCCGGTGGCTGGCGCTCGAAAAGGCCGTCGATTGTAGGTAGGCATCCCCGGACACACAAGGCATATCCTGCCCCCGCACCTCGAGAATCTGTACCCCCGCGGTACGGGCGAGCGCGAGCAGCTCCACGTCCGGTAGCTCCACCACGAGCTCGATCGATCCATCGTCGGTCGTGTACTCATCACGAACGGCCTTTGCGGCGTACAGCCGCGACCGCAGCGCACCTGCGGAGGCAGGCACCCGGATCCGGGCCGAGCGCACGAAACGCGCCAGCCTTTCCGCGATTGCCGCGGACAACAGGTCCAACCCCGAGCGCTGCTCGGCGGAAATCCAGACCGCGGTCGCACGGCCCTCCGGGTCCCGGTCGATGCGCGCCCCCACCTCGAGACGATCGATCTTGTTGTAGACGATGATCTGCGGAATGTCGCTGGCGCCGATCTGCGCCAACACCGCGTTCACCTGCTCCATGTGCTCGGCGCGCCGCGGATCGCTCGCGTCCACGACCTGCAGCAGCAAGGTGGCCTCGCGCGCTTCGGTGAGTGTCGATTGAAAAGCCGCAACCAACTCGTGAGGCAGCTCACGGATGAAACCAACCGTGTCGGCGGCCACCACGGCGGTGCCCCCGGGCAAGGTGATGCGCCGGACTGTTGGATCCAGCGTGGCAAACAGCTGGTCGGCGACATAGGCATCGGCGCCGGTGAGGGAGCGAAACAACGTCGACTTGCCCGCGTTGGTATAACCCACCAGCGCCAGCGATGGCACGGGAATCTCGGCGCGCATCTGCCGGCCGGTCGCGCGCTGCTGTTGGATCTTTTCCAACCGCTTGGTGAGCACGCGCACGCGCTGTCCGATCAGCCGGCGGTCGGTCTCGAGCTGCGTCTCACCCGGTCCGCGCATGCCGATGCCGCCTTTCTGCCGCTCGAGGTGGGTCCAGCCCCGCACCAGGCGGGTCGCGAGATGTTTCAATTGCGCGAGCTCGACTTCGAGCTTGCCTTCGAAGCTGCGGGCACGCTGCGCGAAGATATCCAGAATCAGACCGTTGCGATCGAGCACTCGCCGGCCGGTCAGCTTCTCGAGATTGCGCTCCTGACTCGGGGAAAGTGCGTGATCGACCAGAATGAGGTCCGCGGCGTTGTCCTCGGCGGCAAGGCGCACCTCATCGGCCTTGCCACTGCCCATGAAGAAGCGCGGGTCGGGTCGCTCACGGCGACCGAGCACGGTCGCAACGGGCTCAGCGCCCGCCGATACCGCGAGTTGGCGAAACTCCTGCAGATCCTCGGGATCAACCTGCGCGCCAAAGCCCAGGCGCACAAGGACCGCGCGCTCACCGCTCCGCGGGCGCTCGAACACTCAAGCTGTCCGTGAAGACATGAGTCACTCGGCCGGCGTCTCCGTCGTGGACACCGCGCCCTCTTCTGTCAGACGCACGTTACGCGCCGGAACGACGGTGGAGATAGCGTGCTTGTACACCATCTGGCTCACACTGTTCTTCAACAGCACGACGAACTGGTCGAACGAGTCGATCTGACCTTGCAACTTGATCCCGTTGACGAGGTAGATTGAAACGGGCACCCGTTCCTTGCGAAGTGCATTCAAAAAGGGATCTTGCAGCGACTGGCCTTTGGCCATCGGGTTCTCCTTGTTCTCACAGCTTCTAGTTTTTCGGTAACGGACCGCAAGCGAACTTCCCTGTACGACGGTCCAGCAAGCTACGTGCCTCTGCGGCAACGAATTGGCGACGCCGCCATCTTAACATGCAGTCCCAATCAAAGACCAAGCTCTCTCAACTCGTGACGTACGTCGCGATTCCACGACGTTTGGCCCCCTTCCGCATCCAGCCAGTGGGCGCCTTTTTCGCCCCGTAACCACGTCAACTGGCGCTTGGCCAGCTGGCGCGTTGCGAAAATACCGCGTTGTTCGGCCTCCTCCAGAGCGTACTCCCCGTCCAGGTGAGCCCAGAGCTGCCGGTAGCCTACCGAGCGCATCGATGGATGTCGGGCCGTCAGGTCGGCACGCTCATGCAACCCGCGCACCTCATCCAAAAAGCCCGCCACCATCATGGCGCGAAAGCGAGTCGCAAGGCGCTCATGCAACACACTGCGCTCTTTTGGGGCCAGCACCCAGTATTTCAATCGTAAGCCGGCCAACGGGCTCACCGTTGCTCGCTGCAGCTCGGAAATCGGGCGTCCGGTCGTATAACAAACCTCCAGAGCGCGTTGAATTCGCTGACTATCGTTGGGCGCGATCCGCGTGGCGGCGGCCGGATCGAGTCGCGACAATTCGGCATGCAACGCGGGCCAACCCTCGCGAGCGGCGCGCTCATCCAGGAGCGTGCGCAGTTGCGCGGAAGCTTGAGGCAGAGGTGCGAGGCCGTGCAGGAGTGCACGGATATAGAGCATTGTTCCGCCGACGAGAAGCGGCACTCGGCGCCGCGCGTGGATCTGCTCGATGGCCGCGAGCGCGTCGGTCACAAAACGCCCCGCGGAGTAGCTCTCGGTTGGGTCACAAATGTCGATCAGCTCATGGGGAATCCGCTCCCGCACCGCGCGGGAGGGCTTCGCGGCGCCAATGTCCAGTCCTCGATAAACCAGGGCCGAGTCCACGCTGACGATCTGTATCGGGGCTTCCTCGGCCAGACGAATGGCCCAATCACTCTTCCCCACACCCGTCGGCCCGGTCAGGACGAACACGGGCAGCTCGCTCATCAACGCCCTCGCAAGAACAGGTGATCGAGCTCCGGCAGAGTCAGGCGAGTCCACGTCGGACGGCCGTGATTGCATTGGTTGGCGCGCTCGGTCACTTCCATCTGCCGCAACAGCGCGTTCATTTCGGGAACGGTCAACCGACGGTGTGCGTGGATGGCGGTACGACAAGCCAGCGTGCCGAGAAACTTGTCAGCCGCGCCGTCCAGATGATGCGCATTCGCATCAAGGTCCATATCGCGCACCATGGCTTTGACAATTTCGCTGACATTTTCGCCCGCGAGCAACGCCGGCACGCGACGCAGGGCCAACCGTGTTGGTCCGATGGCATCCAGGTCAAAACCGGCACTCTCCCATTCAGTGCGTTGCTCCAGGATGGCATCGAGCTCATGGGTTTTGAGCTCGATGACAATCGGCTCCAGCAGATGCTGCGATGCGGGCTCGCCGTCGGAGACATGCTGGGCCTTGAGCCGCTCGTACAAGACACGCTCGTGCGCGGCGTGCATGTCCACGAGAATGAGTCCATCCCGGCTCTGTGCCAGGATGTAAATGCCATGTAACTGCGCAAGAGCGTTCCCTAGCGGGTTTTCCCCCGGCGGCATGACGCCGGTGACTGGCAGTTCGGCAGACTGCAGCTCGAAGGACCGGTCGGTCTCTTGCCGATAAGGCGGTGGCGCCGAGTCGCGCACCGTCTCCGCAATCTTCCAGGGGCTGCGCGTCGACTCGTAGAACGGCAAGCTGCCGGAGGCTCCACCGGCCGATGCGACTCTCACCGGCCCGAGAACTCCGGTCACATCCGCGGCAGGAGCCGCCCCGAGGTTGGGTTTGGTGCCGGCCAGCGCGCGCTCGAGAGCCCGAAAAACAAAATCATGAATCTGCCGGCTGTCGCGAAAGCGGACTTCCAGTTTCGCCGGATGCGCATTCACGTCGACGAGCTTCGGATCGAGTGTGAGATACAGAACGTAGGCCGCATGACGGCCGCCATAGAGCACGTCGCGAAAGCCGAGGCGCACGGCGTTCATGAGCAAACGATCGCGCACGTTGCGATTGTTGACGAACCAGAACTGTTGGTCGGGTTGCGCGCGCGCCGCCGTGGGCAGACCGATCCAACCGGCGAGGTTGACGGGCCCCGCCGAATGCTCCACCGGGATGCATCGGCTCGTGAACTCCTTGCCGAGCACCTCGCCAATGCGTGCCAGCTCCTCACCCTCGGCAATCGCGGGCGCATCGAACACCAGGCGCGAGCCATTGCGCAGCCGGAATGTGACATCGAATCGCGATAGCGCGAGCCGCTCGACCAGCCGCGCGATATGCCCAAACTCCGTCGAGTCGCTCCGCACGAACTTGCGGCGCGCCGGAACGTTGTAGAACAACTCGCGCACTTCGATCGTAGTGCCGCTGGGATGGGCCGCGGGGCGCACGGGGACGACCCTTCCTCCATCGACGCCAATTTCCGCGCCCTGCTCGGCACGCGCGGGATGGGAGACGATCCGCAACCTGGAGACGGAGCCGATGGACGGCAATGCCTCGCCGCGAAACCCCAGTGTCGCGACCGACTCGAGATCGTCGAGGGAGGCGATCTTGCTCGTCGCGTGGCGGGAGATCGCGACCGCAAGCTCATCCGCCGCGATTCCGGCACCATCGTCGCGCACACGGATGAGCCCTACGCCACCGCGCTCGACGTCGATCTCGATGCGTCGGGCGCCGGCGTCCAGGCTGTTCTCAACCAGCTCCTTGATCACAGAAGCCGGCCGCTCGATCACTTCGCCGGCTGCGATCTGGTCAACGAGCTCGCTCGGAAGGATGCGGATGGCCATCCGCGGGAGTTTACCGCCGGATCGGCGTGCGGTGTTACGGCGTGCGGGTGGCTGAGGTTGCGAGGACAGTTGCCACGGTGCTCCGGCGTGCCTGCGCGAACCGGGTGCCGACCGGGGGATAGGACTCGAAGTAATTGTGGAGTCCGTTGAATATCGCGTCCGCGAGCGCGGTCTGGTGGCGTGTGTTACGCAAGTTCAACTCTTCCTGAGGATTCGAGATGTAGGCCGTCTCGACCAGCATCGAAGGAATGTCTGGCGACTTCAACACCACGAAGCCCGCCTGTTGCACTTGTGACTTGCGGACCTGGCCGACGACGTCCAGGGAGCCGAGCACCTGCCGCGCGGCGACCATGCTGGAACTGATATTCGCGCTCTGTGAGAGATCGAGCAGCACGGAGGCGAGCTGCTTGTCCTTGTCATCGAGCTTCACCCCGCCCATCAGGTCGGCGGCATTCTCGCGATCCGCCAGCCAACGGGCGGCTTCGTTCGTCGCGCCATGCTCCGACAGCACGTAGACGGAGGCACCGGACACCTCGCGATTGGCAATCGAATCGGCATGTATGGAGATGAACATGTCCGCCCTTGCGAGGCGGGCCCGCCGGATCCGATCGCGCAGAACGAGAAATTCATCGCGATTACGAGTGAGTACGGCGCGCATGCCCGGCTCACCGTTGATCCGCTCCGCAAGGGCACGCGCAATCGCCAAAGTGACATCCTTTTCCCTTGTCCCACCGTGCCCGATTGCGCCCGGATCCTGTCCACCGTGACCGGCGTCGACCGCAACGATCACATCTCTATCGCTATCCACGGGCGCATGCGCGGCGCGAACAACACGCGGTACGGAGTCAAACTCGCTATCAACACGAGCCGACGCGGTGCGGGCATTCGCGACAGGAGCGGCGGCAGCCGGCGCGACGCTCGTGGCAACTGCAGGCGTCGCAGCTCCATCAGCCAACGTGATGACAAGCTGCCGCCCTTCGCTACCGGGCATCCACGCACTGTGTACCGAGCTGGCGGACTTCAGCTGCATCACAAAACGCAGGGTGCCGCCTGGCTGCGTTCCAATGCGGAATCCAGCTACTGCGCCCACCCCGAGAGGCAGCCTCAGATTGTTCGCCATCCGGGTCGACCGCAGGTCGACGACCGCGCGGTCGGGGCGATCGAGAGTGAAAAGCTTTTCGGAAGTGGCCGCGGACAGGTCCAGCGTCACCTGTGTACCGGTGGGGCCCGCCGCCACGCGGACCCCGCGCAGTTGCGCGGCCGATGCCCACGCAGGATTCATCGCCACCCCCAGGGCGGCGAGGACCGCAATCTGAAATACCTTTTCTTTCATCGACTTCGCAATGTTACTTATTGCGTAATCTACGACTCGGCCGATGGCTTTTCAACTCCATCCAGCCACGACTGACCCACCGGACTTGCCCCTCTGACTTCAATGTCGTGCCCGCTCGCGCCGGCGGTGAGCCTCACGACCAGGTCAGCGGCTGGGAGCCGGCCCAAGGCACGCTCAGGCCATTCAATGAGCCACAGATGCCCTGCTCGCGCCCATTCCCGCAAGCCCAGGTTGTCCAGCTCGGCTGGATCAGCCAGCCGATAGAGGTCCAGATGGAGCGCCGTCACTGCGCTCGTCTCATAAAGCTCAATCAGCGTGTACGTTGGACTCCGCACTGCCCCAATGACACCCAGCGCATGCAGAAAGCCTCGAGTCAGCGTGGTTTTGCCCGCGCCCAGATCGCCGGTGAGGTAGACCACCGCGAAGAGATCATTCTGCCGCGGCCGCGCGCTCGCGAGCCGTGCTCCGAATTCCTCCGTTTCCTCCGCCGTCGTCGTATGAACGACCATTGAGGAGCCTCGTTGACTCCTCAGAGATTGACGCAGTGATGTAGCTCTCGAGCCACATCGCTGGCGAGTAAACCACGCTCCCCTGTGCGGGCGGCCGCATCGCCCGCCATGGCATGGACGAGGACGCCGACTCGGGCGGCAAGCCAGTTGTCACGACACTGCGCCAGGATTCCGGCGATGGCGCCCGTCAGTACGTCACCGGTCCCAGCACTCGCCATGCCTGGGTTGCCACGCTCACAAAGGGCGGGGGTTTTTCCCTTCGTGCCCACGAGCGTGCCGGCACCCTTGAGCACTACTGTCCCCCCGTAGTGCTGCATGAGGCGATCCAACGCCGCCAATCGGTCCGCTTGTATTGCTTCAGTGCTGATGTCGAGTAGCCGGCCGGCTTCGCCAGGATGCGGCGTGAGTATCCAGTTGTCCCGTGGCCGGATACGGGTTTCAGCAATGAGATTGAGGGCATCCGCATCGATCACCAGCGGCTTGTCGCTGCCCAGGACGACATGCAGCGCTTCACGCGCCCATTGCGTGCGTCCCAGACCGGGACCGATCGCAATCACTTCCGCTTTCTCGATCGCTTCCGCCAAAACATTCTTCTCGGTCAATTGCAGGCAGATCAACTCCGGGCGGCCGGCGGAAATCGCCGGCACGTTTTCCGGAGCCACCGCCACAGTCACCAACCCCGCTCCAACACGCAGGCAGGCCTCACCGGAAAGGCGCACGGCACCCGGCATGCCACTCCCGCTGCCGACGATGAGCACGCGGCCGAAGTTGCCTTTATGGGCGGCGCGCGGACGGCGGGGAAGCGCGCGTTGGATCTCGGAATCGACAATGCGCTCCAGCCCGGGCTTGAACTGCGCGGAGAGCGGAGGAGTGATCTCCAGATCATCAAAAAAGACCGTGCCCGCGAACTCGGGGCCATCACCAATGAAAAGGCCGGTCTTCAGGCCGACAAAGGTGACCGTGCAATCGGCTCGCACGGTATCGCCAAACGGCACGCCTGTGTCGCTATCCAGCCCGGACGGCACGTCCAGCGCAAACACCGGCCGGCCGGATGAGTTGATTTCCCGGATGACTCTCGCCAGATCTTCGCGGACGGCACCACGAAGACCGGTGCCCAGCAACGCGTCAACGACAACGTCACCTTCGCCGACGAAAGCCGGCGTAACGGGGTTGATCTGCCCGCCACTGTTTTTGAAATCTTCATAGGCGAGCTTGGCGTCGCCCCGCAGCTGGTCAGGAGGGGTGGCCGCGAGCACGGTGACCTTCAGTCCAGCCGCATGCGCAAACCGGGCTAGCACGTATCCGTCCCCGCCGTTATTGCCGCCGCCGCAGACAATGACGATCCGGTGAGCCATGGGCCAGCGTGTGCGCAGGTAGCGCAACGCGGCCTCGCCGGCTCTTCTCATCAGGGTGTAACCCGGGATTCCCAGATCCTGGATTGCGTGGAGGTCGAGCGCGCGTACCTGCGCGGTGGAGTACAAAGCAATCGGCAAAGCCATGCGGCATTATACTGACAGCGGTGAAGAGGTTATGACTGATCTCGAAGGGAATCCCGAGAAGCACCAAGGGTGCGACGCGGGACAACCGAAGCGCAGCGAAGGGAATCCCGAGAAGCACCAAGGGTGCGACGCGGGACTGTCCATCGACCTGTCCGCGGCCAAATCGGAGCTGGCGACGCAAGCGCATGCACTCGGGTTCACCAAGCTAGGCGTCACTGGCGTCGAGATCCCTGTGGACGAGCAACATTTGCTGCGCTGGCTCGAAGCCGGCTTCCACGGTGAAATGGATTACATGCAGCGTCACGGGACTCGCCGCAGCAGACCGGCGGAGCTGGTGCCGGGCACCGTCCGAGTGATCAGCGTGCGCATGGACTACTGGCCCGGGGAAGCACGGCCAGCAGACGAAGTCCTGGACCAGCCGACCTTGGGCTATGTCTCCCGATATGCGCTCGGGCGCGACTACCACAAAATCATGCGCCGGGCGCTCGCGCGGCTAGCCGAAGGTCTCGCCGCGCGCATCGGTCCTTTTGGCTATCGCGTGTGTGTCGACAGTGCGCCTGTTCTGGAGAAAGCCCTGGCGCGGGAGGCCGGACTCGGTTGGATCGGCAAGCACACCAATCTGCTGGCACGCGACGCCGGATCCTGGTTTTTTCTGGGAGAGATCCTGACTGACCTGCCGCTCCCTCTGGATGCGGCAGCAACGGCCCACTGCGGGACCTGTCAGGCCTGCATACCCGCTTGTCCGACCGCCGCCATCATCGCGCCCTACCGCCTGGATGCGCGGCGTTGCATCTCCTATCTCACGATAGAGCATCGCGGCGCCATTCCGGTCGAGTTGCGTCCCGCACTGGGAAATCGCATTTATGGGTGTGACGACTGCCAGCTCGTCTGTCCCTGGAACAAGTTCGCCCGCGCCGCCGCCCATCCGGACTTCAAAGTCCGCCATGGCCTGGACGCGACGCGGCTGACTGACCTGTTTGGCTGGACCCGAGAGCAGTTCGATACACGGCTGCGCGGCTCGGCCATCTATCGCATTGGATTCGAGCGCTGGTCGCGCAACATCGCGGTCGCCCTCGGGAATGCTCCAACGTCGGAGGAAACTCTTCGGGCACTCGAAGCCCGGCGCCTCGACCCTTCGGAGTTGGTCCGCGAGCACGTGGCATGGGCGTTGGAGCGCCACGGCAGCCGCAAGGCTGGAGCCGCTACTTCCTGACCTGGATGTTATCGATCAGACGGGCTTTGCCGAGCCGGGCGGCAGTCAGCACGACGAGATGTTTCGTGTCAGGCGCCGGCGGCCCCAGATCCAGCGCGCGACGCACGGAGAAGTAGTCAGGCTTCATGCCAGCCTTCTCGAGCCCCTCGACACCGGTCCGCTCGATACTCGCGAATTCGGTATCGCCGGCCTGCAGGCGCTTGGCCGCGGCCACCAATATCTGATAGATGCGCGGTGCGGTCTGCCGCTCGGCCGCAGACAGGTACTGGTTCCGCGAGCTCATCGCGAGCCCATCCGCATCGCGCACGGTGGGCGCGCCCACGATCTCCACCGGCAGACACAGGTCGGTCACCATACGCCGCACGATCGTGAGTTGTTGGAAATCCTTTTCGCCAAACACGGCGACATCGGGCGCCACGATGTGGAACAGCGTCGCCACGATCGTGCTGACACCTTCGAAATGCCCCGGGCGGGCCTCGCCATCCAGAATCCGTGAGAGGCTGGGAACATCGACGCGCGTGGCGCGCTCGGAACCGTGCGGATAAATCTCCGCCACGTCCGGCATGAACATGAGGTTGCAGCCCGCTTCCGCCAGCATGCGCTCGTCCTGCTGAGGCGTACGCGGATAGTGGGCGTAGTCCTCGTTCGGCCCGAACTGCATCGGGTTTACGAAAATGCTTGCAACAAAGCGATCACCGTGGCGGCGCGCCGCCTCGATGAGACTCATGTGGCCAGCGTGCAGATTCCCCATGGTGGGCACGAAAGCGACACGGCGCCCCTCGCTGCGCCAACGGCGGACGTGCTCACGCACCCCGGCGATAGTGCTGACGGTATCCATCCAATAATTGTACTACGGCGCGGTCGATCAGATACCACGGCTTCTGAGTGGATTGTAGTAGAGACGGCCGCGCTTCATGCGTTGAATGGCGGCGAGCAGCTCGTCGTAATCGGACTGGTTGTTGATGGGGTCGATCGAAGCGGCGTTGACAATAAGTAATGGCGCGGCTTCGTACTCATGAAAGAAGCGGGCATACGCCTCGTTCAGCCGCTCGAGATACGCACGATCAATCTGCTGCTCGTAGCGGATACCGCGCTTGGCGATGCGTTCCAGCAAGACGTCGACCGGCGCCTGCAGATACACGACCAGATCCGGCTTCGGCGGCTGCACATCGAGCTTCGCATAGACCTGCTCGTAGAGATTGAGCTCCGCTTCATCCAGCGTGACGCGCGCGAACAGCCGATCTTTCTCCAACAGATAGTCGGCGACCCTGAGCGGCGCGAACATGTCCTGCTGGTTGAGCGCGGCGAGTTGCTGCGCGCGTTGGAAGAGGAAGTAAAGCTGCGTCGGCAGCGCGCCGTCGCGAGGATTGCGATAGAAGCGCTCCAGAAACGGATTCTCGGCCGCTTGCTCGAAAACCGGCTCAGCCTCGAGGCTCGCGCACAGGCGGCGCGTCAGGCTGGTCTTGCCAACCCCGATCGGGCCCTCGATGACAATGAATTGATGCGGAAAATCAGGGGTTTTCATTCGCGCCGGTCAGGAAATCCTCACGCCTCAGGCCTTCCGAGCTCACACGCCCCTTGAGCTCGGACACGCGGCCGAGCCCGGGAATCTCGAGATCCGGGGCGATATCGGCCAGAGGATACAGAACGAAGTTGCGCTCCACTATCCCGGGATGAGGCAACGTAAGTTGCGGGTCCGCGCGACGCCGCTGTCCGTAAACGAGGAGGTCCAGATCGATGACCCGCGGCCCCCACCTCACCCGCTCCTTCGGACGGCCCTGCGCCGCCTCGATGGCATGCAGGCCGGATAACAACTCCAGCGGCTCGAGTTGCGTCAGCAGACCAACCACGGCGTTGGCGAAGTCCGGTTGCTTCACCGGACCGAACGGCCGTGAGCGGTAGATGGGCGAGATCAGGATGACACGCGTGCCAGCGACCTCCGCCAGCTTCCCAACGGCTTGCAATACCTGAGCGCGCGGCTCATCGAGATTACTGCCTACGCCAATGTAAGCGGGTTGCCAGACTTGCATCCGGGAATGCTGATCAGCTGGGCGACGAGGGGCGTCTGCGCCTGCGTCGACGGCGACCTCCGCCGCTCCCACCGCTCCGGTGAGGTGCGTCCAGACGTAGGCAG